>Ga0315284_10010344_pt1 | contig 13293 bp, 10 predicted proteins | sample YL17G09_16_MG_FD_203696 | JGI IMG/M metagenome (GOLD analysis project Ga0315284, IMG submission 203696) | Sediment microbial communities from Yellowstone Lake, YNP, Wyoming, USA - YL17G09_16 | ecosystem: Environmental > Aquatic > Freshwater > Lake > Sediment | place: USA: Wyoming | collected...
GAATCCTTATCTTCTGGCAGAACCACCCAACCACAGTTCGCCTGTTTTATGGCAAGCGCTATATCACTTTCTTCTTCTGCACAGGCAATTATAGGCTTTTTTGAAAACATATAAGCTGGTAGTTTAGAGGGCATGGCAAAATGAGATGTGTTTTTCTTTAAACTCAGAATTAATACATCAGCTTGGTCTTGTATTTCTGGTACTTTGCGCAAAGGAGCATCCCAGAACTCAATTGTTAAATTTTCACAATTTCGAGTCAAAGCAATCAGATTTACCTTCTCAGAACCATTTCCTGCAATGATCAATCGTGTATTTTTAAGGCCGCTGATTTTATATGCAAAAATAATTACTTCGATAGCTGCTGCTGTGCTTAGACTGCCAAGAAACATAAAAGTAAAACAAGAATTGAATTGTCTTTTTTCAGGTGACTTTCTATAGTTTAAAAATATAGAATCATTCTGCCATGTATAAACTATTTCGACTTTACAACTATCCAATTCCCGGGTCTTCGCCAGCATGTTTTTCATACCGGATGATATTGTAATAACCTTTGATGAGTTTTGTTGTATATATTTATCAATTGGCAAAAGAAAGGTGAAGATCAACCTCTTCAATAATGGTAATCTGTTTATCAGGGATTCGGGATAAATATCCATGATGTGTGTTACTGAAGGAATTGAATACTTCCTTGAGGCTTTGACGATTAAATATTGTGCCAGCAATGGCCAGGCGAGTACATAAATGCATTTAATTTCAGCGTGTTTTTGCTTTATGTAATTAGCTGTATGTTTACCAAAACTATAGCTTTCCAACATCCGGCCGACAATAGTCGACTTCGGACAAGTAAATGACTTTAAGATCAAGTGCTCATACTTTCCATTATCAGTGGACCTTTTTTCAAAGGAGAAACCAAATGGGCGGGATGGCCTAGGTGTTATTACAGTTACCTTCCATTTTTCCGACATAGCAATTGCCAGATCATGGCATAAAGTAGCAGCAGTAACGGGTTCTGGTGGGAAATGTGCTGATACAAATAAAATCATACAGCTGTAAATTCTCAAATTGTTTTATAAGCTTCTATGGACAGGAATTACATTCTCTGAAGAACAATCGATGCCCTTGATAAAGACGAATTATTTTTCTGGTAAAAGTATTTTGAATACTTTTCCTCCTTAGCAGATGTATGTTATAGAAAATTATAAATTTAATAAAAGGTAGTAGCAAAGGATTTATGATATATACTCTCGACACCGGAACTCGATCAAATAACATATTATTCTTAAACCTGTTTAGTTCATGAAGTTCAACAAAGGAATCTATACCATAGGATACCTTCACTGATTTATTTTTCTCAATTAATTGGTTAACCATTGTATAAAGTAACCCGTTCATTGGATCTGTAATTTCCGAGTCAATTCTATCGATGAAAGCATGAGAAATGATATACTTCTCCATAAGTTCAAGCACCATTATATAACCAACCATTTTGCCAGCATAGTAAGCTCCAAGAATTATAATCCTGTCTTGAGAATATAATGTTGATATGTATTGGTTCCATAGCCTGGCACTTGTTAAAGTTTTATCTTTTTTGTGCTGTCTTTTAAGTGTTTGCTGATTTATTGCAAGTCCAAAAGTTTGCATGTCTTCTAAGTCAGGTTTTTTGAATGTGCAATTCTGGAGACTTTTACGAATCCGGTTTCTAATCTTTTTGGCAAACTTGTCAATACTATAATCACTGGTATTCAAAATAAACTCATAAGTATTTTTCCTCCGCAATTCGGTAAGAAGTAAGGAAATTAGATACTTCCATTTTATAGATTTTACAAGGTTATCATTAATGGATATTTTAACAAGATTAGGGAATGAGTAATTTACCCAACCTTGCTGGTTAAAATAATAATCACCTATTGAATTGATATTAAGTCCGCAATTACGGTATAAACTGACTAACTCTTCAACTTCCATATATCTGTTATTCTCTATTTAGCTATTAAAAAAGGATTGTGTTGAATTAGTTGTGCAATACTGCAACAATTCAAACATGATCATCAATAACAAGTGGACCTATTTGAAAATCTCTTAGATTAATACCATATTGTTATGACAATTCCAAGAACCAGGAGAATTATAAAGCTTCGCCTTGCCGGTTACATAAATTGGCCAGCAAGAAGGGTTTTAATTAATCCACGAACACTTTTCATCACCATACAAGCTATAAATATTTTAATGATTGGCAATTAATCCAAGCCGATATTTGATAAATCAAGCTTTCTGATAGATAAATAGAGGGTACTATATGACCAATGGCCCTGAGAACTCGGAAATCCTGTGTGAAAAATAACCTTTAAAGAAGGCTCACTATAAATTAATCCTTTTCAAATGGTCCTAAATCAGGAGCGATTCCAAGAAATGGTAGTCCTACGTTGATACCGGAATTTATTAAATCACTCCCTGCAGCCAATCTTAAGAAGTCTATAACAGGTAAACTGCCATTGGATTGCCTTGCTCCGGATATGCCGGTAGAATCAACACTTACAAAATCCGCATCTGTAATAGTTACCGACGGTGAAGAATCCCAACTGTTATGATCATGAATTGCTGATTTTGAAAAATCACCCATTTTACCATTTTTATAACTTATATTGTTCCTGACAGTCATAACGTTTTCGTATTGACTTAAATCATAACCTATATCATCATTGTCATAAGCAATATTGTTATATAATGTCATTTTAACATTGCCATTATTCTGATTAAATCCTATAAACCTATTTTTAATTGCTGCACAATTTGTAAGTATTCTTTGAGGCACATCGAGTGGTTGTTTAACTGTTCGTCCTAATTTAAACCCACCGCCATCTCCGTCACCTCTGCCGTTGTTAAATGTCCAACAGTTATCAAATACAACGATTCCTTCATTTTCCCAGCAGTCAAACCCATCATCTGAATTATACCATGACCTGCATCCTCTGAAATACGTATATGATTTGGCCGAAGCAAAACATGCTACAAAACCATCTGCCTGGCCTCCCGAATAACCAGCTGTGATCCGATCGAAATTATCATAAGAATCACAGTTAATGTAATATATCGTATCTGTTTGAAAAGCAGAAAAACCCGATCCGCCATTGCTGTGTGAAATACAATTTTCAAATTTAATGCCACTTGAGTTTTCGGTACTGATCCCGTTTGAATTATCTGTATTTGGGGTAGGCTGCCTTACTCCTTTAACTGTTAATCCTTTTAAATGAATATAATTGCATCGGTTTAAATAGATACCTATTATATCCGAGGAACGTGTTATAGTGCTGCAATCAAGTATTGGAAATTCACCGGGATAATTGAATATACAAATTGGGTGTGCGTATGTCCCGCTTTTCCTATAAATATAAACCCCATACTCATCTTCAGTACTTGAATAATAAATTCCGCCTCTAATATAAACCGTATCACCTGCTACTGCTGCCGTACATGCTTTCTGCCAAGTAGCCCATGGCTGATTAAAAGTACCTGGATTATTGTCGTTCCCATCTGTAGCAACATAATAGGCAGCATTTTCAATTATGATTGGTGGAAAGTCATCGCTATCATCTCTGAGCAGATTATTATAACAGCCACAAAAGAGATTCGTAAATACAAACATATAAAGGATTTTCATGCTGTTCAGTATTATATATTTAGTATACAAAAAATAGTATTGAATCAGTTATTTAACGTAAATTCATTTAAAAACCTCTTCTTCATTATTGTTTAGTTAAAGATACTAAAATCTCATTATATAAATTTATAATGGTTCTATTTCACCAATTGCGATAAAGCTAAATTATTGATCAGATACGAAAAAAAATCTATTTAGAAAAGTTATTTTGTATTAAACTAAAAATAACAAGTGTTCCGATATATAAATAATTAAAACAGACAATTATGATGTTCTTTCATAAAAACTCTTGAAATGATCTTTTATTATCTTCATTTTTCTTCTTTTACTTAAATGTTTTGTTTTAAGGCAATTCTTATGGCATATAAACATTGATTTAATCATACTTGTCTTCATTATCACTTTAGCAGGATTACCAAATACCACACTATCATCTGGTATGACTCCTCTAACAACCGAACCTGCACCAATAATACAGTTCGAACCAATGGTTGTGTTAGGCAATAAAATGCTCTCCATTCCAATAAAAGTATTATTACCAATCTTTATCGGACCAAATAAATCAATCTCAGGAATAGTATCACGCATTATCCTCACTGATCCATCATGAGTTACAAAGATTGTACCAGATGCAATTGCCACATGATCACCTATTTCTATTAAAAATGGTTCAGTTGAAAATTCAGTTGAGTGTATTTCACATCCTTTTCCTATTTTAATACCGTACAATCTTAAAAATTTAATTCTGAGCTCACCGGAAAGTAAAACGAACATAGTTTTAAAAAACAGATTCTCAATTATTTCAAATTTTATACCAAATGACATATTATAATTTAAAATTTAGTTTTAATTCAGATGTGCTACCTTTTAATTCAATCAGGTATTTAATCAGATATTTTATGATTCAAAGATTAAGGTTTATTTTTAATTGATTGTGAGTGAAATTTATTAATATCTAAAAATCAAATCGTTATCAGTACTTATAAACGTCAATTATGGAAAAGTTCTCATCAAAATTAAGAGTATGTGTTCCTTTTAATTTAGCTTCCCAGATTGCTTCATTTCTGGAAATTAAAACTTCTTTGTAAGATGTTTCACTTAATGTGATGATTTGATTTATATTTAAAGCTCTTCCATATCTTACGGAACAATCCTGAGAAGGACGATAGATTTTATTATCATACATGAAAACTCTTCCGGCCGGTCGGGCATTTCTGATATCTGTTACAATTGGATTGTTAGGATGTGGTATCCAGTCAGTTGTGTAAAAATCATTGGAATAAAAGAGAAACAACTCGGCATAGTCTGAAAAATTATGTGACTCATTTATTGCTGTAAATAACCACCATTTATTCTTATAAAAGAAAATGGTAGTGTCCTTGGCAATGATATTTACCTTCAAATTCCTAACAAAACTCCATTTTACGGGAAACTCCTCACATTTATATAATTCTATAGTTTTGTTTTCAGAAGTTTCGGGGATCATGTAAAAACTATTATCATATTCGAATATAAAAGGATACGACATATGATATGGCTTCTCCAAAATTTTTTCAGTTTGTAGTAATTTGCCTTCTTTATCCAGTTCCAATAATGTTATATGACCCTTTTTTATTCTATATATAACCTCCTCAATAAAAATGAAGATTTTACTATTCCTGCAAATCACAAAAGGATCAGCCCAGAATCTATCTTTGGGCGGGACCAATGTTTTATAATTACTTGATGCATCAGGGAATGGATTTTGATTAAATTTATACATTAAAAACCATTTCCATTTATCATGATATTCTAACCGGTAAAAGAAATACCTGAATAGAATAACAAGTATATTTATTAATGCCTGTCTGTTTGATGGAGGGAAGAAAATTCTATTATTAGTTTCTTCGTCAGATTTTTCATATTTTAATGTCAGATCTTTAAAAGATTCAAAACCATAAAGATAAAAACCCTTGATCAGACGTGGAATTATTATTGAACATAATCCATAAGCATGATCTAAATTTATTTGTAGAGAATTAAAATTTGTAGGAAACCAACTGCGATGAATAACGATTTCTTTTTTAAAAGAACTGTTTGAGCTTAGAAGAACAGCTTCAATTACAGGTATTTTTTTTACTAATTCCCAATAACCACTTGTAAAGTCTCCAGTTATATTTCTATTCACAATTCCGTAATGCCAAATTCCATATTTGGCAAGTTTTAGACTTGATTCATTGAAAGAAAATGAGCTGAAATTAAGGATAATGTCTAAATCATGAATGGAAATATCATGAAAGGTATTTTCAGTTTTATTGTATTGATTATTATGTTTTGAATTAACTGAAACACATAGAATTCCCTGAATTATATTAGATACTTCAACAATTTTATCATAATCAACCCTGCTGCTGAAAATTAACTGATCTAATTTTTTATGCAGTTTGTAAATAAATGAATATTTTGAATTATTATGCCCCTTTTCCTTATTATTATTATAAATTATAAGTTTTATTTCTGCGAATTCGGAGCAAGAAATTTTTTCAATCACCCTATAAATCCATAATGGTACATCTTCACCATCTATGATTATTCCAATTTTAATAATATCTTTCATTTAATCATGAGAAAAAGTCCTTAATCATTCTGAACTGGATTCATATCATTTCAATAATACTTGTAGGATGAATATCATTGATTTTAATGCATTATTCTGTTTAGTTCCTCTTCAGAAATGATTATCAAATCTCCATCAGGAACATCTTTTTGATTTAAAAAGTTTATTATCAGGGAATTACTCCCTTGACTGCGTTGGAACCGCAATGTTGCAAAACTAAACCGAAATCCTTGCTTCTTATGGTTCCATGTACCGCAATCAATCGTAGTTATCTGATCATCTTCAGTAATAACATACAATCTTGTTCTGTCATCTTTTTCATTTGGAAAACCTTCACGATCCGTACTCATCACAATGGTTCCTTTCGCAAGTCTTGTTCCGAAGAACACAGCACCATCAACTTTTAAAAGCTTGATTAATTTCATGTTTTGCTTATCCCACCGATAGATCCCTGCTAAATTCTCTGATCCTGTATCTGTACCCCAATAAACTGATTCTTTAGAAAAAACAAGATGACAGGAACGCCATACCTGACTTCCCTGACCAATGAAGTCAATAGTCTTACAATTATCATCTGACCATCCGATCATTGATTCATCATCATTATCTCCTGTACAAATCCATATTTTGCCCGTAAAGGGATCTTCCTGAAGAGCATGAATGTGACGTATTCTGCCAGGTTGAAATTCAAAGGCAATATCCCAGGTCTGCCCGAAATTTTTGCTACTATAAACATTTACCTGAGTTCTTTCTTCATTTCGAAAATATTCACCAAAAAATAACAGATTATCATTTACTTTAAGTAAACCATTGCTCAGAATACCCCGACCTACTCCGATGCCGTAATGGGATAATTTCAGGGTTTTTTTAAACTTTTTATTGTTTGTATCACCATACAACATATATCCCGCTAAAAAAGCACAAATATTTCCAACTCCTGATACAGCTATTTCGATGCATTCAGGTTTTTGCGTCAATCTTCGGAAAATTGTAAAGTTATTTAACCAGAAAACAGAGAGTCCCGGAGATACATGGGCTATACGGGTAAATTTGGAATCCCCTTTGAGTAACTTATAAATGATCATTCCACGTGTTGCCCATAAATTGCCCAAATTGTCATATTCCTGAACAATCAGATCTTTTGCTCTTAAACAAGACATTCCGAGCACAATTACTGGTTTCAGCGGAATCACATTAGGCCCTTTGTAATCGAAAATAAAATAAATAAGAGCCAATAAGAATATAATCTGGAAATAAACCTCAATACTCATAAATTTGGTACTTAACTTATAACTTTATGACAATTGTAGCTTTTTTGCATGAGGTGAAGAAATGTCCTTTTAAAAATAAAAAACATACTGTTATTCTCTCATTATTTCAAGGTACATTTTATTAAATTCATTAATTGCTTTCTCTGGTTTATAGTATCTATTGTATGTATGTCCTGCACCCATTTCAAGTTGCTTTCGCAATTGAGGATGTTCAATAATTTCTATACACTTTCTTGCATATATTTCAGACGTGTGTTCTTCAGCAACTAAAGAATCAAAATGATCGCTTACAATGCCACTAATTGAAGGATGATTGGACACAACCATCGTTTTATTTTGTGAAAATGATTCCAAAATAAATAAAGGAAGTGCTTCAGCATGGAGTGTGGGGAACAAACAGAAATCACATGATTTTATATACAATTCTGGTTGTTGGGAAAAGCCTATGAATACTATTTTTGAAGCAATATCCAATTCAGCAACCAAATCCATTAACCCTTTTGTATAAGATTTGTCTCCGGATCCAACAATTACTCCCCCTGCATTAAAACCTTGATGATTAATTTTTTTGATTGTTTCGATAAAAATATGCAGTTGTTTGCTTTCAACAAGCCGGCCTAAATAAACCAAAAGCCAAACTGCAGATGTATCGGCTAATAACTTTGATCTTAATGTATTCGCTTCTCCTTCGGAATAAGTACGAGTATAGCTAATGTTCGGAATAATTTTGAACTTTGGAGGATTTAATCCAAAATTCATATATAAATTCTTCTGATATTCAGTAAGATAATGTACGATATTAACCTTATTTAATAAATGAACTAGCTTTTTCGCCACAAAATTATATCGAAATTTGGCAGATGTATGATGTAATGTCATTATTGCCTTAAACTTTTTTCTTCTTACTGACCTTGCAAATAAGGTTAATAAACCTGTATACATGCCGGTCGCATGAACGATGTCCGGATTGAATCGATTTAAAGAATGCCATAAATCCAAAAAATATCTTAAACTTATTGATTTTCTGGCTTTAGTTTCCAGAAAACTTATTGATTTGTATTCAGGGATATTATGGTCAATCCCCAAAAATGCAACTTCAGCAAATTCTGAAGATGAAACGGCAAGATTTAAGTTTGCTTTTGGACCACCTCCTAAATTATATTCTGCAAAATATAGAATTTTCATATGATACTGTCTTATTGTAGGTGATACCTGAATTTGCAATTATTTATAAACTCATGGTTATTGTGCTCAATAATACGTGTGAGCACTGAATTAATATTTTCAAATACAAACATTCTGCTGGTTAAAAAGCGCCATTATAATTATATTTCATAGACTGATTTCTTTAAATTTCAATTAATTCCAAATATTTTGAAACGATAGTTTTCTTATTAAAATGCTCCCTTGCAATCTTTTCATTTACAGAACCAATGTGTGTCAACTTATCATTGTTTAGGCCGATTAAATACTTTAATGCGCATTTGATGGATTCAGAGCTGGCAGGATTGCATAATAGGTTCATATCATGCGATAACAATTCTGGTAAATCCGATACATTTGAGCATATTACAGGTTTCCCGCAAGCCAAAGCTTCGCAAATCACATTAGGAAAACCTTCATAAAAACTAAAAAGACCTACAGCATCTGAATCCTGTATTATTTTTGTTATATTGAGTGTGGCTGGATAAAATGAGATGATGTTTTCAAGATTAAAAGTTTTTATCTTTTTAAGTGCTTCCACATATGAACCATCCATATAAGGTTCGCTTATTCTTTCGCCATACCATTCCACCATTATTTTTTTTCGCTCCTCTTTACTGAGTAAGGAAAGAGCTTCAATAAGGCCGTTAAGATTTTTCAGATAACTATGAGTTGCAGCCATGATTAATTTTAATTTTCCAATCCTGCGGGGATAATAATGATTGGATGGTTTCCAACAGCTAAAATCAATAGTATTATAAATTACCTTGCATTTGGATTTTGAGAGCAAGGGATTTACCTTTCGTACAATTTTCATATTTGCATAGGAATTCGCCACTATATAATCTGCTAAAAAATGAAACCACCTGTATATAATAAGTTTAGGATTAAAATATATACCTGGCTGTGCGCTTCGCTCACCTGCCAGCAAACTCCACTTTCTATAAGGGAAACTGGCAAATTCACAAATAAAATTGGGTGCCTCCAAAAATGAAATTACTGCATCGTAATTTCCTCTCCGTATAAATAGTCTCATTTTAAAAAGCCGCATGATGTAATTCGGCGCCTGGATGCAGGTAATTAATATTCCTTCTTTGTCAAGAACAGGATTATAAAATGGAATGTTATGATAGGTAAGGAAAGAAACAACATGCCCTTTTTCTTTAAAACCTAATGCTAACTCCACTAATTGACGTTGAGAACCGCCTGATCTCAGGCTGTCTATAACACAAAGAATATTCACTTTGAATCTGCAATTTGATCCATTTGTTGATCTGCATTTAGGTCTAAAATGGAACTACTAGCAGCATAAGCTAACATGGCCCACCCCATTTTCACCTCCAGAATATGACTGGCAACAATCATACAAAATGTAATAATTAATAGAAGGATTGGAAGTAATAAACCTTCCTTTCGATAGATTTGCCTGCTACTCTTGAATATTCGAAATAGGAAATAAAAATAGATAATCAAACCTGTTACACCGGTAAAACATAGCACTTCCAGAATAACATTGTGTGGACTAGCATAGACGCTATAAGTAGCTTGACTAAATTTTGCATAACCAGCTTGCCCTATACCAAAAATTGGGTTGCTTTTTATAAGAGGGATTATATTCTTCCAAATAACTTCCCTGTTAGATAAATTACCTTCATAAATGCTTTGTAATAGACGGGTTCTTAAAACATCATTTTGCATTGTAAACTGCCAAATGAGGAAAACAGAAATAACGCCAATTAAAAATACAATAATTCTCCACCATTTTTTTTTTGTTTTGAATAAGGCCAAACCTGCAATGAAAACCAAAGCAAATGATAGAATTGCAAGGCGTGACCCGGTTTCTACCATAAGGCCCATCATTATAGGAATTGGCAATAATAATAAATAACGAGCTTTCTTTAATTGAAGTTTGTTTTGCATAACAGCCAGTATCAATATTATGATAGAAATACACATACGTTGTCCAATAATGTTTTGATTATCACCAAAAATAGAAACCCTACCTTGAATATATTCGATGCCTATATCGTTATAGTAAAGCAAAGCGAGCGTTATTGATCCCAAGGCAAAATATAGCATACCTTTCTCTAAAACCATGTGTTCCGATTGCTCATGATTGATTAAGATCCAGAAAAGTATAATATTTTGAAAAATAGTGAAATCAAAAAAATTATCACTGATTGAATCAGTATGGATAGCGTTCATAAATAAAAGAAGACCAAAAAAAAGCCAAATAGACTTTAGTAAAGGCTTATTTTCATCAACTGTTTTATAATTAAGAATACTGGGAATTGATGCGAAAAAATATATAATTCCTGTGAGTTTTGCTATTGAAAAAAACCCATTCGTATGGAAAGGATCCCATACTTCAAAATTCAGGGAAAAGAAAAAAAGATAAAGACTAATTCTTTGTAATTTTATCATAATCTTTAAATAGTTGATCGATAATTTGGATTTGATAAAAATTTCTGGTCAATATAGATTTATAAGGAATCCCATCCCATTTTTCAAACATCACTATCATTGAGGTTCCTGGAATGGCATCCATTTCAATTACATTATAGCTTATTTTTTTATGTATTCCATAAAACCGAATCTCGCGGCCAAACCCTTAATTTTATTACTAATTGAGATACTTTCGAATACAAAAACTCCATATTTTATTTCAAACAGTGAAACAATAATTAAGTACAAAATACCCAATAGCGCCATTAAAATATTTCCATATTCCAAAAAGTGTTCCAATAAAACAAATGGAATTATCGAGACAGATGAGATCACAGCTATAATTAAGAATTTCTTCCATGGAAAGAAAGCAAACAAATTGCTTTTTATTAATTTCATTTCATATTGAAGTTGCAGTGTTTTTGGTAAAATAATACTCACCATAGCACTTGTCATGCCACCCCAGATGCCAAAATGCTTTATTAAGTAATAGGTTAGTGGAATTGTAATGATACTGCAGTAAAGATATGATTTTAATGAAATGATAGTCCTATCAGTTGCCCTAAGTATTAATCCTGCGCCAAGCATAAAAATAAGAAATGAGAATATATATATTCTAAACAAGGGAACTGCCTCAATATATTTACTTGTAAAAAATAAAACAATTATTCTTTTTGCATAGAGCGATACCAACATGATAGCAGGTAATGAAAATGAATAGGTTTTGGTAACAAGCGATTTATAAATTTCTGATATCTCAGTTGTCTTGTTTTCATGGTGTTTTGAGGCCATTTTAATAAGATAAACCTGTGAAAGCGACTGATAAACCTGGTCGACACCCGGGATACCATAAAAGGCCACTGAATATGTCGCGAAAGCTGCCGGGGATAAAAATGAAATACAAATGATCTTGTCAAATTGCAGAGCGAGAGTATTTAAAACTAGTGCCAGCCCAAATGGCAAACTGTATTTCAATTGTTTTCTCGCTAATTCTAAATTCAATATTTTTCTTATATTCTTTATTTCAATTCCTTTTAATGAATAAATCATCACAAATGCAAAGCATGAAAATCCTGCAAATATGATTCCGTATAAAACAGAGTCAAGACTACGCCAATAAACTGCAAAACCAATTACAAAAGTTAATCTTAATAGAACCACTGCAGGAGGATAAAAAAAACTTGTAATGTTATCAATTTTAGCGACATATAGAGGTTCAATAATGATTACAGGCAATAAAAATAAAATTCCTAAACTAATAAATGCTATATAATTAATAAGATCTCCTTTGCCGATTATGTATTTATTTAATAAAGGTATATTTATTAGGCCAATAGCAATTAGTGTAAAAAGCATCAAGAACAAAATGGTGTGAACTATCAATGATTTTCTTTCCTGATCATTTGCTTTTGGATAGAAAAAATACAAATTTGATTGTATCCCCAAACTGAAAATTAATGTACAGAAATTTACAACTACATAAAATTGAGAGAATATACCATACTCATATTTTGTCAAGAATCTTGTTAAAAACAAGGGCAAAGTGAATGTTGCGATTAACGCAATAATTTTGCCCGCCATAATGAAGGCTGTTTGCTTTGCTGTATCTGATATAATTGGTGAACTATGTCCTTTTTGCATTAATTGAGATGACATATAAGTTTTATGGAAAAACTCTTGGCGTTTTATCAATATCCGTTTTCACAACCCTCGCGGGATTTCCTGCCACAATTGAATTGGGAGGGACATCTTTGGTTACAACTGCATTAGCTGCAATAATTGAATTGTCCCCAACATTTACTCCTTTGCAGACTCTGGCAAATGAACCTATCCAGACGTTATTCCCAATTATGATTGATTCCGATTCTGAATGTCTCCATTTGCGATAATCTGAACCTTTTTTTGAACCACTTTTTATGCGTCTGTCATCCGGATTAATGGGATGATTATTATTGTCCATAATTACGACGAAATCTGCTATGGATGTATAGTCACCAATTGTGACGAATTTAACAGCGCCAATTATGCTATTCTCTCTCAAAAATGTATAAGTACCTAAGAAAATCTTGCCATGGTTTTCTGAAATGAGACTTCCAGATATCATTGCATGATCACCAATT
>Ga0315284_10010346_pt1 | contig 13291 bp, 22 predicted proteins | sample YL17G09_16_MG_FD_203696 | JGI IMG/M metagenome (GOLD analysis project Ga0315284, IMG submission 203696) | Sediment microbial communities from Yellowstone Lake, YNP, Wyoming, USA - YL17G09_16 | ecosystem: Environmental > Aquatic > Freshwater > Lake > Sediment | place: USA: Wyoming | collected...
AAGAGGATCATTATCGACAACCTCACCGTTATCATCGACAACAACTTCCTCTTGCCTCTCATAATGTGTTTTTACTTTCTTTTTGCCCATGATTGTTTCTCTCCTTTTTGGTTTGATTGTTATTCTATCTCGTCTAAGACGTCTTTAAATCCTTCCTGGTCTTTAAATTTTGAATGATACCCCATAAGCATATCCAAAATCCGCTTGCCATTGTCATTAACCCTGTCATAATTCCCGAGCGCCATATCAAAGGATTCTATCATGCGTTCATGATGCAAAAACCCTTGCTTGATCCAGTCCCTAAAATCGGAGTGTTCGACGGGCGCGTTGATCCAGTTCCTAATCGGCCAGAAGGGACCGGGCTTTTGGCATGCCGGGCATACCAGCAAAGGATCGTCAAGCCCAAAATTGCGCTCGACTACTTCGTCACAGGATAGACATACATAGGCTCTACTCGTTTTCATATCGCTCCTTTATTCCGGCCGGGTTGTCTGCCCGGCCGGTTGCCGCTTGCATGGTCATGACCCTGTTTAAAAATTTTGATTAATCTTTTGGGTCGTTTTCAGCCAATGCCGCAGGTTGGTAAAAAGCATAAATCAACCGTTTTTTAATGTCAAGCTTTTTTTCTTATATTATTTTCTTGACTTATATTTTCTTTTTGATAGACTTGGCCCATGAAAAAATTCAATCTTATAATCGAGCGGGAACGGAAGCGCCAAGGTATCAACAAAAACCAAGTGGCGATAGAATGCAAATTTAATAGTAAAATCATGACTTTAGTTGAAAAAGATCATGATATTACTACAAAAACATTGGTCAAAATTCTGGATTTTTTGATCCCTGGATGGGAGAAAAGATTCAAATGAAAATATACCATTATCATTACATCATCCCGGCTTTGCGCTGGCTATGGAAAATAAGCCCGCGCCTAACCATGCCGAATAAAGTATACCGCAGGATTTTCTGGAATATTTTAACGCATAAGATAAGGATTAAAAATAATGGACGCGCTTAAAAAAGTGATTAAAGAAAAGATCATCGAGAATATTGCGGAAGAGTTGGGAGAGGAAGAAGAAAAGCAACGGCATTTATCTTTCAAATTTATTGTGGAGTATGCCATTGACCGATGGGAAAAAGAAAAGGCACGGAATAAGGAACTGGGGGTGAAGTGATGTCAGATCCTAATAAAAATTTTATCTGTCGGAAATGCGGATTGCTGGTAAATGACATGGAGAGAAAAGAAGGGAAAGAAACAAATTGTCCGAATTGTCATAAAGAAATGGAATTGCAATGGATTTGCGAAAGCTGCGGAGAAAGAGTTAGCCATGACCCACGCCTATAAAATCATCATGATCCTGGCCCTGGTTGCAATCGCTGCTGCTATCTATTTTCGCCCGGCTCCAGTTACAATCACTGTCAACGCCGAGACAGCGGTCACGGTTCAGGGTGATGCAACGTTTCAAAATTATCCCCTTGAGAAACCTGAAAAAATTAAGATGAAGATCCCGGAGACAAAATGAAACTTATGCGTTTTTTCCTTGTATTGCCAGTATTAGCCGCGCTTTGGATTGGAATGTTTTTCCAAATGATTTATTTGGAGTTGAAGCAATGACCACGCACGAACTAAAAATATGGCCTGAATTTTTTGAAATAGATTTAACCGTAAAGCCGTTTGAAATACGTAAGAATGACCGCAACTATAAAACCGGGGATATTCTTGTTTTGAAAGAATGGAACCAGGACAAAGAAGCATATACCGGGAGAGCTAAAACGGTTTTTGTTACGTGTGTATTCTCGCTTATCGGTTTACAATTTGGTTGGGTTTGCATGGGTATTAAAGAAAAATGAGCAGACTATCCAAGCACGAAGCTTTTTACGTCAACCTTTTCCACCTGTTCGACCGCCGGGAGCGCGGCGATTGCGTAGAGCTTTCGCTCTGGATAGCCGATAAAATTTACGTCCGTACTTTTCCTAAATCCCAGATCAAATTTTTTGGGAATACCGTTTCAATATACGAGTGGTTATGCCAAGAAAAAAAGATATAGAACTCAAAGCACCGCCTCAATCAATCGACAGCGAACGCGCCTTGATTGCGGCTTGCCTGATCCGTCCAGAGATCATTCCTGGGGTTATGAACGCCTTGCAACCGTCTGATTTTTATAAGATCGAGCATCAACATATTATCAAAGCATTGTTTGAGTTGAAGCAAAACTCGGACATAGTGCTGGTATGGCAATGGCTGGTGGATCATAAGCTTAATCAGGAGACCGGAAAAGAATATTTAATGTCCGTGGCCGCAAGCGCGTCAACCAGCGCGGGCTGGGCGTACTATGCCGATATAATCAAAGAGAAAGCGCAGCGGCGGCAAGTCATAAATATTTGCGCCATTGGAGCGGAGCAGGCTTTTGATGATATCCAATACCCGGTCGAAGAGTTGCTCTCAGGCCTAAAAACAGGCATACGCGAAATTCAACGCGACGCCGTACCTGACTACCGAACCAACTTGCAGATTTTGCAAGCCGTGTACAAGGACATTGAGCGCAGATCAGAGAGCCAAGATTACTACGTCGGGGTCAAGAGCGGCTTTTACGAAATCGATAATAACCTGGCCGGGTTTGAGCCGAAAACATCGACATATTTAGCAGCCCGTCCAAGCATTGGAAAAACAGCCCTTGCCGTCAACATAGCGACCAATATTGCTTTTGAACATCCTGACAAAAAACTACTCTATTTCAATCTTGAATCGAGCGCGGAAGCATTGATCCGCCGGCAGATTGCTTTAAAATCTGGGATATTATTAACACAGATTAGGCGCGGTCAAATTGCGGGTAATCAATGGGAAAACCTAACTCAGACGGTAGGTAGATTGTCCGACAATACCAGTCTATGTATTTTGGATCATACCAAGTTTTGCTACGTTGAAAATCTTGTGGCTTATGCGGAATCCGTGGCGATGGATCATGATATCAGTCTGATTATAATTGATCATATCCAAAAAATGACGTCAAGGCAGCGGACTCAAAGTAGGCACTTGGAAGTTTCATACGTTTCAAACGCAATCCAGAATCTGTTAAAAGATTTAAACGTCCCTGGGTTGATATTATGTCAGCTCCGCAAGCCGGAACTCGGGCAAGCAATCAAGAAACCACAGCTTTCTGAAATTAAAGAAACGGGCGATATCGAACAGAATGCCGACGTCATTTGGGGTCTACACCGAGAAAGCAAGGATGCAGTAGAGGCCGAACTTAATCAACTCAAGGGCCGTGATACGGGTACTTTTTTAATGAACCTGATCTTTGATCCCAAGACCCAGTTATTTTCAGACCCGGTTAGGGATTATGACCGGCAAGAAAGCTGGGTTAAATGATTGACAATCTAAAAATGGCATGATATAAAAGCGATATGAATGAAAACGATTGTAAAACTTTTATTAATAGAACGCCGTTCAGGTGCCGATCTCCGCGAGGATTTCGGCGGGCTTATCACCCGCATTCACACCTGAGCGGCGTTGTGTTTATAAGGGGTACAAAATGAGGGCACGAAACATAAAACCAGGATTTTTTGAGAATGAAAAATTATCTGAACTTGATCCAATTGCGAGGATATTATTTGCTGGGTTATGGTGTTATGCCGACCGGGAAGGCAGATTCGAATGGCGCCTAAAACGGATCAAGGCGTTGATTTTACCCTATGACGATGTTGACATTACAAGCACCATACATGCACTTACATTGTCGGGGTTTGTAATTAAATATAAAAAGGATGATATTAGTTATGGGTATTTACCAAATTTCAAAAAACATCAGAATCCGCATTGCCATGAGGCACAGTCCAAAATTCCTGAATATAATCAATGTCTATGCGAGCACAGCGAATGTACTGTACATGTATCGGAAAAGCCGGAAGTCGCCCGGCTGATTCCTGATTCCGGATCCCTGATTGCTGATTCCGGATCCCTGATTGCTCCCAAAACCGAAAACCCTTTGTCGGCTACCGCCGACCCCGTTGCCCAAAAGTTAAAAAACTTAAAAATCTCAAAAGAGGCTGTTCAGGAAAAGATCAAGATCGAATATCAAAAAGCGTTGCCATTCCTAAAGGAAAAATATCCTGGCCGGGATTATGACCTGGAATTGAGAACCATGTTGGATTGGGCAGTCCGTAAAATATCCGTAGCCCGGAAGCGGGTTGAAGGGGACCTGGTTTTGTTTTTTGAAAATTGGATGCGGAAGGCGCGGGCAGCCAAACCCTGGGAAGTCGCGGCGGAGCAGGCGGAAAAGCCGGTCGATTGGATATGTAAAAAATGCGGCAAAAAAGCGGGCACACTTTTTCCGGGCGGATTATGCCGGATATGTTATGAAAGTTAAAGGAGACCAATCAATGAAAACAGCATATGAACAAGGCGTTGAGTGGGGATCGTGTCCAGAAGCATTGGAAATGAGAAAAAACTATACTACTCAAGCAGACTGGTGGAAAGCATGTAAGCGGGGAGATTGGCTAATCTGGCAATTGGAAAAATTATCCAACAATGAGCGTGAAAAAATCAAATTTTCATTATTGCGAGTAATTAATATTATTGCGGATAGAGCAGTTATAGATCATGCGCTGCATTGTGGGGTTGATGAAATAGAAAAATGGGCAATTAATTGGTTGAATGGATCTGACCGATCATTTGCAAGTGCGGCAAGTGCGGAAAGTGCGGCATGGGCGGCATGGGCGGCAAGTGCGGCAAGGGCGGCATGGGCGGCAAGTGCGGCAAGGGCGGTAAGGACGGTAAGTGCGGCATGGGCGGTAAGTGCGGCAAGTGCGGTAAGTGCGGTAAGTGCGGCAAGGGCGGTAAGTGCGGCAAGGGCGGTAAGTGCGGCAAGTGCGGCAAGGGCGGCAAGGGCGGTAAGGGCGGTAAGTAAAAAAGAATTAAAACTTCAAGCTGACGATATCCACCGTGAAATACCAGAATGGCCGGGTACATGAAAAAGCTACAAGAATCTGATTTATTTGAATTGCGCATAAACCAAAAGCTGCCACTAAAAAAAATAGCGGCTCTCTTGGGGACAGACGAACCTGATGTGTGCGTTCAGATCAGAAAATATCCCTGGTATGTTCCGAGAGCCAGTTACAAAAGAGTAGAACTAACCGATATGCAATGTGAACGGATTTTCGGTTACGATAAACGCTGTACTCGTAAAATAGCAAAAGGATTTAGAAAGCTTTGCCCGGTGTGCTGGCATGAAGCGGAAGGGGAATAAGATGAACACGGCAAAACAAATAGATGAATATAAAGAGTTTTTAGAATCAAAAAGTCAAAATACTGTTTATGATGGGTTTAAACCTATTATCATTCATGATTTTCTTTTTGATTTTCAAAAAGTTTTAGTCGAGTGGGCAGTCGAAAAAGGTAAGGCCGCTATATTTGCAGATTGCGGATTGGGAAAAACTCCAATGCAGTTAGCCTGGGCAGATAATGTTTTACGTCATACAAATAAGCCAGTACTAATTGTAACACCTATAGCAGTTGGATATCAGACAATCCGGGAAGGTGAAAAATTTGGGATTGAATGTAAGAAGTCACATGACGGAAGTCCTACTGGTAATATTACCGTAACTAATTATGAGAGACTTCATCTTTTTAATCCGTCTGATTTTTCTGGGGTAGTTTGTGATGAATCAAGTATTTTAAAGAATTTTGACGGCAAGCGTAAAGCGGTAGTTACCGAATTTTTAAGGACTATTCCATATCGCTTAGCCTGTACAGCAACCGCAGCCCCGAATGATTATATCGAATTAGGAAATACCGCCGAAGCTTTAGGTGAAATGGGTTTTATGGATATGCTTTCTCGATTCTATAAAAACGATAATAACACAAGCGATACTCGTAGGCGTTGGTCTACCACAGGAGGCAGCGCCCCTAAATGGCGGTTTAAAAAACATGCTGAAGTTCATTTCTGGAAATGGGTTGCATCTTGGGCAAGAGCTTTAAGAAAGCCGTCTGACCTTGGTTTTGATGATGATGGGTTTGTGCTTCCTGATTTAATCACCAGGGAAACGACCATTAAAGTTTCAAGGCGGTTTGACGGTCAGCTTTTTGTTCGCCCGGCCTTATCATTACCTGAACAGCGTGAAGAGCGCAAAATAACCATAACCGAGAGATGTGAAGAAGTCGCTCGTAAGGTGCAAGGTAATTTTTCCGCAGTTGTTTGGTGCCATTTAAACGAAGAGGGTGATTTGCTTGAAAAAATTATTCCTGATTCAAAGCAGGTCTCCGGTTCTGATTCCGAAGAAAAAAAAGAAGAGATATTTATAGCGTTTCAATCCGGGCAATTACGTGTTTTAATTACCAAGCCGAAAATAGGAGCATTCGGGTTGAATTGGCAGCATTGCAGCCATATTACTTTTTTCCCTTCGCATTCCTATGAACAATATTATCAGGCAGTCCGTAGATGTTGGCGGTTTGGCCAAAAAAATAAAGTCGAAGTGGATATAATTACTTCAGAGGGAGAATTGAGTGTGCTTAAAAACCTTCAAAGAAAATCGGATGCGGCCGATAAAATGTTTGACTATTTAATTAAATTTATGAATGATTCAATCAAAATTGATAATCTTCAAACCTATTCTAATCAAATGGAGGTTCCATCATGGCTATAGCCGAACAAGTTATAACGGATCAATTTGCGATTTATCATGGTGATTGCTTGGAAGTTATGCCGGGAATAAAAGACAACAGCATTCATCTTTCAGTTTATTCTCCTCCTTTTGGTGGACTTTATCATTATTCTTCTTCAATTCGGGATTTATCGAATTGCAGAAGTTATGAGGAGTTTTTTGAGCATTATGAATTTGTGGTTAAAGAACTTTTTCGGATGACAATGAAGGGACGCATAACCGCCGTTCATTGCATGGACGTACCTTCTGGTAATTGTGGAGTTGATCATCTAAGAGATTTTCCGGGTGATATAATCCGGTTGCATGAGCGGATCGGTTTTGCATATATTGGCCGGTACTGTATTTGGAAAGAACCATTAGCGGTACGTAATCGCACTATGGCAAAGAATTTAGCTCATAAGACTATCGTAGATGACTCCTCACGGTGTTCGGTAGCAAGCGCTGACTATTTGCTTGTTTTCCGGCGCAAGGGTGAAAACCCAGTTCCTATCAAGCATCCGATTGGGCTTTTAGAATATGCCGGAGAAAGAAAAATACCGAGCGAATTATTTAAATATAGAGGCCATAAAGGGAATCAGATTGAAAACAGATATAGCCATTGGATATGGAGACAGTACGCGAGCGCATTTTGGGATGATATTAGGATTGGTAGAGTTCTACCGTTTAAGCAAGGCCGAGACGAAGAGGACGAAAAACATATTCATCCGTTACAATTGGATGTTATTGATCGGTGCCTTGAATTATGGTCAAATCCGGGCGAGATTGTGTTTACTCCGTTTTTGGGAGTTGGGTCGGAAGTGTTTGAGGCCGTAAGACTTGGTCGGCGCGGTATAGGAGTTGAATTAAAGCCGTCGTACTGGAAACAATCAAAAAAGAATCTTGATCATGTTTTCGACGAAGTTCCTATTCAAGAAACATTGTTCAAAAATCAGTTAGAGATTGAAGCGGATGAAAGCGAGGAGTAAAATATGAACGCCATTTATCTATGCCTGCCCGGTTCAATCCGGTCAAAGAAAAACTCTAAGATCATTTCAACAAGAGGAAAGTTCCCGCGTGCCTTCCCGTCGAAGGCTTACAAGAAATGGGAAATTGATGCAAGAGCAGAAGTATTAAGATTTAAGGCTCACTTCGGATATAGGCCTGACCTGGTCACTAAATTAAATGTGTGCATCAAAGCGCTGTTTTATTATTCCGGCCCGGAGCCGGATTTAAGCGGATGTCTCGAATCAGTTGGGGATTGTTTGCAAGGTCTTGTTTACGAAAACGACAAACAGATTTATTCCTGGGACGGGTCGCGGAAAATACGTGTGCCCGTCGGCCAGGAGCGGACAGAAGTTTGGATAACGGAATTTAAAGAATAAAAGGAGGAGTTATGAAAGAAGTATATTGCACGGATTGTAAATATCATTCAGGCTTATGGTCAAGATTATTAACGCGAGATCCATTCTGTATGAGGAAGACCGGGAGAGAAATTTCTTTTGTAACGGGGAAAAGTCTTTCGCTTTTCTGCGATGTGGAAAGGATGCACTGTTCCCGCGCGAATTATTGTGGAATGCAAGCTCAATACTTTGAACCAAAGAAAGGAGTAAATCATGTTAGAAATTAAATTTAATCCAAAGCCTGACATTACAGCGTACGAATTGTCGTTAATATTTATCTTAAATATATTAATAGACGCTGAAAGGAATAACAGGGAAATTATTTTACCTGGCATGGATAGTAAATCCAGATCGGTAGAATATTTAAATGGGTTACCTGAAAACGTATTGCGCCATATTGAGCGCGTAGAGGAGTAAAACAATGTTAGGAATTAAAGGCTATGGAATGTTGGCAGGAGTGGTGCTGTTTGCCTTGTCCGTGATAGGATTGCTTTACTATCGCGGGGAATACAGAACGGCGCAAGTCAAAGTGGCAACTCTGAACGAAAACTTGAAACGTGCAAATGAGGCTTATGCAAAGCGGGAAGCGGATTTGGTTATAAGTATGCAGACAACGGAAAACTATAAAAAACAGAAACAACAACAAGCGGAAGAGTTCGCAACCAAGGAAAAGAACTTGAAAGCGATCATAGCCGGGCAAGAGCGTATTTTGAATGAACAGCAAAAACAACTTGGCCAGAATCAAAACGAATTGAATATTTTAGCCGATGCCCTGGCACAGGCCGTCACTCCGGCGGAAAAGCTGGATTTGCAAAATCAGATTAATGAAAAGCAAAAGCAGATTGACGAATTAAAACAGGCGATCTTGTCCGGCCAATGCTTAAACGCTTTGATCCCGGAAAAGATCAGAGCCGAATTGGAAGCGATTAGAAAGGGGTTATGCAAATGAGAAAGAAATACAAATACATTCTTGAAGACATGTCAGTAAGGTTAAAAAATCTTGAGGCCGGTGAATTTAGAATACAAAAGTTTATTGATAGGGTATTCGAAGAAAAGATAGCACATGAAAGAAAATCCATAGATGAAATTAAAAAAAAGTTGAGGGATGCTGGAATAACTCGCTTAGGATTAAATAGTAATTTACTTGTAAGTTCGATGGCAGTACCAATCGCACAACAGATTGAAGCGATTATGAAGCACCTTAATGTCGAATTTGAAAATCAACCTGCGACAGAAGGAAAAATCATTGTGAAAGAGGTGAAGAAATGAGAAAGCTATTACTCGTTTTACTTTGCGCGTTATTGTGCGGGTGCGGGACCGTGATTCAATCAGCCCCGACCGTGATCAAGCCGGTGCCGGTCCCGTCCGAGTACCTGGATAATTTCAAAGACTGCGCCACGGAAGAGATTAAAACCTATGGCGATGCAATACTATTTTTACAACGCCTGGCCGAGTACGTCGTGAAATATCAGGACCAGAATGACGGTCTCCGGGTCTGGCTCAAAAAACAACATATCAATGAATAGGGGGTAGACAATGAGAATGTCGGAAAAAGGGTTACGGTTGTTGAGTGAATGGGAAGGATTTGCATCAAATGCTTACTTGGATTCCGGAGGCGCTCTTACGATTGGGGTAGGGCATTTAATCACGAGATCGGAAAGAATGTCGGGGAAAATTTTTATTTCCGGAAACCCGGTTGTTTACCGTAACGGATTAACGGCTGGCCAATGCGCGGCTTTATTGACGCAGGATTTGTATTTTGCTGAATCGGCATTAAACTCATGGCGGAGTGTCGAGTTGTCGCAGAATCAATTCGACGCTTTGGTATCTTTTATATTTAATGTAGGAGCAACGGCATTTACGGGAAGCACTCTTTTGAAAGTTCTAAATCAAAGCCTATTCGATCAAGTCCCTGCGCAACTCCGGCGATGGGTTCATGATAATGGCCGTGTTGTGCAGGGGCTTGTCAACCGCAGGGAAAAAGAAATTAAACTTTGGAACGAACTTGCTTAGAATTGTAAATGGACTCGTACAGTTTTTGCCCCCTGGGCGTGGCAATTGAGATCATAGTGTCGCGCCCTTGACATTTAGGGCATGCCTTATGCTTGTTGGATATTCGGTAGACCGTGTAAATCATGCCCGGCACAAGGCAGAGCAACCATAAAAAAATCTCAATAATGAAATATCCTGGGGTGACTGTTTTTTCAAAATCTAAACATCCGCATTTGGTACAAATCTTCATTCCTTTGCTATTCATGATCTTTTACCTTTCTTCCCGGTTTGCGTGGGATCAAAGCAAAAGCGTTGACCTCTGCCTTGTCAAAAACATTATGGCCGATTCTTGTGAGGCGTCCGGCCCTGACCAATTTACAAACACGGTCAGGGCTGATTCCGATAATTTTAGCCGCCTCTGCTGTAGTGATGTAGTGTGTCGTTTTTGTTATTGTCAGCATTGCTTCTCCTTTTCAAGGCTCTCAATCTGATCCAAAATAAATTTCAACTCCATGAGATCGGCGGCGGTCAGGTCGGTCATGGATTTATCCAAAATAGTTTTGATCTGATGTTTGAGCAGATCGTTCACGCGGGGAAGATGTTGGAATTTGGTTTTGATGATCTTGAAAAAGTCGTCGATAATGTTTGCTTGGGAATTTTCAGCGCATACCGGGCAAGAGGCCGGTGGAATGCGAAGGTGTCCGCAGTCAAAACGATTTTGGGGTGTGGTGTTCATGATTTTTCTCCTTGTTAGTGGTTAATCAAGCCAGGTAAAAATATTTTTGCCATAGTTGATCTCGACTTTAATTTGTCGGCCAGAATATTCCGGATATCGAATATCGGCCAGGGTATAAATAGTGCCCGTAAACGTACGCTCTGAGGTGTAGCAAATTTTTTGTAAAGCTTCGTACGGTGTCATGATGTTTTCCTTTCTGTTAATCTCAATCGTTAATTTTTTGTATCGCATATAATATAGATTGTCAACAACTATTTTGCATATTTATCATTATTTTTTTAATAATAAACATGAAAAATATAATAAAAAATGGTGCAATTTCGGGGTTAATTGTATTGTGTGCAATATATTATATATAAGTCATTGATATTATTGATAATATTAGCAAGGTTAAAAAGCCTATCCCGTGATTATTAATAAGTTATTGAAATTATTGAATAAATAGACCAAAATTAAGGCGTTATTATTTTTTAGGCATGGATTAGTATTCAATCCGGGAAAAGATTGAGATTTGGGCATGTTTTGTTATTTTGAAAAATCGATTTTAAGGCCTCAAATCGCCAAATCTACTAATTATGGGTAATATCGGGCGTGGAGCCGGAAATAATCGTTTGGCGTGGCGCTGGCTAAGCCAAGGGCTGTTTAGGGGTGTAAATCCGAGATAAATTTGGCGCTTTTGGATTGGGCTTGACTTTTGGTGCCTGGATTGGTAATTTTATGCCATGAAATTTACAAAACTATCTCAAATCCGGGCAAACCCGGAAAACCCTCGCCGAATAACCAAGGCCGATATCGAAAAAGCAGCCAAGTCCATAACCGAATTTCCCCAAATGATGAAACTGCGCCCGGTCGTGGTGGATGATACCGGAAGGGCCCTGGGCGGTAATGTGAGATATCACGCTATGATCAGCCTGGGCATGGAAGAGATCCCAGAGGGTTGGGTCGTACCGGCCGATGCCCTGACAGAGGAGCAAAAGCAGGAATTCATAATCAAGGACAACTCTAATTATGGTGAAAACGACTGGGGGGCGCTCGCCAATGAATGGAGCCAATTACCTCTCGCTGATTGGGGTGTGAAGATCCCTGAAGATTGGCTTGGGGCTGTTAATGGAATTGACGCTCCGGAGCTTAAATCAGGAGACCGTGAGCCATTTATCCAAATGACATTTACCCTGCATGACACGCAGGCCGTGGAACTAAACGCGGCCATATTTAAGGCAAAAGCAGAAGGCGGCGCACAAAGCGGCGTGAATGAAAACAGCAACGGCAATGCCCTTGCTTTTATCGCGGAGAAATTTAACCGTGGGTGATGCGAAGAAAATTATTGTTAAGCCGATTTCTTCAAAAGATGCCAATCAAATTATTAAAAAATTGCATTATTCTGGAAAAGTAGTCAATAACTCTCAGCTTCATTTTGGCGTGTTTATGGGTGATCGGTGTGGCGGCGCCATGCAATTTGGCCCTTCCCTTGATAAAAGAAAAATCGTTGGGCTCGTTAAAGGCACGCTTTGGAATGAATTTCTCGAATTGAACCGTTTGGCCTTTGCCGATTGGTTGCCCAGAAATGGCGAGAGCCGGGCGATTGCTTATTCCATGAGGTTTATTAAAAAGACATATCCGTGGATGAAGTGGATCGTTTCATTTGCCGACGGCACGCAATGCGGCGACGGTACGATATACCGGGCGAGTGGATTTTATTTGACTGGGATCAAGGTTAATAATCAGATATGGGAAGCTCCGACAGGGGAAATTTTTAACGATACCAGCATCAGGCCTGGAATTGGAGGAGCAAAGGAACAAGCGCGGGCCGCGCTTGTTTTCTCTCGCACCAGCCTAACAGACGGAAGAAGTAAAAAGCAGCAGCATCAGGAAAAAAACGTTCTGAGCAGAACAACAACAACAAAGGCAAATCATATACTTGAAACTGGCGCAAGCTCTATGAAGATTTACAAGGAGGGCGGGTGGAAACCAAAGGAGGGCTTTCAGCTTCGCTATATTTATTTTCTTGACCTCACAGCAAAAGATCGGTTGACCGTACCTATATTGCCATTCTCTGAAATCGAAAGGCGTGGGGCGGGAATGTATAAAGGCGTAAGAAAGCGCGCGGAAAGCTGTGATAGTGCAGCGCTGTCCTCCCAGGGCAGAGAAGATGGTGCAAGTCCAATCTCCGCGCTCCAATCAGGTAAATCTTAAATCATGTTTGATGTAGTCTCATATCACAATATATAATCCATTATTTTAATAATATACTCTATCTATTTAATATAATTATATATATTGTATGTATCATATTAACAGCAATATGTTGTTGTTGATGCAATGATATATTGTTGTTGACAGCAATTAATTGTTATTGTGATAATTGTGATAGAAGTTAGGTATGGATGCATCATGGTGATGTAGGATGGGTGTGATTGATGGATGATTTAATAATGATTAATAATTATTATGTTAAGTCGTTGATAATATTATTTAATTGAGTAGGGGAGGGGTGGGGTAAATGTCTGGAATCTTTGGGTTAATTAAC
>Ga0315284_10010350_pt1 | contig 13289 bp, 3 predicted proteins | sample YL17G09_16_MG_FD_203696 | JGI IMG/M metagenome (GOLD analysis project Ga0315284, IMG submission 203696) | Sediment microbial communities from Yellowstone Lake, YNP, Wyoming, USA - YL17G09_16 | ecosystem: Environmental > Aquatic > Freshwater > Lake > Sediment | place: USA: Wyoming | collected...
AATATGCCTTCAGGTGGAGTTGAAAAATGGCAGTGGGAAGAGTGGGCGCGCGAAAAAGCCCCGGAGGTATTGGCGGGAGACCTCAAGACAGACAGGACAGCATTAAGCGACCCCATAATCATGGCCGCTATCCGGGAGTCTATGCCTGCGGCCAATCGGGCCCGGTTCGAGGAAGCGCTTGCGAAGGTTCTCACCCCAGCCGCGGCGGCGGAAGGCGATAAAGTGTCCCGAAATAATGGGACGTCTACGAAACACCCGGAAAACTCGGCGAGTATAGAATCGGACAGGCAGGCGGGTGCGGCAACGCAGGAAAAAATAAGTTTGTTAAGTCAGGCAGTAAAGAAGAGTTCCCGAGAATTGCGGGAATTAGCGGAGGATGTTGGAAGAGGATGGCATAAACCTAATAATGCCTTATCTATTGTTGAAGGAGAATGGAGAGATGGTGGGCAATTTGCCTTCAGGCATAGTACGGCACATTCGCTGATTGGCTTTAGCAGGGAAATCAATTCAAGAATGGAATCTTTGGATCTTGATAATATAACCCAAAAGGACCTTTCCGACATACGAGAAATATCGTTAAATATTACTATATTGATTGCTATTTGTGACGAATTGCTTGAACACATGATTCAAAAAATTCCATATAAAAAAATAAATAAAGAACTCGTGAATAAAGCTAGCGGCTTTGCGACATGTTGGGAGTTTGGGGGCGGTGTTATAAAATCATCAGAGTTAGGTCAGTTTAAAGAAGAACATATACCACAAATTAAGCATATACGAGATCTCCTGCAATCAACGCGAACAGCTATAGATGATCTTATGTTAGGATTAAGTAATAAGATTGGGGAAGGAGGAGAGAGAGGGGCCGTTTCCCAAGTGGTCGAACCCCAAGCCGCCGCCGCGCGGTCGGCAGTATGGCCGACGATTGGTACTACGCCGATGATCGGTACTAAGCCTGTGATGCGTGATATTGAAACCAATCCGGAAAATAGGGATAGCGCCCATTTATCAAATCTGGAAGCCCCAGCCGTGGCGGCGGAGCAGCCGAGTGGCCCGTCCCAAAGTGACATACCCCCAAAATCCCCGGGAAAAGAAGTACTAACGAAGGCATGTGAGTTTACAAGAGAAATACTCAAGGATGACGAGGAGAAAAGAGGCGGCTATGGACCCGAAGACGTTGGTAAGCATATGTGTCAGATACACGCCTTGCTCCTTCAGCATATTCTTACTCAATTAGGTATTCAGTGCAAAGTTATAGGTTTAACATGTAAATGGAAAGTGCTTACATGGGTCGGAGCTCACTATTGCGTGAAGACTGAAAACGGTGTATATCTTGATGCATTTCCGCAGGGCAATAGAGCCATCAATTGGGAATCTAGTGATGCGGTCTTGGTCTTATATCCAGGAGATGCCAAGTATGAAGAATACGCTCGTAGCGAACAAGAAGCTGTGAGAAGAGGTTATCTTGGTTGCGTGCTACCAGAACATCTTGCTGAACAGGAAAAAGAATATCCGAATGTGTTACGCATATATAAGGAAAAGATTGATTTGTTCAAGACGCAATTTTCATCTGCGCCGGCAAACCGGCAAGCCGGCGAACTGGAAAACCGAACCACCCCAGCCGTGGCGGAATCGCCGGCCGCAGAGACGAAACCCAAAGGCCCGACGCCGCCGGATGCCGAGACGTTACGGGACATCAAAGGTCCTTTCGGTCCGGACGACAATGCTGCATCAAGCAACCGTTTCGTGACCGGCAAGACAGATAACGATAAGGTGTCCCCGAATAGGATGGCCCCGAAAGACGTAGTTGAAAAGAAACCGGGCCCTGCGGATATGCCGAAGAAAGAAAACGATCCGTTCGAAATAACCCAAACCCAGCTTAAGGATATCGCGAGAGCGATAAAGCTCGATCCGATCCTGCTGAACGGAATCGATGGCGAGTTTAATGGGTTTTTGAATTCGCAGCGGATAGTCGCAGTAGACCTGCCGGTGCTGATGGATGACGGATCGACAAAAATTTTCAAGGGCTACAGAGTTATGGATAATAATGCGCGCGGCGCAGGCAAGGGCGGGATAAGGTGGGATGAGTGGGTCAGCGAGGCAGAGGTGCGGGCTCTCGCCAAGTGGATGAGCTTGAAATGCGCTGTTGTAGGTATTCCCTATGGCGGCGGGAAGGGCGGAATCATCTGCGATCCCAAAAGACTTTCGAACGGTGAAAAGGAGCGGCTGATGCGCGCATATACACGCGCTCTCGTTGAAAAGAAAGCCATAAGCCCGCTCGAAGATATTCCCGCTCCGGATATGGGGACGAATGCGCAGATAATGGATTGGATGCGGGATGAATACAGGATCCTGAGCGGCAGAGATGAGCCGGCGATCGTTACGGGGAAACCGGAAAATAGGGGCGGGTCGCTCGGGAGAGAAGAAGCTACCGCTCAAGGCGTATTTTATACTACAGTCACTATCTTGAAGATGATAGGTGGAAGGATAGGACTGACAAAAGATATAAGGGGAAAGACCGTAGCTATAGAGGGATACGGCAACGTCGGCGGCCATTCGGCAAGGATATTCGCTCGTAACGGCGCTAAGGCCACGGCAATCAAGAACTGGTCTTTGAAAAAAAATGGGGCGGTCGTTATATATAATGAAAACGGGATAGACATGAAAGCCCTTGATGAGCATATTGCAAACGGCGGAGATTTTTCCGATTTTGCGGGCGCCGGGCAGATCTCGAGTGAAGATTTTTGGAGCCTGCCGGTAGATATTTTAATCCCGGCATTTAAAGAAGGGCAGATAACCGAAAATAATGCGCCTTTAATCAGGGCGAAATTAATAGTCGAGGCGGCAAACGGGCCTATCACACCCGAGGCTGACAGGATACTTAAAGAAAGGGGCATCACGGTTGTCCCGGATATCCTTGCGAACGCCGGAGGCGTCATAGTTTCGTATTTCGAATGGCTGCAGAATCTCGAAGAAGAGAGATGGACAGCGGTAGCTGTTGACAAGATGCTCGATGAGAGGATATCGATAGCCACAAGGGCTGTGCTTGAGACGTCCGGAAGATACGGCGTTTCTCTGAGAAAGGCAGCGGGCATAATAGCGGTGATAAGGATGGTAAATGCCGAGATCGCCCGCAATCTTAAGCTTGCCGAAATCTTTAAGCACAGGAAGCCGTATGATGGATACGGTGAAAAGGTAAGCGTTCCTGAAACATTGGAAGAATTGAACGGCATAATAGACGGCGGGCTCCTGCCCGAACTTATCAGAGATGTTGAAAAAGAAAAATCCCGCGAAATCGAAAATATTATAGATACAGCCCTTATTAAATTAAAGGAAGGCGATAATGGGTACATCCTTGTCGGCGGGCTGACATCTGGAGGCAAGATCGCCTTTGCAAAAAATTTGGTTGAGAGGCTCAGGCTGCGCGGGAGAAGGGCGCGCCGGATATGTTTCGACGCGCTTAATCTAAGCGATATCAGAAAGTTAAGGGATGGCCTGGGCATCGAGATAACCGACTATCTAAGCGGCGCTAAGGTCACCAGGAGCATAAAACTGGAAAAAGACGAGATAATGGTCATCGAGGGAAATTACGCGCTGAGCAGCGCGGTATTGAAATTATTCCCGGAGGAGCAGAGATTCGGCATATTTGTCAACACGGCTCCCAGCATGAAGCTTTCCGGCAACTGGCCGCTCACTTCATTGGATCTGAGGCTTTTGAGGGAGATCGTATATTCCCGGGTGGAAGGCAAAGAGGCGCTACAAGTTATAAGGGCCTGGCCCATTTCAAGACGGGAGCAGATAGACTATGTGTACCCGACATGGCCTGGGGCCGATGTTACATTTAACGGAGCCCTGCCGTATGAACTGCCTTTGTTGAAGGCCTCTGTTGAAAAACCGCTGAATGAAGCTATGGGAATTGCCAGGACAGGCCATGACCAGGAATCGATCAATACAATAGAAAGATTACAAAAAACGCTATCCGGGGTAATGGCGGTTCCGTTACCGGATTATATTCCCGGCGATTCTCTCATAATGCAGTATGTCGGCGGGGAGACCTTCTATAAAGAGCTATTAGCCCTTGATGATACAAATTATCGTGCGCCTCCCGGAGAAATATTCACGCCTGATTCCGCACCGGCGGATAATAGCAGGGTGTCTCAAAGTGGGACGCCTGAAAAAACTGATGCATCGTCCCGGAAGACAAGCGGCGCAGAAACAGAGGATGACTGGATTTGGGTAAACGGTGAATTGATGGAATTTGACGGCAGGTATGGCGTCTGGATATCGGGTGACATTGGTGAGGGTAAGAGTATGCTCGCTATTAAAATGACGGAAGCCGATTCGCGCTGGAAGGTAGTTTCATGCGGCGCCTGCTATCTCAGGAAGGGCGTTCCCGGAAACGAAAACGCGCTTCAGGGGAGAAGGAAGAGTGGTTCGAACATAATATACTCGCGCCTCTTGGGCAAGAGGACCGTTCTGTTGTCAGAAAGGCCCGTTGCGAATGTAGATTTTATCGTTAAGCTTGATGATACCCGGGATTTTATTTTGAGCGAAATGGTGGGTCCTGATTCAGGGATAACGTTAATTAAAATAAACGATGTTGACATAACGAGGCAATGGGATGCGGCTATCGGCAGGATCCATGAAGTAATAATGGCGAAGGATGCGGGTAATGGGTTACGGGATACGGGTAACGGCATCAAGTCTACCCCGTGCCCCGAAACCCGTACCCCGAAACCCGAAAACGCCCCAGCCGCCCCGAACCACTCGGCCCAAGAGCAAGCGAAGGCCTCGGGTTCAGGGCAAGCGGCGGAGCAACCTATCTGGGGTGAAAACGTTACTGAGCAAACGCTTAACGAGATGGTAAACAATGGTTGTTTTGATTCTGAGAAGATAGCGACGTATCGTTTTATTGCCAAGTTAATACAGAATACCATTGATAGGCGCCATCCCAACATTAATCAAACTACGCGCGACATAGTATATAGAAATATCAAATGGCTTTTCTGGGGTGTTATGACCGGTGACGAATTGGAAAAGGAAATAGGCAATAAAGAGGCGTTTGTAGATAAGCTCTTCGAAGGCTACTCAAATATTGCAGATATAGATTTTGCAGTGTTATGTGACCTTATGGACATCGGAACAAGTGTTTACCTGGCATTATCAAAAGCGGTATTAAAAAAATATGGAGCAGCCAACGCAGAATTTACAGGTGTGTGGCAAAGTTCCGGATGGATTACAAGCTTCGGAGACGGGCTTGAGAATATATGGCAAAGACAATCTCTGCCCCCAGAAGTGATTAAATTAATCGAAGGAGCAATGGCCAAGTGCAAGAAGTTTGTAGAAGATTCTTCGCCAGCCGCGGCGGCGGAAAAAGGGACAGAGCGGAGATTAAATCCAGAACCGTCCCCGGAATCTCCAGATATTCCGCCAAGCGGAATAAAAGAAATTATATTAAACGGTCAGAAGATTGATGTTGCCGAAGCTAAGCAAGATATTACGCAATTAGCACCCGATAGCTTTATTTTTAATGCAACAATTTCAGGAGATACGTTGGAGATAGGGATTTTACCTCTCCTGGATGGTAATCGACAAAACCGCCATGGTTATATTACCTATCCATCTGATTATGACTCGTGGCGAGGAGCGGCTGGTGTAGATACGCCCATATGGTATATTACTCCACCAAGGAATTGGGATGATAAAACTTATCGTAATAAGGCTGATGAAATGATTCGCCTTGCAAGATTTTTCATTGAAATACCATTACTTAGAAATAATGCTATAACTTTTGATACGACTGATGTTTACGGAAATATTAGAGGGACTGCTGAAGGAAGACTTATCGACAAAGAAGAAGTTAAAATTTTGACAGTGAAAGATCTTGCCAAACAACCGCTTTATTCTGAAAAACATAATGAGAATATAAATGCAGGCCCAACCGCGGCGGCTACGAAAAACGCTGGGCCGGTACTTGAAGGACTACCCGCAATTACTCCGACAATTATTTTTAACGGAAGAGTCGTTTCTAATCCCGCAGAGGTCAGGCCGATATTAATGAAAGCCGCAATCGACAGTAGCACTAGCTTCAATGCGAGAGTGCAGGCAGGGAACGTAGTTGAGATAGGTATTGCTCAAAATACAGAGGAACGATCACGCGGCCATATGGGTATTAAATACCCCGCTTTATACGGCGAAAATGGCAATGACCTTGGATCTTTCCGCGGTTTTATCGGTGTTAATGATTTTTTCATTATTCCTAATAAAGTCTACATTTTTTTGGAAAAACCTGAAAAATTTCAAAAGGACATCGTTCGGTATCACAACGATTTAATTCAAATCGCACGTGGCTTGATTAATTGTGGTTTTCCTATAACGTTAGTTCTTTCCGACTCTATGCCGAATTTACTGACAAATCATCTGCTGTTCCATTTTCCAATCCCGAAAACCTTGGGTGAATTAGCCAGCCAGATGCTATTATCCGAACAAGCGACACAAACTGCCGCCCCAGCCGCGGTGGAGCAGGACAGATTTTCGATGTTCAAGAACTCGGCCAGGAATCGCCTTGCGGAAAGCGGCTTTTTTACAAAAGATGAGGTTGACCGGGCCATACAACGCTTAAACGCGGTTCATGAAGCGTTGAGTGATTTTAAGGGTAACCTGATCGATGAGAGTTACGGCTCTCGCGACCCGAGCGGAAACGCTTTAAATCTTATCTTGTGCGCCCCGGCCATTTTCGGCGTCAAGCCTGTGATCACATTCGGTGTTAATGAGAAGGACTATCGGTCTTTTAACGATTTGATCGATAATATAAAAAAGGCGGGCCTCTCCGGGATCGCCTTAGAGTCCGGAAGGTATGAAGAGCCGGAGATACGCTCGCAAAGAGGATTGCGCGGCATGAGCCATTACTGGGCGGCGGTCTTTGACATGGAACGTTTTCGCGAGGCAGGGCTGGGCGTTAGCGATCCGGCGATACTTTCGGAATTTCGCAAAGATACAGGTATTTCTCTGCCGCAAAAGACTATCAGTGCCGCGCTCGCCGAAGGAAGCAACGAAACCCTTGTCGCCATGTTCAGGCGATTGACAAGTCCTGCCGACGGCATATTTTTAGGTTATCCCGAAGCGGCGGTGGCCGGACAATTGAATGGCAATTCGGGCCGTTTTTTCATATCACGGTGGCTGGGGCTTGCTATCAGGGACACGGCCGAGACGCCGCATATCATTGAAAGGACGATCGACAGATTCGACGCCATGGCCGAATTGATGGCTGATTATCTTCGTGAAGTCAGGCATGTTCCGATAGATATGAGGAAGTTAGGGATACAGTTAGAAGCGGATAATATTACCGGCTGGAAGCCCAGAAAGCGCGCCATGTCAAAAATTTCTCTGGCTCAAGGCGCCAACCCGGAAAGCGCCGCCCCAGCCGTGGCGGCGGAAAAGCCGCGCGCCTCGACGAGCGGTACCGGCGACGAAGTGAAGAAGTCGGCTGAGCCGACGGTGCAGGATGCGACAAGTCAGATAGGCTCGGAAACAGGTTTGAGATTGCCGGCAGAATCGTCCCCGGTACCTATTACCGATTTAGCTAGGCTGAATAGAATTTTCGAAGCTGTCATCGAAAGATGTCCCGGACTTGCAAGCAAAGCAAGGGATATATGGGATAGATGTAAGGCATTAACGCCCGCCGAGCTGCATTTCATTCTCGAAGTATTTCCTATAACAGCAATGACTTTTAAAAATACCGAGATAATTGCTGAACTCGGCAATTATCTCGAAAAAGGTATAGCAGAGATGCTAGAGTGCATCTCTGCTATCTTAGAGGTATCTGTTATCGCGTACACACAAGCCCCGCGTATAGCCGGAACAGATATTATGGTTTTTAATACCACCGGCGCAGAAATCACGACAGCCGACAGCAATATATCCGGCGGCGATGTGGAGAAGCTTAATCAAGCGGCGGCATTTATAAGGAATGTTTCGCCCCAGCATTACGAATCGCTTCTACGTTACACCATGGCAGTAAATGTATTACGAGAGATGGGCCAGAATGTGGGCAGTTCCGTTCAGTTTCCCGGCTGGATAGATTTTAAGCCTAGTAGTGCGGTTGAAATGTCAGCCGTTATACTCGTACATGAAAATTCGCATAATAAATATAAGACCGAACGCACAAAGTTTAATTTTACAAATGATCCACGTTATATTGTCCCGAAGGAGCACCAATCCCCAATTGTACCGGACAAATCCGGGCCGTCACCATACTTCGCTGAACTTCACGGCTACCTTGACTCGATAGAATTTTTAGATTTAATTTTATCGCATGGTGCTTGCTCTCCGGCACATCTGGACGGCCTTCTCAAAAGCAGATCCAGTCAACTGAACCTCATAGAATCCTTACTGAAATCGCTTGATTTTATTATAAGCCAGGGGGTAATAACACCCGAAGGTATCGCAGATATCGCAGAATGTCACCAAAGATACGAAACTATAAAAGGTACCACCCCATCGAAGGATACCCAGCCGCCGACTGCAAAGCCGAAATCGCCGGCCACGGAGCCGGGGAAAGACAACGGCGCGGAATTCGTAAAGAAGGACGGTGCCATCCCAGAAAATGCCGCCCCGGCCGCGGCTGCGGTGAATATGTCGCCCGAGGATGTTAAAGCGAGGGCGCAAGCCGCAGCGGCCACGCGCAAAGCGACGCGCGATGAAGACCGCGCTGATATCGAGCAAAGATTCGGCAAGAATGTGCGATACAACACGCCGCCAAATGCTACTTTACTGCTCGACGATGTCGTTATGGAAATATTCAGAAAGAAGAGCATGGGATTTCTAAGTAAGTGGCGAAATATACATGCTAGGGTTGCAGATGAGCTCACCGAAGTTATACTATGCGCATCGCCTCAAGATAACGCAATTCTTACTAAAGAGTTGAAAGAAAAAGCGCGCACAGCAAGCCGCACCCCTAAAGAATATAGAAGCGAAACGGATAGAATTGCTCTTATGGCGTGGGATAAGGTTACGAGATTTTCGCTGAGAGATTACGGTAAAATGCTTGCGGCTTCCGTCATTGGATACGAGCTCAAAATAGCTGAAAAATGTTTAACCAGCGTTTTCTTTCCTGCACCAGGCGGCGTAACCAAATTCACTAATCCCGTGGCTATAGTCTATGAAAAACGCGGAGATGTGCAGCGAGCCTTAGCTGCCGAGGCTTGGGGCAGCGGCGTGCTTGACGCGACGGCAGATAATCAAGCATTACAATGGAGCTCGAGGAAATTTTTTGATATGGAGGCCGAATTTGTAAATACAGTAGATGGATATCCGATTCCAGCTATCGAAACAATTGTAACAGAACACGGAAATAACTTGGGATTAGGCACGACACCCGGTTATTTTCGTAAAATACGGGCAAGTGTTGCCAATGGTTTACGCGAGGCTATAACTAATGCCCCATCCCTTATTTCAGGGGGAAGTATTTCAGAGCCCGAGCCGAAGATCGGTACTGCCGGCATTGAGCCGGTCCAACCCATTGCGCCAGTCACTACAGCGGTTGAGCCCTATCAGCCACCTGCGCCGGATGTTGCGAAACTGCCGGGGACGAATGTTGTGGGGGGAGAGATTGCTTCGCCCGCCAACACTATTGATTTACTCAACAAACTCTTCAGCGATATTAAGGTCAGGAGCGGCGCTGCGGTTTTATTATCGGAGAACCTGTTCATCGAGAACGGTGACAGGATGGAGCTGGATTACAAGATAAAGGTAGCGCTTAAATCCGCGTTGGACAACGGCATCATAGCAATATTGCCCCTAGATGAGATACGGACGAGAGTGAAGAGGAATCCTTCGAAGGATAAATTGGCCGTGGTCTTAGGCAGGGAAGATTATGAGGCCGGCACTATATGGAAGTCGGATGATGAAAAGGCGCTTGCGAAGGCCAATGTGCTGATACTGGAAGGTAAATTGACCGGAGCGAACTACCTTTATCTGCAGGGTGTCGTAGGTCTCGCAAGGGCGCTCATGGCGAATGAAAAAGATGCGATCAGCCGTTATTACAAGATGCTTTCCGGAACAGATATTGCCGACGACATCCTTAAGCTTCTCGATGGCGAAGGTTGGAACAATATAGCATTCGCGGTGAAGGCGATATTGAAATTTAGAGGCATAAGCAAGATCGATTCGAAAGAGTTAGATGCGAGCAGGATAAGGATGGAGGGCCTGCTCATAGCGGCGTAGTAAAAGCGAGATTGCGAAGCCTCTTGCGAAGGAAATTGCTTCTCCCGCCTGGAGTTAAATTCGGGCGGGAGAAGCAATGACGAAATACAAATTAGCCTGGGCGATAAGGGATGGGGACGTCTTCCCCCGAGTTGACGTTCCCCACACCCTGCGCCTGGGCTATTTTTTTAAAATAAATGCAATAATTTTCGCGGAAAAAGCATCTATATAGCAGGGGGAACTTGAAGTGCCAATTTGGCACCTCAAGTTTAAGGTCACAGATTGTGACCTTAAAGGGTTAGAGTAAAAAATGAACTGGTCACAATTTGTGACCAGTTCATAAAGGAGGATGTAGTGAAAGAGCTAATACCGCACGAGGTAATCGAGAATAGAATCTTCTTAATAAGAGGACAGAAAGCTATGATAGACAGAGACCTGGCCGAGTTATATGGCGTAGAAACAAAATATCTTAATAGGCAAGTGAGATATAACATTCAACGATTTCCTGATGAATTTGCATTCCGGCTGACGAAAAAAGAGAAAAATGAACTGGTGCAAAATTGTCACCGGTTCGGGTCTATGAAACATTCAACGGCGTTACCCTATGTGTTTACTGAGCATGGGGTAGCAATGCTTTCTAGCGTTTTGAATAGCGATAGGGCTATAAGGATAAATATAGCCATCATAAAGACATTCGTAAAGTTACGGGAAATTCTTTCAACACATAAGGAGCTTGCTCATAAACTGACAGAGCTTGAACATAAGATTGAAAAACACGATACTGAAATACAAGCTATATTTGACGCAATACGGCAGTTGATGGAACCGCCGCCGGAAAAGCCGAAGAGGATTATAGGATTTAAGCAGATTTAAGGTATCGTTATTTACAGCGTAGGGCACACTTAAGTGTGCCCTACTAGCAGTGCCTCGTGGAGTTTGGTGTATATGGAGCCGGTGGGCGTGAGTTTGCTGTGGAAGAGAATGACTGACGAAATTTTTTCTGAACCCTGGCCCCTGGATACTGGTTCATCGAGGGACTCAATCTTTGCTTTCAGCGCTTCCTTATTCTTCGCCGAGCGGATTCGGCCGATCGTGAGATGTGCTGCAAAGGGCCGAGTCTCTTTTGCGAAACCGAGTTTCGAAAGCGCCTCATCGACTTTTGCGGCAAGCTCAGTCGACTCTTTCGCGCCTTTGTCGAGCCCGATCCAGATCACCCGGGGGAATTCTATATTCGGGAACGCACCGATATCTTTTATTGACAGCTCAAATGATGCGGTAGTCTTCGCGATCTCATCGAGCGCAGCCTTTACATTTTCGCATTTCTCCTCAGGGATCTCGCCAAGGAATTTTAATGTTAAATGGATATTCTCTGGAGTAACCCATTTGACATCTGCGCCGGCGTATTTTAGGTGAGATTGGGCCTGGGCGAGAGATTCTTTGATTTCGCTGGAGAGTTCGATAGCGATAAATGTGCGCATGAAAGTTATCCACAAAGTAGCGCACCCTTAAGGGTGCGCTACTTAAACGTTTCTTCTAATCAAATCGAGCGCTGCCTGCGTTGCCTGAAACTTGACTTCTTCACGTGAGCCCTTAAAACGAAACTCTCTGACAAATGGGGCCTGGTCCTTCATGTCGAAGGCGATGTAAACGAGGCCGACGGACTTATTTCTCGTCCCACCGGTCGGGCCGGCGATGCCCGTTATGCCTATCCCGATATCGGTCCCGGCGAGAATCCGTATCCCTGAAGCCATCTGGCAGGCGATCTCTTTCGAGACCGCGCCGAATTTCATGAGGACTTTTTCGTCCACACCCAACCTGGCAACTTTAACCAGGTTAGAATAGGCAACGAGGCCCATCGTAAAGTATGTCGAGCTTCCGCTTACATCTGTCATTCTACCGGAAAGAAGGCCGCCGGTGCAGGATTCCGCGACCGCGATAGTCTTCTTTTTCGAAATCAGGCGCTTACCCACGGCGCTTTCGAGCGTATCATTATCATAACCGAAAATATGGTCCTTCAGGCGTGAACAGATCTTCTTTTCGATCTTCCTGATGGCGCCTAGGGCGATCTTTTCGTTCTTTGCCTTCGACATTATCTTCAGATCGACCTCGCCAAGCTTTGCATAGATACCTACAGTGGTCGGCGGCTTCAGTTCCAGGAGGTCTTTTACTACTTTATTGACCTGCGATTCGGCCAGTCCTGTTATCTTTATTGTCCGAGTTTTTAAAGTCCAGGATTCGTGGTTATCTACAGCGTAGCGCACCCTTAAGGGTGCGCTACTAAGGTAGGGCAGGATATCGTCTTCGAACATCGGATTCAATTCTCTGGGCGGGCCGGGCAGACATATGATCACCTTACCTTCATGATCTATTATCAGGCCGGGCGCTGTGCCGACGCGGTTTTTTATCCATTTTATGCGCACCTTCCCGATGAACTTGGAAAGCGTCTCGATCGTAATATCATCAACGGTGGGGCCGAGGCCGCCGGTCGTGATGACGATGTCGGATCGATTTAGGGCCTCTTTGAGAGATTCGACCAGCCGCCGCGGATTGTCGCCGACCACAGAGGTGTTATAGACGTCGATGCCTGACTCAGCGAGTTTTTGGGAAAGGAATGCGGTGTTCGTATTCAGGATGTGTCCTAGCAGCAGCTCGGTGCCGATGGAGATGATCTCTGCGTTCATATGGCCATTATACTTTTTTTAAAAAATAGTTGCAATAATTTTCGTGAAAAAAGCATCTATATAGTAGGGGCGGCTGTAAGCTGAAAGCACAAATTGCCTTTACACAAAGGGGGTGATATATGTATAATATAGTTTCAAATGTAATATAATCGTGTATTGATGCCAAAAAAACGATAAAAAAAGGAGATTTGCAATGGTAAAAGGTAATCCGAAGGAGAAGGAAGACGTAAGGTGCGAGAAGGAGGCGTCAAAGGACGCCACTGCGGCCGAGAAGCAGAAGTTGGCGGACCAGAAGACAAAGGCGCTCGACCTGGCGCTCGAACATATAGAGAAGCAGTTCGGGAAGGGCTCGATAATGAAACTCGGCCAGGATTTCAAGCTCGACGTGCCGGCGATATCGACCGG
>Ga0315284_10010352_pt1 | contig 13287 bp, 7 predicted proteins | sample YL17G09_16_MG_FD_203696 | JGI IMG/M metagenome (GOLD analysis project Ga0315284, IMG submission 203696) | Sediment microbial communities from Yellowstone Lake, YNP, Wyoming, USA - YL17G09_16 | ecosystem: Environmental > Aquatic > Freshwater > Lake > Sediment | place: USA: Wyoming | collected...
GTCATTCTGAGCTGGCGCCCCGATACATTGGGGCGCTCCGGAAATGCGCCGCCTAGCGGCGCATTCAGCGAAGAATCTTGGAGGTGCCGTCTACCTGGGCAAGACCCTTCGCTTCTCTCAGGATGACACTAACCGAACAGTATTGGCACTAACCCGGATTATTCATGGCGAGTGCGGATTGCGCGCAAGTCGCCGTGATCGCGCTGCGCGCGCCTGCCCGGCCAGGGATTCCGGAGCGCGGCGCAGCCGCGCACCGGCATGAATAATCCGCGCGACTGCGGCGCCGACTTCGGACGCGTGAGTGCGGCTGCGCCGCACTTCCGGAGGCGCGATAGCCTATCGCGCCACAGCCGCGTCTCCGGAGCCCCGATCCGTCGGGGCACGCGCTCCGGAGATGCGCCACGGGCGCATCACACGTGGCTAGTGCAGCAGCCGTCCCGACGACGCGCTGCGGAGTATGAATAATCCAGGCTAAGTTGCGAAATGTGCAACGTTGCCGGCGGAGGCACGGCGCAGAAAGGCAGGTGGTGCGAAGGACCGAGTATAGCCGCGATTGCACGAGGTACGCTCGTGCTGTGACCGACATAAAGCCGGTAGCGCCGGGGGGGCGGCCGCGATGGACTATCTCCAGACGCCTTGCGTGCGATGTGACAGCGAGGCGTCGTCGCGGCTCATTATGAGGTCTCGGGTACGACCGGAAAAACGGGAACGGTGGCGCTGGTCAGCACAAGGGCGATGCCCGAATGCACTGGCCAGAACTACCATCCCCGCCAGTGGGCCCGAGAACCAGAGAACGTGAACAGGCACAGAGTCTCTAGGAGGAGAGAACGTGAACAGGCACAGAGTCTTGATGTTGATGCGTCTGATAGTGATGGTAGCTGCCCTGTGCGCGGGACTCGGCGGGAACATCGGGCAGTCGCCGGCACCCGCGCAAGCAGCCGTGCAATTAGGGCCGAGTCATGATTGGAATTCCGTCATCGAGCGCAGGATGAGGAGGGTGACACAGGCCGACCGCGAGGCGGCAGCGGCGCGCGCGGCGGTTCTACGCACACAGGGAGGAGCACTCGCGGTGCCGCTCGCCGCGCCTACGCCCGGCGGGACGCCGAACTACTTCGGGCCCGAACCCAACTGGGCCTTCAGCCCGCCCCTGAGGAAATTCGTCGACCGGCTGCCGGGTCTGGGTGCGGCCAACGTCAACAACCTCGGACAGTATATCGCAGTCGCCGTTCCGGACACCACGACGTATCCCGGATCCGATTACTACGAAATCGAGCTGCGCGAGTATACCGAGAAGATGCATTCGGACCTCAAGCCGACCACCCTGCGGGGTTATGTCCAGGTCAACAATGGGACGGACGGCTCCGGGAATAACACCGTGGCGCCGGCGTCGATCCACTATCTGGGACCGCTGATCGTGGCCCAGAAGGACCGGCCAGTGCGTATCAAGTTCACCAACATGCTGCCGACGGGCGCGGGGGGCGATCTTTTCCTGCCGGTGGACACGACTGGAATGGGTGCGGGGATGGGCCCCCTGGGCATGAACACCACTCCCGGCTTCCCGATGAACTACACGCAGAATCGCGGGACGCTCCACCTCCACGGCGGCCGGACTCCGTGGATCAGCGATGGCACCCCCCATCAGTGGATCACCCCTGCCGGGGAAAGTACCGACTATCCCAAGGGTGTCAGCATGCGGAACGTCCCCGACATGCCGGATCCGGGCGACGGGTCGCAGACGTTTTTCTACTCGAATCAGCAGAGCGCGCGGCTGATGTTCTACCACGACCACGCCTACGGGATTACCCGCCTCAATGTATATGCCGGTGAAGCGGCGGGTTACCTGTTGACGGACGCGGTGGAACAAGACTTGATTGCCAGAGGGATCATTCCCTCCTTCCAAATCCCCCTGGTCATCCAAGACAAGACCTTCATAGACCCGGCCACCGTATTGGCCACGGATCCCACCTGGCCATTCCCCTTGGATCTGACCAGGTCGGATCTCTGGTATCCCCATGTCTACATGACCAACCAGAACCCCAACGACGTCGCCGGGATCAACCCGTATGGCCGGTGGGACTATGGCCCGTGGTTCTGGCCGCCGTGGCCGGTGACGAACCCGCCGATCACGCTCCCCGATGGGACAGTGGTGCCCAACGTGCCCGATCTGTCCGCGACGATGGAAGCCTTCATGGACACACCGGTGATAAACGGCACCGCCTATCCTTACCTCAACGTAGCGCCAAGGGCCTACCGGTTCCGGATCCTGAACGCCGCCGATGACCGGTTCTGGAACCTGCAGCTGTGGCAGGCCGATCCCACCATTACCAGCGGTCCTGGCATCCGCAAGGAAGTCAATATGGTTCCGGCGATCCCGGGGACCTGGCCGGCAGGCTGGCCGACGCCGGATGGAAGGGATGGCGGGGTTCCGGATCCGACCTTGGCGGGGCCGAACATCATCCAGATCGGCCACGAAGGCGGCTTTCTGCCGGCGCCGGTGGTATGGCCCAACATCCCGATCGGTTGGGACACCGACCCCAAGAGCATAACCGTCGGGAATGTCAAGGAGCACAATCTCTTCCTGGGCCCGGCGGAGCGGGCGGACGTCATCATTGACTTCTCCGCGTATGCCGGCAAGACACTGATTCTGTACAACGACGCCCCCGCCGCCGTTCCGGCGCGGGACGTGCGCCTCGACTACTACACGGGCAACATGGATCTGACGTCCACCGGCGGTACGACCTCGACGGCCGCAGGCTACGGTCCCAACATCAGAACCATCATGCAAATCCGCGTCGCCAACACGGCCCCGGCGCCCGCGTTCAACCTGGCGGCATTGAACGCAGCTTTCGCCTCAACCGCCGGGTCGCAGGGCGTCTTCGCCAGATCCGCGGACCCGATCATCGTGCCGCAGGCGGGCTACAATAGCGCCTACCACGCCACTTTCCCATCGAACAACTCCGCCTATGCGAGAATCCAGGATACCGCTCTCACCTTCACGCCGCTGGGCGCGACCACCCCGGTGACGATCCCCCTTGGGCGGAAGGCCATCGCGGAGGAGTTCGAGGACACATATGGTCGGATGAGCGCCTTCCTGGGGCTCGAACTAGTGTTCACCAACGGCGGGAACCAGACGACGATCTTCTATGGGTACATTGACCCGCCCACCGAGATCATCAACGACACCCCCGATCCTGTCATGACGCCTATCGGGGCCGCCGGCGATGGGACCCAGATCTGGAAGATCACGCACAATGGCGTGGACACCCATCCCGTCCACTTCCACCTGTTCGACGTCCAGTTGATCAACCGGGTGGACTGGGCCGGGGTGGTGAAACCGCCGGAACCGAACGAGTTGGGCTGGAAAGAGACCGTCAGGATGAACCCGTTGGAGGACTGCATTGTGGCGCTGCGGCCGGTCGCACCCAAGCAGCCTTTCGGGCTCCCCGACAGCGTTCGCCCTCTCAACCCGACGATGCCGCTGGGCGACATGATGGGCTTCAAGAACGTGGACCCCAACGGCAACCCGATCACCGTCACCAATGTCATGACCAACTTTGGCTGGGAGTACGTGTGGCACTGCCACATCCTGAGCCACGAAGAGATGGACATGATGCGCCCGATGGTGTTCAACGTCGCGCGAGCGCTGCCGGCCGCGCCGGTCGTGACCTACTCACGAGTCGGAGCCCCCGTCGACCTCACCTGGACCGACGGCACGCCCGCGAGCGCTCCCTCTACTTGGGGCAATCCTGCCAATGAGATCGGGGTCCGCATCGAGCGCGCCACCATCAGCGCTGGCGGAGCGGTTGGCGCGTATTCGGTCATAGGGTCAGCCCTTGCCAACGCGACCGGCTATACCGACAGCACGGCGGTATCCGGAACAACGTACAATTACCGCGTCACCGCCTACAACGCCGCCGGCAACGCGGCATCCGCACCGGTGCCGTTCGCCACAGGCAGCGTTAAGGGCCAGGTGCGGGCCGCCGGCACTAGCACCAATCTGGTCGGAGCGACGGTTGCGGTGTACCGGGGCGGCGTGCTTCAGGCCCAAACGACCACCGATGCCGGAGGCATCTATCAGATTGGCGACTTGCTGCCCGGCGCCGTCACTGTCGTCGCTTCCGCAACCGGCTATGTGCGTCAGAGCAAGAACACTACCATCGCTGCCGGCGGCATCAACTTCGTCAACTGCAACCTGTCGGTGTCCGGCAGGCTCAGGGGGCAGGTCCGGGACCGAGTCACCTCAGCCACCCTGACTGGCGCCACGGTGACGGTGAGCAGTGGCGGCATTGTCCGCGCCACCGCGACCACCGTCGCGCCCTACGGCACCTACGACGTCAATGCCGACCTGCCCACGGGCACCTACGTCGTCGCCGTCTCCAATGCCGGCTATCTGACCCAGACCAAGAACAACATCGCGGTCACCCAGGGTCAAACGACCTACGTCAACTTCAGCCTGGCGAAGTAGCGCAGGGTTTGGAGAGCCGCGCAAGCGGCGCTGTGTATTGTGCCGGGAAGGAAGGAGGTCGCTCCTTCCTCCTGTGGAGTATGAATAATCCAGGATAGGCGCTCCTTCAGAGCCCACGAAGGAGAGGGCCGCCGACCGGCGGCCCTCTCCTTCCCGGCTTACCGCTGTCCCGTTTGAGCGGATCGCAGACAGGAGGCTGATATGGGGCAAACTGCGGTATTGGTGGTTGTTGCTGCAGCCTGGTTGCTTGCATGCGCAGGTGCGGTCGGCGCGGACGTCACGATGGGGGGCCACGACGTCATGGTCGTCATCAGCTACAACGACTTAGGCATGCACTGCATGAACCAGGACTTCTCCGAGTTCATGATCCTGCCGCCGTTCAACACCTTGCATGCCCAGGTGATATTGCGCAGTGGCGTGCATCCGCAGATCGTGACCAACGGCGTCACGGTCAGCTACTCCATCCCCACCAACACCCACTCGTGGGATAAGACCAACTTCTGGGTGTGGTGCCCGGACTTGCTCGGTGTGTCACTGCCCGACGACATCGGCCTCACCGGCAATGGACTGTGGGGCACGATGACGCCTACCGCCTGGGGTGATTGGTGCGCGACCGGCATCCCCATCACCCCCATCAACGATGCAGGGTTGGAGGATCCCTACAATTTGGCGACCGTTGTCGTTTCGGCCGGGGCCAGGGAACTGGCACGCACCCACGCCGTCGTCCCCGTCTCGTGGGAGATCAGTTGTTGGCTGTGCCACAACGGGTCTGATGCGCCAGCCAGCGTGCTGGACGCGCACGACCGATTGCACGGCACATCGCTGTACAGCCGGTACACCGACCAGGGCAAGCCCGTGCTCTGCGGTGGTTGCCACCAGCAGCCGGAACTGGGCGCGCTGGCGCCTGGGACGCCCGGAGTGACCACGCTTTCCGGCGCCATGCATACCGCCCATGCCTCGCGCATGGACGACGTGCTGGCCATGATGCCCGGCGGCGTATCGTGCTACGCCTGCCACCCAGGCATGGAAACCCAGTGCCTGCGCGATGTCCATTACCAGAAGAATATGACCTGCGTTGACTGCCATGCCTCGATGGAGGGGGTGGGGAGTCCGGACCGGCGACCGTGGGTCGATCTGCCAAGCTGCGGCGGCTGTCATCACAAGCCTGGCTCTCAGTACGAGCAGAGCGGCACGCTGTACCGCAACTCAAAGGGACACGGCGGGGTGTACTGCGAGGCTTGCCACGGCACCCCCCACGCCGTCACGCCGACCGTCGTGCAGGCGGACAACATCCAGGCGATCGAACTCCAGGGACACGCGGGAGCCATCAGCGACTGCACCGTGTGCCATCTCGTCAAGCCGAGGAACGCGTTCGGGCATCGGTGGGCGCGGAAGGGGCGCACCACGTAGCGGCGCGGAATACGCCGTGTCCGTGATGTTGAGGGGCGCCTTGGTGCCCTCACAGACGGTTGCGACCCCTTTTCCTGGTTTTAGCAGCGCCTGGCGGATTCTGCTATAATCAGAACCGAAAGGCTCCTCGTTTGGACGAATCCCCACGACAAGCCCTGCGCCAGGCGTCACGCATCGTCGTCAAGCTCGGCACCAATGTGGTCACCACGGCGGAGGGCGAGATCAACAGCCCGCTGCTCGAGGGTTTGGCGCAGGAGATCGTTGAGCAGCGCCACGCCGGCAAACAGATCCTGATGATCACATCCGGGGCGGTGCGCACCGGCCTGGCGCGATTGGGCCTGCCGGGCGCGACCGAGGACGTCCCGACCCGCCAAGCCGCGGCGAGCGTCGGGCAGATCGAGCTCACCGCGCGTTACCGCGAGATCTTCGGCGGGCTCGATCAGCCGATCGCGCAGGTGCTGCTCACCCAGGCGGACATTTCCGACCCCCGGCGCTATCTCCACCTGCGCAACACGCTCTCGACGCTGCTCGCGCGCGGGGCGCTGCCGATCATTAACGAGAACGACCCGGTCTCGATCCAGGGCGTCGCCATCGGCGAGAACGACCGTCTGGCGGCGATCGTAGCGGCGAGGATGGACGCGGATCTGCTCGTGCTGCTGTCCGATGTGGACGGGCTGTTCACCGGCGATCCGCGCGCTGATGCCGGCGCGAAGTTGATAGACACCGTGACCTCGATCACGCGCGAGATCGAGCGTTTCGCGCGCGAGTCCACGGGCGGGGTCGGGCGCGGCGGCATGCTCGCCAAGGTTCAGGCGGCGAAGGCCGCGATGAACGCGGGGGTGTATATGGTGGTCGCGCGCGGGACAGAACCGGGCGCGCTGACGCGCATCATGCGGGGCGAGGACGTCGGCACGCTGTTCGTGCCGCGGCCGGGGAAGCTGCGCTCGCGCAAGCATCGCATCGGGTTCGCGCTGACCCCGAAGGGCCGCCTCGCGGTTGATGACGGCGCGCGCAAGGCGCTGCTGGAACGAGGCTCGAGTTTGCTCGCGGTAGGAATCGAGTACGTCTCCGGCCAATTTGGACAGGGGGACGTGGTGAGCGTGGTTGACTCCAGCGACACCGAGATCGCGCGCGGGCTGGTCAACTACAGCGCGGACGAGGTGCGCAAGATCCGCCGCTGCCGCACGAGCGAGATCGAATCGCGGCTTGGGCATTGCCCTTTTGATGAAGTAATTCACCGCGATAACCTGGTGCTGCTGCAATAACCGCCTATCCCAAAAAAGGGGCCAGTGTCATCCCGTGGGTGAGCGAAGAGCTTGCCCTGAGCGCAGCGAAGGGATCTTGGGGACGGTTGCACCACGCTTCCAAGATTCCTCGGCTCCGCCTCGGAATGACATGCCAGTCCGTCCCTGTGGGTTCTTCGGATAGGCTTTGAGCGGAGGTTTTGGTTGCCGACGAGACAGAAGCGGATGTTGATGCAGGGGAACGAGGCGGTGGCGCAGGGCGCCATCGACGCGGGCTGCCGCCACTTCTTCGGCTACCCCATCACGCCTCAGAATCCGATCGGCGATTACATGGCGGAGCACATGCACCGCTACGGCGGCGTCTTTCTCCAGGCGGAAAGCGAGCTCGCGGCCGCCAACATGGTGTACGGGGCCTCCGCGGCGGGGGCGCGCGCGATGACCGCCTCCAGCAGCCCCGGCATCAGCCTCAAGCAGGAGGCGATCTCCTACATGGCCGAGTGCGAGCTGCCGGCGGTGATCGCCAATATCGCGCGCGGGGGATCCGGCCTGGGCAACATCGCGGCGGCGGGGTCGGACTACTTCCAGACCGTCAAGGGCGGCGGTCACGGCGACTATCGCACCATCGCGCTGGCACCCTGGTCGGTGCAGGAGATGTACGATCTGACGCGACTGGCGTTCGATCTTGCGGACACCTACCGCACTCCGGTTATCATCCTGGCCGACGCAATGCTTGGGATGATGATGGAGCCGATGACCATCACCGCGCCGCCGGTCGATCCCGCGACGCTGCCGTCGAAACCGTGGGCGACCAACGGGGCGAAAGGGCGGCCCAAGAACATCATCAACTCGTTGTATATCGTGCCGCAAGTCCTGGAGAAGGTGAACCTGCGCATCCAGGCGCGTCACGACGAGGCGGCGCGCAATGAAGTGCGCTGGCAAGAGACCGACATCGACGGCGCCGAGCTACTCATCGTCGCGTTTGGCACCGCCGCGAGGGTGTGCAAGACCGCGCTGGAACGGCTTGCGGAGAAGGGGATTCGGGTCGGGATGCTGCGGCCGATCACGCTGTGGCCGTATCCATACGAGCCGATCCGACGGCTCGCCGAGCGGGTGCCGCGGATCCTCGTGGTGGAGTTGTCGCTGGGGCAGATGGTAGAGGATGTGCGGCTCGCGGTGGAGGGGCGCTGCCCGGTGCGTTTCTACGGGCGCACCGGAGGCATCATCCCGACGCCGACGGAGGTCGCGGCGGAGGCGGAGCGGGTGGCGCGCCAAGAGCAGCCTGGATGAGCGGCCCAGGTGAACGATAGTGTCATTCTGAGCGTAGCCGCGCATTCGCGCGGCTTCCGGAGACACGCCGCCCTGCGGCGTGTCGCGCGAAGAATCCCCTATCGTCCCTTGCTGACTGCGATCGGGGGGCCTTCGCGGGGTCTAATTCTTGGTTGCGCTGAGACCATGCGCCGAGCAAAGTCGAAGGGCGGCCGCCCGATGCTAAAGCCCGCAGAGGGGCTCCCCTGGAGGCTGGAGGGCAGGGGTACCGAGGAGCTTAGTGGGGGCTGGCAGGCGAGACGCCCTTCGACAAGCTCAGGGCAGGCTCTGCCCCACTATCATCGGTCAGGAGGATTCCGATCTCACGAACCATTGAAAAAGGATTGAAGGAGAAGCCGGACGAGCGGCAGGTTTTCGGTCATCCGGCGGCCCTGTGGCAGCAGCGCATGCATTACTGCCCGGGCTGTATGCACGGCATCATCCACCGGCTCATCGCGGAGACGATTGACGAGTTGGGCATCGTCGAGCGCACCATCGGCATCGCGCCCGTGGGGTGCGCCGTGTTCGCCTATGACTACTTCATGTGCGACATGGTCGAGGCGGCGCACGGGCGCGCCCCGTGCGTGGCGACGGGGATCAAGCGCGTCCTGCCGGATTCGGTAGTCTTCACCTATCAGGGCGACGGCGACCTGGCGGCGATCGGCTGCGGCGAGGTCGTGCATGCAGCGGCGCGCGGCGAGCGCGTCACGGTCTTCTTTGTCAACAACGCGATCTACGGCATGACGGGCGGGCAGATGGCGCCGACGACGCTGCTCGGCCAGGTCACAACGACCACGCCGCACGGGCGGGATGCGCGCCGCGCGGGTTATCCCATCCGCGTCTGCGAGCTGCTGAGCACCCTCACCGGCCCGGCGTATCTCGAGCGCGTAACCGTGATCAGCCCGGCTCACGTCGTGCGGGCGAAGAAAGCGATCCGCCGCGCGTTCGACACCCAGCTCAATGACGAGGGGTTCAGCCTGGTCGAGATTCTGTCGACCTGCCCGACGCGGTGGGGGCTGACGCCGACGGCGGCGATCGACTGGCTCAAGGAGAACATGCTGGCGTACTACCCGCTGGGCGAGTACACGCCGGGTAAGCCTTCCGCGGCGGCGTGCCCCGCAAACCCGCAGGATCATCCGCCGCAAACCCGGGAATCGCGGAAGCCGGCGGAGCCGAGCCGGGGGCGTGAGTGATGCGGCGCGAGATCATCATCTCAGGTTTCGGCGGGCAGGGCATCGCGCTTACCGGGCAACTCATCGCGGCGGCGGCGACCGCTGAGGGGCGCAATGCGGTGTGGACGCCGGCGCACGGGCCGGAAATGCGCGGGGGCGAGTCCAACTGCACCATCGTCGTCGCCGATGCGGAGATCGGATCTCCGGTGGTGGCGAAGCCCGACACCGCGATCATCATGGACCGGCCGTCGCTGGAGAAGCTGCGGGGCGTGGTGGACAGCGGCGGGCTGATGATGATCAACAGCTCGCTGGTGCCGGTCGGCCCGCGGCGCAAGAGCCTACGCGTGCACAAGGTGCCGGCGACGCATCTGGCGGAGGAATTGGGCGATACGCGCGTCGCCAACATCGTCATGCTGGGGGCGTTCATCGAGGTCGATCATCTGGTGTCAGCGGAATCGGTCGAGCAGGCCCTGCGCGATCGATTGACGCATCGGCGGCGCGCGCTGCTCGAGCTCAACGAGCGCGCGCTCGAGCGCGGGATGCGGTACGCGCGGGAGGGCAAGTAGGCAACCGCCGTCACATGAGGTAACGGTGGCGCCAGTCGCGGCGTCGCCCGGATTCGGGACGGTCAGGAGACCGTCCCCGACGTTTGTGTGGGTGCCTCCGCGAGGCCATGAGCCGCTGAGAGATATGACATGGAGATCCGCGCGCTGCGAGAGGATGAGATCGAGGAGGCGATCGAGCACGTGTGTCTCGTGTTCGGCAAGCCGGGCCACGTGCGGTTCCGGTACCACGTCACTCACGATTCCTCGTTTGCCGTCGAGCAGGCCCGCGTGTGCGTGATTGACGGGCGCATCGTAAGCTACGTTCGCGTGTCGGAGCGGCCGATCCGTATCGGCTTCGCGGTGGTGCGGATGGGCGGGATCGGAGCCGTCTCGACCAGATCCGAATACTGCAACCGTGGCTACTCGACGGCGCTTCTGTGGGACGCCGTCCGCTACATGGAGCGCGAAGGCTACGACCTGAGCATGCTCTTCACCGGCATCCCGCGCCATTACGCCAAGGTCGGCTGGGCGACGTTCCCGGCGCACAACTTCAGCGTGGTTCCCGGCGACCCGCCGCCGCTGGAGACGCCCTACGTAGTGCGCGATTTCGATGAAAGGCGCGACCTCGACGCCGTTATCGAGATCTACAACCGCTATAACGCGGAGCGCACCGGGACCATGGCGCGCCCGCGCCGGTATTGGCTCGACAACCATTCGCGTGTCATGGGCGTGCTTCCCATCTGGGTAGCGGAGACGGACGGGAAGGTGGTCGCTTTCATGTGCGGAACGCCGACGCGCATGGACGCCCTGGCCTATCTGCCCGAGCATCGCGAGGCCATCATGCCTATCTGCGCGCGGGTGATGCACGAGGGGCAGGAGGCGCTGCGCTCGGTTGTCTCCGGTGCGCCCGAAACGCGGCATGGACGGAAGTCTGAGCCGCGCATCACCGGCGAACTCCCGAAGTCGCACCCGGCGCTGGAGCTGCTGGCCCAGTGGTCGCCCCGGCCATTAGAGCACGGAGAGTCGGAGGGCATGATGCTGCGGGTGATCCGCCTCGTGCCGCTGATGCAGAAGGTGGCGCCGGTGTTGGAGCGACGATTGTCACACGCCGGGCTCCTGCCGCGGCGCAGGACCATCTGCCTCCGCGAGCAAGGCGCTGCCGCGCGTGTCGTCATCGACGGCAACCACCTGCACGTCGAGGCCGGTGACGATGGCGACGTCGTCCTGGAGCCCGGGACGCGCAACTTCTTCAAGCTGCTGTTCGGCGACACGCCGTTCAGCCAGTTGCGCGAACTGATCCCGGGGGGCAATGACGTCGCCTCCGATGATGCCGCCCTGCTCGACATCCTCTTCCCCAAGCAGGAGCCGGTGTATTACGGCTGCGATCATTTCTGAGCGGGATTATGCGCAATGAATGTGAAACGTTCACCCGCGGGGTGATGTCACCCCGAGTGAAGCGAGGGGTCTCGGCGGCGTGGTTGCGAATTCCCTACCGAGATTCCTCGCTGGCCCCGACATGTCGGGGCTCCGGAACGCCCCGATGCAGCGGGGCTTAGCGCTCGGAATGACATCCTCCCTGCCCTTACGCATAATCCAGGCCTGAGGATACCCGGCCGACCCGCAGCAAGACGCGCTTTCCCCTCGCGAAGGTAATCCCGCGCCCGGCGCGGAACTACGGCGCGGAAGCGGCGGCGCGCGTCATCCGCCCTGCCGGCGTTCCTAATCACGCGCGTCACCTGGAGCGGCTCACCAGGAGGGAGAATCACATGTCCGACAAAGCGCAACCCGCCCACCTCGAACGCGGCTTCGGCCTGCTTCAGGCCACGGCGGCCGGCATGGCCAACATGGTCGGCGTCGGCCCCTTCATCACCATCCCCATGATCCTGGCTACGATGGGCGGGCCGCAGTGCATGCTCGGCTGGTTGGTCGCGTTGATCATCGCCATCTGCGACGGCCAGATCTGGGCCGAGTTGAGCGCGAGCCTGCCCGGCGACGGCGGCACCTATATCTACCTGCGCGAGGCATTCCGCCGCTACGTTGGTAAGCTCATCGCTTTCCTGTTTATCTGGCAGTTCTTCCTGAGCATGCCCCTGGAGGTGGCTTCCGGCAATATCGGCATGGTGGATTACCTGAGCTACGTCATCCCATGGATCCGCGGCCCGTGGACTCTCCGTTTGCTGGCAGCGGGCGTCGCGCTGTTCACCATCTGGCTCCATTACCGACGCGTGGGTTCGGTTGCGAAGATCACAGTCGCCTTGTGGATCGGAATGCTCGTCACCACGGGCTGGACGATCGTGGCGGGCTTGAGCCACTTCAACGCCGCGCAGGCGTTCAGCTTCCCGCCGAATGCGTTCAACTTCTCGCGCGGGTTCGTGTTGGGCCTCGGGTCGGCGACCCTGATCGCGATGTACGACTACATGGGGTACTACAGCGCGTGTTACGTGGGCGAGGAGGTGCGCAATCCAGGATACGTGCTGCCGCGCGCGGTACTGATCTCGGTCATAGCCGTCGCGTGCATCTACATACTGATCAACCTCAGCATGATCGCCGTCATCCCATGGCGGGAAGCCATCCACACCAAGTATATCGGCAGTCTGCTGATTGAGCGACTGTGGGGACGCGGGCCCGCGATCGTCATGTCGCTGATGATCGTGTACACTGCCTATGGGTCGATCTACGCACTCATGCTGGGGTATTCACGCATCCCCTTTGCCGCGGCGCGCGACGGGTACTTCTTCAAGCAGGTGGCGGCGATACATCCGACACGGCATATCCCGCATGTCTCGCTGATGCTCGTCGGAGGGATGGTCGCGCTGGCGAGCCTGCTGCCGCTGGAGACGGTAGTGACTGCTTGCATCGCAACGCGGATCGGCATTCAGTTCCTGGCGCAGGCGGCTGGTCTCATTCTCCTGCGCCGCGATCGCCCCGGCCTGAAGCGTCCGTTCAAGATGTGGCTCTACCCCATCCCCGCGATCGTATCGTTCCTTGGGTTCTGCTACATCTTCATGTCGGCGGGGTGGCTCTCGATCATTATGACTGTGGGATGGACGCTGCTCGGATTCGCGGCATTCCTGTACTGGGCGCGGCAGAACAAGGAATGGCCGTTTGCGCCGCTGCCGAAGGACGGCTGGGAGAATGGGGTGCCG
>Ga0315284_10010353_pt1 | contig 13287 bp, 17 predicted proteins | sample YL17G09_16_MG_FD_203696 | JGI IMG/M metagenome (GOLD analysis project Ga0315284, IMG submission 203696) | Sediment microbial communities from Yellowstone Lake, YNP, Wyoming, USA - YL17G09_16 | ecosystem: Environmental > Aquatic > Freshwater > Lake > Sediment | place: USA: Wyoming | collected...
GTCCCCTCCTCTCCCGCGACGCGCGACACGGCAGTCTCTTATTCCCACCCCCGCAGCGTTTCTTCCCTTGCTTTGCCTATAGCTCTGCCCCTCGAAAACACTGAGAATCAAACAAAACTGTAGTTGAAAAAAAAAACGAAAAGAACCCAGTGCAGAAAAACGGTTTTCTCCTCCCCGCGCCTCCTCAACTCTCTCGGCACTTTTCTCTTCGCTCGAGACTGTACGGTCAAAAAAGAAGAGGGCTCTTCCTCGCGGTTCACCCCCTTCTTACCCTCGGCATTTCGATCATTTTTCCGTTCCTGATGACGCGCAAGCCTCTCTTGCTCAAAGCACTGCTGTTGCTGGCTGCTTCGCCGCTGCTCCTCTCCGGAGTCAGCGCCCGGAGAGCCAGAGTGGGCGTCAACGCCGACCGATCGCCATCGTCGATCGCTTCCTCCTCCTCTTCCTCGCTCCCGCCGCTGGCCCCTCGCCTCTTCACCAGCTTCCACGGCCAGGCGCCGGTGAGTAAAGAGCAGCGAGCTGGTTCATTTGCAGCAGCATTCAGATCGAGATTGAATGCTTTAGAACGGCGTCTTCACGCTCGCGCTTAAAGTTTTCTCTTCCCTTAACCCCCCACCAAAAAAAAAATCTCGACCTCCTGGATAAAAAAAAACACCCAGAACGGCGAGATCATCCCCCGCGCCGGCCGGGGCACCTTCCCGGAGTTCCTCCAGGACCTCAAGCGCGCCGCGGACGCCAAGATGATCTCCAAGAGACCGATCGAATTCCTATTCGACGAGGCTTCGTTCGCCCTCGACTGCCGCGGCCTCTGGCTCGAGTTTGGCGTCTTCGACGGCACGACGCTCAGGCTCGCCGCAGACTGGCGGTCGAAGCACTGCGGCGGCTCTTCTCCTTCTCCTCCCGTCTTCGGCTTCGACACGTTCGAGGGGCTGCCGGAGACGTGGGACCAGGGCGCCGGCGGGGACAGCTGGAAGAAGGGGAGCTTCGACCTCGAGGGGAGGCTGCCGCCGGTGCCCGGCAACGCGAGGCTGGTCAAGGGCCTCTTCGCCGACACTCTGCCGCAGTTCCTCGCGGAGGTCAGGGGCCTCGCGAGGCACTATCCGTCCTCCCCTTCTTCTGCTTCTTCTCTCGAAGGGGATCCGAGGTCGACGAGGGGGGAGAAGGAGAGGGGGGAGAGGGAGGCGAAAGAAAAAGGGGCTTCGAGGAGGAGGAGGAGAGGCGGCGGCGGCGAAGAGACCGGCAGCGCCGACAGCAAGGGCTTGACCTCCTCTTCTTCTCCTTCTTCTTCTTCTCCTCCTCCTCCGCCGCCGCCCTCCGACCTCGACACCCACGTCAACCCCTCGGGCGTCGGAGCCGCCGGAGGAGGCTTCGGCGCCGGAGCCCTCTCGTCGCTCCACGTCTCGTACCTCCACGTCGACTGCGACCTCTACGCCGGTGCCCGCGACGCGCTCTCGCTGCTCTCGCCGCTGCTCCGCCCGGGCGCCGTCCTGGTCTTCGACGACCTCGTCAACTACCCGGCCTACAGGGACCACGAGGCCAGAGCTCTGTGGGAGTGGGTCGCCTCGACGGGGCTGCACTTGCGGGTGATCGGGGCCAAGGGGCCGCTGCCGGCCCGGGAGGGGGGGGAGGAGGCGGCGGCGGCGGAGGGGAGGGAGCCCGAGGCGGCGGCGGCGGCGGCGGCGCGCCCCGGGGAGGGCGGCGCCGGGAGCGGAGGAGGGTCCGCCGGGAGGGAAGGGCCGAGCGGCGGGGGGGACCCTCCGCCCCCCGGCCGCGGGCCTCTTCCCCAGTCCCCCGTGGCCGTCGAGCTGGATCCGAGGAGCGCAGCGCCGCACCACCACCAGTCTGTGGCGTTCTTGGTGGTCTGAAGGGGAGGAAGAGAGGGAGGAAAAAATAACGGTGGCGAAAAAAAAACAATTTTCTATCGAGCTTTGTTTCTTTGTCTTGCGTGCTTTTCCGTTTCCGTTTCGTTACCCGCTCATCTCGTGCCAGACCAGCCACTTAATTGATCCTCTGTGCCATACATCCGCGCACGGAAGAGAAGAAACGGGAAGGAGGCGAGCGCTGAGAGAACTGCTCTTCTTTCCCTCCGCTCCTCCTTTCGTTCCTCTCTTGCTGGAGAAAAAATCCTGTGACGCAAACAAAGTATACTCAATTCTAATTTTTTATAAGTGCGTTTTTTTTTGTTTTTTTTGTATGTGTGCGTGATTTACAGAGCCCTGGGAGCGTGTTTTGAGGAGCACGAGGGAGACAAAATCGGAATCGGAGAAGATCGCCCTTTTCCTCTTCACGCCGCCGACGCTCGCCCCCCCCCCCTTCCCTTGGCGGCCTCTGCCCCCTCCCGCTCTTCTTCGCGCGCAGCTGCTCTCGCGGCCTCCTGCACGGCCAGACGCGCGACCGCGGCGACCCCCTCGACGCTCGAAGGCTGACCGGTCGAGAGCTTGCTCCATAGAGGCTCGGAGGAGGAGGCGAAGAAGAGCTCAGACGAGGCGAAGGAAGGAGAAGACGAGGAGGAGGAGGAGGAGGACGCCGACGACGAGGAGCCGCCCTTGCTGCTGCTGCTGCTGCGCAGCAGGGAGATCTCGAAGGCTCCCACGGCGCGGACCTTTTTGGAGACGACCGTGATGGAGGAGGTGGTCGGGTTTGGAGCAGAGGGAGAAGACGACGAAGAAGAAAGAGGCGACGCCGACGCCGACGAGGACGCCGACGCCGACGAGGACGACGTCGACATTTCCGCGACGACGGAACGAAACCGCTCGAGCCAGGGATCAAAGCCGCAACTCTCGCAATACTCTATCTGGATGACCGCACGGCCTGGAAGCGGCGGCTCGCTCGGAGCGGCGGCAGCGGCGGCGCTAGCGACGCGAGAGATAGACGACGATGCGGCGCGAGGATTCGCCGCAGCGACCGCTGCGAATCGCGTGAGAAAGCCTCCGACCATGTCTCGTTCTTCCGCCCGCTCTGCGAACCGGAGAGGGAGCTCGCGTCGTCGCGGGTTTTCTCTTGAAATGGGAAAAAGAGGGAGAGCGCTCGCGGGTTCTCCTCCCGGTACTCTTCTTTCTCGAGAAGTGTTGCTCTCGACAAAGATTTTTTTCTCTCTTTTTCTTACCGAGTGTCTCTTGCTCTCTCTTGCTCTCTCTTGATGGTTCCGAGAAAAGATTTTTCTTGCTCTCTCGAGGCCAACTCAAAACCCTTCCTCTTCTCCCCCCGCTCTCCCTCCCTCCCCCACCCCCCCCCTCTCTCTCTCTCTCTCAACACAAAAACCCTCTTCAAAGCCCAGGCCACCCCTCCGGCGCCCCGCCCGTCGGCCACCACATCCTCGCAGCGATGTAGTCCCTCATCGCCCTCTCGTCGAATTCCGCGTCGCCCGTCGCGTTTGGCAAACCCTCGGCCCTCGCGACGCCCTCGTCGCGCGCGGCCGCGGCGACGGCGGCAGCGACGCGCAGCGAGACTGCCCTGAGGTCGCGGACGGGCGGGTAAAGCTCGCCCGCGGCGACTTTTTCGTCGGGGACGGCCGCGGCGACGGCCCTGGCGGAGGCGAGGAGCATACCGTCGGTGACCTTGGAGGCTGAGAGCGGAGGAGAGTTTTTTTTGTTGCGGCTTTTTTGAAGGTTTTTCCCTTTCCGATTTCGAAAGCGGGTTTTTTCTTCCTCTTCGTCCCCTCTCGTGCCTTTTCTCCTTCGAGCGTCCCCTCTCTCCTCTTACCTTTGCTCATCACGGCACCAAAGCCCAAACCTGGGAACACAAACACGTTGTTCGCCTGCCCGGGGCGGTGCTCGACCCCGTTCCTCTCGACGGGCGCGAAGGGCGACCCCGAAGCGAAGACCGCTCTGCCGTCGGTCCACTCGTAGGCGTCCTCTGTTTTTTTTTTCAAGGTTTTTTTTTTCCCGGGTCGTCGTCGTCGTTTTTTTTCGAGCGTGAAAAGGGGGGGTAAGGTGCGGGTTTCGAGCGCGAGCGTGAGATCGAGGGGGGGGATCGAAAGGGAGGGGAGCGAGGGGCCTGGTCTGTCGGAAAAAACAGAGACGAGAAAAAACAGGGGAAAAGGAGAGGGCGCGCACAAAAAAAAAGGAAAAAAAAAGGGGAAAAGCTCCGAGCTCATCTCTCACCGGCGGTGACCTCGGCGCAGCTCGTCGGGTTCGACAGCGGGAAGACCAGCGGCCGCTCCTGGTGCCTGGCCAGCTCCCGCAGCACGGGCTCCGTGAACGCGCCTCCCTGTCCCGACAGGCCGACGAGCGCGTGCGGCCTGACGTGCCTGACGATCTCGACCAGGTCCGTCATGTCGGGCGTGCCGTCGCCGCGCGCGAAGGCGACCTTGTGCTGCGGCAGGGCGTCCCCGCGCGTCGTCGTGATGAGGCCCTTCGAGTCGACCATGAAGATGGCGGCCCTGGCCTGCTCTATGGTGATCCTGCCCCCGGCGTCGTCGGCGACCGCGGCCGCGATCGTCTCCGCGACTCCCACCGCGGAGGAGCCGGCGCCGTAAAAGACGACGCGCGCCTCCGAGGCCGGCGTCCCCTGCGCGCGGACGCCGTTGAGGAAGCCCGAGCAGACGACCGCGCCCGTGCCCTGGATGTCATCGTTGAAGCACAGCTGTTTTTTTTTTTTTTGGAGGGGGGGCGGGGGGGGGTGTTTTGGTGGGGGACAAAAAGAGAAAAGGAGAAAAGGTGAGAGCTCGGAAGAGAAAAGAGGGTCGAAGAACAAACCGAAAAACCGAGAAACGAAAAAAAGGGAAAACAAAAACATCTCTCTCAACAACTCGCCAGCCTGTCCCTGCACTTTTCCAGGATCGCAAACGCCCTGTCGGTCTGGAAGTCCTCAAACTGCACGAGCGCGTCCGGGAACCGCTCCTTCACGGCGTCGCAAAACTCGACGACGGCCTTCATGTGGTCCTCGTCGCCCAGCCGCGGCTCCCGGACTCCCAGGTAAGACGGGTCCTCCAAAAGCGACTGGCGGTTGGTCCCAGCGTCGAGGATGACGGGCATGGCGTGCTCCGGGTGGAAGCCTGCCCCGCCGACGTAGAGCTGGATCTTGCCCGCGGAGATGCCGAGGCCGCCGATGCCGAGGTCGCCGAGGCTGTTTCGGAAAGAGTTTCGAGTTTTTTGTTTTTCTGAGATTTCCGTTTCTTTTCCTTTTGGTTTCTGCACGCGGCAAAAAAGAAGAAGAAAACCCCCGACGAGCCAAGAGCAACGCGAGACTCCAGACTCAACCCAACGCACCCGAGGATCCTGCTCCCGTCGGTGATCACGATGATCTGCACGTTGTGGTTCGGCCAGTTCCGCAGCAGGTGCCCGAACCTCCCCGCGTCGCCGCGCGCGTCGAAGAACATGCCCTGCGGCGTGCGGTACGCGGCGCTGAACTTCTGGCACGCCTCGCCCACGGTCGGCGTGTACACGACGGGGGCGAGCTCCTCGAGGTTCTCCATCAGGACGTGGTAGAAGAGCGTGATGTTGGACGCGGCGAGCCAGGCGAGGCGGGCGTACCGCTCGAGCGGGGACGTGCACTCGTCTCTCAGCTGCCTGAGGACGCGCGCCGCCTGCTGGCCGAGCGACTCGACGGCCGGGGGCAGCAGCCCCTCGAGCCGCAGCGCGCGCCGCTCCTCCTTGGTGAACACCGTGCCGCGGTTGAGCAGCGGGATCCAGATCGTCGGCGCCGAGCCGGCCTCCGCCGCGGAGCGCAGCGGGCGCGTGCGCGAGAGCGGCTGCCCCGGCAGCGAGACGTCCCGGACGCCGCCGGCGCAGGCGCCGTCGGCGTCGGCGAGCGAGGCCGACGAGTCGGACCTCCTGTATCTGGTGCTTCCTCCGTTGTTGCCTCCGTCTTCCGAGAGGCCGCCGTTGCGGGCCGCCGCGGCGGCGGAGGGCCCGATCGGGGGCTTGGAGGGGGTGGCGGCCTCGGGCGAGGCGAGGGTCGTCGGCATGGCGGCGGTCGGGCCTCGTGCTCTTTCTTCTTCACGGGAGGGCGAGGAGGTCGAGATTGACTCTGAGGCTGCTGCTGCTGCTGCTGCTGCTTGCGTCGATGACAGTTCGAAGCGCGTGAGGGTTCTGTGTTGGGAGGGGAGAGGGAGGGAGAGAGAGAAGGGAGAGGGAATCCGCGTGAGAGGAGCTCTTTCGATCGTCAACGCTTAGGGCGACCTTGCTCGATGACCGTGCGCATTTTTTTTGACTCCTCCGACGCGAGCGATTCTTTCTCTCTTTCTCGCCACGGCGCTCTTCTTTTGCGTCACTCTTCTCGCGCGTTGACACCGGGGTGTCGCTTCGCGTTGCGACGTGAATGAGGGGCACTCACCGCAAACAGGGAGAGAGTTCGAAGAGGGCCCGTCTCATTCCTTGCAGGAGCAAAAGCAAGCGGGAAAAAATGAGAGGCTGCTTCCCTCCCTCGGCAAAGGAGGGGCTTTTTTTTTTTCGCTTCCTCTCTCTGCCCCCCCACTTCCCGTCGATTTTTTCAATTCCTTGTATCGTTTTCTACTTCTCGCCCTCCTCCTTTTCATGACCATGGCCAACGACGGCGCCGCCCCTGCCGCGGGAGGCCTTATCTCGACGTCCAGGTACGCAATCAAACTAAAGAAGTCAAGCCAAGGCTTCACAATCCAGAGAGCAGACTGATGAATCCACAGAGGCGGCGGCGGCTAGTTTCGCTCAGCCCCTCTATTCACCTTCTCTCCTTCGCCGCCCACCCGCTCCCCCCCCCTCCCCCCCTCCCCCCCGCTCCCCGACCCCTCTACCAAAAACGCGGCCCGTTCCTCTGCTCCTCAAAACTCACAGGGAAAACAACTTCTCCGCCCTGCAGCCCTCCCCGAAGTTCGTCCCCAAGCCGCCCTTCTCCCCCTCGCGCGCGGGGAGGCACTGGCAGCGCTCGCCGGCCGTGGCCGTCGAGCTCGAGCTGCGCCGCGCGCGCGCCCTGCGGAGGCTCCGCGGGGTGCTGAACGAGGCGTGCGGGAAGGAGGGGAAGAAGGTCGGGGAGGCGAAGAAGAAGGAGGGGGAGAAGAAGGGAGGAGGCGACAAGGAAGGCGCCGCCCCTCCCCCTTCCCCTCCCTCCGCGCCCCCGCCCCGCCTCGGCATCGGCGCCTCCCCGCTGCTCGCCTTCGAGCGCTGGATGTGGGCCTGCGCCGCCGCCGGCGAGAGCGGGGGCCGGGCGGCGGACCCGGCCGTCCCCTCCCCGTCGGCGCCCTTCGAGCCCGGGCTCGCCGCGGCGCTCGCGAGGGCGGGCGCCGGCCGCGCCGCCTCGGAGGCCGTCGCGCGCTCGCTGTCCGCCGAGAGCAGGCGACTGGCCGCGGCGATCGCCAGGGAGGCGCGGGCGCGCGCGTCGAGCGGCGGCGGAAAAGGCGGAAAAGGCGGGAGAGGCGGGGCAGCCGAGGAGGGGCAGGGCGCCGTCGCCGTCACGGTCTCGGTCCACAAGCACTCGCTCGACCTCTGCGCCGCCGCCGCCGCGCCCCCGAATCCCTCTCCTTCCTCTCCCTCTCCTCCTCCTGCCTCCCCTTCGAGCTCGAAGGAGTTCATCAAGATCTCGAGGCCGGCCTACTGCCGCCTCCTGCGGGCGTTCAGGGAGTGCGGCCCCGAGGCGGAGAGGCCGCCGAAGTTGCCGGGCTCCGCCGCCGACGCCGCCGCCGCCGACGACGACGCCGAGGTGGCGGCCGCCGCGGCCGACGCCCCTCCCTCCCCTCCCCCCTCCGCTCCCCCTCCCCCCTCCGCCTCCCCCTCCCCCTCCCCCCGCTCGCGCGCCGCCTTCCACTCCCGCCTCTTCGCCATGCTCCTCCGCTACAGGTCCCTCGCCGGGCCGGGCTTCCACGCCGGCGTCGGCGCGCCCGTCTGCGCCGCGCTGGCGAGGACGGTCGGGACGGGCCTCGAGGGGTTCGCGTCCCCGGTCAACGCGCGGTGGGCGCGCTTCGGCTGCGCCTTCGCCGACGTGGACGCGGTCTTCGGGGGGCTCGGCAGCTTCTTCGAGGAGGGCACGGGGGGGGGGCGGGCAGCGGCGGCGGGAAAGGAGCGCGGCGGCGGCGGCGGCGGCCCTCTCTCGGCGAGCAAGCTGCTGCTCCCCGTCGGCGGCTCCGTCTTGGTGAATCCGCCCTTCGAGCCCGGGCTCCTGCTCTCGGCGGCGCGGTGCTGCGTCACGGCCGTCGAGGAGGCCTCGGAGCAAGGGACGAGGCTCGCTGTCGTGTTCGTCGGGCCGCGGTGGAGCGGCGGCGGCGGCGGCGGCGGCGGCGGCCTCGGCGACTCCTCGAAGGAGGCCTTCGCCTGCGCCCTCTCCGCGTCTTCTTCCTCCTCCTGCCTCGAGCACTCCTTCACCGTCGCCGCGGCGCAGCACGGCTATCGAGACGGGGCCCCGCACGCCGCGAGGGACCCCTACCGCCGCTCGCCGTTCGACACGGGCGTCTTTCTGCTGCGCTCGAGGGCGGAGCGGGAGAAGAGGCCGCTCAGGGACCTGAAGCAGTGGGAGCGAGAGGTCAGGGAAGCGTTCAAGCTGTGCCTTCCCTCTGCCGAGGCCGCGGAGAGGCAGAGGACGGCGCGCGGGAGCACGGACCGGAAGGGCTGGGGCGGAGAGGGAGAAGCGGGGAAGAAGGCCTCCGCTGCCCCCCCCTCGTCGCTGCGGGCGTCGATCGAAGCGCGGCAGCGGCTCAAGGCCGAGAGGAGGAAGGGGAGCAACGGAGGAAATGCTCCTCATTCTGCTCTGAGCCCCTCGGGGAAGAGGTGGGTGAAGAAGAGCAAGATGAACAGCAGCAGCGGGGGAGGAGCGGGGAAGAGGAAGGAAGGCGGAGGTGGTGGTGGGGGTGGAGGAGAGGCCAAGAGGCAAAAAAAGTAAAAAAAAAAGCAAAAGAGGAACCACGTTAGAACTCTCTCTCTCTTCTCTCTGCTCTCTCTCTCTAGGAATACGACGAATCATCAGCATTGCGTTTTGTTTTTCCAGCCCTTTTGATAGGGTTTCCCCTTTGGTGCTCACGCGTGCAGAGCTTCACTGAGCTTTTTTTTGTCTGTGACCGAGAGACGACAGAGGAAAACAAAGAGAAGAAACCCGGGCAAACTGCGAATCCTTCGGGAGCATCTGAGGGAAAGTTTCGCCCCCCTTTTCTTCCTTCTCCTTCTCTTCGACCTCTCAACCTCATGTCCCGAGACGCCCAGCGCTCCGGCGGCGCCCGCGGCGGCCGCGCCGAGTTCTCCTGGGACAAGGTCGCTGCCGGAGACGCGCGCCTGAACTATATCGGCGCGTCGGTGAAGACGCAGGTCGGGAGGTTCCAAAAGGACGCGCAGTGGTACGTTCGATCGAAGGCCGGCGGCGGCGGAGCAGACGGAGCAGACGGAGCAGAAGCAGGGCCCTCTTCCGCCGCCGCAGCCTCGGGTTCCTCGGCGAGGGAGGCAGAGCTGGTCGCGGTGAGGAGGCAGGAGGCGGCGGCGATGGCAGCGGCGCTGGGGCTGCCGCCGCCCGCGGACGAGGAGGAAGGAGAAAGGGGAGGGGAGCGAGGGCAAGGGCGCGGCAGCGGTAAGGCCTCTTCTTCCTCTGGCTCCTCCTCATCCGATTCCGACTCTTCCGGTTCCGAGGACTCGGCGTCTCGCGGGCGCAGGAAAGAGAAGAAGAGGCTGCGGAAGGAGAGGCGGCAGGAGAAGAAGCGGGAGAGGCGGGAGAAGAAAAAGAGCAAGAAGGAGAGGAAGGAGAAGAAGGACAAGGAGCGGCGGCGACGGCGAGCGTCGAGGTCGAGGTCGAGGTCCCGCGGGTGACAGTGTTTCGTCTTTTTCCTTCGCGTTTTTTGTTCTCGGAAGGGCAGGGCGGTGCTTTTCTGGAAAGTGGAGTTGGTTAAATTACACCGAAGGCGTGTGGGTGGGACAATGCTTCAAATTTTTCTCCTCTCTCTCTTCTCTCTCCTTTTTCTTCTCCTTCTCCTTCACCGCGCCGCTGCCGCCCGCGCCCTCCCGGCCGCCCTTCCCCCGCCGAGGCACTTCTCCAGGTGAGGGGCGAAGCGGGCGGCGGCGACTCGCCGCCCGCAGGTCGGGCACGCCACGTCCCCGGCCGAGGATGCCTTGAGGGGCTGGCCGAAGGCGTCGACCCGGGAGAGGCGGGCGGGAGGGGGGGGCGGCGCGGGAGCGGGAGGAGGAGCAACGGCGGCGGCAGCCTCGGCGATGGCGGCGGCGCGAGGAGGAGCAGCGGGAGCAGCAGCAGCAGCGACACCGGCATCAGAGCGGCGTCTCTCCAGCAGCGGCGGCGGGCCCTCCAGGTTCACTCCGGCGGGCGTCCTCGAGGCCGCGCCGGTCCTCCAGGCGCGGTGGGCCTCTACCGCGACGTCGGCGATAAGTTCTGTTTTTTGTTTTTCGATTTTGGGGGTTGAGAAAAACGAACGAAGAACCGATCTCTCCAATGCGGTCCGTCTCTTTCTCTTTCTCTCTTCTCCTCTCGCGCTCACCTTCCAGGATGTCGCTGTAGGCGGCCACGACCTGCGAGGCTATCGATCGGCTGCCGCCGGGTGCAACATCAGCCACTGCCGGAGAAGAGTCGCCGCCGCTGCCGCTCCTCCCTCCGCTTCCAGCTCCTTCGCCTCTTTCGCCTCCTTCACTCGCAGTCGCAATCGTCGCCACCATCATCGGCGAGAACGTCGAGCGCACCCACGCGAGCCTCCCGCGCACTGCCGACGCCTCGGCGTTGGCGTCGCGCGGGGGCCTGCCGTGGTGGTGGTGGTGCGAGCCCGACATTGCTTGTTTTTCTCTAGATGCCTCGCCGAGAGGAGAGGGAAAGCATCGTTGCTAAATGGAACGAGGTTGAACAGAGGAAATGATTTTCGAGGCCGTCGACCTCGACCTTATCATTTCTCTCTCCGCTCTCCTCTCCTGCCTTCACGTGCGAGACGGTGAGGCAAATTCAAAAACCAGAGAGTTTCTTAAAGAGCAATGTTACAATTCAGAATGCCAGAAGAGACAAAAGGGGAAAAAACAAGAGCGGAAAGAGAGAGGGAGTCTCTCGTCTCTCCCTCCTCCTCTCTCCTCTCTCTCTCACTCGTCTTCTTCCTCGTCCCCCTCCTCCTCCTTCTTCCCCTTCTGGAACACCCGCTCCGGCTGCGTCTCCCTGTACGCGCTCGTCAGAGCTGCCATGCCGGGGTCCTTCCTCGCGAGATCGCCATGAGCGAGCATCCTCTCCCTGATGTCCCCCTCCTCGCTGGGGGCGACGAGCCCGAAGCCGCCACGCGACTTGAGGACGTGCTGCGTCAGCAGCGTGCCGCCCGTGACGCCGATCCTGCCGCCGGAGCCGGCGCCGAGGGCCGGGCCCCCACCGCCGCGGCCGGGGAGGTGGGCGGCGCTCTTTGCCGCCGCCGCAGCGGCCTCGTCGTCCTTGCTCCTGCGGCTTCCCCCCGTCGCCGCGAGGGGCACCCCAACGCTCCTCTCCGCGCGGTAGAGCGGCAGCGCGTGAGGGTTGTAGATCTCCCCGGGCCTCTCCGAGACGGCGACGGCGCCGTCTTCGTCTTTCCTGACCCTTTTCGTGCGCGAGAGAGCGAGCAAAACGCCTCGCTCGGAGAGTTTTGGGGAAAACAGGGCGACGACGCGCCCGCCGAGCTTGCGCCTCGCGGCCGCGGGGTCGCTGACGCCGACGAGGACCTGGTTGAGCTTCGGGTGCCAGCAGACGGGCACGACGGAGCAGGTGGAAGAGGAAGAAGGAGCGGAGGGAGCGGAGTTTTCGTCCCCCTTTTTGATTCTGTCGGCGACGGAGACGGAGCGCGCGAGCGCGCCCCCGCCTCCCTCCTTTCCGCTTCCGCCTCCGCCCGCCGCCGTTTCCAGGAAGGCCACGGTCCCCTCCGCCGTGCCGGTGGCGATTATGCGGCCATCCGGGGACCAGGCGAGGCCCGTGGTGGGCTCCTCGGCGGGCAGAGAGAGGCGAGGAAGAGGAGAAGGAGGAGAGGAGCTTTCGCCTCCGCCTTGGCCCCCTCCCCCCCCGGCGCTCCAGACGAGCGGCGGCTGCTTCTTCGGCTTCGCCCCCTCGGAGGCGAGGTCCCAGAGCCTCACCGTCCCGTCCTCGCCCCTGCTGGCCACCGTGGCACCGTCGTCGAGGTGTGCCGGAGGGGCCGCCAGCGCCGTGACGCGCGGGCAAGGGCAGGAGGGAAGAGCGCCCCTTCCTCCCCCTCCGTGGGCACCGAAGACCGACCTCGACGTCGACGTCGACGAGCCGGCGACGAACGCCCAGTCCTTCTGCCTCGCAGAGAGGCCCATCATCCTCGCGGTGGGCCCGGTGACGACGGCTCCCGCGGCCGCCGGGCGCCCCTTGCGGGCCCGGGGGTCCCAGGCGTGGATGGCGCCGTCGTCGGTGCCCGCGACGAGGAGGCTCGGGTTCCTCGCGGGGGAGCAGGGAGAGGACGCCGCCCCGGCGGCGGCGGCAGAGGACGCGAGGAACGCGAGCGCCGAGACCTTGGTCCTCCTGTTGCTGCTCGCTGCCCCGCCACCGGGGGCCGAGGGCACCTTGATCACCACCCTCTGTTTGAGCGAGAAGGCATCCCTGTCGGCGTCGTAGAGCACGGCCCAGAGGCGGACCGTGCCGTCCTCGGAGCCCGAGGCGACCTCCGCCAGCGTCGAGGTCGACGACGGAGCTGCGGCGGCGGCAGGCGGCTTCGACGACGCAGGCGGCGCGCCCGCTCCGCCCGCTCCTCCGAGGCAGCAGCAGCTGGTCAGGGGCGCCGTGTGCCCCGCCGTGTTCTTCGGGTCGGCGAGGTAGCTGTCCCCTCGCGCGCTCTCGCAGAGCCTCCGCCCCTCGCGGTCGCAGAGGACGAGGCGCGCGTCGGCGCACGCGACAAGCAGCAGCGCGCCGCCGCCGTCGCCGGCGCCCCCGGCGGCAGCGCCTCCTGCCGCTCCTCCTCCCCCCGCTGCTGCCCCTCCGGGGAGCCAGCACAGGGACACCACGGGGGGCGTCGCTCCGGCCCCCTCGCCGTCCCCTCGCTCCCCGCCGTCGCCGCCCCCGCCGCCGCCGCTCAGGGGGAAGAAAGTCCGGAACGGCTTCAGGTCGCTCCTCGCGCCGCCAAAGTCGAAGAGCCGCACGCGCCCGTCGCGGGACCCGCAGGCGAGGCGCGACCCCGCGCGGTCGAGGGCCAGCGCGGTGACCCCCCGCTCGGTCGGCTCGAAGAGCGCCGAGCGGGAGACGGGGAGGCGGAAGGGGTTGGGCCCTCCTCCCTCCTCGTCGGAGTCCTGTTCTTCCCCGGAGCCGCCGTCATCGGAAGCGGCCCCGCCGTTTCCTCTCTCTTCTTCCTGTTCTTTTCCTTCTTCTTCTCGTGGGCGCTTCTTCTGGAAGACAGGCGGAGGCCTCAAAGCAGCAGCAGCAGCAGCAGAGAGTCCTCCT
>Ga0315284_10010354_pt1 | contig 13287 bp, 16 predicted proteins | sample YL17G09_16_MG_FD_203696 | JGI IMG/M metagenome (GOLD analysis project Ga0315284, IMG submission 203696) | Sediment microbial communities from Yellowstone Lake, YNP, Wyoming, USA - YL17G09_16 | ecosystem: Environmental > Aquatic > Freshwater > Lake > Sediment | place: USA: Wyoming | collected...
TTCTGACTAGACAGTTATGCCATAAATGGTGGGATAAGATGGATTTGAACCATCAACACGTTAATTTTCAGTCAACTGCTCTGCCGATTGGAGCTATTATCCCATAAAACTTTACTCTGAAAGTATAAGTCAAGTCTAATTTGGTGACTTTCCCCGAATCATTAGACGCTATGCGCCACCTTTCACCTGATTCCTTCGTAGTTTACCAGACTACCTTTTCCTATGATTTCCAAGAACCTAACTTGGAAAATTAAAAAGTAATTTCCAGTGATTCGCTAGTCTCACGACCTCCACATAAAATTGTGGGCTCTGCTCTGAGCTATGGAAAAGAAATTTCAAAACTTAACACTAATCATATCCTTTGAATCCTTAAAATAAATTGCATATTCTGTCGCCTCAAATGGGCCGTTATAATCCTGCTTTTTTAATGGCTCGGTCAATCTTTTAGTAATGTCGTTGACGCACCAATTGGGCATCCTTGCATTCCAAAAAAGAAGTGTTGATTTTAATGTGCTGTCTTTGCCGTTGATTGTATATTTCATATTTTTAATGGTGCATTAGGCGGAACTCGAATCCGCAGACCTCTTCGTTGGCAACGAAGCATTCTACCAATTGAACTACTAATGCATAATGGTGGACGCGGTGGGATTTGAACCCACGTTTCTTCGGCAAATTTTATCATTTATCCTACATGCTTAGAACAATAGTTCTCTTATTTAATGCGGCTTGGAACTATTCCGAAAGCAATGCCGCACCAACCTTGTCTTTTACTTAATTAAGACTTCCAAGTTTTTCTTAACGCAGCCCGTTTGGTTTAATAGAGTAACGTGCGAGACTCCACGTTGGAATTTTTTAAGCTCCAACTAATTCCATTTGTCCAAATGATGGCAACGTGAAAGCGGCCACAATCTTAGCAAACAGATTTTTAATAAATTTAGCATTTATTATTTTTGAATGAAGTTAAGGAGATTACATTCTTTCTCCACATGCTATAATAATCTAATCCGCAAAAGGCGAATCCAGAACGCGCCCAAAAAATAAATTGACAACCTTGGGATTTGAACCCAATTCAACGAGGTATACCCGTTTCACGAAAATCATTAAACGGCTAGTGGTCTAGAATCGCCAGATTAATTTTTAACGTTACTCCATTAATGGAGAGCTTTGACCGATAAGCTAATTTTATCAAATGGATGCTCAGGTAGGAATCTAACCCACAATGGGAGAGCTTATGAGACTCTTTAGCCTAACAAGGCTTGTCCGAGCAAAAATATAAATTGGTGCCGACGAAGGGAGTCGAACCCTCATTCCCTTCGGGAAAAGCTTTTTAAGAGCTTCGTGTATGTCCAGTTCCACCACATCGGCAAACTAAGTCCTTTTATATAGTGCTACCGTTACACCAAACGCTTCTGCTGCGTTGCGGAATCGAACCGCTCCTTTTGTTTTGTAGACATTTTTTTTGATTGCTGTTCGGACTTAATACAGAATGGTGGACATAGAGGGATTTCAACCCACACGGATTACTCCAATAGTTCCTAAGACTATCGCGGCTAGCGGTTACGCCATATGTCCAAATTGGGGTGCTATACGAGGATTGAACTCGTTCTCCAATCTTCACAGGATTGTGTGCGAAAACCAATACACTAATAACACCATAAATTTTGAATATCATGTGAAATTTCCAATTTCAGTAGGGGGAGCATCATATGAATGCCTTCACATACACGGTTTTTTATATCCAAATGAAATGGAGCAAGGTTTCTTATTCCTTGCCCCATTAATTGCCTCAATTTACGTTACTTGACCAATACTTTATAATCACGCTTGGCGATTTTAAGCAAGCCAATCGTAACGTATATAGAGATGGCGGTGGTGAATATATTAATCATCATCGTCGTTTATTTCCTATTTTAGAAGGGAATTGCACATAGCACAATTCTCTAGTTTATTAATTATCAGTGAAGAACACTGATAAAGTGGTAGCAGAAGATGAAGTCGAATCATCCATAGTTATTAACCTGCGTTATGAGCGCAGCCAGCGTCCCACGGCTTGTTTCTGCTATAAAATGAATGGCTCCGCAAAGTTGAATCGAACAACTATCGACAACGGTTAACAGCCGTTCGGCTTACCAATTAGCCTATCGCGGAATGAAATGGAGGGTCAAGTAGGATTCGAACCTACGCAAATTCGTTTAACAAACGAGCGCTCTGAAAACCAGACTGAGCTATTGACCCAAAAAATATTGATGCAGAATCTATTGGTAATCTCCGACATATCAAGTATGTTCGGGCATCGGCTTAACCACATCGGTTAACTTAGCTTGCGCATCAAATTGGTGGTGAGGATGGGAGTTGAACCCACACGATATTCAGCTTAAAAGGCTGCTGCTCGTCCACTGTAGCTTCCTCACCGTAAATTAAATTTGGCTCCAGCATCGGAAATCGAATCCGAGTGTTCGAGGTCAAAGCTCGACATAATAAACCGTTATATGATACTGGAATGGAGAAATCGGAGGGACTTGAACCCACAGTGTCTTTCGACGCACGCTTTTGCAGAGCGGCCCCTTACCATTCGGGTCACGACTTCATAAATTAAATGGATGCTCGTTGCAGATTCTAACTGCATTGGTCAACTTTACAAGAGTTGCGCTTCAACGGCAAAGCTTACGAGCCATAAATTGGAGCCGAGTTTGCCAGAGAAGGTTGGTTGCTAGCACCTATTCCCCTGTTGATTGCGACCCCCAGCACATATCTTCTGGCCAGAAGTTGTAATGCCTGTAGGGAAACCGGCTAAATTAAATTTGGTGGTCGAGGACAGATTTGAACTGTCAACCTTCCCCTTATCAAGAGGTTGCACTAACCGTTGTGCTACACGACCAAACTAAGTTCCATTGTTTTTTCATTTTCATTGAATTTTTTTGTTGCTGTTGGAACTTAAAATTACAAAGTGCGCAATTTTCAGTTTTATTCTGGACTCCTTATTTGTGAGAAGAATCAATCTCGTATGGAGCCCTTTCGGGCGATTTTTTTTGCTGCAAGCGCTTTAAAATGAAGGATTGAGACACGGTTAAGTGGCAAAATCCAGAACAGAGTATATTTTATTTGTTTAGAAGACAATTTTTTGATTGCTGTTAATACTCTTAAATGGTGGGGGCCGTAGGATTCAAACCTACATTTACTAATGCTTCGATGACATTGTGCCTATTCATTGGCTGACCCCCGTAAATTAAAATGGCGGGATGCACGGAACTCGAATCCGTAAGTCTCTTGCGTGACAGGCAAGCGCATTAACCAGTTATGCTAGCACCCCAAATTATTTTTTAATCTCAATCGCGGTATCAACCGCGCCTTGCGCTCCAATATAAATTGCCGCAAGCGTTAATGTTGCCGTTATAATTGTTGAGCACAATGCCAAATCAGCCTTAAATAAAATACTTGATAAAAATACTAAATCGCAATTTATTAAGGCGATTAATAATGCTCTAGCTTTTTTACTTTCTAAGAATGTTTTGTTCATATAACTTTATTACACTAAAAATGGTGGGAATACTAGGGTTCGAACCTAGATTATTTTTCGATGTAAACGAAACGCCATAGCCATTAGGCGATACTCCCAGACTAAGTTCTATTGTTTTTTCATTGAACGTATGATTTTTTTTATTTGCTGTTGGAACTTAAGTGGTGGAGCCAGAGGGAGTCGAACCCTCAGAAATTCGCGTGCAAGGCGAGCGCATTGCCAACAATGCTTTGACCCCAAAATGGTGGCGCTAGAGGGAATCGAACCCTCCTTTCATGGGTGAAAACCAAGCGAACTAAAGCCGATATTCGATAGCGCCAAAAAATGAATTAGAAATACCAGAAACGTTTTTACTTCTACACATTGGTAATTAATCGCCGTCAGATTCGACTGGAATGTTGCAACTGGCTCCCGAATGTACGTACATTAGAGCTTCATTACTTATTTCTAAATGGTGGAAGTGGTGAGAGTTGAACTCACACGAATAGTCTCCTTAAGAGGGAGCAGCCCGTCCCGAATAGCTTCACTTCCGTAAATTGACTTCTGCGCCCCGTAGGAAACCCGCGAAGGTTTTCCGGCTTTTGTCCCGAAAGGTTCGCGCCTTTCGAAGAATTGTTTCCGGTCAAGCGATAGGGTTTCAACACCGTCGCTCCGCGCAAAATGGTGGTGGAGGTGGGAGTCGAACCCACGCGCCCGTAAGGGAATTGATTTACAGTCAACCGCAACCAACCGACAGTTGCCTCTTCACCAAAAATGGTCTCCCTAAAAAGATTTGAACTTTTACTAAAACGCCCCAAACGTATTGTGCGAACCAGATTACACTATAGAGAGATAATGATTTTACTCTGAAAATCCAAGTCAAGCCTGAAAAGGTGGCTTTCCCGTTATAAATACTATTCACTTCGTTCTCACAATGAAAAAACTCACTTCATTGATTTGAATCCCACAAAATGGTCGTCCTGCATCGGACGCCAGTGGCTATTTTACCGCTTTTCGGGTGCGTTTTACCCTTACTAACTACTAACACTAAAAATTTTTTAAAGAACGTCAAGCTAAAAAACACAAAACCCTCAAAAAACTTTTGTTTCTTGAAGGTCGGTTTATTTTGAATTTGCTTGACTTATTTTACATTCAAACTAAACCAACCCCACAAAACCCGACTCTCGCTTCATTCGACCATGTAGGGCGATAGAGCGGTAAATCTGAACTGTGTTGTTTATTAATTATCATGCAAATAGTATTACACGGTTATTGGTGTTTGTCAACAAAAAAGTTGATAATAATGCTAAATAGTTATAAACTATTGATTACAAGCGACTTATTCCTTTGGCGCAATCCACTTGTTTCCGAAGATGATTCTTTGTGTGAAACGCCAAAAAGCATTTGGCACTTTTTCTTTGGGCAAATGAAGAGTGAGCGCTTGGCCGCAGCCAAAAAGTTCGCAGGTCCATTTAGACTCGGAAGGATAAACGCCACATGCTACAAGTTTTGATTCTTTGGTTTCCATGTCAAAAGGATTTTACGGCTATGCCGCAACCAGAGATGTTGATAAAACTACCCGTCAGATATTGTGTATTAGAAGATAAAAAGTCTTGTTTCCAAGACCAATTGTTCATAACATACTGATTGAATTCATTATCAACTAAAGAAATCTTGTCTGCTGTAGATAATTCTAATTTTCTAATTGTTTTGCTATAATGCTCTTCGTAGTTAGAAGGATAGACAGGAAGATTACATTCAGTCAAATATAATCCCGTTTTATCAAAGCGTTTGCCGTCTGATTCTAATGTTTTATACTCAATAGACAGATTCTTAACGCGTTCTGACTCAGATACCAACCTTTCCAGATAGTTCTTAACGGCAGCATTGTAGCCTTCTACAGCAACGCTAAAAATCAAATCATGCTTTTCCTTATTCCCCTTAACAATTTCCAAAAGTTGAGATTTCTCAACGTAAACCGAACCTAGTGAATTAATTTCCTTTTCCATATATAGAATAATAGGAAAGGAAGGAGGAAAATCAACTTCTTTTTTCCTGCCTTGTTATATGCCAAAGACGACATTTCGGACATTCATAGGCGCGAAGTTTATCTGGTCTATTTCTATCTCTTTGAAGGCATTGAGAAATGACTTTAATTGCCTCATGCTTTGTGGAATATCCAATCTTGTCGCAATTGTTTTTACAAATGGATAAATCTGGCATAATATCCATTTTCTTGCCAATATCCATATAACTACCCAAAAGTGTTATTGGAGAGATTCCATCCATAAATAAAAATCCACCTAGATTTTATTCTAGATGGATTGAGAGTTAAGCCGTGATTGGCTCGTAACGTTCCGCCCCAAGAACATCAAGCATCAACTTATAAGGCGTTACCACCTTACCGCTGATTGCCGTCTTAAGAATGGATGGCGAACATCCAGAAACAAGACAAACGCCCTTCTCGTCGAACTTTACCGGCGTATCCGCGTGAGCGTTTACATTCCAGAATACAATCGTTGGTATCTTGTATCCAGCCGCCTTGTACTTGACCTTGATAGCCTCAAAGTTTGTGCCGCCTTCGCAAGCCGCATCAAATTGCATGTCGGAAATAACATAAAGAACTGTTGGCATTTCTACCTGTGGAACCTTATACTTGACGCCCTTTTCAAGAATCAAGTCGAATACCGATTGCAAGTTTGTGTTTGCAACCTCACGATTTTTGTGAACCATACGAACCTTGTCCTGCAATGAGCCTGCGCCAATTGAAAGAAGTTTCGCATCGCGTGAGAAAATCATGAAATTGCCATTGAACGCGCCGACATTGCGCTCTGCGAAATAAATCGCAAGAGAAGTTGCAACGTCAACTGGACGGACTGAGCCTGTTCCAGAATCCATAGAACCTGAAACGTCAGCTACGACCAAACCATTGTGAGGGTTGGCCTCAAGATAGTTTGGCAATGCCTTCCATTGCGCTTCCAAAGTACGAAGTTCGTTTCCGCTCTTCGACATAACTTGCGCAACAACGTCATATGGATACAAAGTAGACGCATTGATTGTAACTTCACCCTTCTCAACTTTCGTCAAGAACTTTGAATACAAATCTGGCGTATGCGCGTTGAATGCCTTCTTATAAAGAAGAGCCGCCTTGGATGGCACATGACTGAAATTGATTTTCTTCCAGTCGCCAGCGCACATTTGACGTTCTACAACGCCAATCTTGGCACGAAGGCCAGAAAGCAGCTTACGATAAGCCTTTGGCGAAAGCTTCATCTTTTCACGGAGCTTGAATGCCAAACGGCGAGTTACATTGCTAGAAGCCTGTTCTGATGGCGACCACTTAGCCGCAAGAGTTGGCGTCTCTGCTTTCGCATCAGCCTTCAATTGCTTTGCCAAGAAGGAAAGTGCATCACCTTCAAGAGCCGTGTTTTCCAAGGTCTCAAGAACGTTGTCGAAACGAGTATATTCAGGAATATACTTCAAAAGTTTCTTTGCAACAGTAGCATCATTCTTCGCAAGCCAATTGTAGGCTACACGGAATAGACGGCGCTCACCTTGGCCACCACGAACATCGGCCAAATAGAAAAGTGCCTTCAATGCCAAAGTCTTATCTTCACGATAAGCCAATGAGAACGAATTGATTACGTCCTGTTCGGAAGAACCACGCATTGCTGCGGCCTTACCGAAAAAGTCAAGTACGGAAGTACCTGACGTTGAATGAGATACCGCACCGTTTGTGGTTAAAACGTCATGCGATTGAATTGCGTTTACTAACGAGTTTTTCTTTTTCATTTTACTAAGTAGTTGATTGTTATAGCGTGATTGCTGTATCTACTTAAACTAACAAATGGATTATCGGATGAGTTTGGGGGAAAGTCAAGAAGAAAAAATGATTATTCTCTAAAAACTTGCGCCGCCTCTTCTGGAAAAAGACCATTTTCATCCAATTGTTCGGAGCAATATCCACAAAAACATTCATTTGATTTAAAAGCGGTTCTGCCACCTTCAATCTTTGTTGTGTATTTATCATGGGAAGAGGGATTTTGGCCCCTTACGGCTTGCTTGCCACAGCAGCAACAATGTATTTTCATAAAAATTCAATTTGATTAAGCGTTTCTTTGGCGACATACGCTTCTTGACTCTTTTTGATGCGACCTTGATAGTCCTCCGCACTATAATCACTGATTCGTTTAAGAGCATCTATAGCGGTGGAAAGCTTGAGTTCTGTTGTTTTTATTCTTTCATTCAATGTCTCAATATCCTGAGCCAAGGTTGAAATGAGACCATCGCCCACGCAATTGCGCCATGATTGTCCGTAACGCTTTGCGAGTAAAAATCCTTCACTTGAAAGAATAACTTGATATTTTTTATCCAATGTTTCGACGTTGAGAGCGTTTGGTTGTTTAGAATTCATAGAATTACCAATTATTTAAAGTTTCATTATATGCTCGTTCTGCTGCTTCCTGCGCGTCTGCCCGCATCTCACGCTGTAATTCGCGTAGGGCGGCGCGATATTCCGTGCCGCTTATCTCGCCGCGATTATATTGCTCGGTGATAATATCTTCTTCTCTTTCGTATGGTGTGGTCATGGTGATAATTTTGGCGACATAGGACCGTCATCAAAATCATGAAATTTGTTTTTGAGAAGACCATTCTGGGCGAACGGTTCATTGGGCGATTTAGCCGTGCGGAGTCGAAATTCTTTTTCAAAGCACTCGTCGGCAAGTTCTCTGAAAGCTTTTGCTGTTCCGAAGTTCGCTGCTTCGATGGCTGCGGTTGCGTCAATCGCAGCTTGCCTGCCACGGAAGCCCCATTCGGTTGCTGATTCTTCGGTGGTCATGCTGTTATTTTGTGTATACTTCTGCCAGTTGTTCCGACGACAGTGGATAGCGCATACCGCACTGACGCGTTGGCGCGATATGCTTTAGCTCCCAGCAGTAGCTGCAATGGTCTGGGTTTTTTTCTGCGGTTGCTTTGGCACACGCATGGATTTTTTCGTCACGCCAAACAAATTGCAAAATTTCTTCGGCGGTTGGTTCTTTTAGTGATGTTTTCATAGTGATTTATCCTTGTTGAGTTCGGCGCGGGCGGCGGCGAGTTCGGCGTCCTTCGCGGCGAATCCTGTCGATACATAGTCCCATGCTTTCTGTCCTTCTGCCTTCTCGACGCGGAGGGTGTCGCGGTCTTGCTGAACCGTTGAAATACTGTCGAGGAGTGATTTGTGGAAATCGAAACTACCGTCTGCACGGTGCGAATCGTTCCAATCCTCGCCAATGCGAAGCATGATGTCGTCTTGAGTTTCTCGGTATCGCTCAATCTCCTCCCGCAGCGGCGACTCGACCACGCGGCGGATGATGGCGGCAACTTGCTCCTCACCCCCGAAACCGGGGTGGGCACAAGTGTAATTTGTTACACATAGGCCATCCGGCTTTATCAATTCCATCGCCGCCTGCACGGACAGGTCGGGCGTCGGGCTGGGCGTGGGCGCTTTCACGCCCCCGTATTCATTCCTTGAAGCATCGAATGAATCGGGTGGAATATAGCGGGAGGCTGGGCTAGGCGTGGTGGGCGTGGTGGGCGTATTTTCGTTTGAATTATTCATTTTACAAATTCAACCATCCAATCACTATCATTCATAATATAATCCCAAAGAATCTCGTATTCTGGCGAGTCTTTTTCAATGCCAAATTTAACGGCCAAATGGTCAATAAGTTTATCCTGATATTTAAACGAGTCTTTGATAAGGGCGCGAATGCGGCCAATGTCTGCTTTATTTTCTTTTTTTATTTTTAATTTCATAACTAATTATATATATTGTTGAACAAATCATAACAAATATTTGCCAAAGCATCGCCGCGTCGGGGGAAAATAAAAGGGCTATTGGGATTGCCAAAGATAGCCCGATTAGATAGTATAATGCGACGTTTTTCACTCTAAGAATAATGGTTTCTTCCACTCTTCACGAATGAACATTCCCCTTGGCAACATGAAGTGAGAAGGATAGATTTTCATCTTAGCCTCGATTTCATGGCCGAAAGCATCTTTCTTTGGAAAGAGATTCCCAAGATTTGAATTGCATTGCTTGTGCATCAAAACAATATTTTTAAAGCCACCACCCCCACCTTTTGATTTTGGCAAATGGTGGTCGCGTGAAGCGTCTTTCATATGCTTGATTTTTTCATAGCAGAAGCAGCAAATTCCATCATAGAAATCATAGACTTCTTTCAAAGGGGGAAGGCCATCTTCATTATGGTCAACCTTTGCGTGCCGTTTCTTATCTTTATAGAAGAAGCGATGATTCGCAATAAAAATCGTTGGAATTGGCCAAACCTTATGAGAGCTACGAATGCATGGCTGGTCAGCGTAAACGGCGATTTCGCCATCTACCAAATCATTCCAGTCGAAATGATAGCCATTTGCATCAATGCCAACGCCCTTTTGTTTGAGCATGTGGTAGAAGGCCGCTTTTGCCGTAGCCATGCCGAATGGCATGTGATACATGTCGAGAAGCAACGTAGTATGGTCTTTGAGATTTACAACTTTCATGCGACTATTAACGCACTATTCCATGCTTTTGTCAAGGTTAAATATCTATCGTCTCTTTTATATCTTTCAAACGCATGTAGATGCGATTATTTTGTACCACGCATTCATCTAGGAAAATACAGCCTTCTTTCGTCGTGCCACGATACGTTACAATGTCGCCCTCTTCTGGCAAGCCGCCATTTATCTCTTTGCACAATTGTAATTTTTGATTAAAGATTTTTGTTTGCGCTTCCCCCGTTTCATCCTCAATATTGATTTTGGCATAGGGATTTCCAGCTTTGCTTTTCGTAGAATAGCACCCCGTCACAACAGCTACGCCAAAAATTTTCGTGTCTGGGGTTTCCGCATTAATTTCAGAAATTGTGCTGAGTCTGTTGACATGACTTTCAAAAACACGCTTCAATGAAGAGCTATAGCTAAATCCTAAAACAGTTCTTTCATAAAACCAATTGGCAAATTCCTCATTTTTCACATTCTGTTTGTAAATAAGTTTGTATTGGTCGTATTTGGATTTAATTGTTTCGAAACGACTGGCCTTTATATATGGCTTTCCATTGTCGTTGCTATTTTTGCTGAGAAAAAGAACCAATTCTAGAAGGTCATAATTAAATTTCTCACACATTGTCATTGCCAATTTCTTTTCGGCGGTAGAGAGAATATTCCATGTTTGAAGCTCTAAGACTAAACGGCTTCTGCTCTTTGAAAATTCTGTCATGCAGCCAGCTTGAATAAGGGCAGAGCCAACGCCAATGTTTAGTCCAGCTTGATTGATGGACTGAAATACATCAAATTTATTAACCTTTTTGTCAGAACGGAATTTTTGCAACTTTTCAATTGTCTTGTCGCTTACCCCTTTGATAAATGAAAGTCCATAGCGAATACCGTCATTTTCAATTTTAAAATCCAAGTCGGAAACCACCAAATCGGGGGGCAGCATCTTCAACGCGTATTGAGACATTTCAGATGAAATTAATCCAATCTTTTCAATTTTCTTTGAATCTTCCCTTGCGATGTGCAAGCAACCCAAAAAGAATTCCTTTGGATATTTAGCCTTTAAATAGCAGGTTTGCGCCGTAATCATCGCGTATGCGACAGAATGGCTCAAATTAAATTGATAACCAGCGCTATCTTCGGCAATCTTCCAAACAAGGTCGGCCACTTCCAATGGATGCCCATTCTTTTCGCAAATCTTATAAATTTTCTCTTTATATTCTTTAACTTTGTCAATTAATTTTTTACCAATCGCCTTACGCAGCCCTTCGCAGTCGTCAAGTTCCATGCCCAACGTATTAATCATTTTGAGAAGCGTTTCTTGAAACAAGCAAACGCCACCAGTCTCCTTCATAATTGGGTCAATCAACGGATGGATTGTTTTGTAATCATCACGATGAACATAGTCAAGATATTGTGTTAAGAATGAAGCCGCGCCGGGGCGAGAAATGGCTAAAGCATCAACAATATGTTTGAAGTTTTTTGGCTTTATCTTTTTGGCAATTTCACCTTGGGAATGAGATTCGAATTGAAATATTCCATGTAAACCACGATTGCCTTGTAAAAATGCATAGATTAATGGGTCATCTATATTAATGGATTCTGGTTTAATTTTAATCTGTTTACAAACATCATCAATAAGCGAAACCGTCTTTAATCCAAGCAAATCGAACTTTAGGCAAATTTCCTGCGCCGAATACATGTCATACGCCGTAACGACTTGCATTTCCTTAGTCTCCGCATCTGGCGCGGTAAGTTGCATAGGAATCAACTCGTTGATTGGGTCAAATGAAATTGCCAAGGCCGAAGCGTGAATGCCCATGCTTTTCTGTAATCCAGCCAATTTCAGCGCGATTTGAACCGTTTCTTTGTGGTCTTTCGCCCATTCCTTAAACTTCTCATTTTCTTTTTCTTTATCATCGGAAAGCGCATCTTTAATTTCTTGTGGAATGCCGTGAATCTTTTCCATCAGGCCAGATGCAAAATTAGCCTGTTCTTCATTGGCTTCCTCATATTTCTTCAAAACCTCTTTAATTAAAATCTTTGAACTCAAAGTCTGTGTTGTAAGTAATTTGCAAGTTCTATGAGGATACTTTATTTGCAAATAGTCAATTACCTCCTGTCTACGCAAAAAGTCAATGTCTTGGTCAATATCAGGAGCCAAAGAACCATCAATATACTTAATTCCATCCACCATTTTATACTTTGCGCGGGATTTGGATAGGAAACGAGTGAAAAACGTCCCATATTTGATGGAATCGACCTTTGTGATGCCAATTAGATAACAAACGAGGGAAGATGATACGGAACCACGCCCCGGCCCTGTTGGAATGTCGGATTTGGCACAGAAATCGCAAATATCCCACACCATGAGAATGTAATCAATGAAACCCAATTGTTCAATTACATCAAGCTCTTCTTTAACGCGGTCAATGTAAATTTTATGCTGTTCTTTTGGAATGGTTTTTAACACCTTTTCCTTGAATCCAATGCGGCATAGCTCGCGAATGAAGTCTTTTGAATTGGTGGTATTAGGAACCTTGGCCTTGTCAAACTGTTCTTGCGAAGGTTTAAATTCAGGAAGGCGCACGCCATTTTGGAGTGCGGGAATGTCGAGAGAGGAGAATTTGTCGTAAAATGACATTATGAATTGAGTATTTTTTTTGCATCTTCCGCCAAAAGCCAAACTTGTTGTCCGATATGGAATGCAGAATCATTTTCGATGGGGCGATAGTTGCCTGAGGCTTCATCAAGCTCTGATTGCGTCGGACCATCTTTGCCTATTCCACCCATCGGAAGATTTTCAACGTTACACTGAATTTCTGTTAATAATTTTAAAAGTTTATCATTTATAGTCATATTTCAATCTCCCACATTTGTTTCTTAAATAATTCAAAATTATACGCAACATCAAACTCTGCATTATGAAGTTTTGTCTCATCGACCTCAATTTTATATTCTTTCATCAAAAGTCCAAGATTTGTTTTAAGACCCTTTTCATAAAAGCCAATAACTTTGAATTGCCAAGCTAAGAAATTGTCTATATCGGGTTTTATGCCCTTTTTAATGGCCTTTGCGATAGCATTTGTATCAATCAATCTGTCCAAATAACTCCAATTATGTTTTTCCCCAACTTCTGCCGCCCAATAGTTTTCGATGTAAATGTCGAAATTAAGAAGGTTGTGGCCGATAATAACATATTCGGGATTATCCAAGTAGGATTTGAATTTTTTGTAAATAGCTTTGGGGTCTTC
>Ga0315284_10010355_pt1 | contig 13286 bp, 11 predicted proteins | sample YL17G09_16_MG_FD_203696 | JGI IMG/M metagenome (GOLD analysis project Ga0315284, IMG submission 203696) | Sediment microbial communities from Yellowstone Lake, YNP, Wyoming, USA - YL17G09_16 | ecosystem: Environmental > Aquatic > Freshwater > Lake > Sediment | place: USA: Wyoming | collected...
CATCTCATTATGGATGAGGTTAGCGATGCTTGTAACGCAGGGCTTTGGGGCAAGTATCCCTCCGCGTCCTGCCTCTTAGTTGAGACCCGAACATAAGCGACGCCTCGGTTGTCAGTTGGTTTCATTTGCTTTTCATATTCATATTATTCTAAGATCGCCGAATGACCATCTAAATCACACAGAGCGTCGGGGGTATTATCGAACATTCTTTGACAAAGTAGCCATGGCGGCAGGTTTAAACTTATCGTCTCCCACCAGTGAGAAATAAACCTGAGAGCTGCCGAGATCCTTATGCCTAAGCCAATGTTGAACGCGGACGGCATTGTGTCCGTCCTGAATGAGTAACACCGCGCAGGTATGCCTCAAACTGTGAGGTGTGCGGCCCGTGAGTCCGAGTTTATCGCAGATTTCATAAAAATTCTTTTTCACTACATCAACCGAGGCTGGGCCTAAGGGGTATTTCCTCTCACTGGGGAATAAATAGGGATTATCGGGATGCAGGGCCTTACGGTTCTTCAGCCAGGTTTTGATTTTCTTCGGGAATGAATCGGGCAGCGGATAGGTCATCTCAAGGCCGTCTTTGAGACCCCGAATTGTTAACATGTCGCCCGTAGGCGACTTGTGGAAGTCGGCGAGCTTTATCCGAACTGCCTCGCTTTCTCGGAGCCCCAGGTAGTACATCAAGTTGAAGAGCAGGTCTAATTTGGAGCCCTGTCGCTTATGATACTTAGGCCGCCCGGCCTCGCGCAGGAAAAGCGTCACCTCCTCTTGGGTGAAGTGTTTCAATCGCCCACTTTTACGCCTGTAGATCTGAGCTTTTTTCATCTTTTCCTCCTTGGTTGTTCACCATTTTGTTCACCTTATAGCTTTAAAATACGTTTTTAAGCGCTGAAAGTAAAGGAAAGGCTTCCGTTTCTCGGGGAAGATTTATTCAACGAATGGGTGAAAAGAGGGGGATTTTAGAGGTATATGGCTTTTTGGCCTGATATGAAGGGCGAGTGAGAACTTATCGTCCGTCTGAGCGTCTAATATCTCAAGGCACACACTTTTTCATGTTTGGGTGAGGATCGTCATCTTAAAACGAAAAGAACTGGAAGCTCTAATCAAAGAGTTGCGTTCCACAAGATATTCCTATAATATATGTTTTATAACGTACTGAGGTTATGCAACATGGCACAATTTGTGACTTTGGCGGAAGCGGCTTCATATCTGGGGGTCAGCAAAACGACGCTTCGTAATTGGGACAAGGAAGGAAAGCTCAAAGCCCATCGACATCCCATTAACCGTTATCGAGTCTATGATCTTGCAGATTTGCGCTTTCTGAGACCCCAAGCCTCCCTTTTACCGGAATTCGATGCGCCTCCGATATCAGAAGAACCAACTCCTATCTCCGACCTTCGGAGTGTTAAGCGTCTTGTTGCACGTCTGCATTCAATATTACGAGATACCGATGGTAACAGTGATATCATTCAGCGGTTTGATGAATTGACCAAGTTGCTTTTCCTCAAGCTAATAGCTGAACGCCGGGAAGAACCTATCTTTGAAGGGAGACCCGGCGAGACCCCCGAACAATATTCCCAGCGCATAAGAAACGCATATCAAGAACAATCAGTTCGGTTTCCAAACATCATCACAAAAGGATTTGCGTTATTAAGCTGTTCCGAGGCTGCAATTCGGCAGTGCGGAGCAGCTTTGGCGACAGTCTCTTTCGTAGGCGCTCGCTTCGATGTTAAAGGCGTCGCATATGAAGAGGTGATTCGGGACACATTTGATAAGAGTGACCACCAGCAATTTTTCACGCCCCATCAAGTAGTGAGCTTCATGGTATCAATCTTGCGACCATTCCTCAACGGTGTGATTGGCGACCCTGCTTGTGGTACTGCTGGATTTCTCGCTGAAGTTAAGCGTACTGGGGTTGAATATAAGAAGCTTATAGGTCTCGAAATTGATGAACGCCTTGCATGGGTTTCTGGAATGAACCTCTTGCTTCATGGCGCTGAGCATTTCGATATTAATTACCTGAGCGATGGTGGGACATTAGGCCCTCAGGCGAAGCCATATTTCGGCCAACTCAACGCAATCCTCACGAATCCTCCCTTCGGCAGCGATTTCAGTGATGTTAAGGCACTGCAGGAATTCACTCTTGGGAAAGGGAAGGCTTCCCGCCGCAGGGGGATTCTATTTATTGAGCGCTGCTGGTCATTGCTTAAGGATGGGGGAATTGTTGGCATTGTTATTGACGAGGGAGTATTGAATTTGCCAAGCGCGGAAGATGTGCGGAAATTCATCCTTGACCATTTCGATATTTTGGCAATTATTAGCCTGCCTGAGACGGCGTTCATGCCGTATGCAAACGTTAATGCATCTGTTCTCTTTCTCAGGAAAACCACTTTCCAGGGACGTTCCTCGGAAGTTTTTTTTGCCAAAGCTAACAATATCGGACGTAAGGGCAATGGCGATGATGATACTATCTATGACGAATCTGGAAAGGAGCGGCCCAATAGTGATTTACCAGATATTCTTGAACAGTGGCAACGGAAGCTCGCTGGCCGTCTGGTGACTACTACTGAAGATGTATTCATCTCAGACGTATCCAAGAACCTCAAAGGCGATGAGAGTTTGCGACTTGATTTTCGATATCATCATCCTTCACGTAACAGAAGTAAGGATCTATTAGGAAAAGCGAAGCACCCTCTTTATTCCCTTGCAGACCTTTGTGAAGAGCGCAACGATAGCTTAATTCCTTCATCAGAAATGTCTGGGCAGGTAATCCTTTATACAGGGCTAGCGAATATTGAGCCTAAGAACGGTATCGCACATCAAGTGCCTACTCCCACAGCCTCTCTCAAGAGTGCGGTTAAACGCTACGAACCTAACGATATCGTGTTTGCTCGTATGCGTCCAAATCTTCGTAAAGTCGCCTTAATGTCATTCCCTGAGGGTGGCTACGTTTCACCTGAGTGTGCCGTATTGAAGATAAGACAAGGGAAAGACGGCCATCCGCTAGCGAAGCCTGAAGTGCTTGCTGTTATACTACGTTCTGATTTAGTATTCGGTCAGATTATGCATCTTATAGCGGGGATTGGACGGCCACGGCTCAATACTTCAGATTTACGGAAAGTACTTATTCCGCTCCCTCCTGTCGCTGTCCAAATAGAAGGTAAGCATGAATACGAAGGGCGACTTTCTTCCGCACGCGAGTTGCGCGCAAAGGCCAGCGCGTTGTTATATGAAGCCGATTCACTTGAACTCACCGCCGTTGAAGAGCTAGCAAGAAAAGTGATCGAGGAATAGACCGATGAATCGTGAAGAACTCTTAAGATTCTTTTCTGGTCATGCCAACTCTTTAGAAACCGCTCAGTGGCTGCGGGGCACCTATATGCCTCGCATCATTGAGCTGTTAAATCGGCCGATTATGAGAAGGAGTCTTGGTCTGTATCAAGGGGAGCGTATTCCTGATAATGAACGGAATCTTACGGATGTCCGCAACCGGGTAAGTCTTCTCATAGAAAACGAACTTGCCCGATTGTCGAATCAAATTCTTGAGACTTCTGACATAAATGACCTTTTCTGGTCATATGTGGTGGCGAATCGTTTCCCTGATTTAGAGATTCGTCATCGTGATGGCACCCGTCATATGCGTATTGAGGTCAAGTGCCTGCAGAGTGTTGCAGAAGAAAAATCTGCGAACTTCGACACCCTCAAAAAAGACATTAATCCAGAATACGATTTTGTTGTCGTTTTTCTTTGGGAATGGGCTTATGACGGCACCGACTTTTTGTGGGACCGTGCACCAAAACTCCAGGAGTGTTTTGTATTCCATGCTTATTCGCTCGCGGAGCTTCGCGATCAATACTGGCTTAACAAGCCGCCAGGCGACCTCGGGGATGGATATCAAGGATTTGATCTGAGATTTCCCGTGAATTGCAATAATGGTGTCTATGCTCAGGAAGAAGGAAATTACGGCAAGCTACTTCGTATCTGGAAGAAAGGCTTCCTATATCGCCCACAGGAATCCTCTGTAATGTTGGATACGGAGACAGAATACTTACGTTTCCAGGAAAAAGTGCTTATCCAAGGATTCTGGAGTCTATGTGAATATCATCTGCCAAGATTATCGGAAGGCCGCACTATGAGCCGCATAATAAGAGATGGCAGGACGGTAGGTGCCAAGTCGGGCCAGTTCGGATTCTTTTCTAGGGCATTGCTTGATTCTAAGAATATCTTGCCGCTGATGCTGGAAAATGAAGTCAATTATGGCGTGGTCATGACGGATAAGTATGTCAGTACTGGGTATAGAATTAACGATGAACAACTGGAGCAGTTATTCAAGGGCCTGAAGCCTAAGCTTCTCAGCCGTGCTCATTTTGGTCTTGTTTGAAGTTTACTACTGATTGACAAAACACGAGCATTTCTGCATCGAATTGTCGGCCAGACACGTGATTTACAAACCGGACGAGCTTTTGAGGAGTTAGTGTGGCAACTATTCTTTTACTAATATCAAAAATGCGATAATCGGCACCGTCTTTTGCGATATGGAAGAAGTAACCGCCGCGATTTGTATGGCCTCCAGCTGTACGAACACACAAGGAAACGCCAGGGATGTCGCGTAACTGAAGTGATATATCGTCTAATGTTAGCGGTCGGTCAAGTTCTATCGTTCGCACTGGGAATGGGGAGCCACCGATGATGTTTCTGGGCATTTAATTAGATCCGTGACTCGTAATCAACGCCACTCACTCTGGAACGATAATATCCTTGGATGCAGAACGGTGTCAAGGTCTTGTGAATACGATCATGACCTGCCCCCTATAAACAGATCCCTGCATAATTTGAAAGCCTAGGAGAAGTGAAAATTCTCCCGCCTGTCGAATGTCTTTCTAAATGAGGCACCAACTCGCCAAAGGGGTCCCGCAAATCTGGGGAGCTCCGGCATCGCCGTCTCCCCTTGCCTCAACTCTCGGCCCCTATTTTATTGTCAGATTAGCCAAGTACCCTCTGGGCTACTGACCCGCCCCCGTTTCTCGTCCATTCTGTCAGCAACTTTTTGAATAAGTGACCCGCCGTTCGGGGCCAGACCCTTTTTCCAGAGAGAGATCCGGTCCAGTCAAAAATGGAGGTTTTTGGCTTTGGAACCCGAGGCAAAGCCGGTTATTAATGAGGCAGGGACGCGGCCAAGCCGGAGATAAGCCTCCCAAAATTAGCTCGCTTTGTTTCCTCACCTAAATATTATTCAAAGTCCAAAACCTTTTTTGACAATCACTTTAAATATGGGGCAATTAGTATTCATCCGTGCCCGATATCTTCTCCTTTTCGACCTCGAATTACGCGCTGCCGCCTTTTGCCTGAGGGCCTTTGAATCCTTTTTGCTGAGTATTATTCTTAATAACTGGCTCCAACCACCATTTGAGCCTTCGTTTTAAAGGGTTAGTAGGGTTCTGCGGGTCCGACTGAGTTCTTTGTCCCCTGGTGGTGCTAGGAGGCTTAATTGGGGTGGAAAGGCGGCCTCGGCTGTCGCAAACGCAACCTGCTGGTGTCCCCTAGGATGACGAGTTAGGTTTCTCGGCTAATTTAATAGCCTCTTGCAACATAACACCAGGATGTTTAGCATATCGAGTGAGTTTTATCTGAAAATTAACGAAGTCATTCAGTGGCGCTGAGAAAGCAGCTCCTAACCTATACACTTCGACCGGGTTAAGGCCGTCGAGAAACTCAATCTGCACGAGTGCATCTTTTTCGCGATGCGCACCAACATAATTTCTTACTCCCTTTAGGAATTGGAAGTGCTTCTGCTTAAATGAATTGAAACCAGATGTAATGCGGTTGAGTTCTTGAAACCATGGCTGACCTAAACCCAAATCCGTGAGGCATATGCGATAGGCTTTACCCAATAGCTCCAGGATATCCTCGCAACTTTCATATAAAAGAACCGCCATACCTCGCGCCGCAAACTGCTGGTGCCAAGTTGATTTCGATAAGAAGAGCAAGGCGTTGTAGGCACTCAAGTCTCTTTCTAACAAGAGGATATAAAGGCCAACGTTGTGAACAGCATCGAGATTTTTGGAACCACAATTACGCGCCTCCTTAAGCAGGGCTCTGACAGCCGCGATGGCGGCCTCAGATATTTTCTGACGATTTCGATTCCGCCAACGAAACGAAAGTCGCTTTGGAAAGAGGCATATTTGGAGTAGGAAATTCAAAAGCGAGGCGTGAGGTTCAAGCCCATCTATTGCGGATATTCCCTTTTTTGATGCCGGAGAAACAATTCTTAGATTCATTTGTATCCCTGGTTCTTATACTTGTAAGAATATTCCTCCTTTCTCCCCGTCTATCTCTATGAGGCGATTAATACGCTGAAGAGCGTCCCGCATATTCGGGGGGAAGCTATGCCCCCAGCTCTAGCCACCATTTTAATAATGCCTTTCTAACAATGTATTCAAAAGTATTTAGATACATGGGGATATCCTCGTTCATCCAGGTTCCTCCTGCACCTGAATAGGCTAAAGCAAAAGGTTTTTCATGCCATACTTTTTCCCCATTTCTTTGCCTAAAAGGAGGATCGCACATTGGCAAGGGGAATGGCGTGCCCTCATGTAATGCTTTGGATCTATGTTCATAGATAGTAATAAAAGATTCTTTTAAAGCACTTTCTTGCCAACTAATTTGCCCCCATTCTGGCGGTCTTTTAGGTGGAGGCAGCGGCAAAAAATTCATCATAAATTCTATAAACTTTTTTTTACTTCCCATAAGATTAGATATTTCATCAGCAACTATCGAAAGTATATCTTCTTTTTTTTCGAATGTTCCAAGTCTTTCACATAGCCTTGGCTTAAATTCTCTTAAAATATCCACCTTGTTAACGCCTGCCATCTTCCAGTGAATAGCTGCCTTTTCAATCGCTGTCACTAGAAAAAGCCATGACATAGATGGATCTTCTTCAGCAATTAATAACGCTTTTTGATATGACCGAGCAGCTTTAATTAAAGCATTTGCATCATCTGGACTCATTGAAGGGATACTCGATAGCGGAGAAAGCAAGTCAAGAGGCCGCTCGCTTACTGCATTAGGAATCACTAAACGTTGATAATCAATATTGAGAAACTCAGGCTGCCTTCTCCACCCCACCGGGTGTCCACGCGGATCAATATTATCCTGAAAATCGCGAGTCATTGTCCCAGCTCTTATTCGAATTCCTAATGCTAAAGAAACGAGTGCAGCTATCTCATCAACAAGTGTCCCCCCATGATAGGCATCAGTACCTGTCTTTGACATATCAGGAATTTCAAACTGAAGATAACTCTCTATTCTTGAGTAGATTATTGGGCGGAAGCAGCCGAGGTACTCATCAACAGGAACTGGGTTTAAAAAAGCATATGGCTTATATTTGTTTATCTCCTGCCCGGTTACTCTCGCGTCAGAAAACAAAGGGTACTCTGAAATGCTCTGAACTTCATCTTTGCATAAAGAAGCTTTCCAATTTTCATAGACTTGAGGGCCTCTACGCATCATATCTTGAGGAGATCTCGATATCGCTTCTTATAAGATTGAAAATGTCGTCCTTCAGTTCGTCATAGCGGTTATCAAATTCTTCGATTTTCCCGGATTTTCTTGCATGGAACCTTCCCCAGGCCAAACAAATACACTTTATTATATGGGTAGATAAGGCAGGGGGAAGTTTATCCTCACCAATTTGATAGTAAGCACCTTCTTTCCTGTCTAGTGTTTCAGCGATCCTGAAGGATATATTCGAGGCGTTTACTGCGATTATTCTATCAGCTTCCCTGAATTCAACTTCGTCATCTTCTTCTTTCATTGTCCAATCGATTTGAGGTGTCAGCATTTTCCCACTTACAATTGCATAGGCACCTTGAATAATATCAATCAACTCCTCCTTGCGTCCACCTTTCCCATCAGGACTGCCTTTCTCAGGCATCTCTTGTCTCTCGTATTTTTTTACGCGATTGCTCCCACATCCTTCTTTACCGATATAGGTTCCATCGGTTCTAACAGAAAACTCTCTGCATTTGGTTGGAATCATCCCAATCGGAACTTTCCATCTATCACTACATTCCAGACATTCCCATATCTCATTTCTAACTTCTCCGACTTTCTTTGTGGTTTTTGTCGTTCCTTTTGTTCTGATATCAAGCTCCCCCTTTTTCTTCTTATCCAACATATCTATTGTATTTTTGTATTCATCACTTTGTTGCTTATTCAGTCCGAGTGAACAATAGTCCAGAACTTTCTTTAGGTTCTCTTCCCTCTTCTTTTTTTGTTCTACCTTTTCTTCCTCAAGCAATATTCCGCTCAAAATATCTAAATGCTCCATTACAAATTTTCTAAGTTCCCAAAAGGAGTCATTTTCTTGGAGAGATTCTCTATCTGTCGAATCAATCAAGGCCGGGTTGTCATTCCTGCTTATGTATATTGTTCCACTGATATAGTTATGTTTTATCGGGGACTTTCCTCCCCATATACTCCTTCTTGCTTTAATCTCCAGCCAATCATCCGCTACTTCTCCATAGGGCCTCACTCTACATTTATCGCGCCTAATTTTTATCCCTGTATGTGTTTCCGGATTCTCCCCTATTTCTATTCTACTAAGTTTTGCAGACGAACTCTTAATCCCTTTTGAATAGTAGCGAATGCTGCCCCTGACAGGTCCGCATATCAAAGGATCCTGGTGCTCAGTATATTTTTTAGGCGGGTAGTTTTCGATCAGAACGGTTCTTATGTAATTCCCGTCCTTATCAATCTCAAAATCAATTCTGTGCGTTTCTTTTCCAGCTAAGGGATTTAAAAGCCTGCGAGTGAGATCGGGGTAATCATTCGAGTCAACTGTAATCACAAAATTCTGATCTTTCTCTTCAGGGGCTATCAATTGACTCAGTTCTTCAATGATGTTCCTAACTTTATTTTTCGTCAGCTTTTCTTTTAATCCTTTTACTATTAACTTTACCCCGTGGTGAAATCCTGGTTCTGGTTCCAGGAAAGTTGATGGATTCCTTATTTCGTCGAGATCTCTATTTGGATTATCGTATTCATCCCAATTGAACTCCATCTTTAAAGAATAGGGATCGTCTTCTTTCTTTGTGACAAGTATAAGTTTCGAGCCAAGCTTGTCAACAGCAAAGCGTCCTATCCCCTTAGCCCCCAGTCTAACCCTCCCCAATATTGGGCTGGTTGATTCCGTTATCTTGTCATCCGTCGACAGCGACATCCATTTTCGCTGGATATCGTCTTTCGACATGCCAGAACCATTGTCGCCGATGACTATCTTTCCGTTTTCTTTACCTAAATTGGAAAAAGTTATGTCTACTCTTGAAGCATCCGCATCATAGCAGTTTTTTACTAGTTCACTGACAGCAGTTTGAGAATCCTTAATTAGTTCTCCGCCAATCCTGTGTATTATGGATGCGCGGGATGTGAAGGGTAAGCTATCCGAGTATTGTCTATTATACTCTTCTAACCTTTTTTCTTTTTTCTGGAGCCCATCCATCTTTCCCCCTTATTATCTGAGTATTGAGAAGATTTGAACATCCCATAATGCTTCTTCCCCGACAACCTTCCACCAACTGACTTATTTTAGTTTTAACACAACCGGCCCAGTCAATACAACCCCCCCCCGGTTTCCCCCGCCTCTGCTCGCCTCTGCTGGCTGTTCCTGAGAGCGGAGCCTCCGGTCCGCCGCCTCCGGCTTTCTAAGCAGATTCCTAATTTTTCAGGAAAGCACTAACTACCGCCCACCCCGCCACAACTAATAGGAGCGCCGTGCCGACCTTTACGAAAACTTTCCCACGCTTCGCCCATAGAGCGCGCCGAGTTTTCTTCTCATAAGACTCGAACACGCGGCTGGGTTTCATCGTTCCCAAGTTTTTAATTAAGGCTTCTCCTAGCACCTTGAGACAGAGTGCAGCAAAAGCGACAAAAGCCATTATAATTTTCGGCGACATGGGTTCCTCCGGCGGACAGAGGAATTTTCCCTCCATTCGTCGGTCCACGTCAAGGTGTTTCTTCATCCCCGAGAAACACTAGAATTCGGCCTTTAGCCACACGTAGGCCCCAGAATACCCATGAACCCACCCCCTCCTGCGGGTCCGACGATGTTTTTTGTCCTCCATTGGTGCTAGGAGGCTTAATTGGGGCGGAAAGGCGGCCTCGGTCGTCGCAAGCGCACTGAGCGTGAGAATTTTCCCCTATCCTCCCCGTCTATCTCTATGAGGCGCGTATCCGCGAAGAGCGTCCCGCAGATTTCGAGGGAAGCTATGCCCTCTCAGGCCTCTGGCTTCCCTCAGCGCCTCAGAGTTAAGTAGCTGGCGTTTTCCCGTATGATATAAGCTTGGCCTCGCCCAAATATATAAGCGGAGTAGTTACACTTTCAATAATGCCCGATACGCGGACCGGGTCACGCTTATTCAGCAAGCCTATGCCTCGATAACGAGTCGGGTTAATTTCAAATATCAGACCCGCCCGATATCTCCCAGAAGTCACGTTCGACCTGACATGGATAACAAACTGCGTCTTCTTGTTACCGAGTTCCTCAATCTCAAATAACTCGCCGATGCAATCAACCCGCATTCCTATGTAGTGTTTGGCCTTGTCCGCCTGCTGCATCAAGGGTTGTGCTCCAACGTCATTAACCACTTCTATCGGGTCAACTATCGGGACGACAGGAGCTTCCGGGAGCGCCGTGAGTTTCACCTCTTCAGATATCTGGGTTTCAATCTTGTGCTTAACACCAATCGCATTGAGGAACTTCTGCCTTGGTTTCTCTAGGATTGGAAGCGTGAAAAACAAAATAAGCCCCCCTATAACTGTTGCTCCGATTGGAACCAGAACCGACATATCTTAATCCTAATTTCTTGCTCTCGCTGTCAATACAATACTCCCCTCAGTGCCTCATACCTTAAATTTCCCATGCAAGAGATCATCCACCTCTACGAGCCTCACATCCATCCCTTCTTTCTTTATCCTCGCCACGTCCTCGCTAATAGAAGATTTGAGACATTTAATGTTAAGATGGATTGCCGCTCTTTACATTGAAGTTCACGATATAGTCCTTAGCTTTAATATTTTCTGCTTTAATGAATGTTCGGACTCGGAAAACCTCTTTCTTAATTGGCTTAATAGTGAGCTCCGGAAGTCTTAGCCAAGTTTCTGATTGAATCTCCTCTACGCGATAACGAACTATCTGAGTACCATCCTCCGCGGCAAATATTGTGTAGCCTGGACTCTTTTCTATAATGAACTCCCCCGCGAACATTAAGCCTAATTCTACTTTCTTTGCCATCATCTTTTCATTATTAGTTATTGCGATTTTTATTTCATTTATTGTGTCAACAGATAGGTCAATTGTTACCTCCTCGCCGTCTTTAATAACACGGTCTTTTATTATCGGATAAACATTCTTTAAAAAAGTGCTTGACGTTGACGACAGTAGTTCAACTACTTTCGATTCTAATTCCCCTCTTCTGCTGTCAATAATATCTTTTACATCAACCAATATCTGAAGCAACTTCCACAAGATATATAAAGCTGAGAAGAAGAGTAGAATGCTGAGAACCAAAGCAAATCCGGCAATTTGTTTATAGAGCATAGTAACTAATAATGCGAAGAATGATAAAAACAAAAGAGCGAATAACCTAAGCAACTGTTTTTTGGGATTTAGGTAGGATAGTTTCTTTTCTGCCGTTTTCAAGCTATGAGTTAGTTCTCGTATACTCTTTTTAATATCATCAAGATTGGGTTGGCCCTCTTCGCTCTCTTTCTTTAGTTGCTCTCGGAGATTCTTTGTACTATTAGTTTTTTCCCGCTCTGCTTGGGTCTTTAGTTCTATAAGACCTTGCCTGAATAGAGAGAGGAGAATACCAAAAAGTGGAACGATAACGCCGAGAAAAGTTATTAATAGGTACCCATAAAGCGAAATTGCTGTTTCCATTTTTCCCTCATCTTCTAAAAAAGGCTGTTGTCAATTTTAATTCTTCCTTGATAAGGTCATCCAGAGCATTGAGGTTGTCCCCGCAGATGAGGAGGTTCTTGTCCATCGTGCTGACTCCTAGCCCTTCGATGACCTAATTCTAGCACGTACTGGTATCCGAGAACAATCCCTCTCCGCGACTCTGCTGGTCGGAAAAGGCCGCGGCTCAAAGTGCGGGCCGAAAAAAGGGGGTTGATAATGGGAACCAAAAAGGTGGGGGCTTCCGCCGGCCCGCTCACGAAAGCCGATTTGATCGTAGCACAAAGGGCCGGGATTTAAAAGCAACTCTTTACGGACGGATCCACCGCCTCTGCTGGCCGTTTTCGGACTGAGCTAGGGCTTCGTATCGCATTCTTCTTAATCTAAAGCTTTAATTGATTTAATTAATAATCCTATCCTTCTCAGGTGCCTCAAAGCCTCACCGGAGGTCCCTTTAAACCGTAATTCATCATCAATTCTTTCCCATAATTGCGGACTATCACAGTATTTAAAGAATATAAATTCTGTAACCGCGAGAAACACACTTTGCAGAGTACCAACAAGGCATAGATTGAGATTCAAATAATATTTGTTCTCTTCGCCGTACATCCCACCTGAAATTAGAATTACAACACCCTTCTCGTCTTTATAATACTGAGGATAGGATGACGAAAAGGCAATATGTGAATAATTATTTGAAAGAATCCCGTAGAATTGACCAAAGATGGGAATAATTTTTGAGGCAACAGATATTGCATTAGATGATTTGTATTTCTTCCTTTTGAAATCTTTATATTTTCCCTGATTTAATGCTAAATCTAACGCAGTTGCACTGGTCTCTAATGCATTCCTTGCGACGACCAAAGGCTCAATCCCATAGCCTCCTCTAATCAAATCAAAAGAAGCAATGATCGTATTCATACCTCGCCACAATAACAGAGCAATATTAAACTCGAGATTATTAACTGCGTTTTGCTTCTGATTATTCATGACCTTAGCCAAGATGATATATACTTTCTCACAATATTCAGCCAATTCTTCAATTTCATGCCAGTGAGATGAATCAAATTTCTTATGGACTTCTGGGACGGTTTCTTTAAAATAGCTGATGATTTTTTCTTTAAACACCATTGTTATCCTTTTTTAACCAGATCGTCTAACGCAGAAAGGTTGTCCCCACAGATGAGGAGGTTTTTATCGACTACCATCGTGCTGACTCCTGACTTCTTTCCGCCTTCAAATCGTATCCGATCACGGCGTCCACGAACAGGGACTTGGTGCTGTGATTCGTGATCTTAATCATATCCACGCCCGAGCTGCCTTCAAAGGA
>Ga0315284_10010356_pt1 | contig 13286 bp, 17 predicted proteins | sample YL17G09_16_MG_FD_203696 | JGI IMG/M metagenome (GOLD analysis project Ga0315284, IMG submission 203696) | Sediment microbial communities from Yellowstone Lake, YNP, Wyoming, USA - YL17G09_16 | ecosystem: Environmental > Aquatic > Freshwater > Lake > Sediment | place: USA: Wyoming | collected...
AGCAGCAGGTCCGTCTGCCGGCACAGGAACGCCGGCACCTGGAGCACGTCCACCACGTCGGCCGCGGCGGCGACCTGTGAGGCTTCGTGCACGTCGGTCAGGATGGGCAGTCCCGTCGCGGCCTTGACCCGCGCCAGGGCCGCCAGCCCCTCGTCCATCCCGGGCCCGCGCGCCGCGCCGAGGCGGGAGCGATTGGCCTTGTCGAAGGACGCTTTGTACGTGACCGGGAGCTTCAGCTTCGCGCCCAGGGCCGCGAGCCGTTCGGCCACCACGAGGTTCAGGCGGTCGTCCTCGACCACGCACGGTCCCGCGAGCAGGAAGGGGCCGGGCCCGAAGGGCGGCGTGAGGGCCGGGCTCACCGGGCGATGCCTCGCGGCAGGGGGCACGAGACCACGGCTAGTGCGCCGCCGCCGGATGGGGCGTCGCCAGGGCGCCACTGGATTCCCGGCGCCGACGGTATTCGTGCGCGGCGGCGACGAACGCCGCGAACAGCGGGTGCGGGCGCGTGGGGCGGGACTTGAGCTCGGGGTGGAACTGGCAGCCCACGTACCAGGGATGCTCCGGCAGCTCGACCATCTCCACCAGCGACCCGTCCGGCGAGAGCCCCGTGCACCGCATCCCGTATTCGGCGAGGATGTCGCGGTAGCCGTTGTCCACCTCGTAGCGGTGCCGGTGGCGCTCGCTGACCTCCGCGGCCCCGTAGATGGACGCCACGCGCGAGCCCGGGCGCAGGCGGCAGGTGTACGCGCCGAGGCGCATCGTTCCGCCCAGGTCGGTCACACCGCGCTGCGAGGGCAACAGCGAGATGACGGGGCTGCCGCAGTCGACATCGAACTCGGACGAATTCGCATTGTCGATGGCGCACACGTTCCGGGCGAACTCGACGATCGCCATCTGCATACCGAGACAGATGCCGAAGAACGGCACCTTGTCGGTGCGGGCGGAGCGGACGGCCTGGACCATCCCCTCGATGCCGCGCGTGCCGAAGCCGCCGGGCACGAGCAGGCCGTCGTACGCCGCGAGGATCGCCGCCGAGGCCTCCGGGTCGGTGAAACTGTCGCTGGAGACCCACGCCACGTCCACGCCCACGTCGTTCGCGATACCGCCGTGGATGAACGCCTCGGAGATGGACTTGTAGGCGTCGTGCAGGTCCGTGTACTTGCCCACCACCGCGATCCGCACGCGGTCGGACGGGCGCAGGACGCGCTCCACCAGCTCCTTCCACTCGCGCAGATCGGGCTCCGGCGTGTCGAGCTTGAGCCGCTGGCAGACTTCGCGGTCGAGCCCCTGCTCGTGGAGGAGGAGTGGGATCTCGTAGATGGTCCTGACGTCCGGTGACTCGACGACGCAGCCGAAGTCCACGTTGCAGAAGAGGGCGATCTTCCGCTTCAGCTCCTCGGGGAGCGGGCGCTCGCTGCGCGCGATGAGGATGTCGGGCTGGATCCCGATCTCCATCAGTTCCCTGACGGAGTGCTGCGTGGGCTTGGTCTTCAGCTCGCCGACCGCGGTGATGAACGGCACCAGCGTGAGGTGGATGAAGAGCACGTTGTCACGGCCGAGCTCCTGGCGGAACTGGCGGATCGCCTCCAGGAACGGCAGCGACTCGATGTCGCCCACGGTGCCGCCGATCTCGGTGATGACGACGTCGTGGTCGGGCGCGAGGCGGCGGATCGCGGCCTTGATCTCATCGGTGATGTGCGGGATGACCTGCACCGTCGAGCCGAGGTACTCGCCGCGGCGTTCCTTGGTGATGACGGACTGGTAGATGCGGCCGGTGGTGATGTTGTTGGCCTGGCCGAGCGAGCGGTCGATGAAGCGCTCGTAGTGGCCGAGGTCCAGGTCGGTCTCGGCGCCGTCGTCTGTCACGTAGACCTCGCCGTGCTGGAACGGCGACATGGTGCCCGGATCGACGTTGATGTACGGGTCGAACTTCTGGATGGTGACCCGGAGACCGCGCTCCACCAGGAGGCGTCCAAGCGACGCGGCGGCGATGCCCTTCCCGAGGGAAGAGACCACGCCGCCGGTCACGAACACGAACTTGGTCGAGTGCTGCGTCATCAGGTGAGGGCTCAGGGTTCAGGGTTCAGGATTCAGGGTCGCCGTTCGCGGCCAGGTAGGCCTCCGCCCGCCTGAGGTCGTCTTCCGTATCTACACCCGGCAACGCCTGCGCGTTCACCCGCGCCACGCCGATGGACATCCCGTGCCCCAGCGCCCGCAGCTGCTCGAGCTGCTCGGCGTCTTCGGGCGCCGTGGGTGGGAGAGTCAGCCAGAGGGCCAGCGCCACCGGCCGGTAGGCGTAGACGCCGAGGTGCTGCCAGTACTGCACGCCGCCCGTGCCCGAACGGTCGTACGGGATGAGGGCGCGCGAGAAGTAGAGGGCGCGGCCCAGCTCGTCGAGCACAACCTTCACGACGTTCGGTGTCGGCGCGAACTTCGGGTCCAGCGGCACGGCTGCGGTGCCGACGTCCCAACCCCGCACCACTTCGTCCACTGCGCCGCGGACGGCCGCGGCCGGAAGGAACGGCTCGTCGCCCTGCACGTTGACGACGATCGTGAACTCCCGGAACTCGGGCAGCGCGGCGACCTCGCCCACGCGCGAGGTGCCCGACGTGTGGTCACCGCGCGTCTTGACGCTGCGGAAGCCGGCCGCCGTGGCAGCCTCGAGCACCTCGTCGGCGTCGCTGGCGACGACGATCTCGTCGAGCGCGTCGGAGGCCCGGGCATTGAGGGCGACACGCTGGATGAGGGGTTTGTTGCCGAGGAGGCGGAGCGGCTTGCCCGGGAGCCGTTCGGCACCGAGCCGGGCGGGAATGACCCCGAGCACCCTATCGACTGGCACGGAAGCGGCGGCCCCAAGCAAGATTCATTCCAACAAACTAACGACGCCCGCGGTGGGCTGTCAAAAGCGACCGCCCCAATAGGACTTGCGGAATCCCGCGGCTCGGTGGCGCCTACGCTCTGGGGTGGAACTGCCGGTGCACGGAGCGCAGGTACTCGCGGTCCACGCTGGTGTAGAGCTGGGTGGTGCTGAGGTCGGCGTGGCCGAGCATCTCCTGTACCGCCCGGAGGTCGGCGCCGCCCTCGAGGAGGTGCGTCGCGAACGTGTGCCGGAGGGTGTGCGGCGTGACGCGCTTGGTGATGCCGGCGGTCTTCGCCAGCCGCTTGATGATGCCCCACGCCCCCACGCGAGAGAGGGGCGCGCCGCGGGCGTTGAGGAACAGGACGCCGCGCCCCTTCCCCTTCTCCACGAGCGGACGGATCTCGCGGTTGTAGAGCGCGACCGCGCCCAGCGCCCGTCGCCCGATGGGGACGAGGCGCTCCTTGCTCCCCTTGCCGAAGAGCCGCACGAGCCCCTCGTCGAACAGCACGTCCTTGACCTGCACGCCGACGATCTCGGAGACCCGGGCACCAGTCGCGTAGCCGAACTCCACCAGCGCGCGATCCCGCCAGGCGAGCGCGTCGTCGGCGTGCGGGGCGCCGATCAGCCGCTCCATCTCCGGCACCGTGAGCACGCTGGGCACCCTGCGCCACTTCTTGGGACTCTGGAGGCGCTCGGTCGGATCACGGAGCACGATCCCCTCGCCGGCGAGGAACCGGAAGTAGGTGCGCACGGCCGACACGTGGCGGCGGACGCTGGTTGGCGCGAGGCCGAGGTCCTTGAGTCGGAAGACGAACTCCCGGAGGGACTGCGACGTGGCGGCCGCCGGCGAACCGACACCCCGCCCTTCCAGATACTCCACCAGATGCCGGAGGTCCCGCCGGTAGGCGGCCACGGTGTTCGGCGACGCACCCCGCTCGAGGGTCAGGTACTGGGCGAAGGCCTCGAGGGCGAAGACCTGGTCAGTCGCCATCGGCCCTCAGGTGATGCCGGTGACGCCACACGAGATAGACGATGGCCACGGTGACGGCGAGGGCGGCGATGCCGAGCCAGGCGGAGAAGTGCCCGACCGCGTCCCGCACCGCCTCCCAGTTCCGGCCGACGTGGTAGGCGAGGATCACCAGTATGCCGTAGTAGAGGCCGGACGCCAGGGCCACCATCGGCAGGGCCTTCCACAGCGGGATGCCCACGATGCCCGCGAAGGGTGCCACGACCGCCCGGTAGCCGGGGAGGAAGCGGCTCACGAAGATGCCCCAGTAGTGGTGCCGCTCGTACAGGCGTGTGATGACCCGCATCGCGCGTGGGGAGACGAGCTTCCTCCCGAGGCGTGTGGCGAAGAAGCTGCGACCGGCGGTCTGGCCGAGAAGGTACATCCCGGCGGCCGACACGATGTTGGGCACGAGCGTGGCGACGTAGACCCCGAGCGGCGTCACGCCCGCGCCGCGCGAGGACAGGAAAGCCCCCAGGGCCACGGCCGTGTCGGCGGGCACTGGGGGCACGATGTTCTCGAGACCGGCAAGAAAGGCGATGAAGCCGTAGATCTCCGCCGGCGGCAGCCCGGCGAGCCAGGTGATGAACTGCTCGATCACACGGAGGTGGCGGCGCGCACGGACGCCACCGCGATGGCCGCGATGCCCTCACCCCGTCCGACCCAGCCCATGCCTTCGTTCGTCTTGGCCTTGATGTTGACGGCCGACGGCTCGAGGCCGAACGCCTTCGCCGTCGCCTCGCGCATCGCGGGAATGTGCGGCGCGAGCTTGGGCCGCTCCAAGACGAGCGTGACGTCCACCTGGGCGATCGCGAACCCGGCGCCGGCGAGGAGCTCCTGCACTCCGCGCGCGAAGACCACCGAGTCGGCTCCCTTCCACCGGGGGTCGTCGTCCTTGAAGTGCTGGCCGATGTCCCCCAGCCCCGCGGCGCCGATGAGGGCGTCCACGACGGCGTGGAGCGCGACGTCGCCGTCCGAATGCCCGACGAGGCCGTGCGTGTGCGGGACCGTGACGCCGCCGAGCCGCAGCGGTCTCCCGGCCGCGAACCGGTGCGAGTCGTACCCGATGCCGACGCGGATGCTCATGCCGCCTCCCGGATGAGCGAGTAGTCCTGGCGCCGGCGCACGGGGGTGAAGCCCGCCCCGCGGATCAGCGCCCCCATCTCCTCGACGCTGGTACGATACGTCGTCCCGGCCGCCGACACCTCAGGCCTGGAATCGCTTCACGGCGAGGCTCACGTTGTGCCCGCCGAAGCCGAACGAGTTGGAGAGCGCCACGTCCACCCGCCGCTCGACGGCGCGGTTGGGGGCGCAATCCAGATCGCACTCGGGATCCGCGTTGAACTGGTTGATCGTGGGCGGGATGATGCCGCGTTGGATGACGAGCACGCAGATGGCGAACTCCACCGCGCCCGTCGCGCCGAGCATGTGCCCCGTCATGGACTTCGTGGACCCCATCACGAGCGTGCGCGCCGCATCCCCGAAGAGGGACTTCACGGCCCGCGTCTCGGCGATGTCGCCGTGCGGCGTCGAGGTGCCGTGGGAGTTGATGTACTGCACGTCGGCCGGCGCGAGGCCGGCATTGGCCAGGCAGACGCGCATCGCCTGCCGTGCGCCGGCGCCGTCGGGGGCCGGCTGGGTGATGTGGAAGGCGTCGGCGCTCATCCCCAGGCCGACGATCTCGCCCAGAATGGTGGCGCCCCGCGCCTGGGCGTGCTCGAGCCTCTCGAGCACGACGACCCCGGAGCCTTCGGCGATGACGAAGCCGTCGCGGTCCCTGTCGAAGGGCCGCGATGCGGTCGCCGGATCGTCGTTCCGGGTCGAGAGCGCCTTCATCGCGGCGAACCCCGCCACCGTCAGCGGCGTGACGGCGGCTTCGCTACCGCCGGCCAGCATGATGTCGGCGTCCCCGTCCTGGATGAGACGGTACGCCTGCCCCACCGCGTTCGCCGAGGAGGCGCAGGCGGACACGGTGCAGTAGTTCGGGCCGGTGAGACCGAACCGGATGGCCACGATGCCCGCGGCGATGTCCGAGATGAACATCGGAACGAAGAATGGCGACACCCGCGAGGGACCCTTCTCGATGAAGATCCGAGCCTGGTCCTCGAAGGTCTGCATCCCCCCGACGCCGCTGCCGACCAGCACTCCCGCCCGATCCGGCTGCGGGACACCCGAGGCCAGGCCGGCCGACTCCATCGCCATCTGCGACGCCGCGATGGCGTACTGGAGGAAGAGGTCGTACCGCCGGGCTTCCTTCCGCTCGATGTACGCCTGGCCGTCGAAGCCCTTCACCTCGCAGGCGAAGGTGGTGTCGAGGCCGGAGGGGTCGAACCTGGTGATCCGCCCCGCCCCTGAGCGGCCGGCGATCAGGCCGCTCCAGGTGTCTTCCGCGTTGATGCCCAACGGCGTCACCAGCCCGAGGCCGGTGACGACCACCCGCGGGCGCACTACTTCGCGCCCATCCTCTGGTGCAGGTAGTTCAACGCGTCGCCGACGGTGCGGAGCTTCTCCGCCTCTTCGTCGGGGATGTCGAGGTCGAACTCCTTCTCGAACGCCATCACGAGCTCGACCGTGTCGAGGCTGTCCGCGCCGAGGTCTTCCATGAAGCTGGCCTCGCTGGTCAGCTTCTCGCGCTCGACGCCCAGTTCTTCCGCGATGATGTCCTTGACCTTCGTCTCGAGCTCGCCCATGTCCGCCATGACTGTGTGTCCCCCAGGTGAGTGGAGTCCTACATCACCATCCCGCCGTCGACGACGATGACTTGGCCCGTAATGTACGACGCCCCCTCCGATGCGAGGAAGGCCACGACCGAAGCGACGTCGGCCGGGGTCCCCAGCCGGCCGAGCGCGATCTCGGCACTCAGCGCCTGTCGGGCCTCGGGCGGCAGCGCGGCCGTCATGTCCGTTTCGATGAACCCCGGTGCCACCGCGTTGACGAGCACGTTGCGCGAGGCCAGCTCCTTCGCGATGGTCTTGGTGAGGCCGATGAGCCCGGCCTTGGACGCCGAGTAGTTGGCCTGCCCCTTGTTCCCCACGATTCCCACGACGCTGGCGATGTTGATGACCCGGCCGGAGCGCCGCTTCATCATCCCACGAGTCACGGTCTTCATCGTGAGGAACGCGGCCTTCAGGTTCACGCCGAGGACCGCGTCCCAGTCCGCCTCCGAGAGCCTGACCAGCAGGTTGTCCCGGGTGATGCCGGCGTTGTTGACGAGGATGTCGATGGGCCCGAGATCGCGCTCGATCTCCGCGACCACGGCCTCGACGTCCCGCGCCTGGGCGACGTTCGCCTTGAAGCCCTTCGCCCCGCCGCCGAGCTCGCCCGCCGTGGCTTCGGCGTTCGCGAGGTCCAGGTCCACCACCGCGACCTTCGCGCCGGCCCCGGCCAGCTCGGCGGCGATCGCCTTGCCGATCCCGCGCGCGCCGCCGGTCACCATGGCGACCTTGCCGTCCAGTCCCTTCATCACGCCTCCAGGTATGCGGCCACCTCGGCCGCCGTGCCGAGGTTCACGCTCTCGGAGCCGCCCACGATGCGCTTCGCGAGTCCGGTGAGCACCGTGCCGGGTCCGATCTCGACGAACCGCACGGCCACCCCCGCCAGTTGAGCCAGCCTTCGGACGCCTTCGACCCAGCGCACCGGGCTCGTCAACTGCGCGGCGAGCAGCCGCCGAGCCTCGGCCGGCTCGGCGACCGCGGTCGCGCTCGCGTTCGCCACGACGGGGAACGCCGGCGCCGCCAGCACCAGCGCATCGAGGTCCATCGCGAACTGTGCCGCCGGGGGAGCCATCAGGGGCGAGTGGAACGCGCCGCTGACCTTGAGGGGCAGCACCCGCTTCGCCCCCGCCGCCTTGAGCAGGTCGCCGGCCCGCGCCACCGCCGCGGGATCGCCGGAGATGACCGTCTGATCCGGGGCGTTGAAGTTCGCCGCGACGGCAACCTCGCCCCCAGTGCTGGCCTCGCGGCAGATCGCCGCGACCCGGTCGGCGTCCAGCCCCATCACCGCCGCCATCGTGCCGGGCCGCGCGTCGCCCGCCGCGCGCATCAGCTCGCCGCGCCGCCGCACCAGCCGGGCCGCATCCGCCAAGCCCAGGGAGCCGGCCGCGACGTAGGCGCTGTACTCGCCGAGGGAGTGCCCCGCAGCGGCGGCGACCTGCCCCACCAGCTTCTCCCGCACGAGGGCCCAGACCGCCGCCGTGTGCGCCAGGATTGCCGGCTGCGCGTGATCGGTGCGCGTGAGCAGGTCTTCGGGGCCCTCCCACATCACGGTCGAGAGCGAGAAGCCGAGGGCCTCGTCCACGGCCGCAAAGGCATCGCGGGCCGCCGGGAACGCCGCGGCAAGGTCCTTGCCCATGCCGACGCGCTGCGCGCCCTGGCCGGGACAGAGGAGCGCTACGCTCACCACTTGAGAAGGATCGAGCCCCAGGTGAATCCGGCGCCGAACGCCACGAGGAGCACTGTCATCCCGGGCTGGAGACGGCCCGACCGCCGCGCCTCATCGAGCGCCAACGGGATGGAGGCCGAGCTGGTGTTCCCCGTGTGGTCCACATTCACGACGACTCGCTCCATCGGGATGTGCGCGTGCTCGGCCGCCGCCTCGATGATCCGGATGTTGGCCTGGTGAGGGATGAGCAGGTCCACCTGCTCACCGGAGATGCCGGCCTGCTCCAGCGCGCGGTCGGCCGCGTCCGCCATCGAGCGGACCGCCGACTTGAACACCTCGCGGCCGGCCATCTTGATGAAGTAGCTCCGGTTCTTGAGCATCTGCTCGCTGGGGGGTTCCGTCGAGCCCCCACCTGGCCGGTACAGCAGCTCGGCCAGCGTCCCGTCGGACTTGAGGTGCGCCGCGAGGATGCCGCGCGTTCCGTCGCTCGCCGTTACGACCGCCGCGCCGGCGCCGTCGCCGAACAGCACGGCCGTGGAACGGTCGGTGTAGTCGGTGATCGCGCTCAGCTTCTCGGACCCCGTCACGAGGATGCGCTTCGCGAAGCCCGCCGCGAGCATCGATTCCGCCACGACCAGCCCGTACAGCCAGCCGGTGCACGCCGCGCCGATGTCGAACGCGGCGGCGTTCTTGGCGCCCAGGAGGGCCTGGAGGTCGCAGGCCACCGACGGCAATGGCCGGTCGGGCGTCGCGGTCGAGAGGATGATGACGTCGAGATCCAGCGGGTCCAGCCCGGCCTCGTGCAGCGCGCGGATGCTCGCCTCCCGCGCCATCACCGCCGTCGTCTCCTCGCGGGATGCGATATGGCGCACGGAGATGCCCGTGCGCTCGCGGATCCAGGTATCCGACGTGTCGAGCATCCGCTCGAAGTCGGCGTTGGTGAGGACCCCCTTCGGGAGGAAGGTCCCGAGGCCGGCGAAGGCGGCGACGGGACGCTTCACGAGCCTGCTCCGGCGGCGTCGAACTCGCGGGTCATGTCCTGCTCGAGATGGTTGCGGGCGGCGCGTTCGGCGACGCGGATGGCGTTGCGGAATGCGCCGGGCGTGGAGCGCCCGTGGCAGATGATCGAGACGCCGTGCACCCCGAGGAGCGGTGCGCCGCCGTACTCGGCGTAGTCGAGGATTCGCACGACGCGGCTCATCGCGTCGCTCTCGGCGACGACCTCGCCGAGCTCGCGGCGGACGAGCTGAGTGAACAGGTGCGCCACCGACTCGTAGAACTTGAGCACGACGTTTCCCACGAACCCGTCGCACACGACCACGTCGAAGGGCCCCGCCGCCGAGCGGCCCACGAGGATGTCGCCGCCCTCGACGTTGCCGACGAACTTGAGGCCGCTGTTCCTGAGGAGCCGATGGGCTTCCTTCGTGGCCGCGTTCCCCTTCTCCTCTTCCTCGCCGATGTTGAGCAGCGCCACCGCCGGGTCGGCACGGCCCATCGCGTCCCGGGCGTAGAGCACGCCGAGGTGCGCGAAGCCGACCAGCTCCTGGGGAGAGCAGTCCACGTTGGCGCCCCCGTCCACCAGCAGGACGGCGTGGTCGGCCGTCGGAAAGGGCGTGCCGATCGCGGGACGCTCGAAGCCGGGGTGGAGGCGGAGGATCAAGGTGGAAGCCGCCATCACGGCGCCGGTGTTGCCTGCGCTGATGAAGGCGTGCGAGAGCCCCTCGCGCTGCAGCTCGAGACCGACGTGGATGGACGAACGGCGCTTGGTGCGCACCGCCTGGAGCGGCTTCTCGCCCATCCCGATGACCTCGGGCGCATCCACGATCTCGATGCGTTCGTGGCCCCGGTGCTGATCCGAGATCTCCCGCTCGATGGCGGCGCGCTGCCCCACCAGCTGGATCACGACGTCGTCCGCGATCTCGGCGAGCGCCTCGGCCGCCCCGGTCACCGGGGCTGCCGGGGCGTGGTCACCGCCCATCGCGTCGAGCGCGACCCGGATCACCTCATTTGTCCTCGATCACGATCCGGCGCACACCCTTGTAGTAGCCGCAGTTGGGGCAGACGCGGTGCGGGACTCGCGCCTCGCCGCACTTGGGGCACGGCGAGAGGGTGGGCATCGCCGCCGTGAAGTGCGTGCGGCGCATCCGCTTCTTCGACTTCGAGGTGCGTCTCTTCGGAACGGCCATGGGAGAGTCTCAGTCCTCGTTCGGGCGGTCCGGCGGAAGGCCGCTCAGGGCCTCCCAGCGCGGGTCGCGCTCCCGCCGGCACCCGCAGGGACCGGCGTTCAGGTTCGCCCCGCACCGGGGGCACAGGCCGCGACAGTCGGGGCTGCACTCGACGAAGTGCGGCATGCGGAGGACCAGTTCCTCGCGCGCCGCCTCCCGCAGGTCCAGCACCGCCGTCCGGCTGGGAATCACATAGCAGCCGGCATCCTCATCGAGCGCTTCGGCCCCGGCGATGAACAGTAGCTCCACCGCCTGGCTGAACGGCACGTCCACGGGGGCCAGGCAACGCCGGCACTCGAGGTGGAGGACCGTCTCCATCCTGGCCCGCCAGAAGTACTCCCGGTCGCCTGCCCGGCTGAGTCAGCCTTCGACCGTGAGCGGAACGGCCAGCGCCACGTCGGCACCGTTCCAGAGGGGGTCCGACGGCTCGACCCGCCCTGAGGTCTCGACGGCTCCGGCGCGCACCTCCCCAAGGTCGATGCGCAGCATAGCCGGATAAGCTAAATCCTTGTCAGACTTGGGTCAATCGAGTCTCGGCCGGGGTCGGAGAGGCCCTAGAGCAGGTCCGCCTCGGCGAAGAAGAATGCCACCTCCCGGCGTCCGTTCTCCTCGCTGTCGGAGGCGTGGATGGCGTTCCGTTCCTTCGACTCGGCGTAGAGGGCGCGCACCGTCCCCGCGGCGGCCTCTTTGGGGTCGGTCGCGCCGATGACGGTCCGCAGGTGCGCCACGGCGTCGTCGCGTTCGAGAGCCATGGGGATGCAGGGCCCCGAGGTCATGAAGGTCACCAGCGGCAGGAAGAAGGGTCGCTCCCGATGGACGGCGTAGAAAGCCTCCGCCTGCGGGCCGGCGAGGCGGACCAGCTTCGCCGCGCGGACCTTGAAGCCGGCCTGTTCGAGCTGGGCGAGGACCTTCCCCGCCTTCCCCGACGCCACGGCGTCGGGCTTGATGATCGCGAGGGTGAGCATGGGTGGTGGCTAGGATCCCAGGAGTTTGCGGACGATGTCCCCGCGGGTCAGAAAGCCGACCAGCGCCCCGTCGCGGGTCACGGGGAAGCGGTCCACCTCCTTGGCGAGCATCAGCGCGGCGACGTCGGCGATGGTCTGGTCTTCGTCCAGACAGAGGACGCTCTTCTCCATCACGTCGCCCACGGACAGCACCCTCGGGTCCGCCGGCGACCCCTTCGCGGCGCGCCGCCGTACGGCGCGCACCCGCCCCGTGCTGAGCTGCTGCACCGTCTGCGGCAGGAGGAACCGCAGGAGGTGGCCGTCGGTGAGGATGCCGAGCACCTCGCCGGACGGCCCCGTGACGGGGAGCGCCGAGATGCGGCGTTGCAGCATCAGGGTAGCGGCCTCCGCGAGGGGCGTCTCCGGCCCCACCGCGACGGCGCTGGCGGACATCACGTGGCGTACCGTGATGTCGGCCGGCACGGGTGCGTCGGCGAGGTCGGCGAGGCGCAAGACGTCGGCCGGCGTTCGCGCGGCGTGGAGCCCGGCGAGCACCTCGTCCGAGGCCAGCACGCGGGCCAGCGCGCCCATCGTGCGGAGATACCCGGACGGCTCCCGCACCGGCGCGAGGACCAGCACCACGACGCGGGCCGAGCGCCCGGGGTCGGCCGCCCGGGTGATGGGCTCCGGCGTCACACCGATCGCCAGGCATACCGCGCGCACGGCGTCGGTGCGGAAGTGCGGGAGGAAGGCGCGGCCGGCCACGGAGACGATGTCCTCCGGCCAGTCGCTCTTCAGCACCTCGGCGAGGCGTTCCTCGTCGGCCACCACCCCCGACGCGACGAGCGCCTGCGCGAGCCGCATCGTGGCCTCGCGCACGCTCTCCGTCTCGAGCGGCACGACGACGCGCCGCTCGTCCAGCAGGTCTCTGAGTCTCACAGCCTTTCTTTCACCAACGGCACCACGTCCGCCGGCCGCTTCATCACCGTGACGCCCGCGTCCTCGAACGCCGCGATCTTCTCGGCCGCCGTGCCCGAGGAGCCGGAGATGATGGCGCCGGCGTGGCCCATCCGGCGGCCGGGCGGAGCCGTCTGGCCGGCGATGAACCCGACCACCGGCTTCCGGACCTTCTCCTTCACGTACGCGGCGGCGTTCTGCTCGTCGGTGCCGCCGATCTCGCCGATCATCACGATCGCTTTCGTCGCCGGGTCGGCCTCGAAGGCGGCGAGGCAGTCGATGAAGTTCGTGCCGATGATCGGGTCGCCGCCGATGCCCACGCACGTCGTCTGGCCGATGCCGGCACGGGTCAGTTGATAGACCACCTCGTAGGTCAGCGTGCCCGAGCGCGACACGACGCCCACCGGCCCCGCCGCGCAGATCCGCCCGGGGATGATGCCCACCTTCGCCTGGCCGGGGGAGATGAGCCCCGGACAGTTGGGCCCGATGAGGCGCACGTTCTTCTCCTGGAGATACGGCATCACGCGCGTCATGTCGAGGACCGGCACGCCCTCGCTGATGCACACCACCAGCCGCACGCCCGAGTCGGCCGCCTCGAAGACGGCGTCGGCCGCGAACTTCGCCGGCACGTAGATGACGGAGGTGTCGGCGCCGGTCGCCTCGACCGCCTCGGCCACGGTGTTGAAGATCGGCACCGTGGACTCGAACCGCTGGCCGCCCTTCCCGGGCGTCACGCCGGCCACGACCGTGGTGCCGTAGGCCAGCATCTGCTTCGTGTGGAACGAGCCGTCGCGGCCCGTGATGCCCTGGACGACGAGCTTCGTGCCCTTGTCGACGAAGATGCTCACGCCGCCGCCCCTCCCTTCGCGACCGCGACCGCCCTCATCACGGCCTCGTCCATGTCCGTCCCGGCC
>Ga0315284_10010357_pt1 | contig 13286 bp, 16 predicted proteins | sample YL17G09_16_MG_FD_203696 | JGI IMG/M metagenome (GOLD analysis project Ga0315284, IMG submission 203696) | Sediment microbial communities from Yellowstone Lake, YNP, Wyoming, USA - YL17G09_16 | ecosystem: Environmental > Aquatic > Freshwater > Lake > Sediment | place: USA: Wyoming | collected...
TAAGTGCGTATCCGAAAGAAGTCACGCCCCACATGCCTAGCCAAGACATTTATTCCTGCGCCGCCTCTCAAGAAATTATAGACCATCTGGGGCGTGACTTCTTTCGGATACGCACTTATGCCTTCTTCTGTGACACCATGGTCTCCTGACATAGTAAATATAATTTTATTCTTAAGCACAGGGTTTTCATTTCTGGTTATACCTACGATGAGTTTAGCTAATTCCTCTAATCTTCCCAGACTACCCTGGGGCTTAGTAAGGTTGTTGAGCCTTTTTTGAGCCTTCTCCATAAGTGTATAATCAAGTCCGCCTATCTTCTTAATAGTCTTCTCAAGTAAAACCATTTATTCTACCCATCCTTTCATTTTATTTTTAAAGGTATGCCCGCAACCATAAAAAATACATTATCGGATTCCTCTGCCACAATCTGATTTATCTTACCCGCTATGTCCCTAAAATTTCTGGCGAGTTTATTTTTGGGGACTATACCTAATCCCACTTCATTAGATACTACTATAAATTTAGCCTTAATTTTTGAAAGAGATCTAACTACTTCATTAATCTTGTCTTCAATATTATTTTCGCTAAAGCCTTTTAATAGAAGATTAGATACCCAGAGGGTTAAACAGTCTATTATAATAACTCTGGATTTGGCTCCAATTCGTTTCAATAATAAAAATAAGTCTTCTGGTTCTTCAAAAGTCTGCCAATGCGAAGGCCTGGCCTTTTTATGGATACGAATGCGCGTTTTCATTTCTAAATCCTTAGGTAAACAAGTAGCAATAAAGCTAACTTTTCCGCCGTATTTCTTAGCCAGGTTTACGGCAAAGCGGCTTTTACCGCTTCTGGCTCCGCCTAAAATTAAGATAAGTTTACCCATTTTGTAGTGTATAAATTTTTGGTTTTAACTTGTCTTTATATTCAATAATATATACTGCGCCAGGGTTAATCTTTAAGCGCCAGAAATCGTTCCTCTTGATGTCCTGTAAGGTATTTAAAATCACGCGTATTACGCCAGAATGGGTAATTAAAGCTACTGTTTTATCCGTATTTTGGTCCACAATTTTCTTTAATTCATTTTTTATTTTACGGACAAAATGAGATAATTTTTCACCAAAGGGAATATTGACGGAAAAAGGATCCTTGAGCCACCTTTTAAAAGTGGAGGGATACTTCCTTACTATCTGAATGTAAGTGAGTCCTTCCCATTTTCCAAAATTTATTTCTCTTAAGTGCGAATTTTTTATAATTTTACAGGTTCTATTACTAAAGATAATCTCTGCGGTCTGCCAACTTCTTTTTAAATCAGAACAGAAAACCCTATCTACTTTTAAACCTTTTATTTTCTCCCTTATCTTCTTTACCTCCTGCCGACCAGCCCTGGTTAAGCCGATATCTCTTATCCCAGAGTATTTTTTCTTTAAGTTATCGCAAGTTTTGCCGTGTCTAATCAGTATTAATCTCATAAAACAAGAAAATCGCCTTCGGCGATAACTTTAAACGATTTTCGCAGTGGTATGGGAAAGTATTTTATACTTTCCTGTACCATAAAAAAACCCCGAACGTAGCAATTTTTCATCGTGCTACTTCGGGGTTGCACCCTGATTTTACTATGGCCCTTATCCACGAGGTAAACTTTTTGTATAGGCAGGTTTTCTGACTCGGGCTTTATTTTTTACTACCTGCTCCTTCCCAGCAATTTCTTGCCAGTGGACTTCCGCAGGTTTGGTTTGCCCTTACAGCGGCGGGACCGCGGCTGACTTTCACAGCCTTCCCTTAAACCCATACATACCTAATTGTCAATAATCACAATACACTAAGTGAAAAAGTATGTCAAGAATATTTTTTGTTAATACTCTATCCCTCTTCTGGCCTTTATTCCTTTTTTATAATAATGCTTTCTATCTTTTATTTCGCTTACTAAATCAGCTATTTTTAAAATCTCAGGATGCGCGTTGCGGCCGGTGAGAACCAATTCTGTTTTTTGAGGTGCAGTTTTGATGAGCGAAATGACATCTTCTAATTTTAGAAGCCCAAGCTTTAAAGCTACATTTATTTCATCCAATATTACCATATCGTAAATTCCCATAGATATAATTTTTCTCACTCTCTCTAACCCGCTTCTCGCTAATGCTATATCTTTCTTGTTCGGTTCTCTCTTAATAAAACAATCCCTTCCGAATTGCTCAATCTTTATATTCTTAATTTTTTTTAAAGCAGTTACCTCGCTATAATTCTTCCCTTTTATAAATTGCCCAATAAATACTTTTAATCCCGCCCCAACTGCCCTTATTGCCTGACCAAATGCTGCCGTAGTCTTTCCTTTGCCGTTACCCGTATACACCTGTATCATTGCGTCACTGCCCTCCAGCTAATTATACCTAATCCGCATAATGCTGAAACAATTAATCCTGCGCCGATAACGCCGGTTATTATAGCAATAAATGCGTATCTAAATCTAATCTTAAATAATGATGCAGCTACTACTCCGCTCCAAGCGCCTGTCATTGGCAGAGGTATAGCGACGAATATAGCCAATCCCAATGCCTCGTATTTCTGTATTGTATCTGCTTTTTTCTTTGTTTGTTCAAAGAGCCAGTCAAAGAAACGCGACCAGATTTTAAATCTTCTTAGCCTATTGGAAACGGGTTCTAATAGAAAAAGCGCAGGCGCAACAGGAATGCTATTGCCTATCACTGATAACCAGAATGCCTCCCTCAGAGGCATACCAAAGGATAATGCCAGGGGAATTGCACCCCTTAATTCTGATATAGGCAATGCCCCCACAAGCATTACGATATATTCTTTCGGTACATCCTTTAACCAATTTATTATTATATTAATCATCTTTTTTATTGCTCCAGCCGTGTTTCCCTACCAAAGGCACAAACACACAACCGCAGATGTCAATGGATTTAAGTTTACCGCCTTTCTTTTCAACCAAAGTTAAAACCTGGCTAAAACTTTCTCCTAAGGGCAAAATAAGCTTGCCGCTATCCGCAAGCTGCTCAATCAAGGGCAAAGGAACTTTAGGGCTTGCCGCTGTAATGATAATCCTGTCAAAAGGAGCAGCTTCCTCCCAGCCTAAGGTTCCGTCACCCGCCTTTATTTTAATATTTTTATAACCTAACTCGTTAAGTATGGTTTGCGCCCTTCCTGCTAAAACTTCAAACCTCTCTATGCTATAAATTTCTTCTGCCAATTCTGTTAATATAGCTGTTTGATAACCTGAGCCGGTGCCAATCTCCAGGACCTTATCCTTACCAGTTAAATCCAAGCATTCGGTCATTAAAGCAACAATGTAAGGTTGGGAGATGGTTTGGCCTTCGCCGATGGGCAGAGGAAAATCAGCGTAAGCGCTGCTTCTTAAATTTTCAGGTATAAATTTATGCCGCTCTGTTTTATAAAAAGCATCCAATACCATCTGATTCTTTATGCCGCGAGGTATTAACTGTTCCTCAACCATACGTTTTCTTAAGGTTTCGTAATCCATAATTCCCTAACTATAAACTTAATAAATCTTAAAGTATCTATAACAGGATTAATTTGACTTTTCTCTCCATCATATATAGTCTTAATAGGCACAGATTCAATCTTAAATCCTAAACGCGATACCCTAATAATTATCTCTGATTCGGTTTCGTATTTAGAGGTCTTAAGATTAATTTTTTCTAACACCTCTTTTTTAATGAGCCGAAATCCGCATTGCGTATCTGGAATGCGCTGTTTTGCCACAAAAGATATAAACCGCGACATCAATTTGTTGGTAATAACGCGCACGGAGGGCATATTCTTTTTTTTAAACATTCTATTGCCAATAAAAATACCGCCATCTGAATACTTGGCTAATCTGATAAAATACGGTATTTCTTCAGGTAGATGCTGACCGTCGCCATCCATAGTAATTACAGCATCGAAATCTCTGCCTAGCGCATACTGGAAACCTTTGATCAAAGAAGCGCCTTTGCCTTCATTATTTTCGTTGCGTAAGACAATAGCGCCGTTCTCTTCGGCAATTTCAGATGTATTATCCTGAGAGCCGTCATCGATAACTACAACCTCTAATTCCTGTTGACGGATTCCTCTTATTATGCTCGCTATAGCTTTGGCTTCGTTGTATGTCGGTATAACTATACAAATTTTCATTTTGAATTATTCTTCCAGAATCTTCTGAATGCATACCATTGGTCAGGGTATTTGCGGATATAATCTTCAAAGACAGCTTTGTACTGTTCGGTTAATTTTACTAAATCATTGTTCTTCTCACCGGTAGTAATGAATTGTAACGGTGCTTCGAATCTGAACGTAAAACTATCATCCCAGTTTCTTAACATAAATGCTGGTATAATTGCCGCACCGGTTTTTAAAGAAAGGGCTGCTGGGCCCTGAGGAAAGATTGTGGGCTTACCAAAGAAATCCAAAACTATGCCTTTTTCGCTAAAATCCCTGTCTCCGGCCAAAGCCAGGACTTTATTTTCTCTTAAAACCTCTAAGGATTGCTTAACTGCTTTTCCTAAAGGTATAACCTTCATGCCTTTAATTCCTCTTTGGTAATTAAAAAAATTATCTATCTTTTTATATTTATGCGGGAGGGCAACTGCCCAAAAGGGATACCCCAACAATGCAACTACCACTCCTCCTAATTCCCAGTTCCCCAGATGAGCGCTAACTATAATAGCGCCTTTACCTTTAGAAAGCGCCTCATCGATATAATGTATATTTTCTATTTTAATTTTCTCTTTTATATACTGAGCGTCTAATTTTGAGAAGCGGAAGAAATCCACCAAATATTTAGCAAAGTTTCTAAATATTTTTATTCTTATCCTGCGGATTTCTCTGTCTGATTTATCCGGAAATATCACCTTTAGGCTCTCTTTTGTTATCTGACGGTCTTTATGAGCAAATAGATAGTGCAAATCGGAAATAAATAATGCTATTCTATAAGTTAAATTTAGCGGTAAATGTAAGGCAATAAATTGGCCTATTCTGTAGAGGATATAGTTAAACATGGCTATCGGATAAATCTAAGAGGAACCTTGCTATATCAATACTCGCGTTGGGTTTGCTTATACGGCCACTGGCTTCACGCAGATGATTTAACTTACGCTGGTCTGTTAATAAATCCTCGATAAGAAGATTTATATCTTTCGGCCTATCCAGCTTAATCGCTGCTCCCTCCTTAGTTAGGTAGGCAGTATTGTTTTTTTCCTGGCCGGGTATAGGTTTTACAATAATCATAGGTATTCTTTTCGCTAAAGCCTCTGATGTAGTTACGCCTCCGGGTTTGGTAATAATGATATTTGAAATGCTCATCAGCTCATTAATATTATCAACGTATTCAAAGAGCAAAATCTTTTTCTTGTATTTTTTTATTCTCCTCTTTAAGGATTTATAGAGCTTTTTATTCGTTCCGGCCACGATTAATTCCTGGAAGTCTTTTCTTACTTTTTCTAAAGACCTCACAATCGTTTTTATTGGGCCTAACCCCTGGCCCCCTCCCATAATCAATAAGGTAGGGAGGCTTTGATTTAAATCAAGTTTGCGCATAACTTCACTTTTTGAAACATCTTCATTGAATTTTGGGTCAAAAGGGATTCCTAAGGGCTTTATTTTATCCGCCGCCACGCCTTTCTTTATTAAACGCCGAGATACCTCTTGCGATGGCGTAATATAACAATTTACTGCGTCATATATCCAGTAAGAGTGAGGTATGTAATCGGTAAGCACTGCTACGAGAGCTATATCTGAATTATAGGTTTTTTTAAAATCCGCTACCATTCCGCAGGGAAATGCTTGAGTACAGACAACTGCGTCAGGTTTAAATTTATCAAAAAGATTCTTTAATTTTGGCGAGTTAAATTTATGAATATTGTTTTTAATATTTTCTAATTTTTTTACTACGGCGGGGTTATCATAAAGATAGTCCCAAATTTGCGGCGTTCTTTTGATTACCGCCATATAAAGACGATTGACAACTTTTTCCGAAATAGGATTGGTGTAATTAAAGGTATTGATATTCAGAATCTCTGCATCAGGCTGTAATATTTTTAGCGCTTTTTCAATCGCCAAGGTAGCGCTGTGATGCCCGGAAACTTCTGAGATATACATTAAAATTATACGCTTAGATTTATTAAACATGTTTTTAAGATTCTTCAATAACGGCTAATACTTCACCGATGTTTACTGTATCGCCTTCATGAAAGTAAATTTCTGAAAGCATTCCTGAACAAGGGCTGGGCAGATTAAATGTAGCCTTATCAGTGGTAAGCTCTACTAAATCATCTTTTTCATTTACTTTTTCTCCTTCTTTAAAATACCAATAAGAAACGGTTGCTTTTTCAATTCTTTCGCCTAATTCCGGTAAAACTACTTTAGTCATATAAACCTAACCTCCTTTCTAAAAAATTTGCCACAGGCAAATTTTTTAGAGTTATAAGTTATGGGTTTTCTCATCCTTATAACTTTCTCTAAATTTATCTATGAGATTGTTTTTAATGTTATCTATCTCAACACCTCTATTCAATACACTTTCTAAAGAGGTCATTTCTATATCCATGCCACAAGGTTTAATGAGGCTAAAATTATCTAAATCATCTTTCTTTATATTTATGCTTATGCCGTAAAAAGTAATCCAATTTCTGATTGCAATACCAATAGAAGCAACTTTCTTTTTATCAATCCAGACCCCGGTTAAACCTTTATACCTTAACCCTTTAATTCCAAAATCTGACAGGAAATCTATAGCTAGCCCCTCCAGCTGTCTTAAGAATAAATGAATATCTTTTTTTAGATAATTCAGATTAAATACAGGGTAGGCAATAAGTTGTCCGGGGCCATGATAGGTAACATCTCCTCCCCGCTCTATTTCATACAAATGAATTCCTCTGTTTTTCAATTCGAATAGTGGAACCTTGATGTTTTCTATTTTGCCTCCCCTACCCACAGTGATTACTGGATAGTGCCGGCACAGAATCAGTGCGCCGTTGAAATAATTATTTTTTATCTCTTGGAATGTTTCTTTTTGGAATTGCAGGGCTTTTTTAAAGTCGACTAACCCTAAATTAAATACCCTAAAGTCCATGTTCTTCTTTTAATGCGCTGGTTATGCCTTCGGATAATGTGGGGTGTGCTAATATGGTATCCGCAACCTGCGAAACCCTAAGGTGGGACTGTATGGCTACAGTTAAAATTCCGATTAATTCCGTTGCCCGCGGACCGATTATAGAGGCGCCTAAAATTTCTCCTGTTTTTTTATCCGAGATTGTTTTAATAAAACCTTCTGTTTCGTCTAATATACGGGCCATACCTGAACTTAAGAAATCAAACTTATTTATTCTTATGTCCATATTTTTATTTTTTGCTTCTTCTTCTGTCAAACCAACGCTGCCTATTTCCGGGTCAGTAAAGATACAGTTGGGGATATTAGAATCATCGGACTTCATAAGATGCGACGGATCTGCAATGTTTCTAGCGGCGATGCATCCCTGATAAGCTGCAAAATGCGCTAAGCAAGTCGAACTTGCGCAATCACCAGCTGCATAGATATTAGAAATACTTGTTTTGAGGTATTCATCAACGATAATCCTGCCCTTTTCTAGTTTTATACCAAGCTTGCCCAGGCCTAATCCATCAGTTGCGCAGGTTCTGCCAACACAAAGTAATGCCAGGTCATTGTGACTCGGGTCTAAATTTTTTGCATCCGTGTTAGTAGCCACCTCAATGCCCTTCTTTTTAAAAACTGTCTCTAATTTTTTGGCTATTTCTTTATCTATACCGGGTAATAATTGAGGCATTAATTCTACTATCGATACCTGACAGCCCAGAGTAGAAAATAAGGTTGCAAATTCGCAACCAATAACTCCTCCTCCGATAATTAAAAGTGAGCTTGGGATTTCTTCTAAACTTAAGATTTCATTGCTGGAGATAATCTTTCTTCCGTCAAATTTTATATCTTTAAGCTCAAGCGGTTTTGAGCCAGTGGCAATAAGCATAAACTTTGCATTTATCTGTCTTTTGCCTATTTCTAAGGTATTATTCGACAAAATTCGCGCCTCTAGACTTATAAACTCAATGCCTCCAAGCATAAACTCCATCCCTTGGCGTAGTTGTTGAATGATTTTATTCTTTCTTGCTTGTATTTCAGAAAAATTAATTTGGGGGCTTGCTGTTTCTATTCCGAATGTCCTAGATTTTTTTATGAGGGTATAAATCTTAGCAGATTGTAGAAGTGTTTTGGTAGGGATACAGCCGCGGTTAAGACAGGTGCCGCCTAATTGTTCTCTTTCAATAAGAGCGACCTTTAATCCATGCGCCTTTGCTCTTAATGCAGCATTAAATCCTGCCCAACCTGAGCCGATTACTGCCAAATCATAATCCATGGCAAAAAAGTTTGATGAGGTCTAAATTTTTACGAATAGATTCAGCTGTTTGAAGGAAAAGCGACCTTTCTTCTTTATTTAAATCAAACTCAATGATTTTTTCAATGCCTTCTTTTCCCAGGCGGCAGGGGACGCCGATACAGATATCTTTGATTCCGTATTCGCCGTTTAAATAAGCAGATACTCCTATCATGCGCTTTTCATCTTTTACAATTATTTTGACAATCGTTGCTATTGCCTGCGAAGGAGCAAAATAAGCACTGCCACTTCCCAATAATGATACAATTTCCAGCCCCCGATCCACAGTCTTTTTAGCTATAACTTTTATTTTTTCATCTTCAAGGAGTTCATTTAATTCTATGCCTTTTACGGTTGTAAACCGGGGTAGCGGTAACATTCCTTCCCCGTGGCTTCCTATCACGCAGGCTTCAATATCTGTATTGGGGATATTTAATTCTTGGCTTATAAGATTAGCAAACCTGGCTGTATCCAAGCCAATCCCCATACCAAATACTTTATTTGATTTAAAACCCGTAATTTTTAAAGCGAGATACGTCATTAAGTCCAGGGGATTGGTCGCTACTATCACTATTGATTGAGGAGATATTTTTTTTATTTTCAGGCATACATCTTTTAATATCTGAGCATTTTTATTTAGTAAATCTTCACGGGTCATTCCGGGTTTACGGGTGAGGCCCGCTGTAATGATAATAATATCTGAATTCTTTGCATTTTCTATATCATCTGTTCCCTGGATGCGGTAATTAAATTTCAAAATAGAACCTGCATCTTCTAGATCAAAGGCTTTGCCTTGCGCAAGACCTTTGGTTATGTCAGCTAAGACTATATCGCCAAAACCTGCTTCAGCCATCCGCATAGCAGTTATTCCGCCAACGTTACCAGCACCTATTATGGATATCTTCATTTTATATTCTTAATAATAGCATCTGCCATTTCTTGCGTTCCTACGCTTGTGGGGTCATCCCGGTTGGGTTTTAAATCATAGGTTACTGATTCCCCTTCTGCCAATACTATTTTTACTGCTGCTTCTAATTTATCTGCAGCGCTATCTTCGTTTATATATTTAAGCATAAGAACGCCTGATAATATCATCGCAGTAGGATTAACCAAATTCCTGCCTTTATATTTAGGCGCTGCACCGTGTACTGCCTCGAATACTGCCATATCGCGACCGACATTTGCTCCTGGAGCAACTCCTAAACCACCTACTAAGCCTGCACACAAATCAGAAATTATATCACCGTAAAGATTAGGCAATACCAATACATCGTAATCTTTGGGTTTCTGGACTAATTGCATTGCCATATTATCTACAATTACTTCCTCAAAGATTATTTTGTTAATATAATCCTTAGCGACTTCACGCGCTGTTTTTAAGAATATTCCGTCGGTAAATTTCATAATATTTGCTTTATGCACAACCGTAATTTTCTTGCGGTTATATTTTACGGCATATTCAAAGGCAAACCTGGCAATCCTTTCTGAAGCATATTTAGAAATAGGTTTAATTGAGATACCCGAATCTTGGCGTATTTTCTTATGAGCATACTCTTCTATCTTGGCAACGAGTCCTTTGGTTTCGGGTTTGCCTTCCTCAAATTCAATACCTGCATACAAATCCTCGCTATTTTCCCTAATAATTATTAAGTCTATATCTTTATAAGGGCTTTTTACTCCCGGATATGATTTTGCCGGCCTTACACATGCATACAGGTCTAAAGCCTGTCTTATTGCCACATTTACTGAACGAAATCCCTCACCGATAGGAGTAATAATTGGGCCTTTTAAGGCAACTTTATTCTTTTTTATAGATTCTAAAACATTTTTGGGCAATATATCTCCGTATTTATCTATGGCATCCTGACCGGCAATAACCTCCTCCCACGCCACATTAATTCCGGTCGCCTCAATGCATCTTCTTGCTGCCTGGGTTACTTCTGGCCCGATTCCGTCTCCGGGGATTAAGGTAATTTTATGTTCCATATTAAATGAGCACATAACTTATGTCCTTACTTAAATTTTAGGTAATTCTTTAAATTTTTTATAATAGCTAACCAACCCTCCAGCACTTAGTAATTCCTGCATAAATCTAGGTAAGGGCTTAATCTCGGACTCTATATTTTTAGTTAGATTCTTTACTATTCCTTTAACCATATCTATAAATAGAGCGTCATTTTCATCAATCTTGCCGGTATCAGTTTCAATTAGAGGTAAACCGATATTAAACCCGTTACGGTAAAATATACGTGCGAATGATTTAGCTAAAATAGCTACGATTCCGCATTCTTTTATCACCAGTGGCGCCTGCTCCCGCGATGAACCCATACCGAAATTTTTCCCGGCTACAATAATAGATTCGCCGGGAATTATTTTTGCATGAAAACCAGGGTCTATATCTTCCATTATATGTTTAGACAATTCTTTGATGTTGGTTATTGAGAATTTATATCTACCGGAAATGATAAAATCAGTATTTATATTATCGCCCAATTTTATGCTTATGCCTTCTAAATTCATAACTGTTTAAATTCTTCAGGATTCTTAACTCTAGAGATCGCCACATCTAAAGTAATAAGCTCCTTTTGATACAGTTCTTTTAAAGATTTATCCATCGTTTTCATACCGTATTGACTGCCTGTCTGCATAAGAGTTGGTATCTGTTCGATCTCCTGTTCACGAATAAGATTTCTTATGCCAGAAGTCCCCAGCATTATTTCAGTAGCCAGTACTCGTCCTATGCCTGATGCCATAGGGAGCAATAATTGCGACACCACGCCTTGCAAGCAATTTGCTAACTGTAGTTTTACCTGTTGTTGTTGGTAAGGCGGAAATACATCAATAATTCTTTCGACAGTTTGAGGAGCATCAGGCGTATGGAGTGTTGCTAAAACTAAATGGCCTGTTTCAGCGGCAGTAAGAGCAGTAGATATGGTCTCAAGATCACGCATCTCACCTACTACAATAACATTCGGGTCTTGCCTTAAAGCGTGCCTGAGTGCTTCGGCAAAGGAGTGCGTATCTGTATAGACCTCTCTTTGTTTAACAATGCTCTTTTTATTTATATGTACAAATTCAATCGGGTCCTCAATACAAATTATAAGGCATTCCTTTTCATTATTAATAAGGTCTATAATTGCTGCTAAGGTTGTAGTCTTGCCCATCCCCGTCGGCCCGGTTACTAATACGAGGCCATTTGGTTTACGTGCCAAATCCAGAACTATAGGTGGTAAACCTAATTCTTCGATCCTCGGTATTCTTAAGGGGACGCGCCTGAAGGCTGCCTCTATAGCCCCTCTTTGTGTATGAACATTAACCCGGAACCTGTCAATGCCCGGTAGGGCAACAGATAAATCTAACTCCAAATCTTTTTCCAGCATTTCTTTCTGACTATTAGTCAGAATAGTGTATATCATCCTTTTTAAATCCTCTCTGGTTAAGACAGGATAATTCGTACGGTTTAATTTTCCATCAAGACGCAATATGGGCGGTTCTTTTTCAGTTAAATGCAAATCAGAGGCTTTTTTCTCAATAGTTAATAAAAGCAAATCGCGTATTTCCATATTAACCTCCCCTTAATAATTCATATAATTATAAAAACTCTCTCGGATCCGCAATATGGCCCTTAATAGCAGATGCTGCTACGGTTGCAGGTGACGCCAAGTAGATAAAGGCATTGGGGTTGCCCATTCTGCCTTTAAAATTTCTGTTAGCAGTTGATATGACTACTTCGCCGTCAGCAGGAACTCCGTGATGCGTTCCGACACAAGGGCCGCACCCAGGCGGAACCAGCACCGAACCTGCCTTAATAAATATATCTATAACACCTAATCTCAAAGCTTCCAAAAAGATTGTGCGTGAAGCAGGGCAAATAATAAATTTTACTCCAGGGGCGATTTTTCTGGATTTTAATATCGAAGCGGCTATCTTTAAATCCTGCAGTCTGCCATTAGTGCAGGTACCTAAAAATGCCTCATTTATTTTTATTTTTTTTAATTCATCAACGGGTACAGCATTATCTACGCTATGAGGACGAGCGACTTGGGCCTTAAGTCTTGAGATATCATACTCTAAAACCTCCATATACTTTGCAGACTTATCTGCTGTCACTTGCTTTATCTTTTTATTTTTAATAAATCTTGATTTTAACCAAAGCATTGTTTTTTTATCCTGGGGCATAAATCCTGCTTTTGCACCCATCTCCACAACCATATTGCATATGGTAAAGCGGCCATCCATATCTAATTTCTCAATAACATCGCCGCTAAATTCTATTGCTTTATATGTTGCGCCACTTGAGCTTACTTCACTGATAATATACAATATAATATCTTTAGCAAATACTCCTTTGGGTATCTTGCCATTTACTATTATTTTAATTGTTTCCGGCACTTTAAACCAATTTTTTCCTGTCGCTAAAGTAATTGCCAAATCAGTAGAACCTACACCCGTAGCAAAAGCGCCTAATGCACCGTAAGTACATGTGTGAGAATCTGCGCCTAAAACTAAATCTCCAGGCAAAATTTGTCCTGATTCAGGGATAACCTGATGACAGACACCGCAACCGATTTCATAAAGCCCGGTATCGTAACGCTTGGCAAATTCGCGCATTCTTTTATGAATTCTGGAAACCCCCTCGCTCGGTGAGGGTGCGTTGTGGTCAATAACCATACAAAATTTTGTTTTTAAATGTTTGAGGCCCAGTTCTTTTAATCTATCTATAATAATGGATGATGTTCCGTCCTGGCCAAAAGAAAAATCAACTTTACATATGGCAAAGTCGCCTGCTTTTAGTTCTTTCCTTGAGTGATTGGTCAGTATCTTTTCCGCAATAGTTTTGGCAATCATAGTTTATTCAGCCACCCTTCAATTCTATCCATACCTTTTTCT
>Ga0315284_10010359_pt1 | contig 13285 bp, 10 predicted proteins | sample YL17G09_16_MG_FD_203696 | JGI IMG/M metagenome (GOLD analysis project Ga0315284, IMG submission 203696) | Sediment microbial communities from Yellowstone Lake, YNP, Wyoming, USA - YL17G09_16 | ecosystem: Environmental > Aquatic > Freshwater > Lake > Sediment | place: USA: Wyoming | collected...
TCGCCGGCCGCGCTGGTCGCGGACCCAAGGGCGGCGAAGTCTACGTCCAGACCTTCCAGCCGGACCACCTGGCGATCCAACTGGCCGCCAAGCACGATTACGAATCGTTCGCCAAGGACGAACTCGAGGCGCGGCAAGCGCGCGGCTACCCGCCGTTCGGCCGCCTGGCCCGGATCATCGTCCGCTCGAAACACCGGCAGAAGGCCGCCGAAGGCATCCAGGTGATCGCCGGGCGGCTCCTGGAACCCGCACGGATCGCCGGCATTGACATCCTCGGCCCGCAGCCCTGCCCCGCCGCCAAACTCAGCCGATACTGGCGGTTCCACGTCCTTCTGAAGGCCCGGACCGCCAAGGCGATGATGCACCTCTGGGACTCCGTCCGCGCCGACTTCACCGCCCCGCCCGGCACCCGCATGATTATTGACGTGGACCCGCAATCAACGCTGTAGCGGCAATGGGTGGCACGGCCACGCTGCTTCTGGCGTGACCGTGCTTGTTGCCTTTGCACGCCCGCCCAACAGCGGGCGAGCGTGCCACCCTCCAACGAACCCCGTTCAGCCGGGTGGCACGGCCACGCCGCTTCTGGCGTGACCGTGCTTGTTGCCTTTGCACGCCCGCCCAACAGCGGGCGAGCGTGCCACCCTCCAGCGAACCCCGTTCAACCGCGCGCCTTGCCGAACCGGTCGAGCGCCAGGGCTTTGCCCGCGGCCGTCCGAAAGACCTTCTCGATATGCCTGCGGCGGGCCTCGACGTCGGCCGCAGGGCACTCCTCGCCGAAATTGACCAGCCGGTCGGCGTCCCACACGGCCCGGAACTCCGGCGTGTCAATGTCGCGGGCGGAATGGTGGCTGCCGACGATGCGGCAAACATGTTCGATGACCGCCTCGGCAAGGCCCAGTTTCTCAAGGATCCGGCGGGCGATCGGCGGGCCCTCGATCTCCTGGTACTTGCCGGCGGCCGAGCCGTGCTTGCGTTCGGCCTCGTGGATGCCGATGTCGTGAAGGACGGCGGCGGCCTTGACGATGAGCGGGTCGCCGCCCTCGCTCGCGGCGATCTCCTCGGCGATCCGAAGCACTTCGAGGGCGTGGGCGATGCGCCTGCGGTCGTCGCCGAAGACCGCCTTCATCTCGGCCACGACCTGATCGCGGACCGTGCCCGCGTTGACGGCCGCCACGGCCGACGCGCCGAGACACGCCTCGGCGTACCGGCACCACTCGGCGCAGCCCATGTCGAACTTCGGGTTCGGCACGACTTTGCCGCACCCTTTGCACGTGGCGCGCGGCTCGTCCTTCCAGAACTCGATGGATGCGCCGCAGTGCGGGCATCGGGCCTCGAAGATGTCGCCCGGCTTCCAGAACCGCTGGTCTTGGCCCGGGCATCGGTTGATCGGCATGACCCGCCTCCGGTCTATCCTTTAGCATTGTACGGTGCGGGGCCGGGCGAGGCTTTGACCGAAGTCAAATAACGGACTTTCCAAGTTCCAGGTTCCAAGTTCCAGGTTCAAGGCCTGCCGCGGCGAAGCCGGGCTTGCCGCGGCGTAGCCCCGGCGCGCCGGGACGAAGCCGGGTTCAAAGTTCAAGGTTCCCGCGCTGTCACCCCGAGCGCAGCGAGTCGAATGGGGGTCTCGCTGTTGCCGTTTGCTACGTCACTACGTTACTGCGTCACTGCGTCACTTCGTCACTCTGCCTTTCATACACTTTTAAGATAGTCGCTTTCCCAAAAACTGAAAGTTGGGCCCACTTTGCGCCGCCCTCTTTTTTTTGCCAATCGCGGTTGTCGGGGTTTTTGATAGCGCCCAGGCGGTTTGGGGGCGAAAATGTTAAGATGGGCAAGCGCAGAATTGCGCGCATTTGCGCGCCAGCGGCGCCCAATGCCCGTTTTTGACCCCGAAAACGGGGGTATCTTGCAGTTTGTGCGCACACTGGTCCGTCCATATCTGGATGCGGCGATATGCCATTGTAGTTTCGATTGGCTGTCGCGGAAAGGCAAGAGGTTTCCGGTTGTGCGACAGACAAACAACAAATCTCACCGCAGCCCAACGGGCCCCTTCGTTAACATGGGGAGATCGCCGAGACCGCAGAGGGATTCAGGGCAACAACGGCCAAGCGGCAACGGATCTCACCGTGGAGGCCGCCGAGACCACAGAGGGATTCAGGCCGGAGCGGCGGGATTGGGGATTGGGCATTGCACAAACCCGGAAACTCTCCCGCGCGGGTCCTGTAGCCTGTAGCCTGTAGCCTGTAGCCTGTAGCCTGTGGCCTGTAGCCTGTAGCCTGTAGCCTGTAGCCTGTAGCCTGTAGCCTGTAGCCTGTAGCCTGTAGCCTGTAGCCTGTAGCCTGTAGCCTGTAGCCTGTAGCCTGTAGCCTGTAGCCTGTAGCCTGTGGCCTGTGGCCTGTGACCTGCGGCCTGCCGTCCTCAGTCCGCGGAGTGCGGTGGCTGAGCCTGCCCTGTCCCTGCCTTGTTGGACCCCTTTGGGGAGCGAAGTTTACCCGCCTCTGGCGGGCCGAAGGGACACCGCCCGCCAGAGGCGGGTAAACTTTGGCTGGACCGGCTTTGATGGGCACGGTTGTGGGCGTTCCCAGAATTCAATTCTTCCGGGGCGGCTGAAATGCCGAATTTAGTTGACACCTTTTTGCCATACGCTAGCATGACCCAGGGGAAGATATGGGAGGACAAGGAACTTTGGAACCACTTGGGCAACGTACCGTCCTGACTCTTTCCGAGGCGGCCGGTTTTGTTCGTGTGAGCGAAAAGACCCTCGGCGAGCTTGCTCGGGGTGCCAAGATTCCATGCCAGAAAGTGGGGCGCGAGTGGCGGTTTCTAAGGCCTGCCGTTGAAGCATGGTTAGCCCGCAATAACCTGGGACAATCAACGCACGAAAGCCTGTTAACGGCTCCGATTGATGTTGTGAATTCCACCGGTTTGCGGCTGTCAAGTGGCCGCAAACCTGCCAACAAAGATGAAGGATTTGGTGACACGGCCTTTACTCTCAATCAATCGGAACCAATGCATCGTTGGGTGCCCTGGATTGCGGGGTTTTCTAGCGCTTTTGTTGCACAAGTTCTTGACTGCGCAAACGGGCGCGCGCCTGCCAAGGTCACGGTTCTTGACCCGTTTGCCGGTGTGGGAACAACTGTTGTCGAAGCGCTAAAACGTGGCCACAAAGCAATAGCCTTTGAAATCAATCCCTATGCGGCTCTTGTTGTTCGGGTTAAAGTCGCATGCCTACTTGAGGATCTGTCACAGATAGCCAGTTTGCGGCGCAGGTTTCTAAAATACTTAACTTCTCGCAAGAATAAGGCTCCACGATCGCTACCTCCTGCCGGCTTTAAGAGTAGAGTCCCCTTCTTCTCCGCGCCGGTAGAACGCAAGGTCCTGCACGCCATTGACTTTGTTTCCTCCGAAAAAGAGCAATGGCTTTGTGACGTTTTTAAAGTTGCCCTTGGAGCGATTCTTGTCGACGTGTCCAATTACAGTTATGAACCCAGTTTGGGCCGCAAGAGCACCGTTGGCAAGGCCGATGTACTTGACGCGGATGTCGGCGCACTTGTGGCAGCCAAACTTTCGCAAATTGCTGAGGACGGTGCGAAAGTGCGATTCTCTGTCCTGGCCAAGAACTTTATTCCTGATGCCCGGGTTTTTGATGTATCGTATTTCGAGAAGGGTCAAAGCATCAAACCACACAGCATAGACTACGTGATCACCTCACCACCATACTTGAACAACTATCACTATATTCGCAATACGCGCCCCCATCTCTATTGGCTAGGCTTGGTAGGCGGGAGTGTTGACTTGCACAAGATGGAGCACGCCAGTTTTGGCACATTCTGGCAAACTGTTCGGTCTGGACCTTTGCTTGAACTTGCGTTTAAAGATAAGCAACTTGAGGCTCAATTGGACGTTCTCAGAACAACCAATGAGGGAAGAGGCGTCTATGGGGGTGCCGGATGGGCGAACTATGCAGTTGCCTATTTCAATGACTGTTGGAGATTCTGCACGTCTACACTTGGCTTGATGCGGCCTGGTGGTTCAGTGGTTGTGGTTATTGGAAACAACATTTTGCAGGGCGTGGAGTTTAAGACAGACCAGATTTTTGCTGGCATTGCTTCCCAATGTGGTTTTGAGGTAGTGGCACTTCACCAGGTTCGCGCAAAACGCACCGGTTCCAGCATCGTTAATTCCTCGGTAAGGCGCTCAAATGGCGAAAGCAAGGTGATGCTTTATGAGTCAGCCGTCGAGTTGCGGTCTCCTGCAACTAGGAATTAACGTGCCTGGCTAGAAAAAAAGGCTTTGATTTGTTCCGTAAGTTCGTTGGGGGTTGAGGTTGCTTTAAGGCGCTGCGCCCACGGGCGGCCTGGATGAATGATGTCCCAAAGAGGCCGACGCATGTTGCGCCTGCCCCTGCCAGGGTCATGATTCCCGAATCCGTCAAGCAAAACGTTCCAGAGTGGTCTGTAATGACTAATGAGGAATCGCTCAGCCAAGGAAATCCACACGGGCACTACGACCAGGAATCTGCACCTGAAGTCCGCCACATCAAGGTTGTGGGATTGGTCAATTGTGACAGCATGTTCTATAAGGCGTGCATATAAAGGATTGCCGGTGCCTTCTTTTTCTAAAGACTTGCCTTTACGGCCTCCTGCGGGCACAGCCTTCCCCACGTATATTGGCCTTTTACATTCAGAGTCTGACGCGGCAAGGTATGGTGAGAATTGGCCAACATAGAAAATGGCGTAGACCCCCGAACCCGGGAAAGGCTCTGGTGGTGGTAAAGGGGCGGGTTCCTCGCCCATAAGGGCGTTAACGACACTGTTTGCCAGGTTTTCGTAACTTAAAGGATCGTAAACCTTGGGTTGCATGACAACTCTCTCTTCAAAGAGATCGGGACCACTTCTTCAATATTGGGTGATTATGCACTGGCACGACCAGTAGTGTCAAGAGCCCACTACGCTTCATCTGGTTGTACCAAACAATCCATGTTCAGGTCGGGATCGGTTGCGTTGCTTGGGATTGTGACTACGGTTCGGTCGCTTTGCGCGCGGCGGCCGCGCAAGTGTTCGCGGCATCGCGCCGGCGCGGGTCAGAAGCCTTTGCGGCCGGAGACGATCGCGCCGCTTCGCGTCAGGGCGTGCCGTTGCGGGCAACCGCCGCCAGTTCCGCGGCGGGGGCCGCTTTCGGGTGGCCGTTGCCGTTGCGCTTTCCGTTGCCGTTGCGCTTTCCGTTACCGTTTCCGTTTCCGTTCCCGTTGGCCAGGGCGAGCGCCAAGGGGGCGGGCGACGCAACCGGCGGCGAGCCGTTCTTCTTCGCCTGTTCGGCTGCAACCCGGTCCTGGGCGGCCTCCAGGATCGCCCTCAGGAGGTCGGCGTATCGCATCCCCGCAAAGCCGGCCATGAAGTTCAGTTTGCCGTCCCAGCACCAGCCGGGGTTCGGGTTCACTTCCAGGAGTTTGATCTCGCCGGCGGCATCGGTCCGCCAGTCGAAGCGGGCGTAGTCGCGGCAGCCCAGACGCTCAAACAGGATGCTCGACCAGTCCACCAGCCGTTGCCGCGCCTCGTCGTCCAGCCGGGCCACGTGATGGTGAATCTGCGTCCAATACGGCGAGTCGGGCAGCCACTTCGACTCGTACCCGAGGATGTGCGGCAAGCCTTTCTGGAGGCCCGAGTAGTCCACTTCGAGGATCGGCATGGCCCTGAGCGACTGGCCGGGGTTGCCGATGAGGGTGACGCCGTACTCGGGTCCGCTCAGGAACTCCTGGATGAGGACCGGCCGGCCGGGCAGGTCCTGCTGGATCTTGCGGATGTGGGTGATGAGTTCCTCGGGCGAGCGGACGACGGCGTCCTGGGTGATGCCGAGGCTCGAGTCGCCGAAGTTCGGCTTGACGAGCGCCGGAAAGACCGACGGCAGCGTGGCCGACTGGTCGTCCGGGTTGAAGTACGTCTCGAGGGGCACCGAGATGTCGAGCGAGGCGGCGATGGCCCGGATGAGGGCCTTGTTATAGCAGAGGCCGAGGCACGCGGGGCCCGCGCCGGTGTAGGGGATGCCCAGCATCTCCAGCAGCGCCGGGACGTGCAGTTCCATGAACGCGTCGTTGTTGAACCCTTCGTCGCAGAGGTTCATGACGAACTTCGGGGGGTCGCGCCGGAGTTCCGCGATGAGCGACGCGTGGTTCAAGAGGTACTTGAAATCGTACTCGCCGAGTTCGGCCAGGGCCTCTTTCAGCCGGTCGAGGGTCTCGATGTCCTCGGGGTTGAAGCGGCCGTCGCGCTTCACCTGGTCGGGCAGCGTCGGGTCGCCGAGGAGCACCGTGATCTCGGGCCACGCCGGGCCGCGCGTCGCCGCCCGAAGCGGCCGCTGCGGCGCCGTCGCCGTCAGGAACATCCGGTCGGCCATCATGCCGAGGTCCTGGTCGCGCGAGGACTCGGCCTGGAGGTGGCCGTGGATGCGGACCGCCATGAACCCCGCCGCCGCCAGGAGGTCCATGATCCGCCCCTGCGAGTAGAGGCGCTCGGCGTAGAACTGGTCGGCGATTACGCCGCGCTCGGCGTGGACGATGACCTCGCGCGTGACGAGCCGCTCGCCGTCGGCGGTGAGGCTTCGTTCGCGGCAGACGAAGTGGTCCTCGTCAACCCATTCCCAGGATCGGCGCTCGAAATGGGTCCGGACCCACTCGCCGTCCGCCAGGTCCATCGCCAGCGTGCCGCCCGAGACGAGCACGCGCTTGACCGCATCGAGGACCGCCCGGTCGTCCTCCTCGCGGTCGAAATAGCCGAACGAGTTGCCCATGAGCGCGACGCAATGGAACGAGCCTTCGGCCAAGCGCACCTTGCGGGCGTCGCCTTCGCGGAAGATGATATCGAGGCTCGCCTCCCGGGCGCGCTTCCGGGCCAGCCGCACCAGGTAGTGCGACCGGTCAATGCCGGTCACGTAGCGGAAGCCCCGCTGCGCGAGTTCGATCGCGTGCCGCCCCTGGCCGCAGCAGAGGTCGAGGATCCGGTCGTTCGGTTCGAGGCCTGCGGCCCGGACGAGGAGGTCGACTTCGCGTGCGGTGTTGGCGGCGTTCTCGACGACATCGCCGTCGGTCTTCAGGTAGAGGGAGTTAAAGAGGGTCCGCCACCAGTCGGGCGGCAGGTGCCGTTCGAGGTCGGAGATGGGCCCCAGCGTTCGCGGGGCCGGGGGTGCGGCAGTCGGGCTCTTGGCCATTCTCGGGATTCCTTTGTTGTTGTCAGCCGGGCGCCGCAGGCGCGCACCGGCGAAGCGGATGCTTGTATCACTCGCCGCCGGAAAAGCAATAGAGATTCGCGCGGGCGGTTGATGCCCCGGGGATTCGCTGCGCTCATCCCCGGGCGTTGATAACACGGTGCTCATCCTCAGCCGTTGCCCCGGGGATTCGCTGCGCTCATCCCCGGGCGTTAGGTTTCATTGTCATCTTTTCAGGTTGCCGGGCGGGGCGGGACTGCTAGAATGCCGGGCCGGCCGCGCGATGCGCGCCAAGCCACGAAGAAGGGGCAAGTGCACCCATGCAGACCCAGAGCGATCGCTTGAAGGCCCTCCCGCCGTACCTGTTTGCCGAGATCGACCGCAAGAAGAAGGCGGCCGTGGCCGCAGGCCGGCCCGTCATCAACCTCGGCATCGGCGACCCCGACACCCCCACCCCGCGCTTCATCATCCAGGCCATGCAGAAGGCCGTCGAGGACCCGGCGACCCATCAGTACGCCCTCGACCGGGGCGACGCGTCGTTCCGGGCGACCATCGCCGAGTGGTTCCGGAAGCGGTTCGGCGCGGCCCTGGACCCCGACACGGAAATCCTTCCGGCCCAGGGGTCGAAGGAGACGCTCTCGCACCTGCCGCTGGCGATCCTGAACCCCGGCCAGGTCGGCCTCTCGCCCGACCCGGGGTACCCGGTCTACAACTCGAGCATCCAGTTCGCCGGCGGGACGGTCGTCCGGTTTCCGATCACGGCCGACCGCGGGTATCTGCCGGACCTTGCGGCCATCGCCCCGAAGGTCCTCGAGAAGGCGCGCCTGATCTACCTGAACTATCCGAACAACCCGACGGCGGCGGCGGCGCCGCGGGCGTTCTACGAGGAGGTCGTCGCGTGGGCGAAGGAGCACCGGATCGTCGTCGCCCAGGACTGCGCCTACAGCGAGGTCTATTTCGAGAAGCCGCCGATCAGCATCCTCGAAATCGAGGGCGCCCGCGACGTGGCCGTCGAGTTCCACTCGTGCTCGAAGACCTTCAGCATGACCGGGTGGCGGTGCGGGTGGGTGGCGGGCAACGCCGCGGTCATCGCGAGCCTCGTCCGGATCAAGAGCAACATGGATAACGGCGTGTTCGGGGCGATCCAGCGGGCGGGCGCGGCCGCGCTCCGGGGCTACGACCGGCCCGAGATCCACGAACTTCGGGCGATGTATCGCCGCCGCCGCGACGTCCTGCTCGATGCGCTGCGCGCCGCCGGCCTCCAGGTCAACCATCCCGACGCCACGTTCTACGTCTGGGTCACCTGCCCGGACGGGATGGATTCGACGACGTTCGCCGGGCGGCTCCTCGAGGAGGCCGACATCGTGGCGACGCCGGGCATCGGGTACGGCCCGCACGGCGAGGGATACGTCCGCTTCGCCCTGTGCGTGGACGAGGCAAAACTGGTCGAGGCGGGCGAACGAATTAAAAACCTATAACGGCTCTCACCGCAGAGAACGCAGAGATCGCCGAGAACAACACGTCTTTTTCTCAGATTCAGATATTTTTTCTCTGCGTTCTCTGCGATCTCTGCGGTGAATCTTTTCTGTGGAGGACGCCATGGCCACCGTCCTGATTGCCCTGGGCTCGAACGTCGGCCGGCGGCGCGGCTTTCTGGAGGCCGCGCTCGCCGCCCTGCAGGCCCACCCCGCGATCGAGGTCGCGGCCGCGAGTTCCTTCATCGAGACCGAGCCGGTCGGCGGCCCGCCCGGTCAGGGCCCCTTCCTGAACGCGGCCGCGCGGATCGAGACGACGCTCGAACCGGAGGCGCTCCTCGGGGAACTCAAGGGCATTGAGCGGCGTCTCGGCCGGCGCGCAGGGCCCCGCTGGGGCCCCCGCGAGATCGACCTCGACATCCTCCTCTGGGGCGACCGCGTGCTGAAGACGGCGGACCTCGTGATCCCGCACCCGCGGCTGCGCGAGCGGCGGTTCGTCCTCGAGCCGCTCTCGGAGGTCGCCCCGGACGCCGTCGACCCGGTCACCGGCCGCACGGTCCGCCAGTTGCTGGACGACCTGAAGGCTTGAGGCCTGAGGCTTGAGGCCTGAGGCAAAACAACCATTATAAACGCCCCGCGACGGCGCTCGCGGGGGCCGGCGTCGCATGGCGCTCGGGGTCAGCCGAGGGGTTCTCGGTGCGGCCGCGACCCGTCCGCCGGCGCAGGAAGCGACTCAGGCGGCGGCTGGGTGATGACGGTGGCGGGCCGGTCGCCGAAGTAGCCGTGGGCCAGGCAGGCCTTGACGATCTCGCGTGCGATCGGGCCGGCCGTCTCGCCGCCGTGCCCGCCGTGCTCGACGATCACCGAGAATGCGAGCCGCGGGTGATCGGCGGGGGCGTACCCGACGAACCAGGCATGGTCGTCCTTGCCCTCGCCGACCTGGGCGGTCCCGGTCTTTCCGGCGATTCGGACCTCCTCCAGGCGAACGGTGGAGTAGCCCGTGCCGCCCGGCTCGTTGACGACGGCGTCGAACCCGTCGCGGATCGCCTGCATGTACACCGGGTTCAGGGGACGCTGCCGGAGGTCGTCGCGGACGGAGGGGTTCCCCGGCCGCTCGCGGATGAGGGTGAGGGGCGGCATGCGGCCGTCGGTGGCGACGAGCCCGTAGACCTGGGCCGCCTGGAGCGGCGTCACCAGGAGTTCGCCCTGGCCGACGGCCAGGTTCCGCGGGTCGTCCACCTTGACGCTGCCGTCGGCCTCGCCCGCAAGGCCGATGCCGGTAGCGCGGCCGAGTCCGAGACGGCGGGCCCACGCCGTCAGGACGTCGCGGCCGCGCCGAAGGTCCCGCCGGTGTGTCACGGGGTCGAGGGACAGGAGTTCGGCCACCTTGTAGAAGAAGACGTTGCAGGACCGCTTGATGGCCTCGTGCAGTTCGATCGGGCCGTGTCCGCGCCCTTGCGAGAGATACACGTGGCAGCGGAACCGGTCGGGGCGCTCGGGGTCGAGCATGCCGTCGCAGGTCAGGCTGGTGTCGGGGGTGATGGCGCCTTCGTGGAGGGCGGTGGTGGCGGTGACGGCCTTGAAGATGGAGCCGAGGGGATACCGGCCGGCCACGGCGCGGTGGACCAGCGGCCCGGCGGGGTCGCGCAGCAGGTCCGGGAAGTCGGCCGCGTAGTAGTTGACGTTGAGGCGCGGCGCGGACGCCAGGACCAGGACCTCGCCGGTGGTGCAATCGAGGACGACGGCGGCGCCCGAGATGCGCGTCCCGGCCGGCAAGGCGGGCGGCGCGTCGAGGAGTCGCTCGACGTCGGCCTGGAGGGCGATGTCGAGCGTCAGGTGGATGTCCCGCCCGGGAACCGGCGCGATGTCCTCCAGGGAACTGCCGTCAAGGCCTGTCTGGCAGACGCCCCGCTCGCCGCGCAGGAGGTCTTCCGAGCACGCCTCGACGCCGCTGCGGCCGACGAGGTCGCCCGGCCAGTACCGCTTGAGGTGGCCGGGTCCGTAGGGGGCGTTGATGTTGCGCTCCGAATCGTCGGAGTTGAGTTCGTCGGAAGAGACCTCGCCCAACCGCCCGACGACGTGCGGCGCAACGCCACCGTACAGATACTCCCGGCGGCGCGACTCCAGCAGCACCAGCCCCGGGAAGTCGCCCGGCCGGCTGCTGATCTTCTGATAAGCCTCAGGGTCGATGTCCTGGACGAGGGGGTGCGGCATGCCGGTCTGGAGGTCGTAGGTTTCCTCGCGAACGGTGATGCGGCGGCCGTGGCGTTCGGCGACCGTGCGGCGAATGACGTCGACGCGCTGGCGGATGGTCTCGGCCCGGCGCTCGAGTTCCGCCAGCGGCATGTTTGTCAGGTGCGCCAGTTCCGGCCACATCTTGTGCACCCGCAGCCGCAACTCGTCCGGCGAGATCTTCCAGGAGGCCGCCGTCTGGGCGACGAACTCGTCGTCCATTTCGATGAACGGAAAGTAGATGGCCACGTCGAACGCGCCGGCGTCCTGCGCGAGGGCGATGCCGTTGCGGTCGTAGATCGTGCCGCGTATCGTCGGATGGAACCCCGGCGGCCGCTTCAGGTGCTCGACTGCCTCGTTGCGGTACTCCTTGCCCCTGAGCACCTGGAGGCGAAACAGGCCCACGAGCAGAAAAAGCACGAGCCCTGCGAGAACTGCCAACACGGCTTTCAGACGGGTCGCGTACATGGGATCAGGTTCCGCGGCATTCCGGGCGCGCAAACATCTTAGGCCTTTGGCCGAAGGAAATCAAGGCGCGGCGAACGGAGGTGACGCAGTGACGGAGTAACGTAGTAACGAAGGCGCTGCGGCAGGCTGATGCCCGGCGGTTGCGTGCCTGCCACCGATGCCTTGCTATGGCGCGGAAGGCAAGGACCGGCCAACTTGTTGCCGACCTCCTGGTAGTGGGTCAGTTTGAATTCACTGGCGTCAAGAGCGCCACTGATTCTATGGTGCAGAGAGAAGGCCCTGTTTCGAGAGCAAAAGGCGGTACTTGCGGGCTATATCTTGGGAGGAGAGCGCCTTCTGCCTGGCCTTGGTTAGGATATGTGACCCGACATTCTTCTTTTGTACGACTTTGCCGTCCCTGAGTGACTGAGAAAGACTTTGGCTCGATCGCACCTTGGCATGACCGTAAGCAACGTATGACTTGTGTGTCACGAACTCGCATTCCCCGCACTCGGCCACTTCCAGGACGCATGAAAGGTCTTCTTCGCCCTCATCCCAACTACTGATTGGCAACAGAAGGATGTTGTCTGAGTCCTGAGCGGGGTCGGATGCGATAAAGTAGAACTTTCTTCTTCCGAGGTCTTGATCGGCCTTGAGCAAGAAGGCATCCCCCGGGGCAAACATCAAGGTCAGCCTTTCAGGACGCTATCCCATGCTGCCCATTCCCCGGCCTTTTTTAAGTCACTTTTCACGTCACGACCAACAGCTTCTAGTATGTCCTCAAACGGAATCGGCCGAGATGATTTTCCGGGATTGTGTTTGACCCATTCCTCGAAGCGGTGCGTCTCATCCACAATTTCCCACTGAATCATGTCGCGTCGCTCTTGCGCCACCCGCGTAAGTATGGCGATTTCCCTATCCGACAAGTCGCCGTCTTCTGGATCTTTCTGCATCTCAACGGTGTTGCCGCGGGATGCAAAAAAGGCATCCCACTGAGAGCAAATCCTACGCGGCCCTTCTCCCTTGATGCAATTATAGACGCACGACAACACTGGACCGTGCTGCATGGCCACAATGCGGTCTCCGGTTATTGGTTCACCTCGCTCTTTAAAACTTTCTCTCTCGGCAATGTAAAGCAGTTTGATCAGCCGAATTCTATCCATACTATGACCGGGCGTGTCCCTCAGAAGAACACCCGCGGCCTGAATCGCCTTCGCTGGATTAAAGCGATAACTCATAGTTGGCCCCACCCGAGGGAATATACCGTCATTATCGTCTTAGTCAAGCGTTATGCCTTAATAAAGGTCTCTCTTCCCACTCGCAAATTTTATCCTAACACCTCCCTAACAGTCAAGTCGCAAATCAGATGAACCCGCATTGGGGGGCACGTTCCATGCCACAGCAAATTCAAACTGACCCACTACCGACCTCCTCAGTTACTCAGTCACTCAGTCACTCAGTCACTGGCCGTTCTCAATCCAACGTCGTTCCCGGAGGCAGGTGGAGGGGGGCTTTGAGCCGGAAGAAGAGCCAGAAGAGGTAGGGAGCGAGGATCGCCGAATAGACGGCGTCGAAGGCGGCGTCGGCCGCAGCCCGGGCCAACTCCAGGCCGGCGCCCGACCCGAACTGCGCCGCCACGTCCCAGAGCCAGTGGACCACGAACACCACGACCATTGTCAGGAGAAACTGAATGACGACCCGCCCGCGGAACAGGCTGCCCTGGAGGTAACTGACCGCGTACAGGACCAGGCCGAACAAGAGAGCCCCGAGCCCCAGCCGCTGGTACGGGGCCACAAGGTCGGCCCCCAGGCCGAGGCACCAAGCCACCACGAAAACCTCATACGGCTCAAGCGAGAGGGCCAGGAACAGGCCGAGCACCAGGATGAGGTCCGGGCCGGCGGCATGCCCGCGGACCTCCAGGGCAAGGAGGCCGG
>Ga0315284_10010361_pt1 | contig 13284 bp, 15 predicted proteins | sample YL17G09_16_MG_FD_203696 | JGI IMG/M metagenome (GOLD analysis project Ga0315284, IMG submission 203696) | Sediment microbial communities from Yellowstone Lake, YNP, Wyoming, USA - YL17G09_16 | ecosystem: Environmental > Aquatic > Freshwater > Lake > Sediment | place: USA: Wyoming | collected...
TGACTTTCACCAAAACTAGTTAACACAAGACGCTGACCAATTGAACTTCCCGGCAACACATTGTAACTGTAAATTGATGCTTATAATTCCTCATTATGTAAAACACTGAAAAATTTCTTAAATTATACCCTATTTTGGTTACTTTTTATGTTGATTAAAAATTATGTTTTTTCTTTAAATTACTTGTAATAATTATAAATAATTCTTAAATATAATGATAACGTATAGGAAATATGCAAAAACGTGCAAATTCTAACAAATAATTTGCGCGGCCCTGCGAAAAATACATGTTATCTGCGCAAAGGCGTTGCGGGTGAGGAGAATGCTTTTCACCCTATACAGGGTCGCGCCTCTTAACTTTAAATTAATTTTTTAAGATTGATTTTTTATTGGACTAGAATTTTTGCACCTAATCTATTCATCTCATTGATAAAATCTGGATATGATACTGCAACTGATTCATGATCCGTCACAATGCAATTACCTACATACATTCCAGATATGCAAAATGCCATGAATAATCTATGATCATTTTCAGAATTCAATAACGCACCTCTTGATTCATTTGGTGATTCTAAGATTAATCCATCTTCTTTTTCTTGGACTCTAATCCCAATTTTGACTAGTTCTCTAGCTAAAATTAAGATTCTATCTGTCTCTTTTAATCTTGCATGTTTCACATTTATGATTTCAATAGGATTTGTTGTTTTTAATGCTAGAATTGCAAGTGGCGGAAGTAGGTCTGGTGAATTACTTAAATCAAATCGTCCACCATTAAGTTTTTTTGGTGACTGAATTGTTATTTGATCTTCTTTTATTGAAACTTTTACTCCCAACTGTTCTATGATGTCGATAAAGACTTTATCTCCTTGAGGTAAGTTCCCCATTATACCATGAATTATGACATTTTCTCCATTTAATACTGATGCTGAAAGAAGTAGTGCCAGACTTGAAAAATCCATTGGAACTGTGAATGTAGATGGTTTGTATACTTGAGGTGCGATGCTGTATTTTTTGTATGGGATTAGTGTTCGTACTGTAACTCCAAAATCTTTCATTGTTGCAATAGTTGCATCGAGATATGGTTTTGAAACTAAATTTCCCTCTATGGTTAAATTAATTCCTTTTTCTGTTAATGGTGCACAAATTAATAATGCAGAAATAAATTGACTTGAAAAGTTTCCTGGAATTGAAACATCTCCACCCAAAATTCTTCCAGTTATTTTGATGGGTGGCATTCCGTTTGTCGAATTACATTTAGCTCCTATACTTTCAAGTGCGTCTAGCAGTGGTTGCATTGGTCTTTTTTGAAGACTTGAATCTCCTGTCAGTGTAATCTCTCTTGTGAATAGGCTTGCAATTCCAGATGCGATTCTAATGGTAGTACCAGAGTTTTTTGCATCAATTTCAGGCACGATTACGTCCATTTTTATGGGTTTTTTAGCAATAATTGTTGTATTTGTTTCTTCAATTTCTGCTCCAAAATTTCTACATGCTTCAATTGTTGCAATAGTATCTGCAGAAAATAATACGTTGTCTAATTTACTATTATTTCCTGCAAGTGATGCAAGAAAAATTGCTCTATGAGAATAACTCTTATTCGCTGGACATGTAATGTGTCCTGATATTTTTGATTTTTCTACTTTACAATTCATGAACTTCTGCCTTTTTGTTATTGATTTTGGAAACTATTACATTTCCCTCTAATGTTGAAAAGACTTTTTTAATATTTGATTCATTTTCTTTTTTTGTTATTGCTGCAATTGATGGACCATTTCCTGAAACTGATGCACCATATGCACCTTTTTCCAATAAATTTATGATTATTTTTGGATCAGAATTTAATGTTGCAGCTGTTGCTAATCCGTTAATATTCATTGCATTCCAGTAATCTGCTTTTTTAGCTAACTCCCACGCATTTTCAAACACTGCTGAAAGAATTTTTAGATTTTTTAAATTTCCACGTTTTCTATTTTTCGGAATAAATATTATGGCAATTAAATCTGTAGGTGCTTTCTCTGAAGTAATACGATTTTTCTTAAAATTGTCTGTAACATTGAATCCTCCATAATAACATGAACATGCATCATCATATGCACCTGTTATGCTCACTTTGGACTCTATTGATGCCTCTACTCCTGCAAGTAAAATTTGTTTATCTGTTAATTTCGGTTTAAAAATTTTAGCGCATGCAAGAGCGACAGCAGATGAAATTGCACTAGAGCTTTTTAATCCATATCCTGTTGGTATTTCTGAATCTAGTGTGACTTCGATCTTGTTTTCTTCTAGTTCTTTTTTTGAAAGGATTTTTTCTATCGTCTTGTTGATTAATCTTGAACTTAGACTCTTGTTTTCTGATTTGATGCTAATTCCTTTTCCTGGACTTGTTTCAACTGTTGCATCAACTTTTAACTCGATACCTAATGTTGCACCTTTTTGGGTTGCAATTGCATTTACCAATGATATTGCACCGTGCACTGTAGCCTTTGCTTTTACCATTATACTCCTCCCAACAATGCTTTTTTCATGGCATTATAAGGTGCTTCCATCCCATGCCATATTTCAAATGCTCTTGTTGCTTGACCTAGTAACATTTCATATCCGTAGATTATGATTGCTCCTTTTTCTTTTGCTTTTTTTAGAAAATCTGTATTTATGGGCATGTATACAATATCGTATACAATTGTTTTTGAGTTAATCCCGTCTAATGAAATTGGACTAGATTCATTTTTTAATCCAACTGATGTCGCATTTACGATTATATCATAATTTTTTGCAGTGTCTTCAACTTCATCTATCTTTACTGTATTTGCCTTTAATCCAATTTTATTTGAAAATTCTGCTATGTTGTTTGCATTTTCTAAAGTTCTATTTGCTATAGTGATACTTTGTGCATGTTCTTTTGCAAATCCTGCAACAATAGCTCTTGCAGCACCACCAGCTCCTAATAACAACACTTTCAAATCTTTTACACTCAAATTTCTTTTTTTAAATGGATCTAAAAATCCATCCATGTCTGTATTGTATCCTTTTAAAATACCACTATCGTTTGTAACCGTATTGACAGCTCCTATGATGTTACATGACTCATCAAATCTATCTAAATATTTCATCATTTCAATTTTATGTGGAATTGTAACATTAAATCCGTCTATTTTGATTTTTTTAAGTGATTCGACTCCATCTTCTAATTCTCCTTTTGGTATTCTATATGCAATATATGCACAATCTAAATTTAATTCTCTGAAAGCCGCGCTATGAATGTTAGGCGATAGTGAATGATCAATTGGATCTCCAATCACTGCAAATGTTTTTGACATCTTATTTTCTAAATTATTATGATTGATTTAAACTCTCAACTATAGTGCTAAACATATCTGTCGAAACATATTTTGCACAGACTTTGCTGGGATCTATATTTTATAATTGTAAATCTTGATTTTGATATTTAACCTATTTTCAGACTAATAATTTTCTTTACTTCGTCTATGCTAAGTTGTCCTGGCGCTACTGGCTTTCCTAATGATACGTAAGTATATGGACTACCTAAATACAGGCACAAAATTCTTGATATTCTACCATTATCCCCCATTGCAAATGCAATCAAATTATTTTTTTCATTTTTACTATACAGCTGAAGTGTTCTAGTTGAATCATCCACCGATTTGGCTGTAGTGACAATTTTTACATTGTGTGAAAATTTTGTCATCTTACTCATTATATTTTTTAATTCAGAAAATTTTGGTGTTTTTTTAAAATCATGCCATGAAATGAGTAGTTTTGTTTTTGTTGATTTTAGATAATTTGCTAATTCTTTATTTTCTTTAATCGTATTAAATTCAACATCTAATAAAAATGGATTGTATTCTGCAATTAATTTTAAAATTGAAATTCTTTCTTTTTCACTACCTTCAAATTTTCCACCTTCTGATTTTGGTCTTAATGTGCACACTACTCTTTTCAAATCATTCTTGATGGTTTCTAATGTTTTAGGTATTTCATTTGTTTTTAAAAAATCAAATCGAATCTCTACGTAATCTGATTTTTTTAGAGCATCTTTTAGATTTTGTTTAATTTTATATGATGAATTCTCTGCAATTGTTACGCACGTTTTGTATTTCATTTCATTACTTTTCTAAAATATACTCGTCTGACACTTCCATTCCAAAATGTCTGCCTGTGGCAGATTTTGCATGAACCATTACCATGTCTCCTTTCTTGAGGTGTGTAACTGATACTAATTGTCCATTTGGTTTTACAAAACGAATTGTCTCTGCATCCTGTGCAATTATCCCTCCTACTTCTCCACCAATTGATGCTTTGATCATTAACATTGGACGTCGTTCTATTTTTGATCTTCCAACAGTAGCTCTTCTTGCATTACCTTTTGAATTTATTATCAACACTTCCGATCCAGTCTCCACTTCTGAAAGATAATTTGTTGTACCGTCTGGGGAAAGTGTGTAACAATGCACTGCTCCTGCATTGACTCTAAATGGTCTTGGGGATGTAAATGAAGATCCTACTGATTCATTGTGTACTAAAAACAAAAAGTTTGATCTATTTCCAATTAACATCCCTTCTCCTTTATGGAGCATAGATGCTGTGTCTACACATACCCTCTCTCCATCTCCTACTTCTTTAACCTCGATAATTTTTGCTGGCTTTAAATCAAAACTTCTTGTTCCCAAGTATACCATGGCTTCTCTGACCTCATTAATTGAGGCTGTATTGAAAATTACTCCATCAACTCCTACTTCTAGGATTGAGAACATCTTTCTGACTTCTTCAGGTGTATTTGCTATGGTAAAAATTTTGGTATTGATCTTGTGAAGTTTTGCAATTATATTTTCAAGCGGAATGATCTTCCAATCTTTCACTTCGACTATTACAAAATCTAATCCTTTTTTCGCTACGGTTAGAATATTTTCAATATCTGTATTGGATAAAACTTTGAATTTTCTGCCTATTTTCTTTCCATTTAGTTTTACAGATCCCTCTTTTTCAATTACTACGTATTTTGCAGCAGATGATGGATACACAGTTTCTAATTTTGTTTTTTTAATATCTACTTTCTTTGGATCAAGATATATCATTTTGATTCCTTCTTCTTGTAATTGAGAAAGAAATTTTGTTAACTGTGCTTGAGACACTTTGGGCGAAATTATTAATTCTCTAGTCTTACTCAATTTTTTTCATTGCTTCCTTTGCGGATTCATTTTTGAAAATTATTGATGCTAATGCTTCTACAATTTTTTCTGGTCTTTTATGTGCAAAAATATTTCTGCCATATGTTACTCCTTTTGCTCCTGCTGTCATGGCATCTTCCGTCATTTGAAGAATATCTAAATCTGTTTTTGATTTTGGTCCACCTGCAATAACTATTGGCACCGGAGTACTTTTTACAATTTTTGCAAATGAATCTATGTCTCCAGTATACAGTGTTTTTACTATATCTGCTCCACATTCTGCACCTATCCTTGCAACATGTCCTACAATTTCAGGATCATGTGGATCCTTGACATTCTCTCCTCTTGGATACATCATTGCCAAAAGTGGCATATCCCATTCGTGACATTGATCTGCTGTCATTCCAAGCTGTTCTAGCATTTCTGGCTCTTCTTTTCCTCCTATGTTGATATGTAATGAAACCCCATCTGCCCCCATTCTGACTGCTTCTTTTACTGTACCTGTTAACATCTTACGATTAGGAGATAATGATAATGACGTACTACTTGAAAAATGAACCAAAACTCCAATCTTGGGTGGTTTTGGCAATGTTTTTAGAATTCCTTTGTTAATTATTACGCTTGTAAGTCCATGTGTTTCACATTTGTAAATTATAGAAGCAGGGTCTGTGAGACCTTCGATAGGTCCATTAGAAATACCATGATCCATTGGAATACACAACATCTTTCCCTTTCTAAGAATTCGATTAAGTCGAATCTGATGACCCGATACCATGGCTGAATCTGGTTTTAGTGCCCTACTTAAAAATAACGTGAATCTTTGAACTCATGATTATCTAATTTGTGCATGAAATGGTCTTTATGTTAAATTCTTTTTTAATATTTTTTCTATCAAGGAATAAATAGAAATGATAGATGTTGTTGAACAAGTTAATTGAGTCAAACTACTGAACAAATTAATCAAAGTACTATTGGGGATATTCTTGAAAACTCACTTAGTGGGAATAGACCTAGCCCTGCAGACTGTCTTCGATTATTAGAATCTGATGACGTTCATCTTATGGGTCTCGTTTCTGGGTATCTTACAAGAAAACAATTTGGGAAAAAAGCTTCATTTGTAAATAACATAATTTTGAATTACACCAATGTCTGTATTACTGATTGTAAATTTTGTGCATTTTACAGATCCCCTGGTTCTGAAGATGCATACACCTTAACTCTTGATCAAATTGAATCAAGAATAAAGACTTCATGGGAGATGTTTAAGATAAGACAAGTTCTGATTCAAGGTGGACATAACCCCAATCTGAAAATTGAATATTATGAAAATGCATTTAAAATGATTAGACAAAAATTTCCAAACATTGGTGTGCATGGACTTTCTACCTCTGAAATCGATATGATTGCTAGAATTGAAAAATCATCTACAAAAGAAGTCTTATCAAGATTAAAAGATGCTGGACTTCAATCTATTCCTGGTGCAGGAGCTGAAATTCTTGTTGATTCGGTAAAAGATGTAATAAGTCCAAAAAAAATATCAAGTGCCGATTGGATTAGAATTATGGAAGAAGCTCATACACTTGGTCTTCCAGCATCTGCAACTATGATGTATGGACATGTAGAAAACAACAATGACATTGTAGATCACTTTTTTAAAATTGTAAAGTTACAAGAAAAAACTAAAGGATTCATGGCCTTTATTCCTTGGAATTTTGAACCCAATAACACTTTGATGCAAAAAGAAAATTTGGTACCATATGGTACTGGGGGAATACGACTTCTAAAAATGATAGCCATATCTAGACTTGTTTTTGATGGACTGATTCCACACATTCAATCTTCATGGCTTACAAATGGAGTTGGAATGGCACAACTTGCTCTTCAATATGGTGCTGATGACTTTGGAGGCACATTGATTGGTGAAGAAGTTGTATCGTGTACAGGGGCTCGTTCTACTGAGCTTACTGGTAAAATAATTGTAGATGCGATTCATCAAATTGGATATCAGGCAGAAGAAAGAGATAATTTTTACAATCCTATTGCTCTGCTATAGTCCATAACTAGACCATTTTGAATCTACCAAATTCTTTGTATTTGTATCAACTTTAACTTGCTGTTGAATTTCTCTTTGATATCCCTCCTCTCTTGTTTTTTGAGTGGCATCAATTCCTAACTTTGAACCCAAGTTTACAAGTGGTGATGCTGGATCAAGTGTATCTGTAGGTGTGTTGTTGATTATTATTGTATCTCGTGCAGCATCTGCCCTTGTTGTTATTGCCCATATTACATCGTTAATGTCATGAACGTTGATATCTTCATCAACTACGACAAACATCTTTGTTAGAGCAAGCTGTCCCATTCCCCACAATCCCATCATTACTTTTTTTGCCTGACCTGGATATCTTTTTTTGATAGATATTATTGCAAAACCTTGGAACCAACCAGCAGCTGGCATGCTGAAATCTACTACTTCTGGATGAAACATTTGTATCAATGGCAAAAATGACTGTTCTATGACTTTTCCAATATATGCATCTTCTAGAACTGGCTTACCTACAACTGTTGTAACATAAATTGGTTTTTTTCTTCTCATGATTCCTGTTAATGTAAAAGTTGGATACGGCTCAACTGGTGTGTAGTATCCTGTATGATCTCCAAATGGTCCCTCATCTCTGATATCGTATGGATCAACATATCCTTCTAAAACGATTTCTGCATTTGCAGGTACTTCCAAATCAATGGTTTTGCATTTGACCGTTTTAATTCCTTTTTTTCTTGTAATTCCTGCAAACAAATACTTGTCAAGTCCTTCTGGCACTGGGGCTATTGATGAGAAAACTGTTGCAGGTTCACATCCTATGATTATTGCGGCTTGTATTTTTTCTCCTCGCTCTTTTGCAATATCTCCATGATGTGCCCCACGCTTGTGTTTCTGCCAATGCATTAGTGCATGTGTACTATCTAGAACTTGCATTCTGTATACTCCTAAATTTCTTACTCCTGTTTCTGGATGCTTTGTAGCTACTAATCCCAATGTGATAAAACGTCCCGCGTCATTTGGCCATGATTTTAAAATTGGTATGTCGTCAAAAGATGCAGAATTTGATGTAACCTCAGTTACTGGACCACTGTTTTCTAGTTTGGGAAATGACTCTGCCATTTTTGAAAGCTCTGGAAGTTTTTTAATTTTATTTAGAAGCCCTGATGGCATGTCCATTTTTGTCATATCTACAATTCTTTGCCCAATTTCTGTAAAATCTGTCATTTCAAGACCTATCTCTAATCTTTTCATTGAACCAAACGCGTTACCTAACACTGGCATATCATAATTTTTTACATTTTCAAAAAGTATCGCAGGACCTTTTGAATACATTTCTCTTCTTAGAATTTCTGCAATTTCTAAATTCGAATCTACTTCTGTTTTGACTCTCTTTAATTCTCCTTTTTTTTCCAACTCTGTTACAAATTCATGAATATCTTCAATTGGCATAATCTTCCTAAATATAGATCAAGTATAAGCTTAACTGGATTTGCATAAAGAAGATGATTTTAAAATAATTTTAACACATGCATTTTAATTCCCAGCATTAGGGAAATCTGTTATGGCCGAAGACAAGTGTGTGGTATGCAAAGGAACTGGCACTATTGAGTTATTGGGATCTCAGTGTCCTTTTTGTAATGGAACCGGTGAGTCAAATAAACTCGCAAAGTCATATCTTGATTCTCATATCTGTCAATGTATTTTTCTTGATAGAAAACAATGCCCTTTATGTGGCAAAAGATGTCATCATGACACTCCAAACAAACCAAAAATTTTACTTAGTCCTGAATAGAAATTTTATCCCATTGGTGGAAGTTCATTCTTTCTATCATGACCCCCTGAACCAAATTTACAGTAAAAACATAATTCTGATTCCATGTACTTTAACTGCTCTATCTGAATGGCTCCAAGTTTTAATGCAATTTTTGTCAAAATTCTATATTTTAATGGCATAGCTGGAATTACTTCTTGTGTGTATACTCTGTAATGATCGGGGCAAAATTTTAGAGTTATTTTTGATGGTTCTTTTCCTTTCTGATTGACTTGTCTTGTAAAATTTATCTGCTCTCTGATGTATTCATGTTTTGGACACGGACAATCCTTTCCGCCTGGATGTTTGTATGCTGGTGTATTTTTCCAATCAAAACCAGGATATTCTTTCTCAAAATCGTCCAATGATACAACTATGTTCTTTATGCATATAAAACTTGATCAAATTTTGTATTGGTAATTGACCCAAATGTAAATAAACCCCGGAAATTCATCCAAATTAAATGTCGTCTGTTAAAAAGCAAACAAAACAAGATCTTGAAAACAAGATTGCAGAATTAGAAGCTAAATTAAATAAATTGGCAACACAACTTGAAGCCAAACCAACCGTAGCACCAAAACCAGCTGAGGTAAAACCAGCTGAGGTAAAACCAGCTGAGGTAAAACCAGCTGAGGTAAAACCAGCTCAAGTAAAACCTGCTGAAGTTACAAAACCAAAAGGTACACTACCAAAAGGATTTGATACAAAACCAGCAGATGTGCCAAAAACAGCTGAGACAAAAGCACAACCTCCATCCACTGTACAAGCAGCGTTAGAGAATGCTTACCAAAATGCCCGAATGACTGATTTTCATTGGTATAGAGCACATGTCACCGGTTATTCTCCAGCTCCAAACAGATACTTTGTAAGAAGAACTGCTCCAGTAGGTAAAGTTCCAACAACAAATTGGATTGACCAAAAAGCAAAAGTGCCTGGATATACACAACCATCAAACCAGTACTTTGCAACAAGAGCAAGACTTGCATATCATCCAGCAGACAAAATGTTTGGCAGTTTTAGTGGTACATCTTTGACTGTAGATGGCTCTGTTGCACAAGCTCAAACGTATCAAGCACCTCCACCAAAACCAAGTAGAGGTACATTGCCAAAAGGAACAGAACAAACTCAGGTTTCATCTCCTAGTAATTCTGGAAAATCAAAGAAAGAACAGTTAGAAGAATATGAAAAAGATTACTTACAAAGAATAGAACAACAAAGAGTTGAAGAAGAACAGGCATATCAAGAAGCTATTGAAGATGAAGTAAAATCTAGAGCAAGTGCAACTCGTGGTACTTTACCAAAAGGGTTTGAAGCAAAACCAGCACCTGAACAACCAAAAACTTCTAGAGGTACATTGCCAAAAGGTTTCTAATTTTTTAATCTCTTTTAATTATTTTTTAATTTAATTTTAAAAAATCATCTAGTACTTCTTTTGAATGCCCTGCTGGTTTTACTTTGGGATATATTTTGAAAATCTTCCCTTTTTCATCAACCAAAAACGTGCTTCTTGTAACTCCCAAGTATTCTCTTCCCATGAATTGTTTTTTACCCCAAACACCAAATTGCTTTGATACTATTTTATCTACATCTGCGAGAAGTGGATATTTTATTTCCATTTTATCACAAAATTTTTTATGAGATTCTACATCATCTGGACTGATACCAATGATCTCAATTCCTTCTTTTTGAAATTTTTTGTAATCTTTGGAAAATTCATCTGCTTCTGTTGTACAGCCAGGTGTGAAGTCTTTTGGATAAAAATAGATGACGTGTTTTTTACCCTTAAAATTGCTTGATTTTATGCTATTGCCATTTGCGTCATTTATCTCAAATTTTGGGACTGAGTCTCCTTCTGTTATCATGATATTTTCCGTGCTTCTTCCGTAATTAATTACTTTTTGACTTGATGATCACAAAATCTATCCGAATCTTTTATATGGAAATTGAATTGGTTTTTGCTTAATGGTCAACCCAAGAGCCTATCTTGCAGAAGGAATTGCAACGTATGCTTTGGTGTTTTTTGGTCCTCTCTCAGTAATTATAGCGATATCTGCATTTGGTGAAGTCTTAACTACTCAATCAGTATTGTTTATTGCACTTGCGCACGGTGGTGCGATTACTTTAATGATCTATGCATTCGGACATGTATCTGGTGCTCACATCAATCCAGCTGTAACTATTCCTATGATAATTACTAAAAAAATTGGAATTACCGATGGCGTTGGATACATCGCTTCACAATTAATTGGTGCAGTTGCAGCAGCTGCCACTCTAAAAGTGATTTTACCAGAACTTGGAGCGAAAGCAATCTTTGGTGTTCAACGTGGACCAAGTGCTCTTCTTAACAAAAGTGTTGAATCTGGATTTTTAGTTGAAGCAATTTTGACATTCTTTTTAGTACTTGTAATTTTCATGACTGCTGTACACAAAAAAGCATCTCCTGGATGGGCCGGTTTTACAATTGGTGGAATGGTATTTTTGATTCATCTAGTTGCGATTCCATTGACTGGTGCATCTGTCAATCCTGCAAGAACATTTGGTCCTGCATTAATCTCTGGATTTTGGGAATATCATTGGATGTACTGGGCAGCACCAATTCTAGGTGGCATAATTGCAGGTTTGATAATGAATTATGTCTATGTTAACAAGGTAGAAAAAGAAGCATAATTTTTTACAAATACCAAACGTTTTTAAAAATTTGATATGGTCAGAATCTGTTGGACTCGTTGCATAGCTTGGATAGTGCGAACGCTTGCGGAGCGTTAGGTCGTCGGTTCAAATCCGACCGAGCCCGCTTTTCTATCTTATTGTTTTCTGTAAGATTCTTATAAAATTCCGTAAGATTTGGATTTTGTTCTATCAATGGAATTCTAATCTGAAATGACGTTGTATTGTTTTAGAATGTCTTTGTCTTTCTTAAAAAAATGGTTACTGTAATCATGTAACATGCAGTAGATATTACCTCTGATACAAGTGATGCAATGTATGGCTCTATGCCAATTTCAAGAAAATAGTATAGTGATGGCCACCTTATTACAAGATAAATAATTTCACCTATGCCAAATGATGAAATCATGCTAACTAGTTCTTTTCTAATTAAACTTGATCTCATTTGCTTGTATCTATTTTTATTATCAAAATAAAATAGAAATGAGAAAATTCCAAAATAAATAACATATCCTGTTCCAATGGTGAGTGTAGTTGTAAGGTGATTTTCATATTCTGATAATGATTGAGCAACAACTGCCGAAAGTGAGGCTGAAACAATAAAACAAATTATAAAATTTCTATTAATTTGAAGTAATTGCTGATTAAGCTTCATATTTGATTCACAATCTAGTAACTATTATTTTATGTTAAATTGTTAGTTTTGATATGAAAATTAGATGTGTTTGGGCAAAAGATGATCTTAACATAGAATACCATGATAATGAATGGGGAATACCGCAACATAATGATAGGAAATTATTTGAATTTCTAGTCTTAGAAGGAGCACAAGCTGGACTATCTTGGTCTACAATTCTTAAGAGACGAGAAGGGTATAGAAGAGCATTTTCTAATTTTGATCCTCTTAAAGTTTCTAAATACACTGCAAAACATGTAGAAAAATTACTAGATGATAAAGAAATAATTCGAAACAGATTGAAGATTAATTCTGCAATTAACAATGCAAAACACTTTTTAAAAATTCAAGAGGAATTTGGCTCATTTGATAAATATATTTGGGGTTTTGTAAATTATAAGCCAATAATAAATAATTTCAAAAAACTGTCTGATTTGCCTGCATCTACTACTATTTCTGAAAAAATGAGTAAGGATCTAAGAAACCATGGATTCAATTTTGTGGGTCCTACAATTTGTTATGCTTTCATGCAAGCAGTTGGTATGGTAAATGATCACACAATAGATTGTTTTATGAAAATTTTACATAAAAAAGATGTGCTAGTCAAACAAACATCTAATATTTCATAGCATGATAAGGAATAGTGAATAATCATACGTTAGAATGCTTTGGGTTTAAGAAATAATTGTAAATTCTATTACTATTGAAATTTTTTGATTGTTTCATCATAAAGATTCATTGGAACTATTTTGACAGTGCTTAAAGATGATATTCCAACATCGATACATAGTTTTTCTATGTCATGTGCATGAACCGCATCTATAATTATTATCCATTCATGTTCTAACACAGACATGTAAAATTCAACAATTTTATTTATGTTGTATTTTTTCATCTCTTT
>Ga0315284_10010362_pt1 | contig 13284 bp, 13 predicted proteins | sample YL17G09_16_MG_FD_203696 | JGI IMG/M metagenome (GOLD analysis project Ga0315284, IMG submission 203696) | Sediment microbial communities from Yellowstone Lake, YNP, Wyoming, USA - YL17G09_16 | ecosystem: Environmental > Aquatic > Freshwater > Lake > Sediment | place: USA: Wyoming | collected...
GTGGAGTTCTCCGCGCGTTCGGTCATTACGCCCGATCCGAACCTGAGTGTGGCAGAGATTGGTGTGCCGATTGAGATCGCCATGAACCTGACGAGCCCTGAACCGGTTACGCCCTACAATCTCAAGAAGCTCTATAAGTTGGTGCAGAACGGAGCAGATAAGTGGCCAGGCGCCAAGACGATTGTGCGAAAGGATGGTCGCATGATTTCACTGAAGCATGTGAAAACGGAGGAGATTGTTCTCTATGAGGGTGATGTGGTGAATCGTCACTTGCTCGACAATGACATTCTCCTCTTTAATCGTCAGCCGACGCTTCATAAGATGTCGATGATGGGTCATCGTGTGAAGGTTCTGCCGTACAAGACCTTTCGCATGAATGTTCTCGCGACTCGTCCCTACAACGCTGACTTCGACGGTGATAAACTTCCCTTATTCTAAGGGACATCTTGTCACCAACAGTGGGCCGCATAAGTAGATCCAGTATCTCTACTTGTGGAAAACGGTGTAAATACTGGAGTGTAATGCATACACTTATATAACCTGCTAGTATCAAGGGCAGATGCCCGAGATGCGAGACTTTCAAATTGACGGGAACCCCCTAAAGCTATCACTACCAAGGATGATGTGAAAATATCATCTGGCTCTGGAGAAAAATCAGAGGTAAGGTAAAAATGTGACAGATTGGGCAATCCGCAGCCAAGCTCCTACACCCGTTATGACAAGGGCATGGAGAAGGTTCAGAGACTAGATGGAAGTCGGGGAATGATGAAAGGTTAGTCACCTTGAATTCTCATAAGGTATAGTCCGCCCCCCTTGGAAACTTGGGGGATCGTTCGGAGATGAACGCGCACCTGCCTCAGAGCTATGAGGCCATGGTAGAATTAGAAGAAATAGCGGCGGTGCCGCACCATATTATTACACCGCGACATGCGAAGCCGATGATTGGTGTGTATCAAGATACGCTGGTGGGTTCCTATCGCCTGACGCAGCCAGGCATCGAATTCACGCAGCGCGAATTCATGAACTTGATGATGTGGAACAAGCGTTTCGACGGTCTGATGCCAAATGCTCGCATTGTAGATCGTAAGCGCTGGACGGGCCAGCAAGTACTGAGTGCGCTGTTGCCACCCGTTAATATCGAAATGCCAAACAAATCATATAATCGTAAAACAGACAACAAAGATTCAGTCAATTATGTGAAGATCGTAGAAGGTGACATCATACAGGGTGTGGTGGATGGTGACATCTATATGAAGCCGTCGAAGGGCATCGTCCATGTATCCTACAATGATCATGGCCCCAAGGACACCGTGAATCTGTTGGATTCTCTTCAGAATACGGTGGAGAACTTCCTTGTCTTAAATGGCTTCAGTGTCGGCATCAGCGATTTGATTGCTGATGAGGAGACCAACCGCCAGATTCAAGAGAAGATCCAGGAGCGTAAGAAGCAGGTCGAACAAGTGATTCTGCAGGTCCATCTGGACTTGTTCGATAACAATACAGGCAAGACCAACCAGCAGGAGTTTGAGGATCAGATCTTTGGTATTCTCAACCAGGCGACTTCGGATGCAGGGAAAACAGGCCAGGAGTCACTTTCAAACGAGAATCGTCTCTTGGCAATGGTCCGTTCGGGTTCGAAGGGAGAGCCGCTCAATGTGGCGCAGATGATGGCGTGTCTGGGTCAGCAGGCCATTGAGGGTAAGCGTGTCCCCTATGGCTTTACGGATCGCACACTACCGCATTACAAGAAATACGATGACAGTGCAGAGGCGCGTGGGTTCATCGAGTCATCGTTCATTCGCGGCCTGACCCCGCAGCAGTTCTTCTTCCACGCCATGTCGGGCCGTGAGGGTCTGATTGATACTGCTGTCAAAACCGCTGATACAGGTTACATTCAGCGTCAGCTTGTCAAGTCGATGGAGGACCTGACGGTTCAGCACGATGGCACGGTGCGTGATGCCAACAACAACATTATCCAGTTCCACTATGGCGAAGATGGAATCAACCCTACCAAGATTGAGACACAGGGTTTGCCGCTGGAAGCCCTCTCGCAGGAGGATATTCGTACCGTCTATGGCATGCAGAATCAGGATTGGAGCGCGATTCTAAAGAGCGGCACCGTTCGTGAGAATGATGAGTTGATTGTCCAGGCGTATGTCGAGGAGATGCTTCAGGATCAGCGTATGATGGTAGAGGAAGTCTTTCAGAAGAAGACGCACGAAGATGGTAGCATCTTTGCCCCTGTGAACTTGGCACGCGGGGTTCTCAATATCAAGACGCGATTTGGGATCAAGAACACTGATCAAACGGATCTGACTCCAAAGATGGTACTGGAAGGCATCAAAAAGGTCATTGACCGCACCCACCCCTATCACAAGATCTGGTGCGCTCTTCTCCGTTTCCACCTTGCGCCGCACAAGATCATTGTGGAGGAACGCTTTACAAAGAATGCATTCGAAGTGCTGATGGAGCTCATTGTCGTGACGCACATGAAGTCATGGGTGCAGCCAGGAGATCAGGTGGGCATTGTGGCGGCACAATCGATTGGTGAGCCGGCTACACAGATGACTCTGAATACTTTCCACCAAGCAGGTGTTGCCAGCAAATCAGCCGTCACGCGAGGTGTGCCGCGTCTTCGCGAACTGCTGAAGGTGACGCAGAATCCGAAGGCGACCTCCCTTACGATCTATCTGAAGCCTGAATATCGTAAGAACAAGGATAAGGCCCGCGAAGTTGTGCAGGATCTGGAGCTGACAGTGCTTCGTAACATCACAGACAAGGTGGCGATCTACTGGGATGAAAATGATGAGAGAACGGTGGTACAGGAAGATATTCAGCTCATGTCATTCTACCGTCAGTTCGAAATGGATACACAGAGTGCGAATTGGTCGAAGTGGATGCTGCGTTTGGAGCTAAATCGCGAGGAGATGTTTAACCGCAATATCTCCATTCAGGAGGTTGTATCCGTGATTAAGGTTCAGTTTAACAATGACATCAATGTCGTGTATAGCGATTACAATTCGGACAATCTCGTGATGCGTATTCGTCTTCCCAATCGTGATAATGACACCGCCTCGAATCTGGACGAATTCACCAATCTCAAGAAGTTCCAGAACAAACTACTGAATAGCATTGTGATTCGCGGTCTTCCTGGTATTAAGGCCGTTACTTTCCGCAATGATAAGCAGTTTGTGGAGATGGTGGAGGGCCGTTATCAGGAAGTGGAGCAGTTCGTGCTGGACACGGATGGATCGAATCTGATCAAGGTCATGAACCATCCCGCGGTCGATGGGACGCATGTGTATTCCACGAATGTATGGGACATCTATGAGGTGCTTGGAATTGAGGCAACGCGTGCGATTCTCTTTAATGAAATCAGCGGTCTCTTTGATAGCGTGGGCGTCAATTACCGTCACCTCTGTCTTCTGTGCGATGTGATGACGCGATTCGGTCGCTTGATGTCGATTGATCGTTATGGCATCAACAAGAATGATATTGGTACGCTGGCAAAGGCATCATTCGAGGAGACAGAGAAAATTCTACTAAAGGCCGCGCTGTTTGGAGAGGTGGATCCAGTAACAGGTGTGTCAGCGAATATTATGATGGGACAGGCCATTCGTGGTGGAACGGCATTCTCCCAGATTCTACTGGACGATCAGGCGCTACCTGTGCTCTTGCGGGAAATTGATGTGGAGAGAGGCCGACTGGATCAGGAAGAGGAGGGAGATCTGGATCAGATGGAAGACTCTCGTCCCTCGATGGATGATCCATGCGCACTTACGCAGTTCCAGATGAATATGGTACTTCCTACTACAGCCGTGCCTATCGAAATGCAGTTGGATGAGCCTGATGTAGAAATTGATATTGTGGATGCATAATCTAAAGATAAAACGGAATAGATAGAGTATGGAAACAGTGCGACCGACATGGGAAAAGACAACACTGTTTAGACAGATTATTCAGCCATTAGATAGTGATCTTGTCTTAGAGTCAAATCAAATCGACCATGTCAATTCGGCGGAAGAGACCGCATTACATGAATGTCGAAATCGTATCACTCAGTATGAAGAATCACTTAGTAATGGTAAAAATTGGGAGTACTATAAAAAGATCGTAAATCCATTCGAAATTGTCTATACACAGAAAAAATACCAGAATTTCCCTGAGTCCATTTGTTTTTTAAAGCCACTTTCTCGATCCTATTTTAAGATGATTGAAATATTGGATCTGCTGCAGTTTTTTGAAATGTTTCCACAGGAGGCTATTCGAACCGCGCATGTATGTGAGGGGCCTGGTGGATTTATTGAGGCGTTATTCGATGAAGCAGGTAAGCATGACAGGACGATTCACAGCAGTACTGCGATGACATTAAAGTCTCGAAAGACAAATATTCCTGGATGGAAGCGTGCCACCCATTTTTTACAGAAAAATAAGAACATTAACATTATCTTTGGCAAAGATTATACAGGTGATATCATGAAACCAGAAAATCAACAGTATTTTATTGATTATACCGCACAACCCGATCAGGAGAGAACCATCCACATCTTTACTGCCGATGGAGGGTTCGATTTTTCATGCGATTATATGAAGCAAGAAACGATGGTCTTTCCGTTATTGCTGGCATCGACCAAAATTGGTTTAGAAGTGCTGAAAGTGGGAGGGGTCTTTGTGCTAAAGCTGTTTGATTTCTATCATCAATGCACAATCGATCTTCTTCGCCTGCTCTCCTTTCATTTTGAAGGATGGACACTGTATAAACCGTGTATGAGCCGACCATGTAATCCAGAGCACTACTTTATTGGAAAAGGGTTTACAGGCTGTTCCACTAAAGTGCTTGATGTAATGCGATTGTGGTGTAGCATGTTAGAACATGGCCAGCCGCTGGAGTCTCTCTTTGTTCCTCAGCATATCGAATGCGAGTGGCTCCAACACATTCAACAAGTGCGTCAGACATCGTTTCATTTGCAGACTGAATATTTAGAGCGTGTTTTTTCGATTATCGAGAGCAGCAATGAGGATGAGATCCGTGCCTATTTGAAGAGAAATGAGAGGACAAGTTATGAATGGTGCATACGATTTAAGGTTCCTATTTTTTCGCGCCGCTACCATTTAATTGAGGCGTCACAAAGCGATCCACCAGCTTCTTTCCCACAATGACAGAGGCCTGGTGTTGAGACATATTGCCGTTTCCCATTTGATCCATCATCGCTAACATGCTTTGAATGGGAGCAAGATCCTGACGGGCAATGACCTTTTTAAAAAGTTCCGGATAATTCTCAATAAATTCCGGAACACGGGCGCGAATGATCCCTTCCGAATCACCCTGTGACATCCAGAGGGCAATGTCTTGTAGCATGGTGCGAACATACACCGCGCGATTCGTGGGGTCATATTCCAGCGGTCTAGCTTCTGCTTCGGCGGTGGCTTCTGCAATGCTTTGACGATCAAGAGGGGGCAATGAGTTCTTATTCGACATGCTATGATCTGAAATGGAGTAGAAAAAAGGTTTTATATTAACTCACATGAATAGAATTCATCATATGGCGGCACCTCCTGGAAATCTGTCTAATGCGCCAATCATGATAAAGCCTGAATTACTTGCCGGAAAGAGTACGATTAAAACTAGTACGGAGATGGCAAATGTACAGGCACAAGCTGCTGTGCTTAGACAAAATCAAGCGATCAGCAGTCCAGATGAAAAGCCTTCTGTCATGGTTACTCTAGGTCAGACAAATCGTCCAGTTACAGTAGTCCCAAAGGTCCCAACGGTCTCAACTGATGGATTCTCTTCTGGATCAGCCGAATATGCACTTTCTGTCATTGGTGTATTATGCATCGTGTATGGCATCGTCGCAAAATAGTGATGGAATCTAATAGTAGAAGATGTGGGATACAGATGACATATGGGATAATGAATCAACTGACATCATCGTTGTAGGGATTGATGAGGATTTTCGTAAGCGCCTGTTAAAGGCGAAGCATCGGCTCTATCATGCCATTATCTTTGCCCCATCATTGGGGACCAAAGAGGCACATGATAATCAATTACTTCAGGTCTATTTGCGTAAGTTGAATGCATTTTATGTGTTAGCCGTTCGCGCACAAGATGCACCCATCGAGGATACACAGTTACTGATCTTTCCAAAGAGAACACGGTCCATTATCAAAGAGGTACTGGATTGGATTACTATCTATTTTCAAAAGAATAGCATTCCTCATACCATTCCATACGAACAATGCATTAAAGCTAATTTACATACCTATCAATTTATGCAAAATTTTATGATACCCCAGTAGAAATGCCTTCTGTGCAAGAATGCCCAAAAGGGTACCGACTGCGTAAAGGTTATACTCGCAGGTTTAGACAAAGTGTCGCCTCCTCTGGATACACTGTGCGGCGAAAAGGAAAGGTGATTACGATTCACCCAAAGACAGATGCAATTCATGTACCGTCCGGATGCATTAAGACTCGTACTCATACCCAGAAAAGTAGTACAAATCAAGATAAAACGCGAAGTCTGCGAAAAGGTGTGATTACATCATACGGATATCAATGGGGGTTATCCGATCCTCTTCGCCAGCGTGCCCTGAAGAAGGTCATTAAGGAGTATGGTGTTCAACCTGTGTACAATCGATTGAATACGGTAGCCACATTATCTAAAAAAGCAGGCCATCCAGGTCGTTTGCGATTTGAGCAAGATGTGCAGTGGATTCGCAGACATTATGCTCTAACAAAGTAAGTTGCTCTTCATTTGTCGGTATCATCGACAAGAAAGAGAAATGTAGAAAAGATTTCCCATAATTGGTTGTAGGGAGTGAGTAGGAGGATGAGTTCAACGACATCAGCATCCGCATCAGATAGAGGATTTGATAGATCCTTTATCGAGAACGCCCGCACGGGATCACCATATCATGTATCAAAAGAAGATATGCAACGATTACAACAACCAATAACAGATCATAATCTAGTACCACATTTGCCCTATCCTGTAACAGGTATACCTAATCAATATCTATCACAACCTACAGGATCAAGACAATTGAGTAGGACAAATCAAGATGCACCAGTTCCATCCATTTCTCTTATGCCGATGGCGGCAGTAGCTGCAGCAGCCACAGCCAATAAAGCCACCATAGCCGATATAGCTACCACAACAGCCAATACATCAAATGAATTATGGTCTTTTAGCGGATCCATTTTCTATTTAATCCTTTTTGGCGCACTATTTTATGTGATCATATTTGGTGTCAATGTATCCAACCAACTAAGTAATGTATCTGATAATGACTGGGCAAGCAAACGATGTCAGCCATGGGTATTACCGATTGCCGGCTGGTTAGGGCCAACAGGTACGAAAACATCTGAAAATTTCAACTTTTGCATGGGTAGCATTTTTAAAACACACTCCATGCCATTTGTGGGATCCGTTACTTCATCCTTTTCCACATTTACAGACCTATTACGCTCTCTTTTTGATTCGGTAGGATCGATCCAGACTACCATTGCAACATTAGGAGGCGGTATCAACACTGTATTTCAAGAATTTACCGAGCGACTCTCCCATTTTTTCTTTAAATTGCGAATGAGCGGCATTTATTTGAAGATGCTCTTTGGACGATTGTACGCGGTTCTCTTTTCCGTCATGTACATGGGAATGTCAGGAATTACAGGAATGACTTCTTTTACGAATACCTTTCTCTTTTCCTTCCTCAATACCTTCTGCTTTCCAGGAGAAACGGAGGTCATTGTAAAGAGCCCAACAGGTACGTCTGTACGCACCCCTATTAAAGAGGTGAAGATCGGCGATGTTCTCCTACCAGGACATACCACCGTCACTGCACTATTCCGATTTTATTCAAAGGGTCAGCCCATGGTTAAATTAGGCCCCGTTACGGTAAGTACGAATCATTATCTCATGCATAATGGAAAGCCTATTATGGCAGGAGATCACCCTCATGCCATTCAGCTGGGGCCATGGAATTCAGATGACTTACTCTATTGTCTGAATACGACCGATCACACTATTCCTATGGAATATCTGACCTTCCTGGATTATGATGAAGCACCCGAATGCGATGAGCCAACACTACGATGGATTGAGAAGACCGTTAATGCAAAGGAGAGTACATCTACAAATTATGCATACAAGGACGCCTGCTTTGCCATCAATGAAGAGGCAAAGATTAAGACCATGCATGGTCTGGTGGCTGCGAATCAAATTCAAATCGGCGATTATCTTACAACAGGCTCAGAAGTAGTGGGTATTATCCGTCGGCAAGTCAGTGAAGTCTGTACCCTCTCTAATCAAGTATCCGTGACTCCTGCCACACTCTATTGGGATCAAACAGCCAATCAATGGAAACGAATGGGAGAACATCATGCTTATCGCCAAAATCACACTGAATTCATATCGTTTGTTGTCATTCCTAACTCACAGATTGAGCTCGAGGATGGGACGCGTGTAAGAGATTATATGGAGGTTTGTTCTCCGGATTCGGAAATGTATTACGCGGAGCATTTAGAGTCAATTGTATAAAGAGTTATTTTATTAGTAGGGAATATCATCCATAAGGAGATGGATGCGAAATGGCCTATTATTCTAACGACCATCGTCCTATTTGCCATCATGGGCATAGTGATTGCAAGTATGGATCGAAATGTAATTATGAGCAATTGGGCCGATAACCGATGTAACCTTTCCGTTATGTTCTCTTCTTTTCTTTTTAAACCGGATTCAGATACACGATCTCGAGGTGAATTTTCAACGGACAACTTTTCATTTTGTATGCAATCCTTTGTGCAAAAATTTATGGCTGCACTCATGATACCCATCAACGCCATCATGTCAAAACAAATTAATATTGTCGGTGGAGCCATGGATGCACTGGGTATGATACAAACAATGTTATCAACGATGTATCATGCATTTACATCTTATTTGGGTAGTTTTTTTGGTAAGTTCAACTCATCTGTCTATGAAATGAGCCGCATCATTCAATATTTACATATGGCGGTTAGCCGTGCCAATGCGATGGCGGTAAGCATGATTTACACAGGTCTCAGTGTATTTCGCGGAATGCTGAATACCATTCAAACCATCATTAAGGTTATTCTTATCATATGCGGTATCATGTTAGTGATTATTATTATATTATTCTTGTTCTTCTTTGAATTTATTCCCCTTATTATTGCTGCATTGGTGGCGATTGCATCCGCCGTTAGTCTATTATCATTTATGATGCCAGATTCTGTTCGTAATGACGCAGAGAGTAATAAATCAAACTGGACATGTTTTGCAACAGGGACACGCATTCATCGAAAAGGAGAGGAAACTGGAACATGTGTAGAGGACATCAAAGTAGGAGATGAACTATCAGATGGTAGTCGTGTCACTGCTGTAATTCAATCAAATGGATCCAAGATTGAGCTCTATGATCTTCTGGGCATTCGCGTATCAGGGTCTCATTTGGTACAACAGCCCAATGGTGAATGGAAATCCGTTTCATCAGATAAAAGAGCTATTCAACTGAAAGAGGTATCCCCCATCTTGTACTGTTTTAATACGACATCTAACTGTATTCCCATTCAGTCTCCAAATGAGAATACGACCTTCCTCTTTCGCGACTGGGAGGAAATTGGAAATGATGACCACAAGGGGCAATACATTTGGAATTACATGATATCAAACATGTTAAACCGTGGATCAGCAAATAAGGCATGGAAGCATAATCTCAAAATGGACTGTGAGGTAGCGCTAGTTGGAAAACAGGTACAAGTGAAAACCATGCATGGATGGGTACCGATCTCATCACTTGCCACTCCATTTGGAAAAGTAATGGACCGAATGGGTAAAGAACAGGATATTTTAGGGATTATTCACGGAGAAGTGGAAGGCGCCGACCAGAAAAAGGAGACATGGCATACGGAACACTATGAAGACCATGATGGGGTCTGGATAAAGGGAACCTCTACTGTGCGCCACGGTGCGCATCATCTTCAGGGCATGGCATTAATTACCGAAACGGGCGAGTATATTGTATGGGATCCATCTGAGCAAAAAGAGAAAATAGTACGAGACTTTACGGAGATTGGCTATGATTCCATTTATGAGACCTATTCATTTGTAGAGGAGAGACTCCGGACCTATTGTTCAAACGACAAAACAGAATAGGCGTCATTAGATTATCTAAAGCGTAATAAGTAGAATGAAAACCGGGTTTCTCATCACAGGTTTAGTATTATTGCTCCTTGCTAATTTACTCATGGTCTATTCCAGTCGAATGGGTCGCCGTGAAGGATTTATGGGTTATTTTCTCGAGAATGCGGGTCCATCGGGACTCGGCAAGTACAAGTTGGAGCCGATTGGCGCATTTGATGATGTCCGTGTGACACCCAACAACGGCGTTAGCTCATGGCGTGGAACGGACCCGAATGAGCCTCTGTTGGGCCCTGCCTTTACACCCGGCCCTGACAGCCTCTTTATCTTTAAGAACAATCAATCAAAGCCTGAGTGCTGCTCTGCTTCGTATGCATCAGATACCGGCTGTGTCTGCACGAGCCCCGAGCAGAGAAATTATATTAACATGCGTGGAGGAAATCGTACGGTAGAGGACGGTGTCTAATCTATTTCATTGTATTCTATGATTATTAAAATGAAGAAATTCATTATAACAATCATTCGTTTTATCTAATAGAATGAATGCAGTAGCAAACTCTCGATCTGCTGCAAGCAACGCAAGCAACGCAAGCAACGCAAGCAACGCAAGCAACGCAAGCAATGCAAGCAACGTTAAAGTGAACTCAAATAGCTCATTTATTAGTGCTCCTATTGCAAATGTATCGGAATCGGTTAAGAAAATGATGAATGGTAATATGTCATCAAACTTTACAGAACCGATCAATGAATCCATTAACTCTGCTTTTGAAAGTGATACATCACCTTATGTATCCATCCCCATTATTCTCGGGCTGGGTCTGTTAATCATTTTGTTCATTATCTTCATTATCTTTCGTAATCAAGTTAGCATCGGATTAGAGATTGTATGGCAGAAAATAAAGGCCATGTTTGGCTATTCTGAACCAGCCGTTGAACCCGCTCCGCCCTCCTATGCACCTGATTCACCTGTCCCTGAGCCCTCCGCGATTGAGAAGATCCTACCAGGCAAGAAAGAGGTCTTTAACATTGCCCAGGACAAATATACCTATACGGATGCTGAACCCTTATGTAAAGCATTTGGTGCAGAGCTTGCCACATACGACCAAGTAAAAGATGCATGGAATAAGGGTGCAGACTGGTGCAATTATGGATGGATCAAGGGTCAGTCAGCAGTCTATCCCACACAGCAATCCACATATGATAAGATCCAGATGGGCCCCGAAGAGCAGCGAATGTCATGCGGTACCCCAGGTGTGAATGGAGGCTACTTTGACAATCCTGAGCTCCGATTTGGTGTGAATTGCTATGGTAGCAAGCCATCGGAAACAAATGCGGATGAGCGCAACCAGATGAAGAAGAATCACAACTTGACGCCAGAAACCATCTTATATGATAAGAAGGTACAAGACTATAAGGTCAATTTGGATCAGATCCCAGTGAATCCCTTTACATCGGGTACATGGTCATCGTAAGTTATAGAACAGAAGGTGATAGTTCGATCTCCTTTTGTACGGGTAGGCCACTCTGTTTGAGTGTTTTGTGAAGGGTGTATCCACGATTAGCGCGAATGAAGGTCATAATATCAAGGGTCTCGTCTTTGAGGCATCGATGACGAAAGTAGCCGTGAAGCAACTCCTCGATTTTGGAGAGCGACATAGGGTTCGGTTCGCGCTTGGTCGTGACCTGGATTTTCCCTCGATTGATTTGAATAATGGCGGTCTCCATGCCTTGTTGTTGAAGTGTGGTAATAATCTGCTTTTCAAAGTCATCCTTGATCTTTCGAGAGGCGCCATATTGTTTGTAAAAAGAGGAGGCCAGATTGCCATAATGTAACCAAGATCGTACATAAGTACCAATACCGGAGTCAGCCATGGTTGCTATCCATAGCGTTTTTAAATTGTTAGACACTCTTCACACAAGACGGACACATTGCGACTTTATTATGATTCCATAATAATATCACAAAAATGAGGATGACAATAATGAAAATAATGGCAAATACACAAATGGCAATAATAAGATAAGGTAAGGATCTCTGAAAAATGTATTGGAGAAAGGGCTCAATAACGAGCTGTTGAATGTAATTTTTGGTATCAGAACTGGCAAGAGATAACGCAAATTGGTCGATTTGTCCTTTTAACATATGAATAAATCGCTCCTTATCCTTTGTCCGGTCAGGTGGCATTTTGTTACTGTGGTGAAATTAACCGATCTCTTCTAATCGCTGTGGTCAGAGATATGCCGACCTTTAAAGCGCCTCAATATTCAAAAATGGTACATGCCACAACAAAGGCGATTGAGCCTTGTTACACCTTTCCTATTGAATTCACGGACTCAGAGGAGACTCCCACCTTTGTAGGGGATGATACCGCCTCTCTTTCACTGGAGTCCCTTCAACGCACGATTCAAGAGAATGCTACCTGGTGGGATGGAGTGGTTCAGTCCTTTTTGCAAGCATCGGTCAAACTTTTTTCAAAGCCATATACGATTCAGCAGATTCATAAGATTGCGAAGCATACCCTTCAGGGTACCGAGCCAGCACAGTTTCCTGTTCATGTAACGGTACAACCTGTTAGCATTCAGATTCGTAATGGATCGTTCTGGGTACATTGGAAATATACAACAGAGCCCGTGCAGATTGATATTCCGGATCTGGCTGAACCAGATGATACGGTACTATCTACTACCCCTCTTCCGGTTCAGGCACAGGTGAATAATGAGATATATGAATTGAACCTGGATGACCTACCGATTGATAAAAACGCTACGGAGGCGCCGCTTACACTTGCCCCACCCACCAAGTTCTATGATAAACATAAGGTGAAAGAGGCCCGTCTAAAGGCAAAATTGGCAGTGTATCGAGCCCAACACCAAATGACGAGGTATTATGAAAAATACGGTACGGAACTGACGGACTCCGATACAGGTACGGGCTCCGATACAGGGGAGGAGTCAGAGGAGGAGGTCCAACTTTGAAAAGACGTGTTCGGCATACTTTCTTATAAAATAATGCCCTCATTCTTTTATAGAAAGTAATGGCAGGTACAGAAATGAAGAACGTCGTTTTAATCGCCCTAGTTGTGTTGGTCATCGTATTTGTACTCTATCAATATGATTCGTCCCT
>Ga0315284_10010364_pt1 | contig 13281 bp, 16 predicted proteins | sample YL17G09_16_MG_FD_203696 | JGI IMG/M metagenome (GOLD analysis project Ga0315284, IMG submission 203696) | Sediment microbial communities from Yellowstone Lake, YNP, Wyoming, USA - YL17G09_16 | ecosystem: Environmental > Aquatic > Freshwater > Lake > Sediment | place: USA: Wyoming | collected...
TCTTGAACCTGGAAGGAGATGCCGTCTACTGCTTTCAAATCGTTGAATTCTTTGGTTAAATTTTTAACTTCGATAGCCAACATAGAAGTTATTATACCTCTTCGCTCCGCTCGGGACAAGCAAAAAATCGCCGTTTTGGCGAATTATTCGGGCTGTGGGCTTTGGGTAATGTTAGAACTGCAATTCAACAACAAGTTGGGGCATTTTAGCCAATTTTAAACCCTCAAGTTTAGTTTATCAGATTTTACCTCACCCTACCATCAAAAAACCGCCTGATTGGCGATTCTTTGTTTAATGTTAGAACCTTGGCTATTTCTGACTTTTCTTTAAGATAATTATACTTAAGATAAACGCAATAGTGAAAAATATTGCTCCGTAAAAACAAGAGCTAAGAAATGGATTAACCAAACCTCCCGCACACCCTGTAGTGCAGGCAGATTTGCCTGTCCATTTTAAAAACTCCATTATGAAGTTCGCCCAAGCAAAGAGAGTGCCCCCAAGTAAAACTATAAATTGAACTAAGATTATTTTTTTCATATTTTTAGAATTACTTTATTAACATAACGACCTTTGTCTCATTTTAAAATCTGCTTTATAGAATTATTAAATATTTAACCAGAGTTGGATTTATTATTTTTTTATACCCAATAAATTCACTATTTTTGTCTTATCAAATCCAATTACCAATTCGCCTTCAATTTCAAGAACGGGCACTTCCATTTTTCCAGTTTTTTGAATTAATTCTTCCCTCGCTTTTTCATCTTTGGAAATATCAATATCTTGAAATTTTATGCCTTTTTCTTTTAAAAACTCTTTCACGGTATAGCAATATGGACAAACTGGCGTAGTAAAAACTTTTACTGTTTTTTTCTCGTTCATAAAATAATTAAATATTTAACCAGAAACTGTAAGTAATAAACACCAACGATTATAAAGATTGAAGCGACTATATACCGCATTACTTTTTCCGCCTTCTGTATAATCCCAAATAATTTATTTATCTTTTGCACGCTAAAAGCGATTAAGAAAGAGAAAATAATAACAGGCAGACCAGTGCCAAGAGCAAATAGAGGCGGCAATAATAAACTTTCAGAAGATTTTAGGACTAAAGGAATTAAAACACCAAAAAACAAAACCCCGCTATAGGGACAAAAAGCCAGAGCAAATAAAACCCCCAAAAGTAATGAGCCCATATAACCCTTGGTTGTCAACCATACCTTAATGTTTTCTATCCTCTTATTTTTAACGCTAAAACTAATTTTTATAAATCCAAACATTATCAAACCGATAATAATCAGAATTGGACCTAAGATTTTATCTCCCCAACCTTGAAAAATTCTGGAAATTTCAAAAGAAGATAATCCAAAATAAATTAAAGTTGCTAAAAGAGTATAACTAATTCCTCGTCCAATCGTATAAAACAAACCATTTAACAGAGTGTTCTTAATAGTTTTTACCTCTTTTGAGATATAGGCGATAGCAGTGATATTAGTAGCCAAAGGACAAGGACTAATTGAAGTAAGCACCCCCAGAAGGAATGCCGATAAAATATGAATATTGTAATTATCAATTAACGAATTGATTAAACCCATAGATTTTTATTTACCCAGAAGATTGTTAATTTTGTCTTCAATGTAATCTTTGAACTTTGCCGTATTGCCAATTAAACTCCATACTTTAATATCTTGTTCAATATGATCTGTTCCATCTTTAATGGTATTAAAATATAATGCCGAACCGCCTGCTTGAAATTTTTTAGCCAACTCTTTATTTTCTGGCAAATCAATGTTAATCTCTCTGAATTCAACTTGTCCCAATTTAATTTCATTTTGAAAGCGTTCATTCACCGTTTCGCCAGTGAATCTGCCAATGGCGATACAGGTAGGACAACGCTGGGTTGCGTGAAAAAGGAAAACCTGCACCTTATTAGTTTGCGAATTATCTAATACAGACTGATTAAAGCTGGTTTTATCTTCAATACCGCTTACTTGTGTATCTGACCGCTGACTGTTAATTTTGACCGCTACTATTATTATAAAAAAAATAACGATAGCGACTCCTAAGATAATTTTTTTGTTTTTCATAAAATAAAATTAAACAAATATCCTGTAAAAATTATTCCTATCCCGACAATCGTTGCGAATATAATAATTAGTTTTGTTTTCATAACTCTTCGTAAAATCATAAACTCTGGCAAAGACAAACCAGTCACTGCCATCATAAAAGCAAGCGTAGTTCCCATAGATACTCCTTTTTCAGTCAAAACACTAACAAGCGGGATAACGCCCGCCGCATTGGAATAGAGGGGAATGCCAATAAGCACCGCCAGAGGAACCGCATACCATTTCTCGCCACCTGCATAACGAGCGATCAGTTCAGTCGGCACATAGCCGTGTATCCAAGCCCCGATTCCAATTCCGATAATAATAAATAACCAAACTTTTTTTAGAATACCAATGGTATAATTACTTGCGTAATCAATCCTCTGCTTCCAAGATAATGAAGGCAATTCAAGCTGATTATCTTTTTTGTTTTGTGAAAAATTTTCTATAAGGTTCTCAACTTTCAATTTACCAATAATAATCCCCGAGAAGATGGCAACAATCAATCCGCTTCCGATATACAACAAAGCTATTTTCCAACCGAATAATCCAAAAAGAAGGACTAAAGCCACTTCGTTTATCATTGGAGAGGCGACAAGAAAAGAGAAGGTTACGCCAAGCGGAACACCCGCCTCAACAAACCCTAAAAACAACGGTATCGCTGAACAAGTGCAGAACGGCGTTATTATGCCGAATAACGAAGCAAGAATGTTTCCAATGAATTTCTTTTTATAAGAAAGAATCCCTTTAATTTTTTCTGGCGGCAGGAAAGAACGCACGATAGAAACAATAAAGATAATTACTGTCAATAAAATAAAAATTTTAATGATATCGTAAATAAAAAAATCAACCGCTTCTCCTAAAAGCGTCTTTGGCGTAATAGAAAATAACTGATAAGTTACCCAGTCAGCAAATGATTTAATCATTTTTCGTCAGTAATTTTTTAATATCTTCAACCGATGGGATAACCCCGTAAGTTGCGACTTTTTCGTCAATAAGTAATGCTGGAGTGCTCATAATCCCATAACTCATAATCTCTGAAATTTCGGTGATTTTTATAACTTCTACATTTATATTGAGCTGCTGTAGGGCTTCATTGGTATTTTTTTCCAATTGTTTACAATTTGAACAACCCGTCCCTAAAATTTTTATTGTCATATTTTTATAGTTATTTAATAAAATTAGATAATAAAGAAAAGAATTTTTTAATATCTTTTTGACTCAAAGAATAAATTATTTTTGTGCCTTCCCGATGTGATTTGATTAAGCCAAAATCTTTGAGGACTTTTAAGTGATGAGAAACAAGATTTTGTGGCAAGCCAAGATGTTGCCATATTTTACAAACGCACAATTCTCCCCTTTTTAATAAACACAAAAGGGAAAGACGATTTTCTTCAGAAATTACTCTTAAAAAATCAACCGTCTTTTTTAATTCCCCACTGGCTTTTCTATTTTTACGGCATTTTAATTTCATAGATTTTATACGAATATCAATATATATTGATATTCTATCTCTATAGAAATAAACTGTCAAATGCTTAAATCAAAAATCGCCTCTTTGGCGATAATTTGTTTATTTATTTTTTGGTTTCTTATTTGATTCAATCTGTCTTATAAAAATCTCGGCAAGTCTCTCAGCCGCTTTATCAACGATTTCTTTTTCTTCTTTCTTATCTTTTTTCATTTTCCAACCTTTTTAATGTAATTTTGAGGATTTTCCCTCATATCAATTTTCAACAATAAATCAAAAAAGCCGACGAGATTGTTTGCGGCTTCTTCTGCTTCGGCAAAAGATAATTCTTTACCATATTCTTCTTTAAAAAGCTCTTGCCATTCTAAAATCCTCTCTTTTGAAAGATTAGACATTAGATTGATAACATCTTCCAACCCGAAAAGTCATCGGGGTTATATTTATACTTTTCGTTATCATTTAGCTTCCAAGAACCATTTATATTCACAATGATTCCGCCCCACAATTTCCTGCCCTTTTTCTTTCGTTGTTTAATGTATCTTTGTAGGGCTTCTGCTCGTGGTGCGGCGTCTTCTGTTTCTGCCGTTCTACCTGATTTAGTATCAAATATTCCGACACTCCTATCTTTGAATTGAACTATAAAATCGGGGTAAAAGGCCTGATTGTCCTCTCTTAAAACAGCGAAATATTTTATCTCTGCCTCACCATTTTTATACCACCATTTAACCTTTTTGGAATTATTGAGAGTATCTATAAATAATCGCTCTGGTTCGCTTGCTTTAGCCGTATAAAAGGGTTTTAAGGCAGAAAGGTGCTGTTCCTCGGCCTTGTATTTACTGTTATAACTGACAAATAACGGCACTTCCCAGTTTGGCGTTTTTTGCAACTCTCTTTTTTCGCTTAACTTTTCAACGACTTCTTTTTTATATTGTTCTTTCGCTAAATTTATACTATCTACGAATAACTGAGCATTTTCTTTTCCTAAAACAATTTTCTGAACTTTCGGGTCGTATTTTGCAAACTTAAATCTTTGGTTAAAAAATTGGTAAATAGCGGTCTTCATTCTGTCGCTGGAATCTGCTGGAGCATAGGGAGTGCAGTTCTGAACGATAAACTTATCAAATTTATCTTGTAATTCTTTTTCGTTTAAGACGATGCTTATAGTTCCTTTATGTTCAATCTCGCCAGATTTATCAACATCAACAATTCTACCTTCTGCGATTATCGGGTTGATTATCTTTGTTGGTTTAAGGTTTATCTGTTCTTTCAACCCATTTTTATCTGCTATCTTCGTAAAAATCTTAATAAATTCTCCAGATAGACGGGTTCGCTCTCTCTGTCTTTTCAAATAAATTGATGACAATGAGATATTTTTATAAAGTTTATTGTTTCGCTTCGCTTCGTAAATGGTTATATAATCTTTTGCATAATCTTCTGTGATTTCAATGTTTGGCAGATTGGTAAAAATAAAACCCTTGTTTAACTCTGGTTCTTTAGAATAGTATTTTAATTCGGGCATTCTCATTATTCTGCCGATTGTCTGTATCGTAAAAATAAAACTTTTAGATTCTCTAAAAATTACTAAGATTGAAGCTCTTGGACAATCCCAACCAAGAGCAATGGCCTGTTTAAAAATTAGCACTTCAACCTCGTTGTTATTTTTCTCTATGTTTGGTAAAGTATCTGATTTGTCTTCTGATAGCCATATGGCCAGTTTGCCATTCTTTTCTGTTATTCTTTTTCTATCTAAAATCTTAACGACTTCCTCTTTTTTGCTGGTTAAACCAGCCCTATTATCTGGAAGCTGAATAAGCATTAAGGGGTTTATCTTTGAACCTTCTTTTTTATACATCTTAGTCAGCTCTTCTCTCTTTTTAAGAGCCTCTTCTATAACTATCTCGTCCGAGCTTTTAGTGCCAACTTTAACATCAAGAAATTCGGGATTTACTGCAATTTCAGACTTAATCATTTCTTCTGCTTTTACATCGCTCAAATTAACACTTACCCAACCACCAATGTTCTCTTTCAGATGAGGGGTTGCAGAAACCTCTAAGGTTATTTTGGGACTTATAATTTCAATCAATTCTTTTGACTTTTCAGAATTAGCTGTATGATGACTCTCGTCTATTATTAAAACGATGATTCTACCTTCTTCTTTAGTATTCTTAATTACGCTATTTAAATTATTATCCTGTTCATTTTCCCTTACAAAAATGTTAATGTCTTTTTTATTTATGCTGTTCCAGTTAATAAACAAGATTTCATTTTCGCCGATCCTTCTGTCTTCTAAATCTTCAAAATAAGAACATTTTAAGGTTCTATCGTCTTCATAATAACCCTCTAATTTCTCTTTGCTTTGCTCGTGCAGCATTCTTACAGAAACCCAAATAAAAGAAAACTTTTTGCCATCTTCCCTATCTGGAATAAGCTCTTTTAGGAACTCAGAAACCATCACCGTTTTACCAGAGCCAGTGGGAGCTTGAAATATAACCGTCTTGTTTTCTGAAGACCTTAAAGAATTTTCTATCGCTTTATGCAAATTTTCTACTGCTTGTTTTTGGTAATCTTTTAGTTCTATCATTTAAATATGCGTTTATAAACATTTAATATAACGGCTGGAATTGGCTTTAATTCAACCAGCTTTTTAATATCCTCAAATTCTTCTTCTCTGGCACTATCATCAAGCGAAAAAACATAAACAATAAATTTCTTGCCTATCTTTTCGGCTTCTTTTTTGAAGGAAACAATACCAGCATCATCGTAAATTATGCCAAGATATTTGCCACCATTGTTTTTGAAGATTTTGAAGTTAGAACCTTTTTTGACGCTTTCAAAACAATCTTCTTTGAGACAAAGCATTTCGGTTGATTTATCAACCAAGCTCTTTTTATTTCTGTCTGTCGGTTCTGCATCAACAAAATCAGTTTTGTAGTATTTCAAATTACCTCCCAGTTCCTGCTTAATTACTTTCTTAATTCTTGGATAACAAACATCACTCATAATTTTATATTCCTCTCCTTTCACAATTTCGTCATCATTGGTGCATAAAATAAATTTACGATTGCCGCCATCTTCTTTATTCAAGTCCAAAACTGCGTGCCCCGTTGTGCCAGAGCCAGCAAAAAAATCAAGAACGATGGCAGATTTATCTTTTCTTGATTTAAGAATACGCTTGATTAACTTTATTGGCTTTTGCCCATCAAATTCATCAGTCCCAAGATATTTAGACACTTTTTCGCCAGAAAACGAGACAATGGCTATACTATTCAAATCATCATACTCATTACAATTCCAAGTATCTTCAAGTGGGTATCTTTTGGGACGATTTTCATAATTTATAAATTTTAGTAATTCTGCTTGTTGGGATTTATTTAATCCCAACGCTAACAATTTTTCTCTTACCCTCTCGTTGGGCTTTAATATGGACTTGAAATCTTTATTCTCAATATATTCTTTATTAAATTTAAAGTGTAAATGGCTTTTGGAATACATCAATATCGTGTCGTGATTTCTAATAAAATTTGGTGCTAATGTTTTGAACCCAGAAAGCCAACCAATTCGCCAAACAATTTCTCTTTGAAAATTTTGCTCTCCAAAAACCTCATCGCATAAAAGTTTTAGTTGGGCTACTTCGTTGTGGTCAATGTTGATAAATATAACCCCATCTCGTTTGAGAAGATTTTTAGCCAAAATCAACCTTTTGTGCATAAACGATAACCATTTGGAATGCCTATAAGTGTCCTCTCTATCAACATAATTATCGTTATAAATAAAATCCTTATTCCCTGTATTGTAGGGAGGGTCAATATAAATTAAATCCACGCTTCCGTTGTGAGTGTAATTAAGAGTAGAGAGAGCGTGGTAATTATCGCCTTCAATCAAAATGTTCACGGGCTTGTCTTCTGCCGTGATTATTTCTTTTTTTGTGTCTTCTTGAAAAATGGGTAATTTATCTTTACAGAGTTTAGCAACCTTTTCTGGCTTTTCTTCCCAAACAAGCCCATATTTTTTAGGTTTTATCTTTTTTATTTCTTCTTTAAGAAGTCTAATTTCCTCAAGAAGTTCTTTTTCATTTGGCATACCTGTGGTAGGTTTTATTGTTTATGCCGTTTGACGGAAAACCACAAAGCTCGCCGCCAGTGATGGCCTTACGACCACCCATATCCTTTTCAGGATATGACCTACCACAGGTGCTCTGACGACGAGCTCTCTATCCTGTGGTAGGTGTTTTGTGCCATACCTTATAGAAATATAAGGGTTAGGCGAATATTCAATTGTTTTTTTATATTACTATAAATTTATTCAATTTCAAAGAAGATTATTTAAGAATTGAAAAATAAGCCAAAAAATGGCAAAATAAAGAAAAATTACAATAAAAATTACTATGACCCCAGAGGAAAAATTTAATACAGAAAACGAAAATCCGCAGACAATTATAAAACCAAAATCTTTGGAACTTATCGCTAAAGAAATTGGAGAATTAGACACTTATACCAATCTTATAAAATTTCTCATAGAGTGTGGTATTGACCCAAACCTAATTAAATACATACAAGATGAATATTCCAGACAATCAAAATGGCAATTGATTTATGCTGTTTTAAGTGAACTTGCTACTTCACCAAATCCTAAAGACCAAGAAATACTATTCAAAATCATTGAAGAAGCCAGCCATCCGTTGATGCACAATGGAGACGAAGAACTGGCTAAAAAATACGAAGATAAATTCAATAAATTGCTTAAATATGACGGCTTCGCCCTGCGAAACTATAAACTGAAAAGAATAAGTAAAGAAGCTGAGCAAGATAACGATTTAGACTTATATCTTAAAAAGAAAATTTTGGTTGAAAATTGGAGAGACGATGTGCCACATCCTATAACAGAACTATCCTTCAACAATAATATGGTGGAACAAATTTGTTATTCTCTGTGGGATTTATTTATCTCAGACATTATATTTTTTGGGGCAAATACTTCGCCAGAAAATATCTTAGTTGAAACCGATCCACGATTTCACAAAGAAATTGCTTTTAATTGGAATTTGATTAGAGATTTAGATAATAATCCACACAAAATTGAAGCTAATTATGGTCTTGAAATAGAGATACTCAATGAAAAAAGGCTTAAGCAAGACATAGAAGACGAAATCAATGAGTTTATATCCAATAAAGTTCAGAAAGAAAAAATTGAAAAAGAAAAAGATTTTTATCCCGATACCAAATTCCTTGAAACTCCATCTTATCTACGGGGTATTTCCGCTAACTATTATGCCTACAAAAAACAGAAGGAATTTATACTTAATTTTATCGCTAATCTATACAACAAATTTGAAAACGAAATACTCGTTATAAAATTTAATGAGATAGAGGATAAAAATGTTAATGTTTTGCGAACAGTAATAGCACTTGAGAACGAAGGATTTTTTACCATAAAAGAATTACGCAATAACAAAAAAGAATGGATAGATAAAGATAGTGTTTATGTAAAGATTCAGCTTGTTGAGTCTAAAATACCGACAATTAAAAAATCCTTCCTCGCTACCGAAAAACAAAAAGAAGTAAACAATGAAATTGATAATGAGTTATCAATTAGTAAACCTGCGAAAGAACCAATCTCCATAAAAGGAGAGATAAAAATTGAAGGACTGAAAGAAGGATTAGAGGCAATTGCCAAAACAAAAAAAGAGGAAGATAAAAATAAATTTCCTTACAAACTACCAGCAGGGACAAAATGGGAAGATTTTATTATTAAATTTGAAGATGAAGAAAATGTATTTATTCAAGTAAAACAACTCAAGCACAACGCCTCTTATAAAGAGTTGGGATTGGTCGGACGAGGCAACAATCCAAACCCAAGCGAATTATGGGCTTTTCTAAAAGTATTATCACAAGTCAACGGCGAACTTGCAATTAAGGACGCTGAAGCAAGGGATAAATATAAAAAGCAAAAAGAATTATTGGCAAGAACACTGCAAAGCTACTTCTCTATTGATTATGATCCATTCTATCCCTACCGCTCATCTTCTGAAAAAGACGGCGACTCATATAAAATTAAAATTACTTTAATTCCGCCACCAGCAAAAAATAAAAAGTCTGATGCCAGAAAAGATAAAAACGATTTTGGTATAAAAGAATACTTGGATGAGCAAACTCCACAGGTAAACGACGATTGAATGGCGAAATTAGCTTGTGGCTTTTGAATAATTTTACTACCAAAAACTCCTCACAAAATGGGGAGTTTTTGATTTCTCTTGTGCACCAGCGTGAAATTCGCCATCTATCATAAGAAATGAAAATTAGAATTTGAATTATTATGAATCAAAATTTTTCAACTTATGATTTGGGACTGGCCACAGTTTTAATAACGCTCGGCTATGAATTATTTGAATTGGATAGAACCAATCTAAAGAAAGTGCGATTTGTTTTTAAGGAAGAGAAGGATATTGAGAAGGTAATGGTTGATTACTTTAACGATAAGATTAAACTTCCAGCCTTAACTTTATTTAATAATCAGAAAAATCTTAAAAATCGCATCTACACGGATGCGTAATTTTTATGTTGCCGAAAGAAGCCATTGAAGAATTCAAAAAGCTCTATACCAAGAACTATGGCATAGAGCTTTCAGATGAAGAAGCAACCCGCCGAGCAAATAACCTCGTGGCTCTTTATGCTGCCGTTTATGGCAATACTTCTGGTCGGCTTGAAAGTAATGAAAATGGCTCTGGGAGTAATACTACAACCAAGTAATTATCGTTATGATGATAGATACCATTACCTTGCAGATAGAAAGGTTAGATATTCCTGAAAAAAACTTGAAATTCTTTAAGACCAGCAAAAACGGGAATATGACTAAATACTTCTTTAACCCAGATGCTTCACTTGGCGAATATCTTCCAAGAATCACTATAAAAAAGATTGAAGGATTATCTGGGCTATACACAGAAAGCACAGATATTGAATTTTCCACTCCAAAAGTATTATACAACACAAACTATTATGGAATTGACGAAACCGATAAAAACCGATTTATAGATGCCTTATTTAATAAGCTCTGTTATATTTTTGAAGATTCGCCTATTTCAAAAGAACTAATTGATTTAAGCAATATAAAAAACATAGCTTTCGCATTTAATTTTATTCTTCCTGCAAATTATGCTTGTCCGATTGAATTTTTAAAAGTTATTCCATTTTTAGACATAGGTAAAAACTACAATAAAACAAAGGATACTTATTACACAGAAAGCGACAGATTGGGGTTTTGCGGCAGGATTTATAATAAACAGGTTAGCTGGAAAATGTATGATAAAGGGGCTGAAATAATAGCCAATGCTAAAAATAAGACGGAAAAGGAAGTCGCTCTAAAATTAAAACACGGGCAGCTTCCAGATAAAATAATTCGTATGGAATTAACTTATCAAAACAGATTCACACTTAAAAGACATCTCTCAACACGGCTTAGCGGAAACAGCAAACAAGAAAGGCACTTAAAAGATGTGTTTAATGATAAGCTATGCCAAAGCATACTTTTGGAAAGTTTTGATAAGATTGCCAATGAATTAAATATTAGGGCAATGGATACTCCCCTATTTCCAATACACGAATATTTTAAACGAACCGAAAAAATAGGTATGCCAATTTATGACGCATACGCTTGGCTTGGCAGATGCTTCTCTACGCAACAAACTGGATCGCTCCAATTAAAGCTCATATCCGATGAATTTTACACGAGGCAAGACCGATTTCAGGCTGATAAAAAAATGCAAGGATTATTAAAACAATATTCCCTGCCCTCTTTTACCTTAAAACAGATTTTTGATGAATGCAGAAAGCAATTAGTTGAGTTCAAAATAATGAAACCAGAGGATTTTAAAAATATGGATAATTTATTGTAAAAGCGGTATAATACAAGTGGACACGATAACTTAGTTTTGCAAGTATTTAAAGAGGGGTAATTCTGCCTACAATGCTTGCAAAGGTATTGTGTCCAGCAGGGTTATCCCTTTTTGAATATGCAAAATACAAATCAAATAATTAAATACATCCTTTACTGCCGCAAATCTTCCGAGCAAGAGGATAGACAGGTTTTATCTATTGAATCGCAAAGGAATGAACTTTTAAATGTTGCCAAGCGAGAAAATTTAAAAGTGGTTGAAATAATAGAAGAATCGCACTCGGCAAAGAAACTCGGCAGACCTAAATTTGCCGAATTGATTACAAAACTTGAAAATGGCTTTGCCAACGGGCTTTTGGTTTGGAATGCAAGCAGAATATCAAGAAATTCAATAGACACGGGCAAGGTTGTTTATTTAATGGATGAGGGAAAGTTATTTGAGGTTAAAACTCCCAGCCAAGCATTTCGCAATACTCCCAATGATAAATTTTTACTTAACTTATTTTGCAGCCAAGCCAAACTGGAAAACGATAATAAGGGCGAGGATGTTAAAAGAGGGTTAAGAACAAAATGCGAAAAAGGAATGTATCCTGCCCCTGCTCCCACTGGTTATAAAAATGAAAAATATGAAGAACGGGGCAGAAAGCAAATATACCCAGATCCAGAAAGGTTTGATTCGGTTCGCAAAATGGTTGATACAATGCTTACGGGTCTTTATGCTCCGCCGAGAATCAGAGCAATGGCAAATGAAGAATGGGGTTTCAGAATGCCTAACGGCAAGAAAATGAGTAAGAATACAATTTACAATATATTTACTAATCCTGTATATTACGGAATGTTTGAATATCCAAGAAAAAGCGGTCTTTGGTATAAAGGAACATACAAATCTTTAATGACTGCTGAAGAATACGACAAGATACAGATAATCCTCGGCAGGAAGGGTAAACCTCGCCCCAAGAGCCACCTGTTCGCTTTTACGGGGCTTATGAAGTGCGGTGAGTGCGGAGCGAGTATAACGGCAGAAGAAAAGATTAAACGACTTAAAAACGGCAAAATTATCAGATATATTTATTATCACTGCACAAAAAGAAAATACCCGAACTGCAATCAAAAATACATAGAGCAAAAAGAATTAGAAAGGCAAATCAAAGCCGCCATTGATTCATTAACGATTCCAACAGATTTGCACGATTTTGCTTTAAAATGGTTTAGAAATGAAAACGCAACTAAAGTTCAAACAACCGAATCTGTTCTTGATACGCAAAATAAAGCATATAAAGAATGTCTAAAGAAGCTGTCGGGTTTGATTGATATGAGAGCGGCTGAAGAAATAACAGAAGAAGAATTTAAAATGAACAAAGAACCACTAACGGCAGAAAAGAAACGCTGGGAGGATTTATTTAATAAAACAAGCCAAGATGTAAATCAATGGCTTAAAAAAGCGGATGAAGTTTTTGCCTTTGCAAAAGACGCAAAGGAATCTTTTGAAAATGGCGACGAGTTTAAGAAAAAAGATATATTTTCAAAATTAGGTTCGCACCTCTTACTAAAAGACAAAATAGTCGTAATTGATATGGAAAACACGCTAATTCCCTTGAAAGATGTAGTCGTTGAAAATAAGCGGTTAGAACCTATGAAAATAGGCAAAAATAGAGCAGAAGTAGAAGAACTTTACGCAAAAAGTCCACGAATGCTGCCGGGCTTGGATTCGAACCAAGATACATAGCTCCAGGGGCTACGGTCCTACCGTTAGACGACCCGGCAATACGACTACACTTTTAAATATCTCCTGACGGCGATTGAACTGGAAATCAATCC
>Ga0315284_10010366_pt1 | contig 13280 bp, 11 predicted proteins | sample YL17G09_16_MG_FD_203696 | JGI IMG/M metagenome (GOLD analysis project Ga0315284, IMG submission 203696) | Sediment microbial communities from Yellowstone Lake, YNP, Wyoming, USA - YL17G09_16 | ecosystem: Environmental > Aquatic > Freshwater > Lake > Sediment | place: USA: Wyoming | collected...
TTCGGGCATCTGCCAAAATTGCAGAAGGCAGACGTTATTATTGTGGTAGCGGGGATGGAGGGGGCGCTGGCGAGCGTTGTGGGCGGATTAGTGAGCTGCCCTGTAATCGCGGTTCCGACAAGCATCGGGTACGGGTCGAGCTTCGGGGGGCTCTCAGCGCTATTGACGATGCTCAACAGTTGTTCATCCGGCGTCACCGTGGTTAATATCGACAACGGTTTTTCCGCGGCGGTTACGGCCACGCTGATAAATAAAAAAATTGAAGAAGGAAAATGAAAAAAGGAGACAGAATACAGGAGACAGGAAATAGCAGACACAAGACTTCAGACTCAAGACCAAAGACCATCGCTCAAAGCCAAAAACTAACAAACTGACGGGGGATAGGTGCGATATTATCCCTGCCTCACATCGGGCTGCCCGGCTGCGGTAGCGGCCTTCGCCGCGTCACCGGCGGGAAAAGTCAGGTGCAGCGGGTTGCTATGTGTTTTTGTAGAGTTTGAATTTTTTTACAGTTTCTATCACCTCTTGTTTATATTTCTGATTGAATTCCCACCCCCCAGATGGATGTTCACGTACAACCCAATCTTTATTCTTCGTAAAGGTTCCTATGACACCACCAAGACCTCTACCATGGATACCTATGTAATCACCTATTTCTGCTTTTGTTAATCGATCTTTATTCAAGTCGATAAAAGCGTATAGGGTTTTTAATTTGTTTGTGCCCAATCTCTCGAAATCTTTTTTGCTCCATTCTAGCGACTTATACCTGCTTCTTACCCTGCCTTCTTCGTATAATTGCTTGAGCTCTATGATGGTAATATTATTTTTATCAATTTCTTCTTGAATATTATGATAAGGACTTAAGTCATTCATCCAACAAACGATATACTGGCATTTACTTAGGTCATCTTTATTAATATGGTCTTGAAAGGCTGATAATAAAGGCTCAAATTCAATTCGTATATCTTTATCGCCTTTAACACAAATGCAATCTGGATAGTTTGTCTTGATTTCTTTAATGTAATCAATCCCAAACGCAGGAAAGACTCTCGCAAATAAAAAAACTATTTCTTCATGTGTGAGATTCTCTCCTCCTTTGTCTAGTCCCCAAATTCCTGGGCCAAGTTTATCCTTTACAGCCTTTCGCAAACGAGCATTCTGTTGGCGTAAACTAATTGATTCATTTGTTTCCATCGTTTTCCTTTTTTATTTTTTTGCAGAACATTGTCTGTATGGTTTCTATTTATCTTCTTAGAGGGCAAACCTGCGGTCTACCATGACATCGGCCCTTTTCGCAGGTCTTTTATCTGCGAGTTAATTCGCGTGGCGCAGCTCGGTCTTGGCAATGCTGACCAGAGACCTCAGAGCAGCATTCACCGATTGTTCATCGGGGAAATACTTAGCAACATCCGGGGAGAGGAGGACCAGGTTCGTTCCATGTTGGAACCGCTTGGCATACTTGCCTCGGACACCACCCTTGAGTTTTGAGAGGTCGTATTCCGTCCGCAAATCATCTGACATCTTTTTGTTGTTCGCCTTCTTCATAATACCTTCGCTCTTTTCGTGTCGTCTTCCTTGCACTAATGATGCGAATGCTGTCTCGGCGTTCTGTGTGTGCGACCATAAGCACCCTGCCAGACCGCGACATTCCAACTGTGATAGAACGGTGTTCCCTCAACGAGTGGTCAGGATCGGGATATGTAATCGAGAGGGCACCACCAAGAACCGACGCAGCTTCTTGAAACGACACGCCGTGCTTTTTCAGGTTGCTGTCGGCCTTTTGTGGGTCCCATTCGAACTTCATACCAATACTCTACCAGATGGGCTCTTATCAAGCAATTATTATTCCTTCATCGAATTCTGGGTAACGTTGATTACATTGATCCGCGTAAAGCCACAAATCCCGGACAAATTCTCTACTTTGTTTCCCTATTGTGAACCTTCCTGTCCGCTTGTCAAATCTTTTATTGACCATATCCTGCATTATTTGTAATATACTGTGCGAAACGAGCTCGTGCTGCGTAGCGACTCGTGCTACGTAGCGAACTTCGCAGAGTAGCAACTTCGCAGAGCAGGATTTGTATGCAGTTGATAGAAACGATACCCAAACTAAAACCACGCCTGGCTGAAGCACATAAGGGCGACTTTGGCAAGGTCTGCATTGTCGCCGGCAGCGTGGGTATGAGCGGAGCGGCGGCTCTTGCGGGTCGCAGCGCGCTGCGTGCGGGGGCGGGGCTTGTGCGCGTGGCGACGCCTAAGAGCATTCTGCCGATAGTGGCTTCGATAGAGCCGTCGTTCACGACTTTGCCGTTGGCTGAGGATGGCGCGGGGCGGATATCGGTCAAGGCGATGCGTGCGATTCTCGATGCCGCGGGGGAAAACGACGCGATGGCGTTCGGGCCGGGCGTGGGGATAAGCGGGGAGCTTCGAGCAATTATAGAGAAACTCATAGAGCAGGATGGATTCAGGTTAGTGATTGATGCGGACGGCCTGAACAACCTGGCGGGGCTGGGTGACTGGCCTTCCAAGCTCAGGGCGAGGCTTGTTCTGACGCCGCATCCGGGCGAAATGAAAAGATTGTGGGCGGGGCTTTTTAGAGAGGCGCTGCCCGATGGGCGGCAGGAACAGGCCGTGCAATTGGCGCAGCGGGCCGGGACGGTCGTAGTCCTTAAAGGCGCGGGGACGGTTGTTACGGACGGCGAGAAGGTCTATATCAATAAGACGGGCAATCCCGGGATGGCGACGGCTGGGTCGGGGGACGTTCTGACGGGAGTGATAACCGCGCTGCTCGGGCAGGGGCTAAGCGATTTTGATGCAGTGGTTTTGGGCGTTTATGTGCATGGATTAGCGGGTGACATTGCGGCAAAGAAAATGGGCCAGGTTGGGATGATAGCGACGGATATTTCGGACGCGCTGCCCGAGGCTTTTTTGAGGGGATGAACGTGCCACGAGTCAGGGCGAGGCGTTTAAGAGAATGTAGGATTGCGAGTATAGGCCGCCGTACCGGCGGCCGCTAAACAGCGGGCGCTAAACGGAATGGAGATTAACAATGGGACAGGAAGTAAAGGAGTTTTTCGAGAAGTTTCAACGTGACGCGGCAAAGATGAAGCAGGAAGTTCCCGATGCGATTAACGGTTTTTCGGGCCTGTTCGCAAAGGTGATGACGGACGGGGCCATCTCGCTGCTGGAAAAAGAGTTCGTTGCGTTGGGTATAGCGGTGGCGATTCAGTGTACGCCGTGCATCAGACTCCACGTTAAGAAGTGCCTTGATGCGGGGGCGACGAAGGAACAGGTGCTTGAAGCGGCGTCGGTCGCAGTGATGATGGGCGGCGGGCCGGCCTACACGCACATACCGGTTGTGATGGATACTCTCGAAGCACTGGGAGCCTGAAAGGCAACGCCATCAAATACGGAATAGAAGAGAGTGTGGATTTCATCGAAGAAACAGGCAGTCCGGGCAGAGATCGGCGGAAAGGGATTTGTATTTTGTTGCCGTTGGCCGAGCAGGGGCTATAATGACGGAGAATTTGACGGGACTAAGGCAATGGAATGGCTTAGAGCATATCGAAAAGGAAAGTATCTTAGCAGGGAAGCTTTGAATTAAGGAGCTCACAAATGGAATTGAGTCGTTTGGACCTCGGGGTATTGGCGGTATTCTTCGTTTGTGTGGTCGGCGTGGGCCTGTTCAAGAGCCGCAAAGAGAAAACCAGCGAGGATTATTTTCTGGCGGGTCGGGGCCTGAAATGGTGGCTGATCGGATTCTCGCTGATTGCGGCGAACATCTCGGCCGAGCAGTTTGTCGGGATGTCGGGCCAGGCGGCCAAGAGCTCGATTGGGCTGGCGGTGGCGAGCTACGAATGGATCGCCGCGATAACCCTGGTTGTGGTGGCGTTTTTCTTCCTTCCGAAGTTTCTCAAGAGCGGGATTTTCACAATACCTGAGTACTTGGAGTACCGTTTTAATCACACGGCCCGCTTGGTGATGTCGCTGCTGATGGTGATTATCTACCTGGGAGTGACAACCCCGACTGTAATCTATCTTGGAGCCAAGGCGTTGAGTCCGTTGTTTGCAGAAACGCTGATGGGAATACCGATCAACATTACAACGCTTTCATGGTGTGTCGGCATCCTTGCGGGCATATACGTTGCGGCGGGAGGGCTGAAGGCCTGCGCATGGGCGGACCTGATTCAGGGGTCGGCGCTGATAATCGGCGGCGCGGTGGTAATGGTGCTCGCGTTTATGGCGCTGGATAAGCCGGGCCAATTCGAGGGGATCAACGTTGCGGCGGTGACTTCGTCACTGGGGCTGGAGGAAGGCGCGACGTTTGGCGCGAAATTCGCGGCGTTGAAGAAAGCAAATATGCACATGGTTCTGCCGCGGGCCAGCGACTTTCTGCCGTGGACGGCATTGCTATTGGGGATCTGGATTCCGAACTTCTATTACTGGGGCCTGAACCAATACATTATGCAGAGGACTCTTGGCGCTCAGTCTCTGCGTGAAGGACAGAGGGGCGTGGTGTTTGCGGCTTTCCTGAAGCTGATTATCCCGTTCATCGTTTGCATTCCTGGGATTATTGCGTTCAGACTGTACGCAGGGAAAATGCAGGAAAACGCAATGACCTTGAAGTCGCTGAATAAGCCCGTGCTGGAGGCGTTTGAACGTGTCAAGGCGGCTCCTGCCGGGGCAGCGATGGTTATTCCATTCGACAGCGACTTTGCTCAGCTACAGCCAAAACTTGCCGCAGAGGTGCTGGCATTCAATGCGGCGGTATTAGGCAAGGCCGCTCCGGCGGGCCAGGACTTCAGGGCACTCAATGCAGAACTACTCAAAGGCGCAAGCAAGAGTCACCCCAATGTTGAAGTTCGGCAGGAGCTGGTGGGCTATGACTACGATGGCGCATTCCCGCTGTTGATTCGGTATCTGACTCCGACGGGGTTGCGGGGATTTGTGTTGGCGGCGTTGATGGGGGCGGTGATCAGCTCTCTGGCGGCGATGTTGAATGCGGCATCGACGATATTTACGATGGACATTTACAGGGAATGGTTCAATAAGAAGGCGGCGCAGAGCGCGCTGGTGTGGGTAGGCCGGTGTTGCGTGCCGGTAGGCGTGGTCATCGGGTGCCTGATCGCGCCGGTGCTGGCGAATCCGAGATTCAAGGGGGCCTTCGCTTTCATTCAGGAATTCCAGGGATTTGTATCGCCCGGCGTGCTGACGATCTTTTTGTTCGGGTTGTTTGTGAAGCAGACGCCGCGGTATTGCGGAGTCCTGGGGCTGATTCTCAGCCCGATTATCTACGGGATTTTGTTCTTCGGCTGGGGCGATATGGCATTTCTGAACCGTATGGGAATTACCGTGGGGGCGATTGCGGCGATTCTGCTCATATTGACGCTGGCCAAGCCGATGAAGGAGCTAATCACACTGCCGGAGCAAACGAAGATCGAGTTGAACTGGTCGAAGGGTTCGGTATATTTCGGCCTGTTCGTGACGCTTCTGACAGTGTTACTTTACATCATATTCTGGTAATAGAAACCGGGTCATAGGAGCCGGAATCAAAAAACGAAGGCAGGCCGTTTGAACGTTTGCGCTGCGAGTCTGGTGACCCGGTATGGCGACACTTGAGGACGCTTCAAGCAGACGAGGAAGAAAGAGCGGCGTGGTCGCTTTGGCTGCGATTGCGCTTGTGGCGGGGCATTTTACTTTTCTGATGGCGTTTTTCGAGGGGGCGATCAGTACGCCGGACGCAAGCAGCTATTTCACCCAGGCAAGGTTGATAGCGCAGGGCTGCAGGACATACGTTGAGCCGGAGTCACCGCTACAGTACATTGGGATTCACTGGAACCACACAGGCGACAACAGGTATTACTGCACACATGCGCCGGGGCTGGGTGTAATACTGGCGCCGATCTACAAGGTTTTCGGGCCGAACGCGACGGTGGCAGTGAATCCCGCCCTGACGTCGCTGAGCCTGCTGGGGCTCTTCCTGCTCTGCCGGATGTGGGTCGGCGAAGGGTGGGGGCTATTGGCTGTAGCGCTGATGGCGGTGAATCCTTTTGCGAATGAGCATGCGCACTTCGGCGACGCTCAGGCAGCGGATAGCTTCCTGCTGGTGTGGGGGCTTTTATTTGTCGCAAAATGGCTGCAGAATCAATCTCCAGGCCTGGCATTCGGGGCCGGGTTGCTTCTGGGCTTCTTGCCGACCGTTCGCTATCCGAGTGTGCTGTATGTGATCGGGGCAGCAGTTTTCGTGCTTTTGTATGCTCGCAAAAACAGACGCTTTTGGTGCGGCGTGGCGGCGGGCACGGCCGGCGCGGCGATTCCTTTGACGTGGTTGTGCGTTCGCAACCAGATGGCATTCGGGGCGTTCTGGCGGACGGGGTACACGTCGGCGCTCCACGTGGAGAAGCTCTTCGGCCTGGAGTACCTGGCCGAGTATGCCCTGCCGCACTTGAAAATGCTGTTGGCCGACGGCGCCGGATTGACGTTTGCGTTTGGGGCGGTCGGTATCGCAATGCTTTGCGCTCGCAGGGATACGTGGAGGCTTGGGGCGCTGTTTGCGATGCTGGTTATGCCTGTGACTTTGCTGTATATGTCGTTTTTCTGGGGGCCGGACGGGCAGTCAATGCGGTATCTTATACCGACGTTTTTCATTTATTCGATTGCGACGGTGTGGGTTTTTAAGGAGATATTGCAGGTACATCGGGCCTCGGCTGTTGTGGGGTGCGCGGCGCTTGTTGCGGTGACAGCGCTGTGGGGGCTGCCACAATCGGCGATGAAGATGGCCGGTTTGAAGTCAAGGAACGGGGCGTTGGCGAGAATTGCCGATGCGGTCGAGGAGAATGTCGAGGCGGGGAGCGTATTGGTCGCAGGCGAGGGGATAAGCCAGCACCTGGATTTTGTGGGCAGGTGGAAGCTGGCGGATGCGGGGATGCCGGGATTTTCCCGGCCGGGGGAGTCAGGGCCGCCGGATGGGCCGAGGCCGAGACAGATGCCCTTTGAAGAGCTGCGAGGGCAGGTGATGAGGCGGAGCGGACCGAGGAATGTGCAGGCGGCTGAGAGATATGGGGCGTTGCGGGACGATGAGCGTTTTGGGGTCTTCTCGCAAGACATATCGCGGTGGGCGGGCGACAAGGGGAAGGTCTATCTATTGGCAAAGGAGGCGCAGGTGCGGAGATTTGAGAGCGAGCTGCCGGCGGGGGACGAGCTTGTGACGGTTGGGAGAGTGGAGCTTCCTGTGGATCGACGATTCGAGAACCCGGGGGGCAGCGGGTCAGGACGCGGGGCGAGGCCGAGCGGGCCGATGCGCCAGGCCCCCAGGGCCCCTGGCGGGGATGGGCAGCGGGCAGGCCCGGGAGGCATGCCGGTCGGCCTATTGGAGCCCAACCGGATATTCGACCTTGCAATTGACGGGGAGCCGCTGCTTATAGTCGAGTGGAAAAGAGGATTGCAGCGGTAGGTCGATATTGTGTGCACTCGGTGCTTGATGTTTGCAACAGGGTGGGGTATATTGCAGGCGCCCTTATCTGGATTGTTCTGGTTCGGCCATCCCCAAGCTTCGCTTGAGGCTGCCACCCAGTCAATCAGTAAGCCGACGTTCAGTGGCGAGAGTTAGAGTACGGGCAGTTTGAAAGCGGGAGCAGTGGAATGGAATTGACTAAGGAAGGACAGGCGGCGATAGAGAAAATCAGGCGGTTCGCTAAAGGGAACAAGCTCGATATTGCGGGCGGGAAGGTTCGGCGGACTTCGTCGCGGTTTTGCTTAGGGGTGGAGCACGGGGACTATAACGGGACGGAGCTTTTCGGGGTGGCGACGGACCGGTTTACCTGGATGGCGTATAAGGCCAACGGGACGGACAAGATCCGGCTGTTCAGCGGGAATTTCCCGGATGACGGGGTCGTGGAATTCAAATTAGGGCAGGTGCCGGCGCCGAAATCGAAAGAGACGGCGCATACGTGGGGCAGGTTTGCGTACGGAGTCGATTATATTCTCAGACGGGAAGGTTATGAGCTTGCGCAGGGGATCGACGGGGTAATATACGGAAATATCCCGGGGGGCGGGATGAGCCGGTCGGCGTCGCTGAGCCTGAATTTGATACTGTCACTGTTGGATGTGAACGGCATCGAGATCGAAGACAAGATGACGATTGTCGATTTGGCGCAGGCGGTGGAAAACGACTACATCGGGTCGCCTTGCGGAAAGCTGGATCAGATTATGATACTGTTCGGCAAGGATGGGATGGGGACATATTACAACCCGGCGAAGAGGTCGGTAGATTACGTGAAATTGGGCGCGGGGGCGACCGACTTTAGGATAGTTGTGATGGATACTGGGACGGAGCGGCCGGGCCTGGAAAAATCCACGTACAAGATTAGGCGGGGAGAATGCGAGAAATTGGCTTCGATAATAGGCAAGGCCGGCTACGACGTGAAGTGCCTGGCGGATGTGAAGGATGAAGCGATCTACGAAGAGATTATGGGCAAGTTCGCGGGGAAGCACCCGGATTTGTGCGAGCGGCTGAAATATATCTTCGGGGCGCAGAAGAGGTTCTACGAGATGCTCGATGCGTGGAAGTCCGGGGACATCGAGACCGTTGGGCGGATATTTCGGGAGGACGGGATCGGGCTGCGGGATGATTACAGGATATCGGGGCCGGAATTGGAGACGATGTGCGATATAGTTCGGACGGTGCCGGGCGTATTGGGCGAGCGGATGTTGGGCGGCGGCGACAAGGGGGCGTCGGGGGCTTTGGTTCGGGCCGAGAGCGTGGATGCGGTGCGGAAGGCCGTTGGCACGGCGTATCCGCGGAGCCGGCCGGCGTTTGCGGATAAATATGCGGTGCACGTGTGCAAGGTGGTGGACGGCGTGCGAGTGTATGAAGGGGCATTGTGAGATTGATTCGCCTGCGGCGATGTTATTTTGAAATAGATTCCTCCGCCCTTCGACCGGGCTCAGGACAGGCTGCGGCACGATAAATCGTGCCTCCGATCGGAATAACCTAATTGAAAAGTAAGCAAGGATGTGATATGGGACAAGAGACCGGGGCATCTGCGAGTAAGGGCGAATATAAGGCGGTCGTGTCTTCGAACAGGCAGATCGGGACGAGCTTCTATAAGCTCAGATTGGAGTTTTCCGGCGCGGGGGCGGGTGCGTTCGGGCAGTTGCGGCCGGGGCAGTTCGCACAGTTGGATTTGAGCGGGGCCGCCTTGCCGTCGGCGGAGAAGATACCGCAGGAGTTGGCGGACGCGGCGAGGCGGGAGATACTCTTACGGCGGCCTTTTAGCTTCACGGACGTCACGAAGCACGGGGACAAGACGGCTGCAGAAATTCTTTATTGCGCCGTGGGGCCGGCGACGCTGCGGATGACGACATTGAAGGCGGGCGATTCGCTCAGCGCAATCGGGCCTTTAGGCAAGGGCTTCTGGACGCCGCAGGGCAAGAAGACGGCGCTATTGGTCTTAGGAGGAATGGGGACGGCGCCGATGCAGCATTTGGCAAAGGACTTCGCGTCCGAGGAGCGGCAAGGCAATATCCAGGTCGTTGCGTTTGCGGGCGCCAAGACGGTGCGGGAGCTGCCGTTCGAGAAGCGGATGGACGAGATCTCGCAGGAGCTGGGGTTCTCGATACGGGAGTTTGCGAGGTATGGAATCGAATCAATGCTTGCGACGGACGACGGCTCGGCGGGGTTTCACGGGCTTGTGACCGATTGCTTTGTGCAGTGGCTAAAGGAGAATCACCCGGAGCCTAAGGGCACGATTATATATAGCTGTGGGCCGGAGCCGATGATGGCCAAGGTGGCGGAGATTGCGAAGAGCAGGTATATCGACTGCCAAGTGAGTATGGAGCGGCGGATGGCGTGCGGGATCGGGGTGTGCCAGAGCTGCGCGGTGGAGTGCAGAATCGAAGGGTCAAGCGAGACGGTCTATAAGATGTGCTGTGAAGACGGGCCGGTCTTCGATGCGAAGGATGTTGTTTTTCAGACACGGATTAGCACGGATTCACACTGATTGTATTGATAGCCACAAAGACACGAAGTCGTGATTGAAAATCCGAAATCCGAAGCACGATCCGCCAGAACGACGGCGGACAAGAATGCGAAACAAATTCGAAATGCGAATGTCCAAAACCAGGTTGCCGCGTCCGGCGGGGATGGACTCGCAATGACGGACAACATAGATTCCTGCTTGCGCAGGAATGACAAATGAAGGTGAGCATGGCAGCGAGTGTTGATATATCGGTTGAGTTTGGGAAATTGAAGCTGGGCAGTCCGGTGTTCACGGCGTCGGGGACGTGCGGGTATGCGAATGAGCTGGGGCAGTTTATGGATATTGACCGCTTAGGCGGGTTTATCACCAAGAGCATTACGGCCAAGCCGAGGAAGGGGAATGCGACGCCGAGGATAGTCGAGACCGACGCGGGGATGCTCAATGCTATCGGGCTGGCTAATATCGGTGTGGAAAGATTCATCGAGGATAAGCTGCCGATCCTGGGAAAAATGAAGGCGGCGGTGTTTGTGAACGTGGCGGGCGAGACTATCGAGGAGTATGTTACGGTCGTCGCCCGGCTGGCCAATGATGAACGAATAGCCGGATTCGAGCTGAATATAAGCTGTCCGAACGTCAACCGTGGCGGGATAATGTTCGGCACGAACCCGGAGCAGGTAACTGAGATTACCTCGGCGGTGAAGAAGGCCGCGGGCCAGAAGATGCTGATGGTCAAGCTGACGCCGAGCGTTACGGATGTTGCGGTGATTGCACAGGCGGCGGTCGATGCCGGGGCGGATGCTCTTAGTCTAATCAATACGTTCACGGCAATGGTTATCGACATTCAAACGCGCAGGCCGATTCTGGCCAACAGGACGGGCGGACTGTCGGGACCGGCGATAAAACCGATAGCGGTATATTTGGTCAATAAGGTCTATAACGAGGTGGCGAAGGCGCGGGGCATCCCGATTTTAGGGATGGGGGGAATAAGGACCGCATCGGACGCTGTTGAGTTTATTATCGCGGGGGCGTCCGCGGTGGCGGTGGGCACGGCGAGCTTTATCGAGCCGGGCTGCGCGGCGAGAATCATAGATGGAATTGGGAAGTATTGCGCGGAGAACGGGATTGCGAGCGTCAAGGAGCTGGTCGGATCGCTGGAAAGATAGCCGGGCAGTTCGGGATTTAGCACGGATTGGCACAATGCAGGAAAGCAAATGTAGATGGCTGCGGCTGAGGCTGGTTTTGGCCTTGTTGGCTGTCTTGCGGGGCCGTGCGACCGGGGTGGAGGGTTCGAGCGGGATCATCGCTGAGGGGACGATTTGGGAGACGGGCTATTATATTATAGAGGCAAAGGAGGCGGGGCCTATAGTGATGGTTGTTGGAGGGGTACATGGGGACGAGGAGGCGGGGGCTCGTGCGGCGGAGCATATCCGGCAGTGGAGAATCACAAGAGGCAGGCTTATTGTTCTGCCCCGCGCAAACGAACCGGGATTAAAAGCGAACACACGTTTAATGCCGGGGCTGTTGAGAGATCGGGGCAATTTGAATCGGAACTTTCCGCGGGGCGAGGGCGAGTCGGCCAAGTACACGCTGAGCAGCGCCATCTGGGAGCTGGTTTGCTCGCAGCGGCCGGATTGGCTGGTCGATCTGCACGAGGGCTCGGACTTTACGCAGGTCAACGGTAAGAGCGTCGGCAACTCGGTCATCGCCGCCAAATTGCCGGAAGTGACTGAGCAAGCGCGGCGAATGCTCGATGCGGTGAATGAGACGATAGAGGACCACAATAAGAAGTTCATTCTCAAAGGGCCTGCCGTCAACGGCAGCCTTGCTCGAGCCGCTGCTGAGCGATTGAAGATCAAATCAATGATTTTGGAGACGACCTATAAAGACCAGGCTGTCTCGCGCCGGACCCGGCAGCACCGCATTATGGTGCACCAGCTGCTGACCGATTTAGGGATGCTGGGGCATGGGCCTGATGTCCTTGTCGGCGACGTCAAGGGCGATGAGACGATCTACGCGGCGTTGTACGACGGGGATGGAGTGGGAGGCAAGGGGCCGGGCAACATCGAGCGATATCTGCGACCGATAGAGGGCATCGTCATCCGCAGGATAGGCGTGCCCGAGATTGCCGGCGGGGTGTTGAAGCAGTTCGACGTCATGATCGTGCCGGGCGGGAGCGGGTCGAGGCAAGCGCGGGCGCTGGGGACGGACGGCTGCCGGGCGATTGTCGAATTCGTTCAGAACGGGGGAGGATATGCGGGGTTTTGTGCGGGAGCGTACCTGGCGTCGAATAATTATACGTGGTCGCTGAAGATAATTGATGCTAAGGTGATCGACCGCGAGCACTGGAAGCGTGGGACGGGGCAGGTCAAGATCGAGCTGACGGGTGAAGGCCGACGGCTTTTGCTCAACAAGCGGGGCTTGCTCGATATCCGCTACGCCAACGGGCCGATCCTTGCACCCGCAGAGGACCCCGGCATTGCCGACTTCCAACCGCTGGCGCATTTTCGCACGGAGATCGCCAGGAACGGGGCGCCTACCGGCGTGATGAAGGATACGCCGGCGATTATCGTTGGGCGATTCGGCAAAGGGCGGGTCTTCTGTTCGAGTCCTCACCCGGAGTCCACCGATGGGCTCGAGCCGTTTGTGCGTGGGGCGATTCGCTGGGCGGCGGGTAGATAGCGCTGCGGCAATCCGAAGAGACGGCCGATTGTCCTCGTAGGACGAACTGCATGGGCCAAAGCCCGTCCTGCCGGACTGCTAACCGTGAATCCATTCGGGTTCGCTCAAAGCAGGTTTGCAGGAATCGAGACGAATTGAGATGAGCTTGAAGGTGGGCAAAGCCCCCCGTACCGGCTGGTTGCGAAAAGGCACGGCGAAACGGGTATCACAATCTGCGGCGAGATTTTCGTTTCGCTCAGCATGACAGAAAGGGCTTAGGGAAATTTGTGAGATTGGAGACTGGTATTATGGACGAGCGTTCGGGACGATTTGAGGCCGGCGCAACGGTATTCGTTGCAGTGCTGTTGGTTCTGGGAGTCTGTATCGGGGCGCGTGCGGACTTGAAGCTTGATGAGCGGGAGGCGGGGCCGGGGGAGTGGGGGTACCGCCCCGCCGATGGGTCCGTGTCGAGCGTGAATCCGCCGAGCTTTAGCTGGCGGCCTACGGCGGGGATAAGGTGGGAGATTGAGTGCGCAACGGACACGGATTTCAAACAGGTGGAATACCGCGCGAGCGATATTGAGTTCAACGTGCACTGCCCGGACCGGGTTTTCAAGGCGGGTAAATACACCTGGCGGTACC
>Ga0315284_10010367_pt1 | contig 13279 bp, 17 predicted proteins | sample YL17G09_16_MG_FD_203696 | JGI IMG/M metagenome (GOLD analysis project Ga0315284, IMG submission 203696) | Sediment microbial communities from Yellowstone Lake, YNP, Wyoming, USA - YL17G09_16 | ecosystem: Environmental > Aquatic > Freshwater > Lake > Sediment | place: USA: Wyoming | collected...
CCTAGACATCCTAAAGTCAGTCTTTTGTCAGCCATGGTTTTTCCCTTTCTCTCCCGTGAATTTTAAAATAAGCCTCAGACAAGAATTCTAATCGTAATGGGCAAGAAATTCAACTGGATTTTGGTCATAGCAAGCATGTCCGTTTGTGGGATTTCAAAGAGGCGTGGGAATCGCCCCTGAGGCCCCCCTAGCGGAGGGGAGCCCCGGACACTCTTGGAGGAGGACTCTTTTGCAGGTTCCCCCTCCAACGGGCGGCGGGACTACCCGCCCGCCCTGCCACCCCTCCAAGGAGCATCCTCCCATGAATTCATCGCCAGATGATCCAAGGAAAGGAGGCAGAGAGCGAAGCGATCATTGGAGGAAAACCCGGAATAAGGGTTTCCCTCCAAGAGTATCCGACGGGACTGGTTCCCCAGGGGGCAAGGAGGCGATTCCGGCACCGATAGAAAATCACACAAACGGAGATGCTTGCTTTTTTCTTTTGACATTCCTTCTCGCGTTGGTATATTCTGTTAGTGGTTGGCACTTCTAGGGAAAGGGAGCAGGCTACAAGGGAGGTTTCTATGGCCGAACTAAACTTGGAAAAAAGGACTTGCCTGAGGTTCCGCATTCCCGGGGCCACCGTCAGCTACAAGAGGGATAAGCTCTTGCTCAAAAAGGGGCAAGATTATATCGAAGAGTTCTGCCCCGTTTTGGACATCAGCCGCGGCGGCATCCGCTTTCTATCCCAGGAAATCCTCAAATACGAGAGCAAGGTGGCCCTGAAAATTAGCATCCCCGGCGAGACCGTTCCTATGATCCTCAAGGGAATCGTCCGCTGGTATTCCCCGAACCCCGGCAAAAGCTACAAATATCAGATCGGCGTCCAGTTTCTTGCCTATGGCGAAAAGCGGGACCAGAACAATCCTGCCGGCTTGACAAAAATCGTCGCCCTCGAGCAAAAATTCCTGGATGAATCGGGCCTGGCCGAGCAGGGCTGAAAAGACAAGGACGAATTCAGTATCTGAGCCGGGCTGTTTTCGGGCGGCCGGCTTCTCTTCTTAGACATCGTAAAAGCCCATCTCTCCGGCCGGCCTCGACACGTGTTTTTCGATATGTTGTACTACGGCAATTTCGCGTGCTATGCCATCTTCTGCTCGGATTTTCGACCCCAGATCGGCTGCATGTTGACGCATCGTTTGGTCTGTCACCGCCTCTTCAATGGCTTGTGCAAGTCGTTCAACCGATAGTCTCCTACGTGGAATAGGTACTGGTCCAACCCCTAGTTCCGCTATGCGCTGCCCCCAAAACGGCTGGTCGCCATGGAAAGGAATGATAACGGAAGGCACGCCTGCCCTGAGACCGGCGGCTGTTGTTCCAGCACCGCCATGATGTATTACCGCCTCGACGCGCGGTAAAAACCGTGAATGGGGGACTGAATCAACCATAAAAACTGAGTCAGGTAAATCTGACTTACGCAAACCGCTCCAGCCAGAAAGCATTATGGCACGTTGCTTAGTACGTGTAAGAGCTTGAAAGACGAGGTCGGTCGTTTCTTCTGGTTTTCGATTGCTCATACTCCCAAACCCAATATACACAGGAGAGGAACCTGCTTGCAGATACTCCATCAGGGCCGAGGGCGGATTCCAGTCATCTGATGGGTCCAGAAACCAGTAGCCAGTGACATTATTATCCCAATCAGATGATGGGAGGATTACCGATGGGCTGAACCCATAGAGAATTGGACCGTGGTCGGTCGGATTTAAATGACCCCCAGAACGGTGCAATAGGCAAGCCAAGCACTTTCTGTCGCACCAGCTTATCGGCAGGCCGATACGCCTGCCACACAATCTGTCGGGTAAGATGGTGAGACATGCGATTAAGAGAACCTCCGAGCCAAGATGGGAGCTTGGGAAGAAGCGCGCCGGAAAATGCTTGAGTGGGAGTAAAGGGAACATTATAGGCCTGAAGAAACGGAAGTCCAAGCCTCCCTGCAAGGGAGAGACCAACGAACAGGCCTCCTATGCCTGCTAGCACCATATCCAATCCCCGACAAGCTGTCAGACCTCTGTCCGCCAAATGAAGAGCACCGCGTTTTAGTTCTTTTCCCATCTGGGACATAGAAGCGAGGAGATTCCCCTTTTCCAGAACCGCACGCATTCTTTCGTTTTGGATAATATCCTGCATATTGACTTCAACGGGCCAGAATTCCAACCCGTACGAATTGACCAGCATTTCATAGTTACGATTGGTCACCAGTCGCACAGCATTGCCGGCCTTTTTTAATCCCTTTCCCAAAGCAATGTAGGGTTGAACATCCCCTCGACTTCCTGGAGCAATAATGGCAATGCGCATAAATAAAAAAGAATTTGAAATTAATTTTTTATCCTTAGCGATTAAGCCCATTTACATTTTTATAGATATTCCAAATCCATGAGAGAAACGCAAGAAATAAGACTGCCATGAGGATTCGTTTTTTTAATCTCTCCCATACAATTGAAAAAAGAGGTTTCTTAGAGAATAATCCATAAAGTGAAATAAGGAAAATTATTATCACAGAAAAATAGACGAGCGGTCCCATCATATTGTAAAAAAAGGCCTCTTTTACACGAAAATGACCCAAGCAAATAAATGAGTGTGTCATCCCGCAAGAAGGACAGGGTAGACCCGTGACGACTTTAAATATGCAGGTATCAAATGGCAACGGAGGAGATGGGAGAAGGGACGATAAGAAAATCAGGATAAAACTTACGCCGCAGAGAATGAACGATCTTTGCCTTTCTCCCCTAAATTGAAAAATGGGTTTAATCGGAAAACTGGAGAGAATTACCTTGAGCATCTTTCATTGATCCAATGCCTATCAGGATTATATCAACTAAAGCCCAAATCCCGAGCCCTCCACATGTGATGAGCTTAAGGATTCCAAGCCCTGTATAGCCAAGATAGAATCTGTCTACGCCCAGAAATCCAACAAGCCAAGATAGTAGGAAAGCTGTGCTTTGAGATTTTACAGGTTTGCCCGCGGGCTGTTCCCTCAACAGTTTGTTGCCATTAGAATCTTTCATATTCCCTATGCCTACCAAGACATAATCAACTAAAGCCCAAATCCCGAGGCCGCCACACGTTATGAGCTTGAGGATTCCCAATGCTGTATAGCCTAAATAAAACCTATCGATCCCCAAAAAACCCAAAAGTGCTGATAAAAGAAACGCGGTTGATTGACTTTTTTGGTTCAAGTTGCCCTCCTTTTTCCTGATTAATTTATCACGTTGAATAAATTTCGTTGGCAATTGATTGATAGGAATTTTGTTTTCGGCCGCGCCGGCGAAGGACACATCTTTGCTCCGATTTTCCCCTCCAATCAGCGTGGGGAAATATAAATTATGATAAAGAAGATGTCAATAGCGGCTTGAGAGCGCCGGGATGTCTCCTTGAGGCCGTTCGAGCCGCCAAAAGCGCCGGAAATCACCCAGACCTGCCCTCCTGTTCAAAGTGAAGATCACGAAAAATATTCACCACCGGCCTCGGCGGCCACAATCCTCCAGTTTCGAAATACTCTTGTTAATAAATAGGTCAGGTCGGCAGGGATATGCGTCCGCGGGCGGACAGGGCTAGTCCGTTTCCGAACAGTCCAGGCGCCCGTTCCTGACCACGAAAACTGATTGCCTACGGGGCTTACTTAAGTTTGCCCGCAGGCGGAACGGGAAAAGCTGATCACCGTCGCCCTGGACTGCGGGTTCAATTCCGTGGCCACCTTCAACCGGGTTTTCAAGGAATTGGCCGGCCGGACTCCCTCGGACTATCGGAAGAATCCGACCGCTCAGCGCAAGAGCGGCCGGCGGCGGGGCGGATGGATTTCACGGATTTGAATATCGAGATCGGCCCGGGCCACGGACAATTGAGGGGAGACGCCCGGCTTCGATTGACGAGCTTGGGTTCCGGCGCCGAAGAGGTCTCGCTTGAACTCAACCATGAACTCGTCGTGCTCTCCGTCACCGACGAGAAGGGCCGTCCCTTGGATTACGACCGAAACGGCGGAAACCTGACTATCCGTCGTGCAAAACGCTCTTCCGAAACGAAAAATGACATTGTCCGCATCCGTTATCAAGGCTCGTTCTCGGAGCGGGTTCCGGAGCTTAATTTTTTCAACGCCTGGATCGGCCCCGATATCTCTTGTGGTTTGTACCCCGGCCGATGGTATCCGCAGATGCCGGGACCGGCCCGCCGTTCGAAAGGAAAAATCTCGTTCGTCGTCCCCGAGAACTGGACCGTGGCCAGCGTCGGAAAATTGACCGCCGAGAAGATTCTCCCGTCGGGCAAGCAATATGATTTCGACATCGCCTCTCCCGTCGCGTATTCTTTTGCCGCCGCTCCGTTCCGCGCCAACGCCATCGCCAAGCTTGAGAAATTCCTGACCCTTGAGCCCGACGGCGAGCGCGCCGCCAGGGTCAAAAACATTCTCGGCGCCAGCCGAAGATAGTTCGAATTCGCCGCTCGTCAGATTTTTTTAGCCGTAAAGGTCCCTTCCATGCCGCTTTGCGAGATGGTTCCCTTGATTATTTTCCCGTCATCAGCCAACGTCCCCTTCAACGTGGCATTGCCGGGGGCGTCGGGAATAGTGAAGGAAATCGTCTTTCCTTCGATCTTGATCTCGCCCAAAACGAGGCCCGCGGCGCCCTGGGTGGGAACATCGATCGTCCCAGCGATTTTCTTTTCCGCATTCAGCGTGAAATGAAGGCTGATTTCGATTTCCATGCCGGCGATGGAGATCGGGCCTTGCCAATCGCCAAGAAACGGCTTGGCGTCTTGGGCCAGGAGCGCCGGAACCGCGGACCCGGCGAGCATCAGAACGGTGATAGCCAAAGTCATGACGTTACGCTTCATTTTTTATGTTCCTTTCTTACGGAAACTAAAAATGGCCTCGGAAAAGTTAAATACGAGAATTCCGGAAAATAGTTCATGTCCTTGGGCGGGAGAATAATGGCGTCCGGCGGCCGGCTATTTTTCTTCCCTAAGCTCGGGAGGAACGGGTCTCGCCGGCGTGACGATCTCGTTCGTGGCCGCCGCGATGATCCAGCGGCCGTCGCGCCGGACAAGGAGCCAGCTGTCGACACCCTGTTGGGGAGGCATGGAGAATCCGGTGATTTTAGCTTCATAAAGGACAAGGACGTGGGCCATATCCCCGTATTCCCAGGCCTTCATGCGGACGACCTTTTCTGTGAATCCGCTGTCTTTCGGCACGACCGTCGCTTCTCCCCGCTTGAACGGCCGCTCGTAGAAATCGACGAAATCCTTGATAAATCCTTCCAGAGAGAAAACCGTCGTGGCCGTCCGGTTCGTCCGCAGGACGATGATGGCCTCCTTCAGGAAGCAGGACCGGACTTTGTCCCAGTCGGGGAGCTTGCCGCCGGAGGAACTGACGAGACCGTAGACCCCGGCGACGAAATCACCGGCCGACAGAGGCGCCGCTTTGACCGCCGCGTCCTGCGTTTGACCTAGGCCGGCGCTCAGGCATAACACAGCGGCCGCCGAGACACTGACGAACTTCCAAAAGACTCCTTTTTTCACTCTTTTGCCTCCTTGGATTAAAGCACGGTGATGAAGGATGAGAAACTCCTTTTCCGCTTCGCTGGCTGAGTGAGCATTCATGCGCCGATTTTGCCTCATCCCATCGTCAGGGATGATAAAGCGTGATGTCCAGAAATGTCAATATGGAGGGGAAGACCCCTCCCTCCGGCCAAGGGGGCGGCTCCCCCTTGGCCTATTCTACAAGCGGCTCCTTGTGGCAAACCACGGGGCATGTTCGTCGCTCGTTATGGCAGGAAAAAGGCTTGAAATTGTAGCCCATTTGTGTTACTATTCTTTAATAAAATGGAGGTTGCAATATGAGTAAAACAGCAACAGTCCGAGCCCGCATTGAACCGAAATTAAAAAATCGCGCCGAAAGCGTGTTCCAACGGCTAGGCATGAGCGCGACTCAGGCTATCACGATCTTTTACAGGCAAGTCGAACTCCGCGGTGGGCTTCCCTTCGATATCGCCATTCCGACTCCTACAACGAAAAGGACTCTGGACTCGACGGACGCCGGACGTGATCTTGTCATCTGTAAGGATGCAGACGACATGTTTGATAAACTGGGGATTTGATGTATACCCCGGTTCATACCAAACAGTTCGAAAAAGACATCAGGCGGGCAAAACGCCGCGGCAAGAATCTCGAAAAGTTTAAGATCATTGCCAGAACACTCCTGGCTGGACAAGCTCTCGACAATATTCACCGGAACCATCGCCTTGTCGGAAGCTATCTGGGGCGACGCGAATGCCATATCGAATCAGACTGGTTGCTGATCTATAAAATGGAAGAAAAGCGGATCATTTTTGAGCGGATGGGAACCCATTCAGACTTGAATAGCGCGCTTGCCTTTTCCAGGACGACGGGTGCATAATTGTCCGCAGGAGTCGAAGACCCGCTGCAAGGAGGCCGGGAATGCTCAGACGCTACCAGATCGAAAGCTCCAAGATCGTCGAGACCACGGACGAGAAGGCCCCCATCCTCCTCTACGTCAACCCCGACGAGGCCGAAAAGCGGCGCCTCGTCGAGACCTACCAGGTCGACGAGCATACCCTCAGTTCCGCCCTCGACCCCGACGAGCAGGCCCGCCTCGAGTGCGAGCCGAACCACATCGCCTTCATCTACAAGCGGCCCAAGAATTACTCGGGCGACGACCAGCTCCTGTTCAAGGCCTCGACGATGGGCGTGTTCTTCTTCGGGGAGCTCCTCATCCTCGTCATGGCCAACGACACGAACGTGTTCGAGGGAAAACAGCTGGCCAAGGTGGGGAGCGTTCGCGAGCTCATGATCCGCCTCATCTACCGGGCCATCTTCCACTTCATGGAGCACCTCCGGATCATCAACCAGATCGCCGACGACGTCGAGCAGAAGATCAACAAGGCCATGGAAAATAAGTACCTCATCAACCTCTTCACCCTCCAGAAAAGCCTCGTCTACTACCAGAACGCCGTCAACTCGAACGGCGCCCTCATCGAGAAGATCCGACACAACGCGGCGCGGTTCGGTTTCACCCAGGAGGAAACGGAGCTCCTCGACGACATCGTCATCGAGAACAACCAGTGCTACCGGCAGGCCGAGGTCTACTCCAACATCTTGGCCAGCCTGATGGACGCCCGGGCCTCCATCGTCAGCAACAACCTCAACGTCCTGATGAAAACCCTCAACATCATCACCATCTCGATCATGGTGCCGACGCTCGTCGTCTCGATCTTCTCCATGAACGTGACCCTGCCGTTCGGCCTCGGCGAGCATCCCGCTTTCTGGGTCATCATGGGGCTGGCCGCCGTGTCTGTCGTCGGCTTCTTCTTCTTTTGGAAATACAAGAAGTGGTAGGGCGGGCCGGACGCGGAAGATAATCTTTTGGGCTTGGGCAAAATCGCCTTTGGCGATCATCGGCGTGACATTCTGCTTGATGATGGAAAAAATGGCATAGAGCTCGCGTTCCTCTTTCTCCACGAAAAGGCCCGAATTGACGGTCGCCGGAGGCCGGCCGGTGATGATGTTGTTGACGCGCTTGGCCATCAGGATCAGCGGCTCGAACTGCTCAAAGGGCTCGTTATCGTTTGAATCTCGGGAGGTCGCTTCGTCGTTATGTTAGCGCGGATTAGCTTGATATCGGTCCCTTCTATTTCTTTTTGAGATGCTTGTCCGCCACGCCGGCCCGATCATGTCCCTCCACCGCGACGACTCGATCCCCTTCCTTGAGAAATTTGAGCCGGAAATAGTCGATTCCAACTAACATGAAATAATCATCTGCGATCGGGATCATCTTCATCTTGGGCCGTCCCTCCCTCTGATAAAACAAAGAACCGCCTTCCAGCGTGATCGTCCGGGGGCCGTAAGTTCCGGCATAGGATCGCAGAATGGCTTCATCGATAGTCACCGGGTTCAGCGCGGCCTGATATGCCTCGGACTCCCACTGATAATCGGCCTTGAATTCGGGGTCTTTCTCCTTCTCCGCCAGTTTCTTGCTGGCCATGACTTGAGCGGTTTCCAACGCTTTGTCCTGTGAGACTTTGACATCGGGCTCGACGCCGACTTCTTCCCAGTTGGTTTTGCTAATGGGATTGATGGCGCGGGCAAAGGGCAAGCTCATCATGAAATTGTCGGTGAGGATGACGAACTTGTTATCGTGAGCGCCGCCCCCGGTGGTTTCCCCGATGATCACTGCCCGCTTCATGTTCTTCAGATTATAGGTGAACTCTTCCGCGGCGGAAAACGTCCCGCGGCTGGTCAACAAGTAGAGGTCGATTTTGTTCAGCCGTTTTCCGGGAAGGTATGTGTAAGTCCAGTACTGGGTCAATTTTTCTTTGTCTTTGTAAGAGAATGAGTTGAGATGTTGGCGCGGATTGTCGAGGAAATAGCTGCAAAGAAACTGGACCATTTCCGGGGAGCCGCCGCCGTTATTCCTTAGGTCGATGATCAGGGCATCGGTATTGCCCAGAAAACTCATGGCCCCGACGGCGGCATCATAGGCATCGGTGTTATAGCTGAACTCGCTGAATTTGAAATACCCGATGTTGCCGGGGAGGATCTTGATTTCTTGGAACCCGTAGTTGGAGGCCCGGTCTCGCCTTTTTAGAAGCAAGATGGCCTTTTCGTCGAGTTCCTTCCTGCCTCTTTCATTCTTGACCCATTCCGGGTTAAACCGGAGGGAGAGGTGTCTGTCCCTGTGCACGGACATCAGGTCGTTGGTGATTGATAAGGCAAATTCCTGCGGCTGTCCGATGCCGTCATATTTGCCGGACCGGAGATTATCTTTGAGCATGCGGACGTATTTCTCGGTGATATCGGGGAAGATGTACTCGCGCTCCAGGTTTTCACAAAGCGCGTCGATGACTGCTTTTTTCTCGGCCTCGTCGACGGCTATCTGAGTGTTCTGCCCTAAAAGCCCGATAAAAGACAGAAAAACCAGAATCAGAAAAGGAATGAATTTTTTCATAGCTTTTTGCCTCATTTCATGTTTTAAAGCCTAAGAAAGAGCACTGCTATTGTCTCTATGTATAATTACGTGGGGATTTACGGATTTGTTGCATGAAATAAAACAAAACGTCGGCCGCTCAGGCCTTGGACGCAAATTCGCCCGTTCGGGTGTCGATGCAGATGACCTCCCCGATCGTCATGTATTCGGGGACCTGAACGACCAGCCCGGTGGATAGGGTAGCCGGCTTCGTCCGCGCCGTGATCGACGCGCCCTTTACGGACGGCCTGGTGTCCACGATCTCGAGGTTGATGAAGGTCGGGATCTCCAGCCCGAGGACGCGGCCCTCAGACGATATCGCGATCAGCCCTTCGATCCCCTCGCTGAGATAGGGCCACTCCTCCTCGATCTCGTCCTTCGTCAGCGCGAATTGGCTGTAGTCCTGCAGGTCCATGAAGGTGATGCTCGAGGCGTCGCCGAACAGGTACTGGACCGGCCGCCTCTCGAAATCGGCCTCGGCCAGGGCGTCGTCGCCGCGCAGGGCCTGATCGATCTTGCGCTTCGACTTCAGGTTGCGGAAACGGATCTTGTACAGCGTGACCGCCCCGCGGGCCGAGGGCGACTGGACCTTGATCGTCTCGACGACATGCGGGTCGCCCTCGATCCTGACGACGTCGCCTTTCTTCAAGTCGGCTGCTCTGACCATGGTTACGCCTCGATTGTCTCTCTCGCCTCACCGCCCCCTTCGAGACCGGAGGAAAACTATAGCGCCGGAAGGCCTCCGTGTCAAGGCAGCTTGAGAGCGCAGGGATGCGTCCCTGAGTGTGAGCTTGAGGTGGTTGATGATGCGATCGATTACGGAGAAATCGGGGATAAAGGCGATGACCTTGCTATTTTCGGGCGGGCTGCTTCTCCCCTTCCACGACCACCTGCGAGTAATCCGCGATCTGGATGAGCACCTTGCTGATCGTCTGGAGCAGCGCCAGCCGGTTTCTCCGGAGCTTGTTTTGATCTCGAGGACGACCTCTTTCAGCGCCGCCGGGGCGCCGTCGGCTTGAACTTGAAGACGGCGGTGGCTGTGGAGAGTGGTTTATGTAATCTCATCTGCATTTCCCAGGATGGAATATGTTTCGAGGCCATGGCTCTTGACAAGCGCATTAAATAGCATTAAATATAATGCATACTATTCATAACGAGGACGCTATGAGACAAAAGAGCATTACGCTTCGTCTTCCTGAAGAGGAATATGTGGCGTTTACGACGGTCTGTAATGAAAAAGGCTACAGCAAAACCGGCAAAATCAGGGAGTTCATCAGGAACATGGTTAAAACTGAGATAGCCGAGGTCGAGCTGAGCGCTGGGGCGTGGGAGAAGGTCCGAGAGGGAATTCTCGAGATCGAACAAGGCCGCTACGCTACACTCGGGGAGATGAAGCGTGACCTCGCCCGGCGAAAGCTGGCACATAAGCAAAATCGCCAATGAAGCACGCCGGGCAATCGAGTCACTCGACCTTGATACCCAGGAGAGAATTCTAGCCGCGCTCGAGAGCCTTCAAACGGACCCCTTCTCAGGGGACGTCAAGAGGATCAAGGGCAAAAAAGATATTTATCGGCTAAGGTCCGGCAGGTTTAGAGTTTATTTCCGGACAATTACTGCGTCACGATCGATCGAGATCTTATTGTTTGATCATCGGGGAGCGATCAAAGACAAAAACGTCCAAAGGCTCTAAGGGATAAAAAACTCCTGATAAGCGAAGCGCGGGAAGAGGTTTAACTGCGATACTGGATGGCGGCGATGACGCCGGCCTCATTCGCCGTGCCTGCCGCGACCCGGCCGACCATCTTAGGGCTGGTCGCCTCGACTGTACCATCCCCATCCCATGATTGCAGGCCGAAAAAGGATTCATGATGGAATAAGTAATCGGACTCCAGATTATCAAGCCTAGAAATGAATGGCATCCTGGATCGGAGGAGCACCACCTCAACTTTATCACCTAAAACCTCGACTCTTAAACCAAGGCTTAGTTTGGTTGATAGTTTGCTTGACAACTTCTTTTTTTTCCGAATAATGAAGACATATTTTCATGTCAAGTTTTTTCTGCCGGTATCCGCACTGATGAAGCGAATGGTTTTGGCGGTCTATTTGATCCAAAGGAAAAATACAAAAAAGGAGGCCCGGCTATGGAAAGCAAAAAGTTTGTTCGCTTTTCTCTGTCTCTTTTCCTTCTATTTTTTGTGAATCTGACATTTTCATTTGCGGAAAGAACGGGTTACTCGAAGGACGAATTCATCCGGCGAAGAAACGCCCTGATGGACCAATGCCAAGAGGGAATTATCATTTTCTTTGGCGACTCGACGGGTCGGAGGGCCGGATCAAACCCGGGAGCCTATTTTCGGCAGGACAGCGACTTTTATTACTTCTCGGGAGTCGAGGACGTCAACGCCGTCCTGGCCATGACGCCCAAGACCAAAGAAGCGTTTCTCTTTTTGCCTAAGTTGACGGCCGGTCAAATCACCAGTGATGGGCCGAATCTGCTCGAAGACAAGAACGCCAAGAAAAAGACCGGCTTTGCGGATATTTTCCCCTTGACTTATCTCGACGAGTTCATCGCCCGAAATGGATCAAGGCAGGGCTACGTCTTTTTTCTCCAGATGGCTCCCCGGGAAGCTTTTCTGTCTTTCGCCAGAAGGAGCATGTTGCATTACAACGACCAGGTCCCGATCGACATCTACCGGTACAACAAGCTCAAAGAACGATTCCCGGCTTTCGAACTGAAGGACATGACGTCGATGATCGATTCCCTGAGAGTCATCAAATCGGCGGAGGAGATCGAGATCCTGCGGAAGAACGGGAGGATTTCCGCGGAGGCGGTCAAGCAGGCGATGCTGGCGACAAAGACGGGAGTTTTTGAGTACGAAATCGAAGCTGCGGCCATGCACGTCATCATCAAGAACGGAGCGCGGCAGGCCGCCTTTCCGCCGATTGTCGCCTCCGGCCTTAATTCGTGCACCTTGCACTACAGCCAGAATTCCAGAAAGACCGAAGAGAATGACGTGGTCCTCATGGATTTTGGGGCCGAACTCGATTATCTGGCGATGGACATTACCAGGACCTGGCCTTCCTCGGGGAAATTCAGTCCCGAACAGAGGGAGGCTTATCAGATCGTTCTCGAAGTGCAAAAAGCCTGTATCGAAGCTTACCGGCCCGGGGCTACGGTTGAGGAAGTTCAGCAACATGTGGCCGCCGTCATGAAGAAGAAAGGTTTGGACGCCAGGGGCCAGAGAGGCGGCTTTGGCCACTATGTGGGGATGTCCGTGCACGATGTCGGGCCTCGGATCATCGAACTAAAAGAGGGAATGGTTTTCGCCATCGAACCCGGCCTCTATTATCCCCAGAAGAATTTCGGCATCAGGATAGAAGACACGGTCTTGATCACCAAGAACGGCTGTGAAGTCCTGACAAAAGACGTTCCCAAAGAAATCGACGAGATCGAGAAGCTGATGGCCGGGAGAAAGTAAGACGTTAGAATTCGGGAATTCCCTAGTGTCCCCGGAATTACGTTGCTAAAAATACCGGGCAAACCAGGAAAGACTGCGCAGGAACTCGCGCGGCGTCCGGCGGCCCGCTATTTTTCGTCCCTGAGCTCGGGAGGAACGGGTCTCGCCGGCGTGACGATCTCGTTCGTGGCCGCCGCGATGCTGGGGCGATTTCCCAAACTGTTCACGCTGTTGTCTTGACAGCTGAGCCTCCTCTCTTTAAGATTCGAACTGCTCATGACAGGAAAAAAAGGGCTTGCAATTGTAGCCCATTTGTGCTACTTTTATATTGAAAAATGGAGGTTGCATTATGAGTAAGACAGCAACAGTCCGGGCCCGCATTGAACCGGAATTAAAAGACCGCGCCGAAAGCGTGTTCCAACGGCTAGGCATGAGCGCGACTCAGGCTATCACAATCTTTTACAGGCAAGTCGAACTCCGCGGTGGGCTTCCCTTCGACGTCGCCATTCCTACCCCCACGACGAAAAGGACGCTGGACTCGACGGACGCTGGACGTGATCTTGTCATCTGTGAGGATGCAAACGACATGTTTGATAAATTGGGGATTTGATGTATACCCCGGTTTATACCAAACAGTTCGAAAAAGACATCAGGCGGGCAAAACGCCGCGGTAAGAATTTCGAGAAGTTTAAGATCATTGCCAGAACACTCCTGGCTGGACAAGCTCTCGACAATATTCACCGGAACCATCGCCTTGTCGGAAGCTATCTGGGGCGACGCGAATGCCATATCGAATCAGACTGGTTGCTGA
>Ga0315284_10010368_pt1 | contig 13277 bp, 27 predicted proteins | sample YL17G09_16_MG_FD_203696 | JGI IMG/M metagenome (GOLD analysis project Ga0315284, IMG submission 203696) | Sediment microbial communities from Yellowstone Lake, YNP, Wyoming, USA - YL17G09_16 | ecosystem: Environmental > Aquatic > Freshwater > Lake > Sediment | place: USA: Wyoming | collected...
GACAAGGCCCGCACCAAGGAGACCCACCGTCTAGGTTCACTCTGCGCCACGGGCGAAGCTGCCACATGGCGCACCGTCGTCACGCCCTGCCCGAGGCCGTTGATCGTCACCTTCATCGGAGATGCGTGATGTACGCCGTCGCCCGCGATCAGGCCGAGGCCGACGCCCGCCGCTCAGAGAGGGCGGCCCGCGCCAACGCCACGCGGCGGGTTAGCGCCGACATCGCCATCCTGCGCCAACACTTCGACGGGGAGGGCAAGAGCGACGACCGAACGGCCATCGCGGACTTCCTGGTCAAGTGGACGCCCGATGAGTGGGCCCTGGAAATGTACAGACCAGTTGAGGCGTATGGCCGGCCGGGGGTCCCTAGCCCCCGACGCGGACTCGTGGGCGACCTACAGGGCGGTGGGCTCAGCTCCAAACTCCTCGCCTCGCGGGGGCTCCCGGTCCTAGCGGCCGAGGATTGCTCTTGGACTCGAACCAAACTGGGCAACGACCGCGCCCGCGCGGAGGCGGCGGCGCGCGAGATGGCCGGTCGGGATGGCTACGAACTGGCCCTCGGCGGCTTCCTCGGGATCATCCCTCGCCTCTCGACGGCCAACTACGACCCCTGCGCCATACCGACCGGGTGCGTTCGCGATGTCATCCGGGCGATGGTAGACGCCCGGCTCGTCGCGTTCGCCGTGACCGTCGTTCTCTCTCGCGTCCCCGGCACGAAAGGTCGGGACAGCGACTTCTACGAGTTCGGGACCGAAGGGCAGTTGTCGAAGGATGCCCACGGCTACCACCTCGTAGACAAACGCAAGTATGTCGGCACGGCGAATGTCCCGATGGCGACCTACTTCTTTGTGCGTGGGCGCGCCTACAACATCTATCTAGACTTTCGGGCCAAGGCCCTATCCAAGACACCCAGCCTCGTCAGCGACCCCGGTTTCGATCAGAGGGTCGCCTCGGGCGCCACCGCGGAATACCTGTGGGGGAAGGAAAAGGAGGACTGGTTCGGGGCCAATCCCGGTCACGCCCTGTGGTGTAGTTGCAGGACCGGGGGTGACGGCAAGCGCACGGTAGATGAACGGTGTCTCTCCCCCGACATGCGCTCCTTTATCCACGCCTTGGTAGACGCCCGCAAGAAGGCCGAACGACTGAACACCGGAGGGACAGCATGACCACCAACGCGCTGACCGCCGAAGCACGCCGCGCCTACGCTCGCGCCCGTGCCGACTGGTACGCCACCAAAACCGCTACACCGGCACCCTCTGGCGCGCATGGTGCGCCCTTCAGGACTGGCGCCCGAACGCGACACAATGGGACCCAAACGCCGTGCCCGTTGACTGGCCCCGATGGTGCCGCATCCATGCCCGCTATGAGCGCGAGTATACCCGTGCCGAGCACCAGACGCACGGGCCGACCTTCCGCCCCCTATGGTGCGCACACTGTAACCAGGAGGACGCAGCATGAACAAGCCGAACGCAACCGAGAGCGCCCGCCAGATGCACGCCGACCTCGCCCGACTCCGTGACGCCATCGACGCCCCGCCCCAGAGAGACGACGCCGTTGAGCACATTGCCGAGCAGATCGCCCGCGAAGCGGCCCGCCTGGCCGGTGGCGAGTTTCGCCCCAACTACAACGGCTGGACCAACCGCGAGACGTGGAACACGGCCCTATGGATCAGCAACGACGAGAGCACGGAAGAGGACGCGGCCGGGATCGTGCGGAACGCCTTGACCGTTGACCCGTTCGAGAACTACCGCGCCTTCACTGGGCACGACCCGTCCGGCGGTGCGGAGGGTATCCGACGCGCGCAGCTCTACGACGCCGCGGACGCCCTAGAGAAGTGGTGGACCGATCACCTCGACGACCCCGAGCGCAACCGCGCTGACGACATCTTGGCCGGTCCGATCAGCGACGCCCTGTCCTACACGCTCGCCGTGACCGACTGGTACCGCATCGCTGAGGGCTACGCCGAGGGAATGGAATGAACTACACCTACGACGGCCCGAAAGGGCCGACCCGCCGCGCGTACATCGACGAGCCCGGATGGAGCCCGCCCCCGCCGCGTCCCGAACCCCTGCCCGAACGCTGCCGGATCCCGCTCAAGTTTGAGCCCGGCCGCCCCTATGGCCCGACGCCGCTCGCGCCCCTGTCTGAGTACGTCCGGCCGCCGACGAACCCCGTGCCATGAACCCCGCCGACCTCCGCCGCCTGTACCGCGCCGCTCGTGCCGTGGACACCCTGCCCGACAAACTAGACGCCCTACAGGCCCGCTACGACCGCGCGGAGACGATCCTGCGCGCCGCCCTCACCGACGCGGCACAGATCAGCTTGCCCGGTTTCCGCGTAACCCTCACCGACGACCGCGCAACCGTGGCGCGCAGCGCCATCACCGATGCAGCCCAGCTCGCCCTATGGCGCAGCCTACAGGAGAAGACAGCATGAGCGCGACGACGCAAGATCCCCCCGCTTTCGATTGGCAAGACCTCGACCCCTCGAATGTCCACGACCTCACGGACAGCGCCTACGCCGGCGAACTCCTAGGGATCATCAGTGAGACGGACGGAGGGATCATCGCCTACGCGAATGGGACCGAGCACGCGAACCAGATCGTTGCGGCCCTCTTGGCGGCTCGCCGATGACCCGCCGCCGCAAGATCGCCCAACGCTACCCCGCCGCCGGGTCGGTCATCGTGACCTATAGGCAAGAGCCCGGACTGTGGTACGTCGTACGCCCCGACAGGCTGGGCCGACTCCGGCGCGCCATCCTGCCGCCGTTCCGGTCTGCCCCCGCTGCCATCGTCGAGGCGTACCACCTACCGCCGAAATAGTGCCCGGGGAGTGTAAATGACGAATCCCTAGACGCCCACAGATGCCCCAGGACCCCCGCCGAATGCCGGTCGGGGGTCCTTCTGCTACCCCGCAGACGTTCGGCCCACCCTAGCCGCTACTGGCCGATGCCAAAGGCAAACTGGAGCCGCTCCAGGACCACCCCGGCGCCGATGAAGAAAACGTAGAGCACCAGGAGCAGCACGATCTTCTCGCCCGTGCTCTTCGCTTCCCAATCGCCCATCAATCCGTCCCCATGCTCGCGGTCTCGTCTAGGCCGTCCCCGTCATCCCCGCCCAGCGCAGCGGCGGTATCAGACCAGAGCCCGAGCGCCGTGGACAGGATAGCAGCAACCGCAACGTCGGAATACCCCACGACCCGGACCACCCCCGGCCTGACCGTCAGCCCGTCCCATGCGGCCCGAGCCCGCGCGATCGCCGCCGCCCAGCTTCCGGCCGGGCGAGCGCCCGAGCGCGACGGCCGGGACCCCGAACGAGCCCATGCAGTAGTGCGCATATGAGTTACCCCGCCTTCCACAAAAACGAGACGACACTTTTGGGCGTTGCGCCCGGCCCCGACCCCACGAAGGGCGCAAGGGGGAGGATGCCCCTGCGCGCTGGAGCCGGGGCCGTGCGCATTACAGACGAGCGCCCGCCATTGCCCGAACGGGAGGCTCGTCCGTGGGAAAGTTTGAAATGGCGAGCTGCACCCCCGGATCAGAAACCGGCTGTACTTTGAGCCGCAGGTACTCCCGGAGCATCGGACGGTTCCTCGTGGCCCAGTTGCGTCCAGCCGCAAGTCCCCGGTGATGCCAACCGCAAAGCGTCACGAGAAACTGCGGCTCGCTTGGCGGCTCCTTGCCCATCGTCGGCTCGGGTCGGACGTGGTCCAGCTCCAGCTCCTCCGTGGGCACCTCCCAAGTCGGCCGTCCGAAACGGTCCCGGCATTGACCGGCGTCGCGATCGAGGACGGGAGCGAGGCAGCGGAAGCGGTCGCGTTCGAGCACCCGGCGGCGGACGCCCACGGGGATGCGGCTCACGACTCGGACTCGATCATGGCGAGGGTTTCGACGTACCCCGCCACATCGACGAGGCTGTCGCGCTTGTGCCGGTACGCCTCGCGGCTCACCTTGAGCCCGATCAGGCAGAGGGCGACCATGCGCGGGCTCACGTCGGGGATGCCGAGGATCGCGCCCCACATCCGCCCGGTCCGCGCGAAGTCCTGCTCGGGCGGACCATAGGAGGCGCCGCGTTCGGCGTGGACGATCCGGTGCGCCTCAAACAGGGGCGACTCGGGGTCGTCGTCCTTGTAGGGATGGGGGTACGCCGGCGTCCCGTAGTTATCGCCGAAGTAGTCGTCCAGTGGCAGGCCGTCCGTGGCGGAGATCACGTCGAGGCCGCACATCAGCGCGACGCTCAACTCCTGTTTCGCGCCCTTGCTGGTCCACCACTCCGGTAGGAGCGCGATGGCATCGCACTTCACGAGGAGCGGGATGTCGCGCGTCATGTAGAACTCGTGGGACATGGGCTTGTCGAGCGACGGGACGAAACCCAGGTCCACGTCGAGCCGGGCGGGGTTGACGACCTTCCAGCCCCGGCCTTTCAGGAACTCCTCCGCCTCGAAAAAGGCTGGGAAGTTGTAGAGGTCATGGCCGGACATCGGCCCGGCGAGATACACACGCTTCTTCATTTCAACTCCACCCCCGTGATCTGGGAGACCGTCCAGACCCCGTTCATGGTCTCCACCCGTGTCTTCGAGCAGACGGAGCATCGCTTCAGGATGTGGGTGCCCATGCCCCCCAAGATCACGTATTCCCCGTGCTTCACGGCGATGACAGACCAGACGTGCCGATGAAACCTCACTTCAACGTCACTCCTTCATTCGGGAGCCCGATGACCTGACGTGGCGCCGTCAGCGGCCACTCACACGTCACGACCGGCACGCCCGCCGCCTTACCCTGCGCCCAGCGTTCCGTTGAGGCCCACGGGCAGCGCCACATCCCCGAGACGTACTGCATCTCCGCCCCGCAGTCGGCACAAGCGGGAGTCATGGGAAGATGGTCCGGCCGTCCCACGGGCAGTCCGGGCATTCGGCCCGATGCGCCGCCTTGATGGCTGCGTCGTAGGTGGCCAGCGCCGCCTTGATGGCTGCGTCGCGGGTGGCCCACGCCGCCTCGATGGCTGCGTCGTAGGTGGCCTGCGCCGCCTTGATGGCTGCGTCGTAGGTGGCCTGCGCCGCCTTGATGGCTGCGTCGTAGGTGGCCTGCGCCGGCTCGACGACTGCGTCGTAGGTGGCCTGCGCCGGCTTGATGGCTGCGTCGAGGGTGGCCCACGCCGCCTTGATGGCTGCGTCGCGGGTGGCCCACGCCGCCTCGATGGCTGCGTCGCGGGTGGCCCACGCCGGCTCGACGGCTGCGTCGCGGGTGGCCTGCGCCGCCTCGATGGCTGCGTCGCGGACTGGGCGGAACAGGTGCAGGCGGAGGGCCTGTTCGGCTTTCGGTTTGACCGACAGGATGTGGGCGATGCGCGTTCCGGCCGTCTCGGTCAACGCCTCGGCGATCTGCTCGTGGTGACAATGCCAGGTCATCGCGCCGACAGGCACGCCGACGAACGCGGCACGGCAGAGGGCCGCTTCCTCGGGGATGGACAGGAGAGTGGGCATGGCTATGTCGCCTCCTTCTTCACCGCGGGCCAGATGGACCCGGACGCGGCACGGTGCTGCCGCTTCGTCCCCGACACGTCCAGATGGCCGACCGCCAGAGCGCACTCCTCGATGTCCCCGAGAGCGGGGTCAGAGAGCGAGCCGCACTTCGTCGGCTGGGGCTCTGGTTCTGTCGTCTGCGCGGCAGACTCGACGGACAAGGGGACCGTTTGCGACGGTTCCGGGGGGGATGTTTGCACCTCGACCGCCGTGCCCTCGATCTCTTCGGCCTGCGCCTTGATGGACTCACGGAGCGACGAGGTGCGCGGCAGGATGGAGGCCACGGTCGGGACGCCGTACTCCCGGTCGTCGTCGCGCTCCAGCGCCTCCTTGATCGAAGCCGCGAGGGAGAGCCGGCGGGAACACAGGTTGCGGACGGCGGTCTTCATCGCCATCGCGGGATAGTCCGTCACCCACGGCCCGGCGTTCTTGGCCTTCGAGCGGGCGCGGATGCCGTCCACGTCGGACTTCGTGAGGACCACGAAGATCGGGCGCCGCCCGCCAGAGCGGAAGGCGATGGCGTAGACCCGCGTGATCTTCGTCGGGTCGGAAACGTCACGGGCGAGGCTCGGCCGGTGGATCAGCCGGGGCTCGTCGCCCTCCTGGTAGTCGAACTCGTCGTCGAGGTAGACGACCTGGCCGTAGATGTCCTCGATGGTCGGGTCACCGCGCTTCGCCAGCTCCACGAGCCCGCGATAGCCGATGAGCATGGTGGCCTCGTCGCCGTACTTCACGAAGTAGACGGAGCCGAGGACGGGTTCGAGGTCGAGCACCGCCGCGTCGTAGAAGGCGTTGACCAGCGACTTCGGGGTGGCCTTCAGGAGGTCCGGGTTCTTCGACAGCGCCCGGAGGCCGGTCTGGACGAACCGGGCCGCCTTCTCGGGCGACAGGAGCTTCGACAGTTCCGAGGTCGCCCGATCGGAGATTTCCTTGCGGACGGCGACGTAGTTGTCGCGCTCGACGGTGAGTGCGGATGTCACCACGGTGTCTCCTCCGTCAGCTTCACCTTTCCCTCCACGGAGACGATCCAGAGGTGGTGGTCGTTCTCGTCCCCCCCGTACAGGCTGAGGTACCAGAACCCCGCGTTGTTGCGGATGAGGCGGAGCAAGTGGTGCCTGCTGTCGCGCAGGGCGACGTGGTAGATGTCTCCGGCCTCGTTCTTATCGACCGTGACGGGGTAGACCGTGTGGACTGCGTTGGTCACTTCTGCCCCGTCCCCACGTCCCGGAAGTTGTCGAGCGGCGCCGCCCCGAGACGCCCGGTGGGCGTGACGTAGACCGCTCGGGTTTCCTTGTTCGACACTAGGAACCACACGACTGTCACCTCGCCGATGCCGGGGAGGGTTGCCTTGATGTTTTCCATTTCATGCTCCTATCTGTGCTTAGGCCGTGTGGACGGTGTCGGTGGTCATGTGTACAGGCTCCGTGCTCCGTCCTGCCCGAAGATGGCGATGGCAAAGGCGCGTCCGTAGACCGGGCCGCTGCCCATACCTGAACTGAGGGCCGGAACCGGGATCTTCCCCTGCTCCACGAGCGCGGCGAGGTAGTTCTCGAACGACTCGGGCGTTACGCGGATGTCCCGCACCCCACGACGATTGAACTTGGCGCTCCGCAGCCTCTTGGCAAAGTAGGCCCGGTCGTACTTGCCGGTCGCTCGCGCCTTCCGCACGAGGTCGTTCATGCCGAGCACGTAGAACCGCTCGACGCGAGACGCGTTCTCGGGGTCGGCAGCGTTGTATGCGTCCGTGAGTACGTCCAGCGCCTCGATGAGCGCCCGGACGCCGTGGGTTTCGATGATCTGGCGCGCCTGCCCGATGCAGCGAAGATGGGTGGGGCCGGAACCCATGACGATCTCCAGCCCGTGCGCCTGCGCGACATCCTGTAGGTCGAGCGCCCACTGGTGGCCCGCTTCGACCGACGCGCGCCAGGTGTCGAACGGAGTCGGCCGGCGGCGCTTCGTGTTGATCCCGATGAAGATACCCGCGGCGTCCATGTAGGAGACGCCCTTTTCGACGCGAGCTTTGATGAGTAGGTGCCCGCGCCGCTCGGCGGCGATGATCGTATGCTGCCCGTCGATTGCGTCGTACCGGCCGTCCGTCTTTGCAGACAAGGTGGGGGGCCGGAACAGGTGGGGGTCCCAGTTGTCGGCGATCTCCTGCGCCCACTTATCGGCTAGGGCTCGCTGATAGACTGGAATGTCGATCTTGGCGATCTCGACGTACATCATCTCCGCTCCGTCGAAGTCTGCCTTTGCGTTAGCCACGTCGGGCTCCTTTCGTGTCCCCTGTATGCGGGGACTTTGGGGATGGGTTGCTACCCTCGGCTCGCGAATGCGTTGAGGGTCGCCTGTAGTGCGCGCTCCAACTCTCGCCGTCGTCGCATGAGGGTCGGCTGGCCGAGCGCGGGCGGGGTCACGTTCACGATCCCCGCGATGTACTCGCTGAGCGCCTTGACGTACCAGCGGTTCAGGTCGGTCGGGTCCGGCGTCATGTCCACGGTGTCCGTGTCTGGTTCGGTGATCTCGGGCTCGATTGCCGCACCTGCTGCCAGCGGCAACTCGTCCTCTTCGTGGAGCGGGGCGCCGCTGGCAGCAGGTGCGGCCATGAACCCCCGCTGAACAGCGGACTCGGAGACCCCGAGCGCAGCAGCCGCCTCGCGCTGCGTCATTCCGAGGTCTTCGGTATACGTGATCGCGAGTTGCTTCTTTTCCTCCCGGTCGAGTTGCGGCCTTGGTTGCCCGCGCGCCCAATCGGCGAACGACGTGAACCCAGCAGCGGTCACGAGTTCGGGTGTTACGTAGTACAACTCGACCGTGTTGCGGAAGGCCGACATCACATCGAGGGTGACGGCGTTCACGCGCCGGGCAGTCTCGGCGTCGATGCGACTCATGTCAGTCTCCGATGTAGCTAACGATCAGCGGGCGGTTGCCCGCAGCGGTGGTGGTGTGCGCCACGATGATCTCGGGTCTGGCGGTGGCGCCGACTGCGCGCCAGTCGATCACCTCCCGGTCCTTCCCGGTTTTGTACGAAACCTTGACGAGCTTCCCGATACCGGCGGCGTTGTCGCCCATCGCCAGCCGCAACTTGTTCCCGAGGACGGCCGTCTGCTCGACGATGGCTTCCGCCTGCGCCTTGGCGGACAGGAATGCCGTGGCAAGCTCCTCGACGGACTCCGGCAGTTCCCACCGCTCGCCGTTATCACGGGGTGAGATCCCCCGGAGGTACGCGGTCGCCGCTTCGGAGCCGTCCATCTCGGGTGCGATGCCGAGCCGGGCGTTGGCGAGGAAGCGGCGCTCGACGGTGAGGAGGTCTTCGATCAGCTCATCGTCGCGCTCGACGACGTAGCTGCGGAAGCGGTTGCCTCCGATGAGCACCGCGAGGTAGCAGCGGACCACGAGGGAACCACGGCACATCATCTCGTGCTGACACTGGAGGGCGTATGCCTCGGGCACCTGATCCGTCTCCTGCTCGCCCCAGTCCCGCGCGGCGAACTTGTCGGCCGTCTTGACCTCGACCAACTCCGTGACCGGCTCGCCCTTCTCGGGGACGACATCGAAGTCAAAGTGGGAGCCAATGTCGTCGTCAAGCCAGTAGGTCCAGGGGTTCGCCCGGATCTTCCGGTCGTGCTTCTTGGCCCACAGGCGCCCGACAATGGGCTGGAGGATCATCCCCATCTCCATCGACTCGGTTGCCACCTTGGGCATCGAGGTCCCGCGAAGCTCCTGGAACTTGGAGAACGGGCTGTCGAAGGGGGAGCGCCCCGTCACGGTCGCCGCGTCGGTCGCGAAGATCCCGTGCCGGCGCTGCTCGATCCAGTCAGCCGACCCCGGAACCGGGGAGGGCGTGCGCTTCTTCACGACTCGGTCTTCAACACGGCCACGCCGCGCTCGTCGTCGTAGTCGAGGACCACGACGCGACCGCGCTGGACGAGACCATCCGGATCACCGCGGCGAGCCCCGTCCATTTCGACGATGAGCGGGTAGGACCAGCGGTCGCGGTCCACGCCGTCGAGACCGGGCAGGTCGTCGTACATATCGCGGACGGTGTAGGGTCTTCTGCTCATGGTCTAGCCTCAGGTGACCCCAGCGTGGGGCTCGGCGTGCGCTTCATTGCGTCACCCTGCGTTGAACGAGCCGAGGATCAACTCGGGCTCACCCTCGACGGGGATCTCGGTCACGGTCACGCGAGGAGAGGTGCGCCAGAAGATCGCCCGGTCCGGGTCCCAGTCACTATCGAGGTATCTGGCCACGACCGCCCTGGCGTCCTCGGCCGTGGCCGCACGGACCACGAACGAGTCGTACTCGTCGTAGCCCACCGATCCGGTGTTCTTGACCATCCAGAACTTCATGTCATCACCTCCGCGTGCGCCTCTTCACGAGTTTGCTCTGCCGCTGCCGCGAGCGCAGCCAGCACGAGCGCGCGTAACTCGTCGGCGTTCGTGAGCGTTACATCGATCCGCGTATTCGGTCCCCTCCATGTCATCCAGAACTCCTTCGAGATCGGGTCGTACGCGACCTCTGGGGCGGGCATCGGCCCGAACGTCAGCTCCATCAGCGGATGCGGGTTCACGGGTGTCCTCTGCCGCCATCGCGGCTAATGCGCGCACGAGAGCCGGGTTCGTCTGCATGAACTCCTCCAGCCCGTCAGTCCCGTTCACGATGTCTCCTCGGCCAACGCGAGTCGCCGCTGTAGTCGGTCACCGCGAACAGGTCCTCGATCCGCGTCCCGAGCCGGATGGCCGCGCGGATGGCTTGCTTCAGGGTGGGTCCTTCGCCCCTGCCCTTCTCCCAATCGAGGACGGCGTTGGCGTTGGCGCCAATGAGAGCGGCAAGCTCCCGTTGCGCCACGTCCAGGCGTCGCCGCTGCGTCCTGAGTTTCGTGAAGTCGAACTCTAGCCCGTCGTCGGGCTGTTTCGCTCGCCTGCCCATCAGGAATGCGCCTTGTCGTGGGCGGCCCCGGCCTCGTAGTAGGCGGCCTCGGCCTTGTCGAGGGCGGCAGTCATGGTGCGTGCTCCCCCCTGTGGGCTGGATGCTCGGTGTTCATACCTAAACTGTACTCCCGATGGCTGGGCTTGTCAACCCCCCAGTTGACAGAATAACCCTCTTGACATGCAACCTGCACGGGAGTAACATAAAGGTGCATGTCGTCGGGAGAACTACATGCCAGAAGGAGAGGACTATCGACGATGACTGGATTGACCACATCCGAAGGGCAGGAGTTCGGCCGCGCGCTCCGGTTCATCCGGGATGCGCGGCAGATGACGCTCCGCGACGTGCTCCTGGCGACGAAGACGGAGACGAAGAGGGGGATCAGCTTCCAGCACCTCCAGAATATCGAGAAGGGAACACGGGGGTTCGACGACGACAAGATCCTCCAGTTGCAGCGAGCCTACCGGCTCCCGGACCACGCGCTCGATGACCTTCTTCTGCGGGCTCGGGTACGTTCGGCCCTCGCGCAGCGGGGGCTCTCCGCTGGCGACGCGGACGCCGCGTGGCGGATGATGGAGACGCGCCTGGCCGAACTCGGCACGCCGATCCACACGGACCTCGCGGCACTCATCGCGGGCATCCTGGGGGTGCCCGCGTGAACGTCCGGCACCTCCGCCCCGAGTCGCTGAAAGGACTCCGCTGGCGGGGCTACGTCCGCGAGTCCACCGCGGCGCAGGCGGACAAGTGGAGCCCCGAGCGGCAGCGGAGCGACATCATCCGGGCGGCCGATGAGCTGGGGCTGGTCGCGGTCGAGCCGACGTTCTACGAGCGAACGGGGAGCGGCGAGGCCGAGTCGGCGGAGCTTGGCCTCGCGCTGGCAGACGCCCGTCGCGGCCAGTACGACGTGCTCCTCGTTCTCACGACCTCCCGGTTCGCCCGCAATCGTGCCGAAGCCGTGCGCGTCAAGACACTGTTTCGCAAGGCCGGCGTGCCCATCTACTTCGTCCAGGAGCGGATCGTCTCCGGGTCGCGGGCGAGCAACCTCCTCGAAGGGGTGCGGGAGGTCATCGACGAGGAGGAGAACGACACCAGAAGGCATTGGATCGCCGGGGGCCAGAGGGAGCGGATGCTGTCGGGCAGGTGGCTGGGCCAGATCCCGGTAGGCTACCGGCGAGTAGTCGTGGACTTCCCCGACGGGACCCGACGGTGGGATGGCGGGCTGGAGCCGGACCCCGAGCGGGCGCCCGTGGTCAAACGGCTCTTTGCCGCGTTCGAGAGTGGCACTTCGCCGCTCGACATCGCCTACGCCCTGAACTCTGAGGGTATCCGTGGCCCGCAGGGTCCGTGGACTCGCGCCACGCTGGTCAAGATCCTCCGCAACCCGGTCTACAAGGGCGACCTCGTGCGCTACCGGCACACCCGCCCGACGCTCCACTATTACCCGGAGGACGATGCCACCGATGGCAGGCGGACCATCGAGGGGGCGTGGGAGGCGATCATCCCCGAGGTCGAGTGGGCGCAGGTGCAGGCGCTCATGGACAGCCGGGTCGTGGCGGGCAGCGCCCACCGGGGAAGGCGGCGCTATCCGCTCTCGGGCCTCCTGCGCTGCGGGGACTGCGGCCGGACGCTCTCGGGTGTCTCCAACGGCTACTCCCGGTACTACCGCTGCCGAGCGCGCGCCAGCGACCGGAGCTGCATCGCCCCCTTCGTCCGGGCCGACGCTGCCGAGGGGGCGTTCGGGGAGTGGATTGGGTCGCTCACCCTGCCGCCGGACTGGCGTGAGGCCATCGCCGAGACGCGGGAGCCCGTGGAGGCCAACGACAAGCGGGAGCGGCTGGCCGAGAGACTTGCGCGTTTGCGCAACCTCTACACCTGGGGGGAGATGCCCGAGGACGAGTACCGCACCGAAGCGCTGCGCATCCACGCCGAACTCGCCGAGGTGGTGGAGCCGTCCCCGTCCACGATGGAGGAGGTGGCCGCCGCGCTCGTGGACCTCGCGAGGACGTGGGCCAACGCCTCCCCCGAACGCCAGTCGGCCGTGGCTCGCCTTATGCTAAAGGAGATCGTCACCAGCAACGGTCAGGTGTCGTTTTTCATGGCCCGCGCCGAGATCCGTCCGCTCTTGGAGTTGTGTGTAGCAGGTTCACCCGGTCACTTGGCAAACACCGGCTGTTCTATGGCAGACACGAGGTACAGCGCATGAGCGACACAGACCTCGTGGTCGGCTGCCTGTTGATCCTGTTCGTGATCTGGTTCGTGGTCAACTTCATCGCCTGGCTGGCCGGGGTTCTGGGCTAGCGCCGCTTCGCGATGAACGCCTGCATCTTCACCGCCGGGTCGGGGATGAGCCCGCCGGCCTTTGCGATCTTGCGGGCCACGCTCCGCTTGTCAGGGTCGTACTTCGCGTCCTCGCCGAACGGCCCCTTGCGCTCCTCGAACATCTTCTCGAAGACCTGAGCCCCGACGACCGTCCCGTACTGCCCGATGAGCGACAGGTACAGCGACCCGGCGACGGCCGGCTTCTCGCTGTCCGGCTCGTAGAGGCCCGGCAGTCCCCCGCGCCGGTGGAGCCCGAAGCGCAGGATGATGTCGAAGCGGTTGGTCGCCTCGGGGTAGAGGTAGATGTCAACGATCATGCCGTGAGGTCCCGGGCCGTGACGCCGTACACGTCCAGCGCAGAGTAGGCTACCAGGAAGTAGGCTACCCCCGGAGCGACGATGATCGAGTAGCGGCCCTGCCCGTCGCTCGTGGTCGTCCCGTAGAAGGCGTTGGTCGCCGACACGAACGCATCGACCGTGCAGAGCGGGATCGACGCCCCGTGCTCGTCCCGCG
>Ga0315284_10010369_pt1 | contig 13276 bp, 13 predicted proteins | sample YL17G09_16_MG_FD_203696 | JGI IMG/M metagenome (GOLD analysis project Ga0315284, IMG submission 203696) | Sediment microbial communities from Yellowstone Lake, YNP, Wyoming, USA - YL17G09_16 | ecosystem: Environmental > Aquatic > Freshwater > Lake > Sediment | place: USA: Wyoming | collected...
TTGAGACACGCTGTTGCCCTCATTCAATAGTTTCAATTGACACGACGTAATAAATGCTTCGTCTCAGCTATACGTGCTTTCAACTTTGTCAACGTCTAAGCACATGTTTTCAATTGATTCTACGGAAAAAACTGGTATTTATTTAAATAGCCTCTATATTGTTTTAGGGGAATGAGTAATGGAGAATGGAATGTTACAACGCAGTCTATGGTTCTATTCGCCTTTGCGCAAGAAATATCGAAGCCATTTCGAAATCGTAGCTTTGATATTAGATGCCGCGAAAAACGAGTTCGCCGGCAGATATTCCCTCATGAAACAAGCTGGCCTCAACTACACACAACTAAAGAAGTACTTGGAGCCTCTTTCAGAAATTGGCTTGATAAGTAAGCACATAAACGAAGGCAAGATTGTCTACAGAGCCAGCGAGAAAGGCCTCGCCATACTGAGACAGTATTGCCTCCTATTGGAAATGCTGATGGAAGCACAGTTAACAGGCATCAACAAAAATAACGACCCAAACAACTTGCAGCAAATACTGGAAAGATGGAGATGAATCAGCAGTAACGAACATAGCGGAAAGGCAAGCGGAACGGAAAAGTGATGTGTACAGTTACTCACTTCTCCCTTCTCTCTAGGCATTCAGCAAGTTCCGCTTGCCCCGCACCTTCACGAAAATCATGGTTGATCTCTCAGGAAAGCAGAATTTCTAAGCGAGGAAATGTGGTGAAGGCTTTTTTCAGATGATCTTGGAACGAATATTTATTTCTGCACACACAGATATTCACAGAAGTGGAGGTTGAATGATTGACCAAAGAATTTACTTACGCTGACGCTGGAGTCAATAGAGAAATGAGGAGTGAGTCCAAGAAGGCTCTCCAGCTTCTTAAAGGAACTTACAAATTCAGTTGCTCCGGCAGCATCGTTCAACTGCCTTATGGAAACATTTTTCCCCTTGATGGTAAACGGTTTCTAGATCTTGTCATTGAAGGCGTCGGCACCAAAGTTCTCGTTGCACAGCTTGCGAAGAAATACGATACGATAGGGATTGACGGCGTCGCTATGGCGGTGAACGATGTTATACGTTCCGGAGCGAAACCCTTGGCGATTGCTGACAACATTCACGCTCAGGCTTCTGACCCGACTCTTGTAAGCGATTGGTTGAAAGGTATCGTGAAAGGAGCGAGCGAGGCTGAATGCCCTGTCTCAAGCGGAGAGATCGGAGACGTGGCAGAAATCATAAGAGGTTTGGTCGAAGGCGAAGGTTTTGACATGATTGTGGCTTCGATAGGAGAAGTTTATGGGGACAAGGTGATTTATGGAAAAGACATCAGATCAGGCGACAGGATAATTGGTTTCCGAAGCTCTGGGCTTCACAGCAACGGAATATCTCTCGCAAGAAAGATACTTTTCAAGCAATGGGGCGGAAAATACGATGCACATGCCATTCCAGACTGCTTGGAAAGAGAGATAGTAACGGAGGTTTTGGAGCCAACCAAGATCTATGTTAAACAGCTGTTGAAAGTTGCTGACGAGATTCATGTGAAAGCAGCAGTCCACATAACTGGGGATGCGTATTCGAAATTCGGTAATTTGTCAAGATTCTCGAAAGACATAGGTTTCGAGTTTGACAATTTTGATCCTCAACCGATTTTTGGGTTGATCCAGAAGACAGCGTCAGATTTGGGTGGCAGAATAAGCGATGAGGAGATGTTCAGAACGTTCAATATGGGCTGGGGATTCGCAGCAATAGTGGACAAGAAGGATGCAGATGAGACGCTAGATATTATTGAACAGAACGGAGTGCACGCGGAACAGATAGGCAAGATAACGAAACTTGGCGGCATCAGAATTCTTCATGGTGGAAAGAAGATCCTGCTAAAGTAGCTGTTTGCCACATTACTGATGAAAGCGTTTAAATCCGCTGAAAATTCCAACTTAACCTATGAAATACCACGTGAAGATAGAGGTTAGCTTAAAACCGGGACACAGCGATCCCGAAGGCGAAACCACGGCACGATTGCTCAAAGAGATGAGCTATAAGGTTGAAATCGTCGACGTCAGCAAGATCTTCAGAGTTGTTTTGAACGCTCAAACTAGAAAAGAAGCTCAAGCAAAAGCGGAAGAAATCTGCAAAAGACTTCTGGCAAACCCAACAAAGGACAACTACTCAATTGCGATTGAGGAAGAAAAATGACAGAAAGCCTCTACGTTCGTCGGAAAACACCTTTCCCACTTTTAGAAGTAAACGTGCTTGATGCCTCTGAAGAGCAGCTTGAAACAATAAGCCGAGAATTAGGCGCAGGTTTGAACTTACAAGAAATGAAAATCGTCAGAGCACTCTTCAAAGCGAAGGATCGAAACCCGACTGACGTGGAACTTCAAACAATTGGTCAAACATGGTCAGAACACTGTTTCCACAAAACATTCAAGGAGAAAATCATTTTTGAAGGAAAAGAAATAGACAGCCTCTTCAAAACCTACATAGCAAAAGTCACCGACGAAATAAACCCGCCATGGTGTTTCTCAGTTTTCGAAGACAATGCAGGCATAATCGAGTTCGACAAGGGCTACGGAATAGCTGCAAAAGTGGAGACGCACAATCACCCTTCAGCAATAGAGCCCTTTGGCGGAGCAGCCACAGGAGTCGGCGGAGTAATCCGCGATGTCCTCGGAGTTTGGGCTGATCCTATTGCATGCACAGACGTTCTCGGTTTCGGCCCGCTGGATTTCGACTATAAGAAACTTCCAGCGGGTGTGAAGCATCCAAAGTATGTTTACATGGGTGTAGTGGCTGGGATAGGCAGTTACGGCAACAATATGGGAATCCCCACGGTGAATGGGGCAATATACTTTGACGAAAGCTACACAGGAAACGTCGTTGTATACTGTGGATGCATAGGACTCCTGCCACTGAAGAAATTTAGAAAAAACGCCAAACCAAATGACATAATAGTTTTGGCAGGAGGAAAAACTGGACGAGATGGCATCCACGGAGTCACTTTTGCTTCGGCAGAATTGACTGAAAAATCAGAAGACGTTTCAAGACCAGCGGTACAGATAGCAAACCCTATTGAAGAAGAGAAACTGAAGAGGGCAATTAACACAATTCGCGACCTTCAGTTGGCTTCATCAATAACGGATTTAGGCGGAGGCGGCTTGTCATCTGCTGTTGGCGAAACAGCGAAAAAATTCGCCTGCGGCGCCACAATCGAGCTTGACAAAGTTCCATTAAAGTACCAAGGGCTAGCTCCGTGGGAAATCTATGTCTCTGAAAGCCAAGAACGAATGCTGCTTGTTGCGCCTCCTGAAAATCTCGACAAAGTGTTAAAAATCTTTGTTAACGAAGATGTTGATGCTGTTTCTATTGGAAAACTTACGGCAGACATGGTTCTGCAGATCTTTTATCAAGGCGAAAAGGTTACCGACATAGAGATACCCTTCCTGTTTGAGCCGCCAAAGACAGTGAAAATGGCAAAACATAGACAGCCCAAACTTCAAGAACCAGAATTTCCAGAACCAAAAAACCTTACCAAAGTTCTTCTGCAGCTCTTGTCTTCTGCGAATGTTGCTAGCAAGGAAAGCGTTGTGCGAACCTATGATCACGAAGTTAAAGGAAACACTGTACTCAAACCATTACAAGGCGAGTGGGGCGGCCCGAATGATGCAGCCATATTGAAACCCCTTGAGGATTCTTGGAAAGGACTGGTTGTTTCGTGCGGTATGAATCCAAACTATGGAAAAGTCGACGCTTATTGGATGGCGGCTTCTGCAGTTGATGAAGCAGTTAGGAACAATGTTGCTGTAGGCGGAAGAAGAATTGCCCTGCTCGACAATTTCACTTGGGGAAATCCGGAAAAACCAGAGAGATTAGGCAGCCTTGTCAGAGCCTGTATGGCATGCTATGATGTTGCCAGAGTTTTTGAAACTCCATTCATTTCTGGAAAAGACAGCCTTTACAACGAGTCACCACTGGGACCAATAACACCAACACTGCTGATCACAGGCATCGGCATAATCCCTGATGTTCGCTCGGCAGTATCCATGGACGCCAAGACTCCGAATGATGCTATCTACATCGTTGGACGAACGTTCAGGGAATTGGGCGGATCAGAATACTACAGGTTGAAGGAACACCTTGGAAAGACAGTGCCCAAAGTGAGGCCCGCTGAAGCCGCGAAGACCTTCAAGGTTGTCACTAAGGCAATTGATTCGGGGTTAGTGAAATCCTGTCATGATTTGTCTGAAGGTGGCTTAGGTGTGACTGCAGCCGAGATGGCCTTTGCCGGAGGCTATGGGATGGAGATTGACCTGCGGAAAGTCCCAGTTGAAGCGGTGAGCCGCAACGATTTTATCTTGTTCTCAGAATCGAACAGCCGTTTTCTTATAGAAGTCTCACCAAAGGCTAGGAAAGATTTTGAGAATCTCATGAAAGGAGTCTCCTGTGCGGAGATAGGCAATATTACTAAGGCACCTCGTTTCACAGTGCAAGGTTTGAAAGGAAAAATCGTGGTTGATGCAACCGTCGAAGAGATGCTGAAAAGTTGGAAGCGACCGCTGAGAACTGTAGGTTAACGATATGAAACGCGAAGAAATTAAGGCATGCGTTCTGCGCGTAGGCGGTACAAACTGTGACGACGAAGCCAGACGCTCCTTCACTGAACTAGGTGTTCAAGCCCAAGTCCTGCATGCGAACGAAATCGTCAGACGCCGAAGCCTCTTGGAGTACGATGTTTTGGTTTTTCCAGGCGGTTTCTCCTACGGAGATTATGTGCGTGCCGGAGCTATTTGGGCGAAGTGGCTTCTGGCCAAACTTGGAAAGGAGTTGAAAACCTTCGTGGACGAAGGGCGACCGGTTTTAGGCATTTGCAATGGTTTTCAGGTGCTCGTCGAAGCTGGTTTGCTTCCGGGTTTTGATGGGACGAGTCTGTACCCTGAGGCTTCTTTGGCTACTAACGTTCCACCGGGATACAATTGCCGCTGGATCAGCCTCAGACACGAAAACAAGGGAAAATGCGTTTTCACATGCAAGATTCCCAAAAGAAAAGTTCTACACATACCTGTAGCACACTCAGAGGGAAGATTCATATTTCCAAAGGAAAAAGAAAAACAAATGCTGAAAAGGCTTTATGATAGTGACCAGCTGGTTTTCCGCTATTGCACAAAAGATGGTGAACCCGCAGAAGACAGGTTTCCTCTAAACCCTAATGGCTCGTTTCACGACATAGCAGGCATATGCGATCCTGAAGGAACAATTTTTGGTCTGATGCCTCATCCGGAAAGAGCTTTCCACTGGTGGCAGCAACCAGACTGGACTAGACAGAAGCGATTGTCCGAGTTCGGTGATGGAAAACTGATCTTCGAGAGTATCGTAGAATACCTAACTAAGAAACTTTAGGTCAGCAACTCTCGGCAGCCCTGATCTAGCGCCCATTTTCATTATGCATCTTGAAGCAACGAAGTTGCCTATTCGTCCACACTCGCTGAGGCTTCTCCTGTTTATTAAACCATAAAGGAAGCCAGCACAGAAGGCGTCACCGGCACCTGTCGTGTCAACAACATTGACTTTGAAAGGCTCTATCAGGTGACTCTCTCGGCCATCAGTCACGTAGCAACCCTTGGAACCCAATTTGACGGCCACTATCTTGACACCCTTCTGCAGCAGGAAATCTGCACCTCTGCAATACTCCTCTATGCCTGTCAGTTTTTCAAGTTCACCAGAATTGGGCATCATGACGTAGGTCTTTTTCAGTATCGGTTCCAGTTTGCTCAGTCCTTTTCTCGCGTACAGGGCTCCTGGATCGAAGCTGACCTTAACGTCGTCGAGCATTCTTTTCAAGAGTTCTATCTGTGTTTGGAACGATTTTTCTCCCACAAAAGAGGTTAAATGAAGAAACTTGGTGTTAAGAACATATGCGGTGTCTATTTCTTTCATTTCTATTGTGTCGTTCACGCCTGAGTCAATGTATAGTGCACGTTCGCCTCTCTCATCAACGAAGCCTGTGACTGCTCCGCTTCTTCCCTGTTTTGCGTGGACTATTCCGTTTGTGTCTACGCCTTCTTTCTGAAAATCTTGAAGAAGCATTTTACCCTCTCGGTCGCTGGCAATTTTTCCGATAAAACCTACTTTGTGTTTGAGCCTCGCCAAGCCGACAAGGGTGTTGGCTGCTGAACCTCCGCAGGCTTCCGCATAATCTGTTACGAAGCTCTCTTCTTCAGCCGCAGCTATTCTGTTCACTTTAAATAATCTGTCCACGTTCAGGGCGCCGAAGCCTACAACATCAAAACCAGTCATTTGAACAGCTCTCGCAGGTAAATTTTATGTTCCCCAAGTTTTCCGCCATAATTGCCTGCTGATATCCCCGTCACGCCTTTCACATCGAGAACTGCTTCTATTCCTGCTTTCATGGCTTCTTTGACAGCTTGCAACGAGACACCACTAAGCACTATTTCCGGGATATAGTTCACATTTTTTGGCAGCTTTGATTCTCTGCCAAGCTTCCGTCTAAGTGAGGGACAGTAGGGATGATTTGTCGTTGGTCCTATCAGAGGAAAACGTGTTTCTGTCTTTGAACCCGCCGAGCACACGTCAAATGGCGTTATCACACCTTCAACATCATGTATTGCCGCCAAAGCTTTTCGGCCCGCCTCCCTAACCGCTTCCTTAGTTTCGCACATTATCCAAAAGTTACCGCCAGAAATTCCATGCGCATAACCCACGTATCTTTCTATAATAAAGTCTGGAACCATTATTGGAACGATGATGACGTTTCGTCCGTGACGTTGTTCTTCCCATTCGTATCCGTCTCCACAGTGGCCGACTCGTTCCATCATGTCTATTTTTCCTTCAGGCTTCACGGACAGGGCATCGAACACGACGGTGAAGGGTTTGACCAGAATGTCTTGGCGAATTCTGTAGGAAAGTTCCTTCTCGAACCGATTCACCATGTCCTGCAACGGCTTGCCCTTATCCAAGCCTTTCCAAAACTGCAGAATTGCTCCCTTTCGTTTGTCCGGTGTTTCTTTTTCTGTCAGCCATCTTTCGATGCCGTTATCAAGTCTGCCTATGACTCCTGACGGCGTGGCTGTGGCATCTTCTGCGGCTCGCTCTAATGTCTCTTCGTCGTCTGCTGTCACGACGAGCCTGCAGTAGAGTCCGTCAAAAGCTTCGGCATACGTGTCTTCTATCTCCGTTTTTCCAATCATGCGCTTACCCCAGTTTTCCTATAGCTTCGCCTCTGACCTTTTTCCTGAAGTTACTGCTTTCTTTGGCCAGAGTTTCCATATTTTGAGCTGTAATTATTTTAACTTTGGGCAACTTGCGCGGATACAACGCGAATAGACTGCTGAGTAAGGGTTTGCTTATTTTACTTTCAGTTAGTGTTTTGTGATTCCAGTTTTCCACTAGTGCTAGGGTTTGTTTTCTTCCGAAGCGGCAAAGTGCTTCCGCGATCACCGCTGTGACCAGACTAGTTTCAGACAGGACAGCAATTTCCGCGTTCTTTACAGCATAGCTGTTACCATTGAAAGACACGGCTAAACCGCCTTTCTGCTTGACAAGTTTAAAGGCTTCATCATCAGTTATGCTGTCGCCCACGTACATAACATCTTCAAGCGTGATATCCAGTTTCGTGGCAATGTCTCTTATTGCTTCGGCTTTCTCGCTTCCGCCGACAGGATGGATTTCGGAGTACATCTTGCCAATTTGGGATTTTGTGATTTCTTTCCAGAATATTTCGTCTAGTCTCTGAATTGTTGTTTTATGTTGCTCTGGAAAATCGTTTATGGATTTTGCGTTTGCAGGAATTTCTATTGTGGTCATCTTGGCTATTTCTTTAGCAGTTTCTTTCATTTTTGCGGTTTCTTCTGCGGTTATGCTGTATTTGTCGATGCTGAGTTTTGTGCAGTAGGTGTTTTCGTAGGGGAAATCTAGTGTTTGACAGAGTGCCTGTATGTAGTGTTCGTAGCTTGTGCTGACAATGAAAGCGTGGTCGATGCTTCTTATGTGTTTCAGAGTTTCTTTCACGTTTGAGATTAGTAACAGGTTGGCTGCTGAGAATTCGCGCATTTTTCTGTCAGTAACGCTGTATGCTTTAAGGAATGGCAAGATCAGTTTCAATGTGTCGCCAGGTCTGTAGCCGGGTCTTTTGATGATGTCGGCGGTTACGTCGTCGTAGCTGCTTATTACGGTGAAGAGCCTGTCTCCGTTGGGTATGAAACTTGAGGCTATTTCGTAGGCGTTGTCGTTCTTTGATATCGGGCCTTCGCAGTCTGTGATGAAGATTCTTTTCACTGTTTGCGCCTCAGGGTCTCCATGTGTTTTTCGCTGGCTTCTATGTGCTGTTCTGAGGCTATGTCTGTTCGGTTCCAGAGCGCTCCACCTTTAATGGCTTCTATTCCTTCCAGCGAAATCTGTCTCGCATCTTCGATGTTTGCGCCAATGCCGACGACTGCCACAGTTCTGGACTTCAAGGCATAGATTTCGCTATTGCGCTGCTCCATGGAGCCGGGGTATATGCGGATGCGGTCTCCATATTTTTTGCTCAGTTCATAGGCTTTTGACAAGTCCACCGACTTGTCTATTTCGGTTTTGTCTACAAGGGTTGGATGTGTTTCTGCGTAGCCGCCGTAGGCTGATGGAACCTTGTAGGTTACGACAGTAGCGGTTTTTTCCAGTTCGATCTTGTTGAGATTGCTTTCCAAAATTTTGAAACATACGTCAATAAAGTCGTCTTTCAAAATTGGAAGAATGTTCATTATTTCCGGGTCGCCTGGCCGACTGTTATTTTCAAGAATCTTGGGATGCTTGCCCGCGTGCATGAATGCCATGTACAAAGGTACACCTTTTAGGCCAGTGTTGCTCTCAAGTTTCCACTTGTTGAAGATTTTGCTGACAATTTCCTCTTCTTTGCCTCTTTCATATGCATTCAGGAAGGGAAGTACGTCGCCAGTGTTCTTGTATGAGCCCATTCCGCCTGTGTTTGGTCCTTTGTCATTGTCAAACGCTCGCTTGTAATCTCTCGTGTCAGGCAGAGGTATGAGGTGCTTACCATCGCATAGAGCTTGGAAGCTGGATTCTTCTCCTTCGATTTTCTCTTCTATTATTACGGAACCATGTTGGAAGCTCGATAGAAAGTGGTCGAAGAGCTGCTCGCGCGTGTTGAAGTGGTCGCCCCAGACGCCGACTCCTTTTCCTGCTACTGGTTTGTCGGGTTTTACTACAGCAAGATTGTGGAGTTCATCAAGCCATCTGTGCACAGCTTTCTTTGCATCAGCTGTGCTTCCAAAGTCTTTTGGGTTGAATATCTTGAAGCGTGGATTCACGTCGGGCACTATTTCCTGAAACAGGAGCCGCTGCTTGACTTTGCTTTCTTCTATGGCGCACTCCTGGGTAGGACAGATCATAGGAATCCCTGTTACCTTTTCAACGAGGTCGCGGACGCCTTCAATAATGGGTTTTTCAGGGCCGACGATGCCGAAGTCGATGCGGTCTTTGTTTGTTTTTGCGAACTTGCAGATTTCCTGTATGTTCAAGTCGGGAATGACAACGTGTTTTGTGGCGGCTTTCAGGTTAAAGGGGTTCCTCTGCTTGTCTGCTATGTAGAGTTCTACGTCATAGTTTTGGCTTCTTGCGAAGGCATCAACCATCGCGGCTTCTCTTGACCCGTAAGAAACGACAAGTATGCCTGTTTTTTCCATTGTTAACCCGGTTCCAGTTTATTTATGGGATGAATAGAAAAGCCTACTGCATCTTGTCTAGTTATGTGGCTTTGATTGCTTCTTCCATCTCGTAAAGTCTTCCTGTTTCTTCGTAGCCTTCTTGGAATTTCTTCTTCATCGTGTCCGCTATTTTCTGCGCCAGCGGTGTCGGATACTTGCCTGTTATGCATGCTGTGCACAGCTCGTCTTTTGCGAAGCCTATTGCCTTCACTAAACCCTCGATTGATTGGTAGCACACTGCGTCTGCGCCGATTATTTCTGCTATTTCCTCGGCTTTGTGTTTTGAGCCTATGAGCTGACCGTAGGTGGCCATGTCTATTCCGTAGAGGCATGGACCAATGATTCGCGGGAAGGTTACGAAGACGTAGACTTTTTTGGCGCCCATTTTGCGAAGTTTTTCAATTATTACTTTTGTGGTGTCGCCTCGGACTATGCTGTCTTCGGTTATTATGATTCGTTTTCCTTTGATTTTGGGTGCGAGAATGTTGATCTTCCTGTCTATGGTGGATCGGCGTTCTTTGCTGAGGAGAAGGAACGCTCGCTCGGTGACGTATCTGTGTCTTCGTGAGGCTCTTTCCCAGCGGATTCCAGACTGCTCATGAACCCCCATGGCTGGGTCGTCGCCAGTTTCAGGAATAGAAAGAATCATGTCAGCATCCTTCACGACGTCAGGGTTCTCTTTGACCAAGTTTCTGCCAAAATCTTCACGAATCTCATAAACATACTTATCGTCAAACTGTGAGTCAGGTCTTGCGAAATAGGCAAATTCGAACGCGCAGAAAGCTTTCTTTTCGCCTTTGACGAGTTGCTGTCTCGTGAATCCGTCTCTTGAGACTCTGACCAGTTCGCCGGGTTCAAGTTCAAAATCTCTTTCGAAGCCGTTTATGTCTAGACTGACGGTTTCCGAGGAGAATGCATATGTTGAGCCGTCTTGGCTGTGACCTGCACACAGGGGTCGTATTCCGTGTGAGTCTTTGAAGGCGAAGAACTCCCCGTCTTGTGTGATGCATGCTACGGAGAAGGCGCCGTCTATTTCTTTCATGCATGTTTTGACTGCGGTAGGTATATCTTTGTCTTTGAGCAGTTCAAGCATGAGCTTGTGGCAGACGAGTTCGGCGTCGCATTCGTAGCTGAATTTTGGAAATTCTTTCCCTATCTCTTTCACGAGTTGAAAAGTGTTAACGACGTTGCCGTTGAATGAGACAGCGAGTTTCAATCCGTTCTTTGAGGCAGTCACAGGCTGTGTGCCTTTGATGAGTGATTTCTCGTCGCTTTTCCCTGAGGTCGTGTATCTGACGTTTCCTATGCCTATTTTGCCTGGCAGTCTCCCAAACCATTCCTGTATGGCGCTGGTTTTTATTTTTGGGACAAGATCTAGGCTTCGATGGATGTGAAATTTGCCTTCGGTGAAAGTGAGAAAACCGTGCGATTGATGGCCTCTGTGATTTTGAGCGCGCAAACCCCAGTATATGATTGGGAACACGGGTTGATTCTCATAGTTTACGGCGGCGAACACACCGCATTCTATGCCTATTTCTTCGCTCATGGCTGGCAATAAACTGAGTGTCATTTATCAGCTTTTAGTACATTTTCAGCTAAAAATTATGTTGATTTTGCAGGTTCTGTGTGATCATGAACAAAGGGAAGTTTGGGTTCTTCTAGACGTATTTTTGGCATTTGTAGCAGTACCATCTTTGGTATTGCTGTACGTAGCTTAATGGGCCTTTGCATGTTGGACAGATGTGTTGCGGTTCAGCTTCAGGCTGAGTTGGCGCTTGTTTGGATGCTGGTTTCAGTATTACGAAGTCTCCTGCAGCCTGAATCTCTTCCCATGCTATTTCCTGAATCTCGCCGGATTTGTTCTCCATGCTCAGTGAGATTCCTGTTTTGCCTATGATGAAAGCTACGTCTTTGACTGTTCCAACGAAGTTTCCGTCGCCGTCGATCACTTTCATTCCAATGAGCCTGTCTTTTGTAACGCTTTTTTCCTTTTGTGGTTTGGACAAGACTTTAACGCCTCTGAAATATGAGCCAACCTAAAGGCGATTAATAAATCTTAGCCGATTCTAGAGCAAATTTTAATAAGCCTGAGGTAAGAGCAGAACATCTAAGGTATTGTAGCTATGTCTAAGTCTACTGAATCTATTTCGAAAGGTATTGATGTTTCAACGAAGAACCCGGTGCTGTTCGCACCGTCACTTGTACCGATTGCCGTTCACCTTGTTTTCCTAGTTCTTGCTTACATAGTATTTCCGTACAGGGGTCTTGGTTGGGACTGGTTCAGAGGAGGATTATACGAGATCACTGTCCCGAACCCGTATTTGGTTTGGGGAGGCATGTTCATCGCTTTCATCCTCGGCTTCATAGCTGAATGCGTTACAGTGGATTTGGCGAACGATGTATTGCAGAAACAGCAACCTAACTTGAACAAAAGCATTAGCGCTGTTACCTCCAACTTGGGAGTTTTGATTGTTGTTGCGTTGATTGCTGCGGTATGCGCTATAACGGTGATACTGATTCCGCTAGCTTTCTTCATCATAACGATAGCGATTGTGGAGAAACTGGACGCTGTTGAAAGCGCCAAGAAAGCGCTTGATTTTGTGATCACGAACATAGGCGAAGCCATAATCTTCCTGATAATCGTGATAGTCATTGACGTGATCTTCACTTTCGTGTTCACAATGATCCCAATTGTCGGACCATATCTCGGCACAGTAATCCAGTGGATACTAAACGTAATCTTCACAACATCAGCCGTATGCTTCTACCTAGCTCTAAAACAAACAGCAACGGCACCTCCGCCACCCCCACCGCCGCCTCCACCACCTCCGTAAGATAAGTAGAATTATTGAAGTAGAAAGTTAAGTAGAGTATTTGCTGTCTTGCAGTTTGCTTACTTCACTATGCTTGAAGTTATCGACAGTTCCGAGTTTGGAACCACATGTATCCACCAATCCAGCGCCTTATAAAAATCATTGTAATAGACAACGAGCCTAGCCACTGAACCAACCGTAGCGTTGACAGGAACATCACCATACCATATCAAAGTCTTCGAACAGCTAGGTTTCAATGTTAGATTCTGTGGGACTCCGCTCCAGAACCAATTCTCACCTTCAAAGGCTATATTAACAGACCAAGTGTCCTCACTTAAACCAGTATTCTTGAACACAATCTCCACGGTGAAAGCACATCCGGGAGCCTTATCAACGACACCGCTACAAGAAGGCAAACAAGCAGACAATTCATCGCCCATACTCACGCTTGAAGAACCTACAACAGCAATCAACATGAGCACGGAAAGACATAGCAAGGAAAATCTGTTCATTCTCTCAACTCTCCAAAATAGTAGATGCAAACACCACGTTTTATCCATTCTGTAGAATACTTCTATAACAAGCATCTATCGAAAAAAGCGCCATAGTCAATAGCCGCAAGATCACTCAAACATACTCGGTTCAACCTAATATGAAAAAGAGATTTGAATCGCGTCTTCTATTGAGTCTCATTGATTTGTCGTTCTAGACGTCTCGTCTATCTATCCACATTAGAGAATGGAGAA
>Ga0315284_10010370_pt1 | contig 13276 bp, 8 predicted proteins | sample YL17G09_16_MG_FD_203696 | JGI IMG/M metagenome (GOLD analysis project Ga0315284, IMG submission 203696) | Sediment microbial communities from Yellowstone Lake, YNP, Wyoming, USA - YL17G09_16 | ecosystem: Environmental > Aquatic > Freshwater > Lake > Sediment | place: USA: Wyoming | collected...
CGCCCGATTGCTGCTGGCACAGGCTTACTGCGGTCTTGGCGACCCCGACGCGGCCGCTCCCCTGGTCGCCGAACTGCGCGAGCAGGTCAGCCGCGGAACGATGTTCGAACCGGCGGTGGGCATCGCCGAGGCATGGCTGGCCGCCGCCGAGGGGCACCTCAGCGGTGCGATTACCACCGCCGTGCACGCCGCCGATCTGGCCGCCACCTCGGGACAGCGGGCGATCGAGCTGATGGCGCTGCACGCAGCGGCCCGTTTCGGTGACCAAGAGAGCCTGCGGCGCCTGATCGACGTCGCCAACGTGATCGGCGGCCCGCTCGCGAAGGCCGACAGCGCGTACGCGACGGGGCTGCTCAATCATGATGGTGCAGAAGTGTTTTCGGCAGCACAGGAATTCGAACGGATCGGAGCCTGTCTGTCGGCCGCCGACGCCGCCGCCCAGGCCGCGGCCCTGTTCGAGAAGTCCGGGAAACGCCGCGACGCACTGAACGCGGCGGCGACCGCCGACCGATTGGCCAACGCCTGCGGTGGGTTGAAGACCCCGGCGTTGCAAGCCACCTCCCACCCGCTCCCCCTGAGCCCGCGGGAGCGCGAGATCGCCAACCTGGCGGCCCGCGGATTGAGCAATCGCGACATCGCCGAGCGCCTCGTGGTGTCCGTCCGCACCGTCGAGGGTCACCTCTACCGGATCTTCGTCAAACTCGACGTCACCGACCGCGACGACCTCGCAACCCTCATGCACCGCGGGAACGCGCGGCGTGCGAAACAACTTGACCACTGAGAGATGGAATCGGCTACGTCGACCTGGGACAGTCGACCACCTCGGCGATGAAACGCGCAATGCGTTCTGCGACTTGAGAAGCCGGACGATCATCCTGTCGCAATGGCATCGAGCATGTCGGTCAAGATCGCATTCGTTACCGGCGGCGCGTCTGAAATCGGCGCCTCGCTGACGACCAAGCTGGTCGACGGGGGCGCCGAGGTGCGGATCGCCGATCGTCATATCGGCCCGGCGCAGTTGGCGCAACGCCTCAACAGTGGTGGCGGAAAGGGGCACGCGATCGAGCTCGATGTGCGCAGCTACCCGTCGTTCGAGCGCGCCGTCGCCGAGGCGGTGCAGAAATCTGGGCGGATCGACTACCTGTTCAACAATGCAGGCATTGGGATCGGCGGTGAAATCGACTCCGACACGCTCGATGACTCGAACGACGTCTTCGACGTGAGCCTGCACGGTGTGGTGCACGGCATCCAAGCGGTGTATCCGATCATGATCCGGCAGCGCTTGGGCCACATCGTGAACACGGCGTCCATGGCCGGTCCCGTCGCTTTTCGGCCGCGACCGGCCCAAACTACAGAAGCGGGAGAAGCCTTTGGCCTGGAGGTTCTTTACGTGCGTTGGCCAGCTCGGATTTCAGTCCGCTCAGGCCACGCTTGCGCTTCGCCCGCCTTTCCGCGAGCCTATGTCGGGTTTGGTCGGAGAGGCGCTCCATCGGGTCAGGCGTATCCCACAGGTCTAAGGTTTTAACGGCCCCGTATGCGGCGAACTCGAGGATCAGCGTCGCTTCCATCAGAATGATCCAAAAAACCCAACCAGGATGTACGAGATGCACCGTGACAACTGCAACTAATGTCACCAGCATTCCCACGGCAATCACCCGGTAGAACCGCCGATAACGAAGCCTCTTCGGTGACTTCGAATCGTCCTCCTGCCCGACGACGTATGCGGCGCAGAACACGGTGGCGATGAAGGACAAGAGCATCAGTACCCCGGCTGCGCCGTGTGCATACTCCTTGAATTTCGCCGGAAAGCGGCACAGAGCAATCAGGCCGAGCCCCACAACCAGCCGGAGAATGTAGAGCGACAGTGTTCCCCCTGGGCTTCTTATCGGCTTGGTGAGGGTGCGTCGGTGTAGCAACCGCATCGCCAACCAGCCCAGACCCAGTGCTACGACGACCGCCCAGACATTGGGCTCAATGGCGAGCCTGGGATCGTAATTGGATGGTAGGTCAGGCGGCGACGTCAGCTCCCCGATTGGAGCATCCCGGGGCACAAGCGCGGCGGTCAACGTGCAGATCCCGGCCAGAGTCAACAACTCATCCTCGGTGTTGCTGCTGCCCTTGTAGACGAAGAATAACGTGCTGAGCACCAGGAGCGCGGCGATGAAGATGCTGTGCGCGGTGGTGTAATAGTAATTACTGAGGGTCGATTGGAAGTGTTGTGCCCCTTCTGCCCCTTCGATCCTTTCGAAGACTATGGCCGCAGCGAGCATCACCATTGTCACCACCATGCCGACGAGTAAGTCACGGTTTATGCCGACGAGTAACTCACGGTTTCTGGCAAGCGTGATGGGGGTGGGATCGTCTGACTGGTTCACGCTGCCTACTCCTGGATCACGAGCGCTGTCGCCCTTTTGGTTCGGTTCAGTCATGTCTGCTGACCTGTTTGTGGACGATGTCAAGTGAGATGGCTGCCTGCGCAAGATTTTAGGGGATAACTGTCCAACGGCGTGAGGCTATACGCCTCCGAGTTGACCTCGCGCCGCAGCGCCATTTTGGAGTCGGAAAGTCTTTCGCGAGTTCTACCGATCCAACTTCGGCGGGCTGGACGGACCGACCCGCAACCGGATGTACGCGGTCATCTGTGACGGCGACGTCGTCGGCATGATCAGGATGGCTCGCTGAGACGAGCCGGACACCATGGAACGGGCGGAATGTTGTGGTTGAAGCGGAAGAGGTTGTGCGGGTCGTAGCGGCGCTTCACCTGTTGCAGCCGCTTGAAGTTCGAAGCTCCGTACGCCGCGCGGACGCGTTCGACGGGCTCATCCGGAGCTCCGTAGTTGAGGTAGCCGCCGCCGCTTGTCGAGCGCTCTTCGACCGCAGCGGCCGTGCGCCGCGACCAGGCGATGTGGTCGACGTCAGCGGCTGGATCCTCCCAGACGGCGAGTGCGCTCACGTTGAAGCACTTCCGCCTGTGGCTGAAGGCGGTGGCGTCCGGGGGCACGCGGAGCGCGGCGCCGTGCATCGGCTCGATCAGCACGACGTCCCCGCCATCGTGCGGGTGAGCGAGGTAGTGGTCGACGATCTCGTCGATCAGGTCGTCGGCCAGCGAGTCGACGAAGCAGCTCTTCCAGTAGTGCCGCAGCCCGAACGGCAGATCACCCTGCATCACCTGGATCTGCAGGTAGCTCGTGAGGCCGAGGCCGTCGCTGAGCACCGGCAGGCTCTCGCGAAGCGGGCGGACGGCCTCCTCGGCGGCCCGGGCGTCGCCGGCGAAGCAGACGGGTGATGGACGCGGCGCCATCGGGGACCTTCTCGTTGTCGGCGAAACACATCAGCGTCAGCTCGTCGGGCGCCGATGCCATCACGTCACGGAAGAGACGGATCGCATCACACATGTGCGACCGCGGGTAGGTGATGATCCCGCCCCAGACGGCAGTCAGCGGATGGAGCGCGAATTCGAACTCGGTCACGACGCCGAAATTCCCCCCGCCGCCGCGCAGCGACCAGAAGAGCTCAGGCTCTGTTGCATCCGTGGCCGTCACGACGCCGCCGTCGGCGAGGACCACGTCGGCCGAGACGAGGTTGTCCAGGGTCAGGCCGTGCAGGCCTATCAGGTGGCCGATCCCGCCGCCGAGGGTAAGTCCCGCGACGCCCGTCGTGTCGTAGGTGCCGCCGGGCATCGCCAGCCGGTGTGCCGCGCTGGCCGCATCGACGCTGCGCCAGACTGCTCCTCCGCCTACCTTGACGCGCCGCGATTCCGGATCGACCTGTACACCGCCAAGCAGCCGCAGATCAATCACGAGTCCGTCGTCGCACACCGAGTGACCGGCCACGCTGTGGCCCCCGCCCCGGATCGCCGCCGGAAGACCCTCGCTCTGCGCCCAGTCGACCGCTGCGGCGACATCGTCGCTACCGGCGCAGCACGCGATCACCTCGGGGTGACGATCGATCATCCCGTTGAACGTCGTGCGGGCGACGTCGTAGGCAGGGTGGTGGCGGTCCAGCACGGGGCCGCGCAGCGAGTGTTGCAGCCGCGCCACCGGTTGCGACATACCTTCCATCGGCCCACCCTATAGAACAAAGAGGCCGCCCCACATGGAACAAGAGGCTGCTGCAGCCGGTGGGCTCTATCCTCTGTCTGAGGGCATTCCGGACCGGCCGGGGAAGGTCTGATGGGCGCTGTCGGAGCGTGCGCGACGTGCGGGACTGAACCACGCCAGGACGCCAAGTTCTGTGATGGCTGCGGCAGACCGGTGGCGGCCCAGCGCGAGCACGCCGAGTACAAGCAAGTGACCGTGTTGTTCGCCGACGTGGTCGGATCGATGGACATCGCGAAGGCTGTTGGCCCCGAGCGGCTGCGGGAGATCATGGCCGGCATCCTCGATCGAGCCGCGACGGTCGTGACACGCTATGGCGGCACTCTAGACAAGTTCACCGGCGACGGCGTCATGGCATTGTTCGGGGCGCCGGTGGCGTTGGAGGACCACGCCGTTCGGGCCTGCCGGGCCGCCCTGGACATCCACACCGCCATCATCGACCTGGCGCAGGAGGTGTCCCGTCTCGATGGTGTGGATCTGCGACTGCGGGTCGGGCTGAACTCCGGGCAGGTGATCGCCGGTGAGATCGGTTCGGGCCCAGGCGGTTACACCGCGATCGGTGAGCAGGTGGGTATGGCGCAGCGGATGGAGTCCGTGGCCCCGCCGGGCGGGGTGATGCTCAGCGCCTCGACCGCACGGCTGGTCGAGGGTGCCGCAGTGCTCGGGGACCCGGAATTGGTTCAGATCAAGGGCACCGAGCAGCCCGTGGCCGCCCAGCGGCTGGTGGGTATACCGGACCGGGATCGTCCTGTCGGAGGTGCTGAATCGGCCCTGGTGGGCCGACGTTGGCAGATGGCCGCCGTCGAAGGCCTGCTCGACGGTGCCATCGACGGGCATGGCGCGGTGGTCACGGTGGTGGGCTCCCCGGGCATCGGCAAGAGCCGTCTGGTTCGCGAGGCTGCCGCATTGGCAGCCACAAGGGGTGTCGAAGTGTTCACCGCGGTCTGCGAGTCCCACACCACCCAGGTGCCCTTCCACGCGGTGGCGCGCCTGCTGCGGGCAGCCACCGGTGTGCGGGGTCTGGACGGCTCATCCGCCCGTAGGCAGATTCGGGCTCAAGCCCCCGAGTCTGACCCCGAAGACCTGCTGCTCTTCGAGGACCTGCTGGGCATCCGTGATCCCAACATCGAGCTGCCCAAGATCGATCCGGATGCCCGGCGACGGCGATTAACCGCCTTGGTCAACGCCTCATCCCTGGCCCGAGAGTCCCCGGCCGCCTATGTCATTGAGGACGCCCACTGGATCGACGAGGTCAGCGAGTCGATGATCGCCGACTTCCTCACGGTGATCCCGCAGACATCCTCGCTGGTCTTGGTCACCTGCCGCCCCGAGTACCAAGGGGCTCTCACGCGGGTGCAAGGTGCGCAGACCATCGCCCTGGCCCCACTGACCGGGCCGGAGACCACAGCACTGGTCACCGAACTCATCGGGTCGGACCCCTCAGTTCGCGGGGTGGCCACCCTGATTGTCGAGCGGGCCGCCGGCAACCCGTTCTTCGCCCATGAGATCGTGCGGGAACTGGCCGAACGCGATGTCCTGCAGGGACAGTCAGGCTCCTACGTTTCTGCCGCCGATACGGCTGAGGTCACTATGCCCGCCACCGTGCAGGCCACTATCGCCGCCCGCATCGACCGCCTCGACTCGGCCGCCAAACGCACCCTGAGCGCAGCAGCGGTCATCGGCTCGAAGTTCAGCCGGGACCTCCTGGAAACACTGGGCGTCGAACCCGTCCTCGACGACCTTCTGCGGGGCCAGTTCCTGGACCAGATCACGTTCACGCAACACCCCGACTACGTGTTCCACCATCCGCTGATCCGCACCGTGGCCTACGAGTCGCAGCTGAAATCCGATCGCGCCGAACTACATCGGCGACTGGCCGCCGCGATCGAAGCCCGCAGCCTAGGCGCGGCTGATGAGAACGCCGCGCTGATCGCCGAACACCTGGGTGCGGCCGGAGACCTGCACGCCGCCCACGGCTGGCACATGCGGGCCGCCACCTGGTCGACCTATCGGGACATCAGCGCCGCCAAGACCAACTGGCAGCAAGCCCGCAAGATCGCCGACCAGCTACCCGCCGACGACCCCAACCGGATCGCCATGCGGATCGCGCCCCGCACCTTATTGTGCGGAAGCGCCTGGCGCATCGGCGGGACCGTCGAGGACACCGGATTCGACGAGCTACGCGAACTGTGCACGGCCGCCGGCGACAAGGTGTCACTGGCCATCGGCATGGCCGGTTTGTTGCAGGCACTGAGCTTCAACGACCGCATCACAGAGTCGGCGCGGTTGGCCACCGAACATGTCGCGCTGCTGGAGTCGATCGGCGACCCTGCTCTGACGGTCGGGCTATTGGGGTCATCGATGCAGGCCAAATGCCAGGCCGGCGAGATGGTCGAAACCCTGCGGTTGGCTCAGCGGATCATCGACCTGGCCGACGGCGATGCCACCATGGGCAACATAGTCGTGGGATCACCGCTGTCAGTTGCGCAGATGTACCGCGGCAACGCCGAACTGTACTTGGGAATGAGGGGATTCAGGGAGTGCTTCGAGGCGGCTGTCGCGACAGCCCGGCCCGTAGACCCGACCTGTTTCACAATGGTCGTCCTGTTCAAGTACCTCGGCATTGCGCTCGGCGTGTTTCTCCCCGACGACACCGCGCTGCGCGAAACTGCGGAGGCACTGGCGATCGCCGAACAGTCCTGTGAGCCCTTCGCGGTCATGTGCGCTCTGATCGCTCGAGGCATCGCCCTGGTCCACCGGGACAGTCCGGAATCTGAAGCTGGTTACGACCTGCTTGAGAAGGCCCGCGCCATGGCGCTGGCCCACAATGGCTCCCTGGTGGTGGTGCCGTACGTGGACATTCACAAGGCCGTCCGCAAGCTGCACCGGGCAGGCGCCGACGGTGCCATCGAGCTGGCCCGGGCTGTCCTAGACAACATGGTCGTCTCTGGCGAGATGGCCTGGCGCGGGCTGGCGACAACGACCCTGGTCGAATCCCTGCTGCGCCGCGGCACCGGCGGCGACATCGCCGAAGCAGAAGCTGCGATCGACAGGTTGGCGGCCGTCCCCACCGACCCGGGGTACGTCATGCACAAACTCCCGCTGCTGCGGATGCGGGCCCTGCTGGCACATGCGCAGGGCGACGACGACGCCTACCGCAACTATCGGGATCGGTACCGAAAGATGGCCACCGACTTAGGTTTTGAGGGCCATTTGAAATGGGCCGAGGAGATGCCGTGACCCTCGTGGCCTGCCTCGCGTGCGGAACGGGACTGCCGCCTGGGTCGAAGTTCTGCAACGAATGCGGAACGGCCGTGGTCTCGAGTACGAAGCCGGCGGAGCACAAGCAGGTGACCGTGTTGTTCGCCGACGTGGTGGGGTCGATGCAGCTGGCGGCCGTGCTGGATGCCGAGCGCCTGCGTGAGGTGATGGCCGCGGTGTTCACCCGCTCGGCGGCCGTGGTGCACCGGTACGGCGGCACGGTCGACAAGTTCACCGGCGACGGCATCATGGCGTTGTTCGGGGCGCCAGTCGCGTTGGAGGACCACGCGCTTCGCGCGTGCCGGGCGGCGCTGGATATCCAGACGGCGATCAAACAGGTTGCCGCCGAGGTGGCGAGCCGCGACGGTGTCGAGTTGGCGCTTCGGATAGGGCTGAACTCGGGGAGCGTAATCGCCGGTGAGATCGGCTCTGGCCCAGGCGGTTACACCGCAATTGGTGAGCAGGTCGGTATGGCGCAGCGGATGGAGTCGGTGGCTCCGCCGGGCGGGGTGATGCTCAGCACGTCCACTGCACGCCTGATCGAGGGTGCCGCACTGCTTGGTGACCCGGAGTTGGTGCACATCAAGGGCATCAAGCAGCCCGTGGCCGCCCAGCGGCTGGTGGGTCTGTCCGAGGGCGGTCGCGGGGTGGGGCGGGCGGAGTCGAGCCTGGTCGGCAGGCGTTGGGAGCTAGCGGCTGTGCAGGCCCTGCTGGAGCGTGCCGTGGACGGTCATGGTGCGGTGGTCACTGTGGTGGGTTCCCCGGGGATCGGCAAGAGCCGTCTGGTGCGGGAGGTCACCACGCTGGCCGCCGCCGCCGGTGTCGAGCTGTTCTCCACCAACTGCGAATCCCACGCCACCGACATCCCGTTCCGGGTGGCGGCGCAGCTGCTGCGGGCCGCCGTCGGTGTGCAGGGTCTGGATGGCCCGGCCGCCCGGGCACAGGTCCGGGTCCGATTCCCCGACGCCGACGCCGAAGACCTGCTGCTCGTCGAGGACCTACTGGGCATCGCCGACCCCGATGTCGCGCTGCCGGCGATCGATCCCGATGCCCGGCGGCGGCGGTTGAGCGCACTGGTCAACACCGCATCCCTGGCACGGGAAGCCCCGGCGGTCTATGTGATCGAGGACGCACACTGGATCGACGAGATCAGCGAATCGATGCTGGCCGAGTTCCTCACCGTGATCCCCCAAACCTCTTCCCTGGTGCTGGTCACCTACCGCCCCGACTATCACGGCGCGCTCAGCCGGGTCAGCGGTGCGCAAACCATCGCCCTGGCCCCACTGAGCGATCCAGAAACCACCGCATTGGTCACCGAATTGCTCGGAGCTGACCCCTCGGTCACCGTCTTGGCCAAGCTCATCGTCGAGCGGGCCGCCGGGAACCCGTTCTTCGCCCAGGAGATCGTGCGCGACCTGGCCGAGCGCGGCGTCCTGCGCGGCATCCGCAGCGCCTACAACTCGACAGCTGATCTGGCAGAAGTCAGCATGCCCGCCACCGTCCAGGCCACCATCGCCGCCCGCATCGACAGGCTCGAACCGGCAGCCAAACGCACCCTGAGCGCGGCGGCGGTCATCGGCTCGACGTTCAGTCGGGACCTTCTCGACACGCTGGGCATCGAGCCAGCCTTGTCCGACCTCGTGACGGGCGAGTTCATCGACCAGATCAACTTCACGCGACATTCCGAATATGCGTTCCACCACCCGCTGATCCGCACCGTGGCCTATGAATCCCAACTGAAGTCCGATCGCGCCGACTTGCATCGGCGACTGGCCGCCGCGATCGAAGCCGGCAACCCGGGCTCGGACGAGAACGCCGCGCTGATCGCCGAACACCTCGAGGCCGCCCGGGACCTGCACGCCGCCTACGGCTGGCACATGCGCGCGGCAGCGTGGGCGACCAACCGCGACATCAACGCTGCCCGCTTGAGTTGGGAACGTGCCCAAACGATCGCCGACGCCCTCCCCGCCGAGCACCCAGACCGGACAGCCATGCGCATTGCCCCACGCACTATGTTGTGCGGAATCGCGTTTCGAGTCCATCTCAACGTGGCCGGTGCCCCTTTCGAGGAATTGCGGGAGTTGTGCACCGCCGCCGGGGACAAGGCGTCACTGGCCATCGCGATGGCGGGGCTGGTGATTGATCACGCCATCGGTGGCCGGGTGCACGAGGCGTCGCAGCTGGCATCGGAAGCCTGGGCGCTCGTCGAGTCGCTCGGCGATCCGACCTTAACGGTGGGGGTGTCTCCCGCCCCGTTCTACGCCAAGATGGAATCCGCCGAGTTTTGTGAGGTGCTGCAGTGGTCGCAACGGGTCATCGACCTGGCCGGCGGCGATCCTTCTAGAGGCAACTTACTTATCGGATCTCCATTAGCGGCCGCTATCACGACGCGGGGTATTGCCCGTTATGCGCTAGGTCGCCACGGATGGCGTGACGACATACGCGACGGCCTGGAGATGGGCCGCAGTGCGGACCCCATGTCCTTCGCCACGGTCGTCAGCTGGGTGTACAACGCGGGGATACCGGCGGGTGTGTTCAGGCCCGACGATCGGGCGGTGCGCGAGATCGAGGATGCTCTGCGAATGGCCGAACTAGCCGGCGATGACTTCGCGGTGGCCATCACGTGTGTGACGCTGGGCCAGGCGTTGGTGCACCGACCCGCGGCGGCGGAGTGCGACCGTGGCCAGAAGGTCCTGACGGAGGTCGGTGAAGTGTTGGCCGACCGGGGGTATCTCCTGGATATTTCACCGATGATCAACGTGTCTTTGGCGCGTGAGAGGGCTCGGCGTGGTGGCCGCGATGACGCCATCCTCCTCATGAGTGCTGCAGTCGATCATCTCTTCTGCGAAGGGCAGCTGTTATGGGGCATCTGGGCCACAGGCATCCTGGTGGAGACACTGCTCGACCGCGGGACTGACGGAGACGTGGCCGAAGCTGAGGCCGCGATCATCAGGCTGGCCGACGCACCGGCCGACGATGGACTGGCTTTGCGCGACATCTGGCTGCTGCGACTGCGTGCTCTCCTGGCCCGCGCCCACGCCGACGACACCGCCTACCGCGACTATCGGGACCGCTACCGGAAGATGGCCACCAACTTGGGCTTTGAGGGCCATATCGACTGGGCCGAGGCGATGCCGTGACCGGCCTGCCGGCAATTGATCCTCAGTTGGCGGCGGGGCCGGCGTAGCATTTGCCGATCATGGCTGATCCGTTGAACGGTATTCCACGGGTGGACCCGACCAGTAAGCCGACCATGATGCGCCGTGCGGTGAGCCGCGTCCTTGCGACCAAGGCCGGTTCCACCTTCCACCGCATGTTCATGGCGCCGCTCGACACGCGACTGATACACCTGACCCGCGGGCGTGTTCATCTTGCGAAAGGGACGTTTCCCCTTGTGCAGCTGCGCACGACCGGGGCGAAGTCGGGGATTCAGCGCGACGTGACGCTCGTCTATTTCACCGACGGGGGCGATGTCATTCTGATCGCCTCGAACTACGGTCAGGTCAAGCACCCCAGCTGGTACTACAACTTGCTCAAGAACTCGAGGTGCGAGTTGTTCGCCGACGGGCGCAGCGACAGCGGCGGCAGCTTCGTGGCCCGTCCGACCAAGGGCGCCGACCATGACCGGTTGTTTGCGCTGATGGAGCGCTACTCCCCGAACTTCACGAACTACGCGGCGAACACCAACGGCATTCGCGCCATTCCGGTGCTGCGCCTGACGCCCGAGGGTCATTAGCTGCCGGACAGACCCCTCGCGTCGTGCAGCGGCCTCACTCTTGGTAAGGAGCTGCGCGGATTAACGTGGAAAGCCCAGCCCAACGGCCGGCGAGGCACATGCGTCCGCGCGGCACAGCATTCGCCTCGGCGCGCAGTACTGCGACCAAGTGGCTCTTGAGCCCATGGCCGCGGGTATCGCTCAATCAGGTCGCGCAGCCATGATGCATCGGTTTCATCGAGGCGCCGGCCGATGATGTCGGCGAGTGACCCGGCGAGAACGAAGCCCGCGGGATCCGAAAGGTCGCGGTCGGCGCCGGGGTTTGCATGTCCGGATACCGCCGCAGCGACCGTGGTGGCGGTGTCGTGATCAGCCCCCCACTCGACGAGCAGCGACAACGAACGCTCAGCGCCGGTCACTGCGAAACATCTTCCCGGGGTGGGACGTTCGAGGTGCAGGTCGTGCATGAGCGCAGCCAGGTAGACGGTGTCAGCGTCAACGGCGACCCCGGCGTTTGCGGCAAGGACCCGTCCCGAAGTAATAGGCCCGGTAGGAGTGGTTCAGGACGTGCGAAGACAGTTCCTGCCCGACGTACTCTTCGGCCCGGCGGGCCAGAGTTGAGGCGGGGACAGGTACTTCGCCCAAGTCGACTCGCCCGGTGCCCCGCTTGCCCATGCGGTAGCGCAGGATCTCCCCGAGCGCTACCGGCAGATCGCGGAGGATGACTCCGACCAGATAGCGGTATTCCTGCGGCGAGAGATTCCTGCCGGTCGTCGTTGCCCCAATCCCAGTCCAGACTGACACGTCTGCGCATCGGCTCGGCGATCCCCTCAGTAGTGTTCGACGGGGGCTTGTAGCGGGATTTTATCGCTGGTTTCTACCTTCCGCTCGCAATCTGACGGGCGTAGCATCGCCATCTACTGGCTGCTGGCAGGGGAATTGCCATGGTGTCTGAGGTCGGCGTGCAGCGCCACATCAGGGTCGCGATCATCGGGGCCGGTATGTCCGGTTTGTGCATGGCAGTGAAGCTGCAGGATGCCGGCATTGATTCCTTCGTGATCTTCGAGACGGCCGACGACGTCGGCGGCACCTGGCGCGACAACACCTATCCCGGCCTTACCTGCGATGTGCCGTCGCGCTACTACACCTATTCGTTCCGGCCGAACCCCAACTGGTCGCGACTGCTGCCGCCCGGACCCGAGATCCAGACCTACTTCCAGCAGGTCGCCGATGAACGCGGTATCCGATCGCACATCAGATTCGGCACCGAGGTCTCCTCGGCCCGCTACCACCACGGGCAGTGGTGGGTCACGACTTCGGCCGGCGAGGAGCCCTTCGACGTCCTTATCACCGCCACCGGGGTGCTGCGGGTGCCGCGTTATCCGCAGATCCGCGGTCTGGACAGCTTCGCCGGGCCGTTGTTTCATTCATCGCGCTGGGACCACTCGGTGTCGTTGCCGGACAAGCGGATCGGTCTGATCGGGACCGGCTCGACGGGTGTGCAGATCACGGCCGAACTCGGCGGCAAGGTTAAACAGCTCAAGGTCTTTCAGCGCACCGCGCAATGGGTTTGCCCATTCCCCAACATGCGCTACTCGGCATTGACCCGGGCCGCGTTGCGCCGGTGGCCGATGCTGAGTCGGCCCGGCTACCGGTTCTGGGGCTGGTTCGTGCGGCTCATGTTCGGTCGTGCACCCATCCGGCCGGGATGGCAGCGCACGGTGTACCAGACCCAGTGCCGCTGGAACCTGCGGCTGTCGGTCCGGAACCCGCAGCTGCGCCGCAAGCTCACCCCGACAGATCAGCCGATGTGCAAGCGGATGATCTTCTCCGGGCACTTCTACCGATCGGTGCAGATGCCCGGGGTGGAGATGATCACCGATGCGATCGACCACGTCGAACCGCGCGGCGTCATCACCGCCGACGGCGTGCTGCACGAACTGGACGTGCTGGTCCTGGCCACCGGTTTCGATGCGCGTGCCTACGTGCGTCCCATGCGCATCGTGGGCGAGCACGGTCTCACTCTCGACGAGGCGTGGGCCGACGGCCCGAAGGCCTACCGCTCAGTGGCGGTGCCGGGGTTCCCCAACATGTTCATGCTGATGGGCCCGCACTCACCGATCGGCAACCAGTCCCTGGTGCCGATCGCCGAGGATCAGGCCAACTACGCCATGTGGTGGATCAACCAGATCCGCGACGGCCG
>Ga0315284_10010371_pt1 | contig 13275 bp, 13 predicted proteins | sample YL17G09_16_MG_FD_203696 | JGI IMG/M metagenome (GOLD analysis project Ga0315284, IMG submission 203696) | Sediment microbial communities from Yellowstone Lake, YNP, Wyoming, USA - YL17G09_16 | ecosystem: Environmental > Aquatic > Freshwater > Lake > Sediment | place: USA: Wyoming | collected...
AAATTCGGGAAAGAGGCCGGGAAAATATACGCCAATCGGCCCGGTTGCATTGCATGGGTTAGGAAACGGCCATTAAAGAGGTTATAAAATGACTAAATGTATAGACTGTGGAATTCAAATAGGGGATGGCGCACTTAGGTGTAGGCCATGCAGAGGGATACACCAATCCGAAAGGGCCAAGGAATGGAAAATTGAAAGAGATCGATTAAAATACATTCCGATTACTATTAAAAACAGTGAGTAGAAAAGAAATAGAATAGTTACCTTTATATATCTTATTATTAATTTTGGTGCAATGCCAAACCCTGAGGGATGGAAAATGAAAACAAATAAGGCCGTTTTAACGGCAATGGTATTGTGCCTGTGTATGATCGTTACGGCGTCCACCGTCATGGGGACGCTTTCAATACCCGGCAGGGAATATACCGGGCATCCTGGGGGATCCGTGGACATACCCGTTACCGAAACGGCCAGGGGTTACAATTCAACCTCAGAGATCTTCAATATATCGTATGACTATTTCGTTTATAATGCACCGCCATATCTCGCGGGTGCCTCACCCTTGGGCCTAAGCCTTGGATCATTCATAAAGCAGAATTTTACATCAGATGAGGTTACGAATATAACAGACGGGGACATTGAAACCGGCGTTGTAATGTCCCAGGGCGGCGCACTTAAAGGGGATTGGAATGGAAACGGCATAGGTATCTATTACCTTAAAGCGTTGGATCTCCAGGTATTCGATGGACTATGGATAAAAAAGTCCGTGGACATGGGCGTACTTGGGATATTGGTATCCAATACCACCGTTGGGGCTGACATCTGTGAAGGATATATAACCGATGCAAACGGGGATACCATATCAATCGCACCATGGAAAAACCTAACCTATGTGGATGATCTCCATATTGGGACTGAGGGCGGCACAATATCCATAACTGAGTATATGGATGAATTCGGACAGATTGACAATGTAACCCTTATCCTAACAGGTGGCACATTGCCTAACGGAAAGGGGCCATCTATAAATGAAGAGATTGACCACGAATTAATACTATATGATTTTCATTTCTACCACACAGGGGCCACGGTTTCAAGCGTGAGTATATCCAATAATGAGGGGATCCCTCAGCCTTGGGCGGTGGACATTGCCACGGCCACAGGCACCATAACGATTATAACGATCCATATCCCAACAACGGCAGTTACAGGATCGTATTTTGTAACGGTGTATGACACTGCCGGAAACAATGCCACAACCACATTGCAGGTAACAGGAAACACTAATTCAATATGGATATGGATATATCCAATAATCGCTATCGTTGCCGGTATTGCCATGCTTGGCCTTTCAGATATGGCGGCAGACAAAAAGACTAATCCGATCCTGACCATTGGCCTTGGAGTTATCGGCGTGATATGTCTAGTTGTCGGTGGCATATTCATAACCGATATAATGGGTTGGTGGCCCGCCATCGGCCTGATTTAAGCCAATGCCTCGGAGGATAGACAAACGGAAAATGAAAGGATGTGAAAAAATGAAAAGCAAAATAATGACGGTTGGGATCCTGTTTGTGGTAATGGCCCTAGTTGTGGGACTGTTCGCGGGCATATCTCGGGGTGCCGTGGTGATGTCCCCGGATAACATCCCAGACGGGGAAACGGGAGGCCGGGCCGTATGTACCATGTATAGTGCCACCGGTGGACTGGATGCACAGGATATAGTTATATCCATTACCAAGGTGGACGCTGACACGCCATATATTGTGAAATGGGCCTATCAGATTGTGGTTACAGCCAATAAAACGGTGGCAACCATAACGGTAGCGATCCCAGACACGGCAGACTATGGGACATATACAATAAGCGTAATCACACCTAATGAGGGGATGGGCGTGGTTACATTGTATGTGCCGGATCCAACGCCGTTTCCATGGCTGGCATTTCTTGGCCTTTTGATCACAGGGATTACATTCCTTGGTATCGCCCTGTATGCGGCAGCAACCAAAACGAAAACCGATGATTGGGCGATTGCGGCCACAGGGATCCCCGGCGTGGCTTTCCTCATAATCGCGGCAGCGGTATGGTTTGGGATCCTGATAATCTAGATCCCAACCCCTCTTTTTTCTTTCCGGGGGTAAGATGTCCGACAATAAGGCCAGGATTAAACTACTGGCCATCGTTATTATCGTAATCGTTGTATTGGTAGCGATTACGCCCCTTATCTATAATTGGGCTCAAAAAGAGATCAAGGCCGGACATTGGGACACGATCAAGGAAAGGGAATGGGGAACCAATACCACAACCGAAACCCCAGGATCGCTTAACCTAACAGGGATCCCAAACACTAGCGTTAATCTAACATCGGATCAGATGTTTTCATTAAGTGAATTTTCAACGGTTGAAACGGAATTTAACCCAGATTATTTCAGATCGACAGATGCGCTTATAAATGTGGTGGATAGCAATAATACCCCGGTGCCATCCATTACATTTATTATCTCATTAAAACTTATTTCAAATGCACCATGGTTAATAGATTATTTCGTTAAGGATACCTATTCAGACAATCTAAATACAATCACTGTTAATCAGGGTGAGGATGGTAATCAATATGATTTTGGACAGATTGGGGGATGGCCTGAGGATATAGGATTATACATTAAAAAGGATCTCACGATATCATTATCCGATGATGCCATGGCCCAGGGATGGGCACCGTTTCCCACGCCGGATTATACAATTACCGGCAGGGGGCACCCTGTATTTACCGTGATATTACAACGGCAGGATCAAAAACTTGGCCAGATCCTGGATGATATCTCTTACAGTTCAATTAATAACGATCTCATGAAGACAAATAGAACTTACGCCGGTGGCATGGATGGAAACCTGCCAGGGTTTGGCCTCAATGATGCTTTTTCAGGATTTGGGGCACCATCTACCAACGAAAGTTTTAAACCTCAAATATCGGCCTATACCGATGATTGTTATAAGGTGGTATTGGCCCAACCATTCCGCACAAAAGCCATATCAAATGTAACCCTTTTCACGGTATCGGCGTATTATGAGGCTTATTCAATGCCGACAATATCAAGCCCTGCGTTTTCTATATTCTCAGAAAACTATCATATCTTTTCCGGTGGTATCTACGATTATGTAACGGGTGAAATGGTATATGGGGCAGACTTGGCACCATTACACAGTTATTACATTGTGATAATCGGATATTTCAATTCCAAATATACTAATCTAGGATTACAGATATATATATCCTATACATCCACTGGATCACTAGCCACATATGAAAAAATAGGATATTCCATTATCTCATATGATCGCACAGATTACCGGTATGGTTTTCAATATGTATATTCAGATTATTTCACACCTAACCAAACGGTACACCGCACCCTTACTGATGATAACTTTAGGTTACAGATCGGGGTAGATGTCCAAACCCCGTATTTTCTAGATGGGCAGACGGCCACATTTATATTGCGGTTTGGATCGGCCACTAATTACGCCGGTAATGATATTATCCCACATCCGTTTTACATCTGGGTTGAAATATGGAATAACTCCGAAAGCCTGGCAGCATCACCAGGAAAAATAATATCAGTGATCCAGGGATCTATAACCTCGGGCCGTTTCACTGTGGATTTAACGGCATCAGGGATTAACCCATTACAATCATATGAATGTAGGATAATGGCCGAAAGCAAACCCCTTGATCCATCCGGTGGATCCCACTACGCCGGTTTCTGGGCCAATTACACACGATGCCTTTATTTTACCCTTAAAGATTACAACGATATGAGGGATGATATAATTAACCTGAATTCGATTTATAACGATCTACTCACGGAAACAGATCTTACCCAGGGCGTATATGATGATGTGGCCGATATTCTGGGTATAATGAAACCTAAGGTATCGGATATAAAAGATAGCACAGATCTATTATCAGATGATTATTACAATACCGCCCCTGATCAATTCGACAGGGTTTATACATCCATAGAGGCCACACAGGATTATATATTGTGGACATCCAAGTTTATGGATGAACATACGGCCCAGGATGCATCTGGGGATGATAGCCTTTTCACACAATACCGAAACGATATTTACAGGTTGGGATATTGGTATGCAGACTTACAGGTACAATATAATTGCATGATAGCCTATCTAAATGGAGAAAGCCAGATTGGGGATGAAATAGGGAATAATACCAGGGGATATAGGGATTATTTTACATATCGGTGGCATCAGGACGGGATCCAAGATAGTGAAAAATACCTACCGCCATTTGTTTTAATATTTGCATTATTGATATCCTTATTCGTGGCCGCCATAATATATTATACACTGAGGAAACGGATAAAAAACAAATGGATATCCTTGATAATTGTTATATTGGCTTTCGTGGTTACATTCATTGCCATTTATATGATCATCTGGGAATACAACGATATGATCTTAAGGTGGTATTATGGAATATAAACAGGGCGGGATTGGTGGCCAATTCGCATCTTTCGCATTAATGGCGATCCTTATATGGGTTGCATATTCGCTAGGATTTTCAATTATCTTATTCGTTGTGATCGGTGTAATGGCCCTGATCCTTTTTGTATCGGGATATGGCGGTGGCGTATTGATAGGGATCGGTGTGGGTATCGTCATTGTGCTTTTCCTGATGTATCAGGATGTTTCCTCATTCTGGCCTAAAATGGAATGGCCAGATCTGCCGTTTTACATCGGTGGTGCCAGATGATAGACATTAATTTTATACTAGGATCTTATCATTTCTGGGGGCTGATAATCGGCATTGTCCTGATGATAATTGGATTTTTCATATTAAAAAGTTCTTGGATTATCGGTGGAATAATATTTATAATAGGTATTATATTAACCGTAACTGAGGGGTATAACGCTTACCAATATGTAAATTGGGCAATGGGGTTAAATCTATGTATAAAAAATATTTCGTATCTGTGCTAGTGTTTGGAATGATGTTTGCCGGTGCAATACTGCCTTTTGCACAGGCCGGAAAGGTTGAAAATCCACAACCTAATTATAGTTTCGCACTGGATCACAATCTTGGTAATAATAATTATACTAGTTCTCAAAATATACATGAGGGATATATTTTTTCCTGGGAACCGTCCCCTATTGATATAAACGCTTATCTTTATTTTGTAAGTAATCATTCTACAATCCATTATTATTACCAAAGGTGGGAAGATACATTTATATTAATGTCTGGATTTGCCGAGATATCATTACCTGCCCCATCTGTGGCATCATCCCAAGTGGTAAGGATTGTAATTCATCTTTACATAAATGAAGCCGTATTATGTGGTGGTAAAGATCAGCCCATGCCCATGGCCTCAGAATATAGATATTCAGATCCCTTTATGATAAATCCTATCCCTGTGCCCTCTATATCATCCTTAACGGTATCTACCCCAGAGGCAAACGATAACTACACAATAGGGGCCGATCTAAATATAAACCTGCATGGATTGGGGACTGTTCTAGATGCCCCAGGATGGACACTTAAATACGATATATGGGCTTATTTCATTGAAAATTCAACAATGGCACATTTTAAAAATGCTACTGCCGCCATAGGTTACGGTGGGGAAAGTTATAATGGCGGGGGCAACCTTGACACTGAGGCAATGGATCCCGGCGTGATGCGGATCATTGTTAGGGTGGTTTTGTACCAGGATAGTTTATTTAAGGTTGGCAATTCAATAACAAAAACTGATCCTGTTTTGCCATTTTCACCGGTTAGGGTGATATGGGGATCATCCGGCCCGTTTTCGTTAAATGCTGAATTGGTGGCGATCATATTCACCCCGGAAAATAACGATAATCTAACGGTTGTTTTCGATATAGAATGGGGATCCATGGGCGGTTATCTACCTGTAACCTATACTGTCTTTTTCACCCCGGACAATGGCACCACCTGGCTAATACTAGAGGATAATATATCTGCCGAAAGTATAACGGATTTCGATAGCGGTGTAGAGGCCACTACTTATTATTGCCACATCTATGTTATTGTCTATGATGATGTGGGCAGTTATTCAGATGCCGATAGTGGCAATTTCACTATTTACATTGAGGGCACAGAGCCAATCACACCGCCACCCGCTTATACCCCGCCCCATAACGAATACCTGGCCGGATCTGTGCCCGATGAAACCCCAGACACACCTTTAAACATCCCTATTGAAATGTGGCTAATGATCATTGGATTGGCCATTTTCATAATAGGATGTGCGGTGGCATCATTAAGACGCCGTTAAGCCACCATCTGCCATTAACAGGTAAATATACCAAATGGGGGGCATTTATTGAAAATTGGCCCTATTCTGTGCGTCCTAATCGTTTTTACAATGGTTTTTAACATCCCATCCATAAAGGGTGATGAAGATCTTAGGGGTTATAACTATAAAACCTTTTACAGTAAAGACTATTCATTAACAGTATTTGCCCCAATGGACAATACATCATTATCCCTTTATTCAGATTACCAGTTTTATATGGCTGATCGGTACAATCGCACCATAAATGTTTTATTGAATGAAACCGAGATATTCACAGCCAATGATACCAAACCGGGCCATATCGGTATTTTCACAGCAAATAATATAACATTTACCATCTATTTTATCCATAACGGCACCGTCCTTATAACGATCCATTATATATCTGAAACAGGGTGGACGCCGATCCCGCAACCTAATTGGGACGATATAAACCGATGGCGTAAAAATCATACATATACACCGGTGCCACCACCGACAATATCAATGGCATTTTTATTAATGGTAGGTGCCTGGGCAATACCGTTATGTGTCATTGTCATTACAATATATGCTTTTCTGATCAGGTTTGGAAAAGAGCACATTCTAGGGATAACGAAAGTTAAAGGGCCGTCCTATTATTCCAGAAATAGAGGGGGATTAATATAATCCGGTATTATAAAAAGCCAGTGAGGAAAAGGAAAGACGAAATGGAAAAGGATATAGAGGCATTAAAAAAAGAGGTATCGTATAAACATGACGAAAGATCCCATAATAAAACTGAAAACTAGACGGCACGAAACCGTAGAGCCGGGGAATTGGAAAGAGTATTTAACCGGTTTTATATTGCTGATCTCAGGCGTGGTTTTAATATGGATATTTATAATAATTGCAGCCATTTACTGGATACCACCGCCAATAAACGGATATGTGGTTATGATCGTTTTATTCGTTACCGGTGGTGCATTGCCCGCATTGATTGTTAATATCAAGATCCCGACAAAACCCATTTTAGTAGTGGATCTTAACCCAGAAAATGAAACCGATGATATTTTTTTAATTCATATGCCATTGCACATTTATGAAGATGAATGGGAAAGGCAGGGATTTAGTCCCCCAATCAGGATTAACGGCCAGGATGGAATAATAGCAGATGGTATATCATACGAAAAGAAAATATTAAAATTGCCATGGTCTAAGCAATATCACAATCTACATTACTTGGCACAAAAACAGGATTATCTATTAATCAAGGATGAATACAAAACCCTAATACTACGGGAATTCAGGCGTATTTATATGACTGATGTTACATCCCTGGCCATGGCAATGGAATTGTTTAAAGAGGCCAACGAAAAGATCTTTAATAAACCTGTGGACGGATACCGGGCCGGATCTTGGCCGAAAGGATCATTAACTCAGGGAGGGAAAGTAGGGGATCCCCCACAGGATCCAGATAAATTACAGGATGAAAAGGAAAGGGACATAAAAAAAGGATTGGCTGGAAAAGACAAAAACCTTAATAATGCCGATCCCAATACACTAAAAGAGGCAAATAAATGAAAACTGGCACCAGGGCATTATTGGCCGTTGGCATTACCTGTGTATTGGGGTTTTCATTTGTATTATGGGTTACATTTCTATACCCTGTGGTAGAAAACACTGTGCCCGTATGGGTAGATTTTATTTTATTTTATATGATCATAGTTTTGGGATGGCTGATAATGACGGTTGGCCTCTCGGGGTTTTCGTGGAATTCGTTTAAGGTTGGCATAGTAGGATCTGTTTTATTTGGTGCCATAGATCTTTTCTGTCCATCGTATGCCGTAGATATAAACGGCAATGTGGCCGTTGGTGAGGCTGCCGGATATAAGGGATCCATTGATTATTTTCTAGGATATTATTTAAATATGTTTGGCATCCATGGAATATTAGTATTCATTATCGTTTATTTCTTGATACCGATCCTAACATTAATCTTAATGCTTTTGATCCTGGCCCCACGGCAGTTTATAGCAACCATTAAAAAAGGGTGATTTATGAAAAGGAACCAAAAAAAGAGATCCAGGATAATTAGGTTTTTCATATGGTTTTTTAAATTAATCAAAACCTGTTATAAATTATATAAACAATTATTCAAGGGGATTATAAGGGAATTTTCATATTCAAAACCGATATTAAAAAGGATGATATTGGGCATATTATTATTATATTTATTCACTGAGTTATTGATATTGCTTAATCAAAAATATGGCCATCCTTTAACGATAGTATTTTCCCTGATATTCTTTTTATTTATAATGGTGCTTATCCTGTTTAAACAGGTAAATGGCATAATCGCACACAATAAGATAATATTTTATATCAATGAAAACATTATAGAGAATGATAAAAAATGAATGATGATCTACCATCTAGACGGCAGACAAAACAGGAATTAGAGGATCAGTTTATCCAGTTCATCCTTCATAAATTCGCAGAACAAAACCCCAGATATAAGGATTTTTCGCGAAACCCATATTATGACAATTACCTCTATTACTGCCGTTTATTTGATATCATGGGTGTCAATCGTAATAATAATAAATTCATTGATATGACATTAAATATAATCGAAATTGAAGGGATCGCCCTGGGCATCAGGGGCACAGGATCGTTATTACCTCTTTCGGAATTGGCCAGGGTGAATATGGGGGTTGAAAGCAGATCATCACAGCAACCAATAGAGGATAAAGATAATCTATTAAACATGATTGGCAAGGTGGATATCCAGCCTGATCAATTCAGATCTGACCATGAGGAAAAATACATCAGGGAAAGACAAGAGGCTGAAAGGATGGCCAGGGATGATCTGGCCCGGATAACTGCCGAAAGGGACGCCCTTAAACTGAGGGTAGATAATGCCATTCCACCCAGGGGCGGTTTTAAAATAACAAAAAAGGGCCGTCCTAAGAAAATACGGCCAGATCCAGATATTGAAACCGCAGATCTTGATAATGAGGATCCAACGGATGATTAACCCCCATTGGATACAGTCTTAAAATGACATTCCCCAGGGTTGGCACATTGCGGGGATCCTTTTATCATTCGGTGGAAAGCGCAATTATCGTAATCTTTTCTTTTACATTTTCCAGAGATCGGATATTTAGTTTTATATATTCCATAATACTTAAACCATGCTTTCAGATCATAACATATATCATCCATCAGAGGCACCCCTTTATAAATTCTGATTGTCTATCTAATACAGCAGAAAATGCCGGTATAAGATTAACTATATTGTCCTCACAATATGCTAATGAATTCCCAAACGGTACACTATCCAACACCTGATAAATATATTTTCGTGAATTATACCCTAGTTCCTGTGCCAATCTATTAACATTCGGGCATTTAGGGATTGCTTGGACAATCCGTTGATAAGCACAGGGATATGCACCCAGGATGATATTAGGCCAAAATAAACCGATTGTGGTTATATCCGTTGGTGTAATCTCAGATCTACCATTTATAAGGGCATTTGCCGATAGGAAACCGTTATAATAATTGCTAGTTCTATTTTCATCCCTCAGCCATCCCCATAATCTATCGTGGGTGAAAAAATATGTATCTTTATCGGATTTAACCTCACTGGAAAGAGGCAATAATTTTAAAGGGTAATTACGGGGTAGGATGTTTAAAAGATTTTCTCTAAGATCAGTCCATGGCACCCTAGGCATATCCGGATTAAAATTAATATAGTATTTACGCCGTTGGTAATCGGCCATCTTATGGATCGGGAAAAAGCATAGGATCCTAGACATCCACATATTTTCCCATCCGTAATATTTCTTTAATCTATCTAAGATCTTATTCGGTAATGCTAGTGTAACCTGTGTGCTTGATACATGGGCGGTAAGATCCTTTTCGGATTTAACATCTAGTCCCTGGCCCCTGGGATCGTTAAATACATCTTGGGTGCCTTGGCCAAGTTTTTTATCTGATATCAATTCACATAGGGTATTCATTGCGGCAATGGTATAATATCGGGTATCTATGATCTGTGAAACATCATCTAAAACGAATTCGAGATTATGCCCATCCAAACCGAATTTTTTAATATATTTAACTACGAAATATGAGGTTAAATAATCCACATCCACTAAGGCGTAATTCTTTTGAAAACCATTTGTCCATTTTTCAAAAGGGTTACGGGTGATTTTCGATATATCGCCCTTACCAAGTCCACGATCACCAATGAAGGCCACCCCACAGCCATAACCATTTATGACGGCGTTAATATGTGCCAAGGTTGAAAAATAGATAGCCATTTCGGATCCCGGCCTTGGATAATACATTGCCCGGATGATCCGGGCAGAAGTCCTTAATTCGGATAATTCCAGAATTCGGTTTAATGTCAATATATCGAAACCTTAATATGTATATGATTATATTACCCTTTCGACAGGGGCGGGGGTGATCCCAAATACAAAAATCACACAATATCAGAAAACCAAACCTTTTTATATTTTAAAAATAATGTAGTTATGCGCGGTGGCTTTAACGGCCACGGTGCCGGGATGCCCTGTCCCGGCACCCATCGGGGATCTGGGGCGGGGCACCCCGATGCTAAGGGAAACAGGGCATAGAGGGGCGACAGGGCATGACATACAGGGCAGAGGGGATATATTTTAAGGGCCGTGGATTGACCGTTTATCATCTACCATGCTTCTACCGGTAGAAGGCCGGTAGAAGTAGAACCGGTAGAAGGGGGCGGTATATTGGTTTTCAAATGGACAGCGTTAATTGAGATATTTTTAGAGTATAAAGATCATAAATTTACCATTGAAAAACTAAGGACTACAACGGGCCTTTCCACATCATATATAAGCAAATATTTATCCAAGTGGAAAACCCAATTTATCCTGGGCCATGATCATTTAACCGGTAAGTGGTTTTTGGCATCAGAGGAAAACGCTATTAAATTGATATCTCGGGCCGTTTCATCTACCGGATCAGGTCTTACCACTACACCCCCCCCCATTCCCAAGTTTTCCCAATCCCAACATCACATTTATTATAGAGGGATCTATTTTGGGGATACATTTAGCAAGGATGCAATAAAGGTGTATCAGGAAACGGCCTTACAATCCCCTAATAATGGATTATTTCATTTAACCAAAAAGGGGGACAGGGCCGAAAGGATCATTATCCGGGCAGATACATTTAACGCTAATATCACCCTGAGGACTTACACAGGGACGATTTACATTAAAAAAGATGTGCCAGAATTCAAGGAAGAAATAAAAAGGACATTTGGGGACAGTGTTTTAAATCAGATAATCCATGATCAAGCCCTAGTCCACGGTAATGTATTATTAAGGGATTACCGGGAAAAGATGCTAAAAGCCACCGGTATAAGCGTTAAAATAGAGGATCCATCCAGTCAGGGCGGCCCGGCAGTATTAGAGGCCACCGGTATAACTAGGGATGAATTCACATTATCCATAGATGCCGTTTCCAAAAAGCATTTAGAGGATACCATTTTATGGACTAAGGTTAAAACCGCCCTGGATGGGATCGAAAGTAGATTAGATGCAATGGAGGCCAACGATCACATAATAAGCCAGACACAGGCCCGGACAGTCACGGAATTAGGCCGTATTGCCACGATCTTGGATAGGATTACCCAGGCACCCAAGGATCCCGAAAGCCCCCAGATGATACCACACAGGGGCCAGGATCCTGGAATTGGATAAAAGGCCATTTTCAAAGGTAATATATAAATCGTTTGGACAAAAGTATATATACCCCCAATATTCCATAGAGGAAAGGCCGCGATCGCCGGGGTGGTGTCGCATATCCCAAGTTATGCGACACTTGGCCAGTTATCCGACACTTACCATAAAGTATATATATATGTATGTATATGTTGGTTACATGGAAAATTCCGGGATCCCAGAATATCTTAAGAAAAGGGCAGGGGCAGAAATAAAGAATAATGATTTTATAACCTGTGTCTATTTTAAAGGTTAAAAATTAATATGGGATGGGATATAAATGGATTGTCCAAAATGTAAGGGAAAAGGTATCCGGGCCGGTATGCACATTGTGAAAGGTGGCACAGTCCAACGGTGGGCCTGTCGTGCCTGTGGGCACTATTATGTTGAAAATAAGGGGCCGTGATCAAGTGTCAGGCAATGCTTTTGTTTCAGCCTGTGGTTACTGTGGGCGATCCTGTGGCGTATGTAAAATATACAATGGGATCCCTGAATGTGCGGCCTGTGCCCAGATCAGAGAAAAACCAAGATCATTTCAAGATCTCAATCCATCGGGGGTATTGTGATGGAAACGAAAATAAAATATAATGGAATGTCCTTATCAATGGTTGGGTGCCGTAAATGTGAAAGGGCATTATTTTATTTATTTAGATCTAGGAAAGGCCGGTTTTATGTCCGGTGCCGGTTTTGCGGCCATATGGCCAGAGTATTTAATAAATTTATAGTTCACAAAAAGGATATTCCAAGTTTTGGAATATCGCCAAGTCAAACTGTCCCCGTCCTGAAGGACAAGCCTGATGGCGGGGCATGAGCGAGGTTTGAAACTATGTGTATAGATAAATGTGGTAGAGAAGGATGTAAATGTTCGGAAGAAAAATACGGTTATAGTTGCGGGCGATATGCAGACTGTAACGACGAAAGTGATAATCCCCGGCCATAATGGCCGGAGCCTCACGCGATCGCTTCCAGTATACTACCTGGTGGACCAGGCAGTATACGCAATTTATAGATATCCCTGTTTATTGTCCTGCAGGACCGGAGCCTGGTATAATGGCTCTGTGGCTACCTTTAAAATATTCAATGCATCAGTTAAAGTTATCCTGTCATGTAAATGCAGCTCTAGCCTTGTATCTCTTTCCGGGCCATGCTGGTATATCTGGATCCAGGCATTACGAAATTGTTTTACCTTTATGGAT
>Ga0315284_10010373_pt1 | contig 13274 bp, 12 predicted proteins | sample YL17G09_16_MG_FD_203696 | JGI IMG/M metagenome (GOLD analysis project Ga0315284, IMG submission 203696) | Sediment microbial communities from Yellowstone Lake, YNP, Wyoming, USA - YL17G09_16 | ecosystem: Environmental > Aquatic > Freshwater > Lake > Sediment | place: USA: Wyoming | collected...
GCGAAAGCCGATACTGATAAAGCGTTTTCTCGTTTGCGGAATTTCAATTCCAAGTTTCTAAAGGTGTTCGGTAAGGAATATAGAGAGCACGTTTCCAATAAACGGAAAGATAAAGTCCATAAAGGCGGACCCGGCAGCGGCCCGCACAAAGGCGAGAGCGGCGGGCGTGGGCATGAGCTGGAGAAAGCCGCCTTTGAGGCGAAATTTAAAAGCCTGGGCGCCGGCAAAGAGAACGGGCTTGGTCATTTCCACTCGGGCGGCCACACTCGGGACGAGGCGAAATCCAAAGCGGTGGCGCTCCGTGACGGCGGCACCCACGCCACCATATGGCACGTTGACGGACCTAAGACCGGTAAGAAAAGCAGCTACGCCGTAGCGGTGCCGCATAAGTCCAGCGTCCACAAAGGTGGACCTGGCAGCGGTCCGCAAAAGGGTGGCGGCAGCGGTCCGCACAAAGACCCCGAGCGGGCGCATGACACCAGCGAGACCATTGACGTGGACGCTGACGGCGTGGCGGACCTGTCGGACGAGCAGGTGGCGCTCAACCGCTCACGGTTCAGTGACGCGGCCCGTGGTGACCACGGTAAGAACCTGGCTACCCGTTCCCCCGAAGAGCAATCGGCCGCGCTCCATGACCGCGAGGCAGCCACGCGGGCGCGGGCGGAGAAAAAGCCGAAAGAGAAAAAAGACCCCCAGACCATGACCGTGGGGGAGCTGCAAAAGGAAAGCGAAAAACTTTCCACGGAATCGTCCAAGCTGACGCGTCAGCTAATAGACGAGGGCCACGGCAGCCTCCGCTATAACGATATGCACGCGCAAAAAGATACCAACCCGCTCTTTCAAAAAGCGGTGGATAACGCGGACCGCCACCGGAAATTGCATGACGAGGCGGCACGCCGTGGTGGGCCGGGCTTTTCGATTTCCCACCTGTCCGGTATCCACAATAGGTCCCGGGTCCACAAAGCCGCCGAGCCCCGCCGCGTGGCCACCGTTGCCATTCGCGTGGGTGACCACCTACTAATGGGTCAGCGCCGCGACAATGACAAATGGACTACACCTGGTGGTCACTGTGACCCCGGCGAGGACTTTCACGCGGGGGCGTTACGCGAGGCGCTAGAGGAAACCGGCATAGAGCTGGACCCGGACGACGTGGAGCCGCTTACCGACGTCCACGAGCTGACGGATAAAGAGGGGGAGCCGCTCCATGTTCAGCCGTTCCACGCCACTCTGGACGAGCGCCCTAGCACGTCTATGCAGGACGATCCGGACGGCGAGGTTTACCGTTGGCAATGGGTGGACATTTCTAACGGGCTCCCCGAAGAGCTGCGGGACGAGCTGCACACGCCCCTACAGTATAATGTGCTCATGCAAGCGCTCGGTCTTTCGGACGCGGCAGAGACGGACGAGGACGCGGAGCCGTTAAAGCTGGACCTGGGCTCGGGCCAAGCCCGCGCCCCGGGGCATATCGGCGTGGACCTTTACGCCTACGATGACGCTACTCTGGTGCATGACGTTTCCATGGGGCTCCCTTTCGAGGACAGTAGCGCGGACAGCGTTCGGCTCGTCAACGCTTTGCACGATATGGACGAGCTGAGCACCGATCCGGCGCCGCTACTGGCTGAAATCCTGCGGGTGCTCCAACCTGGTGGCGTGTTCCACTATGAGGGTCCGCATGAAATCACCGATTTCCCCGAAGGACTTGACGAGACGGACCACGTGGAAAGCGTGGTTAAAGAGGGAGACGCCCCCGGCTGGCACCAGCAAACTTTTGAGAGAGCCGCAACCGCTGACGCCGCGACGTCAGACGACGCCGACCCCCGGGGAGCCGTCGCTGAGTATGATATGCTACCGCCCGACGCCATGCTTGCCTTGGACGCAACGGCCAACGCTTGGTCAGACGTTACGTCTAGTGGTCGCGGAAATCGTGTCCATGGTTACCCGTCTCAAGGTGCCCTGGTAGCGAAATCGGCGGCGGTGGACTTTGTCCAGCGCTTGCTCGGCCGCGAGCGCACCGAAGTGGCGGAGCCTGACCGCTTTACCCACGTCGCAAAAATCGGACTGGCAAACCGCGCCAAGCAAATCATTTATTGCGTGGTGCTCTCGCCCGAGGAATCTGACCAGCAAGAGGACTTTATGCTGGCGGAGGACATAGAAATTGCGGCCCACCGCTACCTGCTCACGTCGCGGGTGGTCGGCGCTATGCACACCAAGGTCATCAAAGCTGCGCCGGTTGAAAGCTATATCGCGCCCTTCGATATGAAGTGGGACAGCGGACCTTACGGACCACAGACCGTAAAAAAGGGCGCATGGGTGGTCGGGCTAAAGATTTTCGACGCGGGCGAGTGGGCAAAGGTAGAGGACGGCACGTATCAAAGCGTTTCCGTGAGCGGTATCGGCTTGCGGGACGATATGAATTAATACACACTTAGGGTGTAAGCCAATGTCAAATAACGACCCGAAACCAAAAGACCCCAAGCGCGGACTAACGCGCCTCCATGACCTGGAGCCGGCGGAAATCAGCTTGGTGGATTCGGGCGCGAATAGGCGGCGTATGCTGGTGCTCAAGCGCTCGGACATTTCAACGGTGGATAAAGGTGGACCCGGTTCCGGCCCGCACCCGGGCGGCGGTGATAAGCCGGCGCCGGATAAAAAGCCTACTGTGTTAGGTAAAGACCGCAGCGGCGGTTTAATCCGGGACGAAAAGGTGCATTCAGGTTACGGCAGCGCCGACGCTATGCACACCCATGAACGCATAGCCAGCGCCCACTATGCTGCCGCTGACCAGGCTAAATCAGAGGATAGAAAAGCTGACGCAAACCACCACGAGAAAATGGGTAAATACCATGAGGCTAAAGCGTCCGAGCATTCGGACCATGCGCCTAATCGTGGTGAGAGCAAAGAGGCAAACGACCATGTCGCCGCTCGGCCATTAGTGACGAGCCCGGGAGGTAAATACTTCACCCTGGGGACCGGTAACGCCTCGCAAACCAAAGCCACCCGAACCATGGGTGCATGGAAAGAATCCGTCCACAAAGCCGGGGAGCCAGACGACGATATGGAACACGCTGAATTGGTGGCAAAGGGTGGCCCGGGTTCCGGTCCGCAAAAAGGCGGCGGGAGCGGTGGCGGTAAGACCGAGGACAAAAAAGAAATCGGTAAAACTGAATCCGGTAAATCGGTAAGCCTTGCGCCGGGGGTGGAGCACCAAGGGCTTGAGGCGGCCAAAGTTATGGCTACCTCGTCCACGGGAAAACCGATTTATGCGGAAGGCCACCATGCGGGGCAGGTGCCTACTAAGACCACTCCCGAATCAAGGGCGGCGCTCCGGGAATCCAATCAAAAAGCGGTGTCCGCAGCACACCCCGATTTCACGTCTAAAGACCATGCCGACGCGGCAGCGCACCACGTTGCAGAGGCACAGCGGCAATACACCGCAGGGAATAACGATAAGGCGTTAGCCCACTCCCACCAGGCGGGCGCCCATAATGCCCTAGGTGGCCATAGCGGAGTAGATAGTTGGAAAGATGGTCCGGAAAAATCAAAAGTCCATAAAGCGGCGTCCGACGGAGACAAAGACGACGATATGGAACACGCTGAATTGGTGGCAAAGGGTGGCCCGGGTTCCGGTCCGCAAAAAGGCGGCGGGAGCGGTGGCGGTCTCCACGAGGCAGAGGACAAAGGCAAAGGCAAGGGTAAGACCATTGGTATTACCTCCACCGGTAAGCCTATCTTTGATAAGGCGGGTAACTCCGGCCACAAAGGCTTTACCGGCCAGGACCACCAAGAGGCTTACGCGGCCCACTCGGTGCTAGGTGCTCAGGCGCAGGACCGTGGCGATATGAAAGCGGCCGAACACCACGGCGAACAACAGTCAACCCACCGGGCGAAAATGGAGGCGCACGCGACCCTGGGCGAAAAGCTGCGGGATTTCGGTGACGCCCACGCTGCCGTCCAAATCCACGGGACCGACCACCCGAGAACCCACGCGGTGCATAAAGCCGCCGACACTAGAGACGCGGACGTGAGTAAGAAAATGCGGGATATGATTGCAAAGACGGACCCCGCCGTGCTCGCGGCGGTGGACAAAGCCTTTGATGGCTACGTGAAAAAAGACGCGGGCGGGGAGCCCGACGCGCAAATGGTGGCCGCTGGTAAAGCGGTGGCCCGTATCCTGACGCCGTTTAAAGGCTCCATGCCGCCGGCCCTCGCCCACCAAATCGTGGACGTGGCGGGTTTTAACATGGGCGAAATGGGAGACGAGGACACCACCCCGGGCGCCATGCGGGTGGGCGATGGCTCCCAGGTGGAGAAAGCCGCCAAGGACGACGGCGACGATGACGAGGACGACGTATCGAAAATGGGTGGGGGCTGTGTCGCCACTCAGGTGGATAAATCTGGCGGGTCACCCGTCAATAAGAAAGGGGAGCAAGTGAGCAAGTCTGCAGCGGATACGCAAACGAATGGCGCTCCGGATCTTTCGGGTATCGCTGACCCGAAGACTCGGAGCGCCGTGGAGCTGGTCATGAAAAGCCAGCGCGAGCTAGTGGCGAAAAACGCCGCTCTTGAAACCTCTAACGTGGACTTGAAAAAGTCCCTGGACGACCAAAAGGCGGAGACCCGCAAGAAAGAGCTGGTGGCGAAAGCCGCCGGTTGGCAACACCTCGCCGTCCCGCAGGACGACCTGGTGGCGCAGCTCGTGGACGCCGACAAAGCCGGCAAAGAGGCTTTCGAGCGTGTCGAAAAGAACTTCAATGCGCTGAACGCCCAAGCCCAGACCGGTAGGCTGTTCGGTGAAATCGGCTCCAACCTGCCGCGTGGCGGGGGCTCCGGTCCGGACGCGTCCTACGCTAAAATGGAGGCTGCCGCCATGGGGTGGGTCCAAAAGAGCGGTGAGAAATGCTCCAAAGAAGAGGCACTATCGAAATTCCTCGAAACGCCCGAAGGGCGCAAAATGTATGCGGAGCACCAAGCGGCCCGCCCGGGAGGTATCTAAGTCATGACGACCCCTACAAACAACGCGGCTTATGAAATTCCGTGTTTCTACGTTGGCGTCCTTGAGGCCAACGTGGATATGTCCAGCGAGAGCGCTTTCCAATTCACCTTTGTGGACGTCGGCCCGGCAACGGGAACCGGTCTGCTCGGTCTCGGTGCGCTCGTGGCGCCGGCCGCTGGCGCTCAGGCGTTCGGCGTCCTGCAAAACAATCCGCAGCTTGCGGAGGCGGGCCAGGTCATGGCGCTCGGCGTGTCCAAGGCGAAAGCCTCCGGCACCTTTGCGGCCGGTGACATTCTCAAGGTGGACACCGCTGGTAAGGTGCTCCACGCCTCCACCGGTTCTTACGGTGTGGCCAAGGCTCTGGCGCCGGGCGTCAGCGGCCAAGTCACTAGCATCTACGTCATGCCCTACGGTATCCAACCCTAACCCCGAGTGGGTTTAACTTTACGGAGGGAGTTAGGAAATGAGTCAGCCGACTAGGTCAGACGTCCACGTTAACCGTCCCATGACGAATATCAGCATTGCTTATATTCAAAAGGCGACGGACTTTATCGCGGATAAAGTGTTCCCCATTGTCCCTGTCATGAAACAATCGGACCGATACTTTGTCTATGACAAGGGCTATTGGTTCCGCACGGGCGCGGAAAAACGCGCACCAGGTAGCCAGTCTGCTGGCGGTGGCTACCATATCGATAACACCCCCACGTATTTCGCGGACGTGTGGGCGTTCCACCGTGACGTCGATGACCAGACCCGTAGCAACGCGGACCAGCCGCTTGATATGGACCGGGACGCTACGCTGTTTGTGACCCAAAACCTGCTCGTGCGCCGTGAGCTGCAATTTGTGTCCAAATACATGAAGGCGTCCACCTGGACTGGTGACCCTGCCGGCGATTTCACCCCCACTATCAAGTGGGACGCGCTGACCGGTGACCCGATGGCTGACATTGATAAGGAAAAATCCCTTATCAAGAGCACCACCGGCTTCCTTCCGAACACCCTCGTGGTTACTGCGGACGTGTTCTTTGCGCTCCGTAACAACCGCCAAGTGTTGGACCGTATCAAATACACCCAGCGCGGTCTCGTGACCGAGGACTTGCTCGCGGCGCTCTTCGGCGTGGACAAATTCCTGGTGGCGTCGGCGGTCATCAATACGGCGGCGGAGGGCGCCACGGACGCGCTCCAATACATGGCCACTAACATGGCCCTGCTCGTCTACGCCAACCCAGCACCGTCGATTCTGCAACCCTCGGGCGGCTATATCTTTAGCTGGCAAGGGCTGTTTGGCGCGGGCGCCCAAGGCAACCGTATCATGACGTTCCGTATGGAGCACCTGAAGTCCGACCGGGTTGAGGGTGAGATGGCCTTCGATATGAAGTTGGTTGGCTCTGACCTGGGCGTGCTTTGCACGGGCGTCCTGACCTGATTCTCAGTGGGAGGTTTCTCTATGTATGTTTGCAATGTGCTGGAGCTGAAACTGGAGGGTGGGCGTGTCGCCAAGCGTGACGAGCCTATCCCCGAGGCGGACGCCTGGGCGCCAAACATTCTAAAGGCCAACCTCCAATGGGGCTATATCCGCCTTGCGGTGACGCCCCCGGCGCACAGCGGGCACCCGGCAGCGGTCCGGGTGTCCTCTGTGCTCTCCCCCGAGCAAAAGCTACGGCGCGATTCCGCGCCGCCGTGGCTGCTCAAAGAGGCGTCCAAGGGGCGTATTCTCCCGCTGGAGCCCGGACCCAGCGAGGACCACCACAGCGGCCCGGTGACCCTCACCGCCGGCCAGGGGCCGAGCCCGAACACCAGACAGGTGGACGAGGCGGACCCTATCCCGGCGCCCCCGCCCGAGCCCCGCCACCCGGTGGCGGCGCCCGAGCCCGAGCTGGCCGAAAAGCCCGTGGCCGGCGGGCGCAACCGCCGCAACGGGAGGCGCTGAGCCATGGCGTGGTCCTATAGCGGTGACCCCGCGAGCAGCGCTAAGGACGCCGTCCGGTTCCTGATTGGTGACACGGATACGTGTGAGCAGCTTTTGCAGGACGGAGAGATTACCTACCTGCTCGGGCAGTATAACAACACCCCGCTTAATGCCGCGGTCCGCGCCTGTGAGGCGGTCATGGTGAAATTCGCCCGGCTCGTGGACGAATCGGTGGGCTCGGTCCGCATGAGCTACAGCCAGCGGCTCAAGAGCTACCAGACCATTCAGACCATGCTCAGGAACCGCCTGGCCACCGAGGACGCGGCGCCGTTTGCCGGCGGCATTTCCATAGCGCAAGAGCAGGTGACCGACGCCAACGCGGACCGGGTGCGCCCAGCCTTTACCCGGAACATGATGAAAAACTGGCGAATGTCGCCATGGATTCAAAACTGGACCGTGACCTGGTTTGCCCAAAGGTGAGTAAGTGATACGCCCGAAAATAAAAATATCGGAAAAGGGCAAGGACGAGTGGAACCGGTTCCGCAAAGAAATGGGCAAGGTCAAAGGCTCGCACGTCACCATAGGAATCCACGAGGGCGCGGGCGAGTATCCGGACGGCGTCTCGGTGGTGCAGGTGGGGCTCTGGAATGAGTTTGGAACAGAGACCAGCCCGGCGCGGTCTTTTATCCGGTCCACCATTGACGAGCACATGGGTGACATTAATCGGTGGCGGGTGGAGCTGGTAAAGCAAGTCCTAGCTGGGAAAATTACGGTAGATAAAGCGCTAGAGACCATTGGATTCAGGCTCCGGGAGCTGGTGAAAAACAAAATCAATTCCAACGTCCCGCCACCAAACGCCCCGAGCACCATAGCCGCCAAACGCCACGCAGGCGTTGCACCCCGGACCCTGGTGGAAACAACGCTGCTTCTTCGGTCAATAGAATACAGAGTGGTAATCAATGAGTAGCCAGGGACAGAGCCAAATTTTACTTAAAGGCGAGACAGCCACCGCCGTCCGCGAGGGCTCTGTTAGCTACGTCGATGGCAAGCCGATAAAGCGCAATATTACCAGCTTTCAATTCCGTGGAAGTTTCCAGCCGCTCGGCGGCCAGGAACTAATGATGGTCCCGGAGGCAGACCGGACCAAAGAACAATATTGGATCTACACCACCGCCCGTCTGGCGCTCAATGACCGCGTGGAGCGCTGCGGCGTCAACTACCAGGTCCAGACGGTGGAGAGTTGGGGCAACCATTCCAAGGTCCGCGCCATGCGGATTGACGTGGGGCCGAACGCCACGCCATGACCAAAATCTTTCCGGTAAAATTTGACGATATACGCGTGGCCCTGGTGGACCAGGTGCAGCTCGCCACAGAGCTGACCTGTATCCTGGCCGAGCCGGAATCCCAAAATTATCCGCGTCCGGCCAAGCCGTATTTTACCCTGAAATTTACTGGACCCGCCGGCAAGTCCGGCGACGATTCCGCCACCAACGTCCCCAATAACCTGGGACAGCCGACCACGGTGTGGAACCGAGGCGGCCAGCGCAAGGTCATGGTGGATTTCAACTGTTACGCCACGAGTCACGAGCAGGCTTACAACTACATGACACTGTGGCAGGCGGCGCTTGAACAGGAAACCGTCCAGGCCAACCTCCGCCTGGCCGGTATCGCGGTGTGGCTGAACGGCAGCGTTACCGACCTGTCGGCGCTGCTCAATACCGGTTACGAGGGCCGCGCCCACATGGAAGTGAAATTTGGCGTTGCCGCAAATCTTACCGAGGACTTAGGCGCCATTGAACACATTACGATAGTCGGGGAAATCTCTCCGACCTAACGAAAATCAAGGTGCGATGGCACCGCAGCCAAGGGGAAAGAGCATGGCTACCGCACTAGACCAAATCGTGGATATTGTTATTACCCAGAGCACCGCCGCCGTTCCCCAAGCTGGTTTCGGCGTGCCGCTGGTGGTGGGGCCGAAAGGCTTTAGTAATAGTGACGTGCTCCGGTACTACTCGGACCCCAAGGAAATGCTTGGTGACGGGTTCCTGACCAGTGACGCGGAATACATTTACGCGGTGGAGGCGTTTGAGCAAACCCTCACCCCGGAGCTGATTGGTATTGGCAAGCGCACCCCAGCGGTTGCTCAGGTGGACACGATTACGCCCACCGCCGTCAACCTGTTCCTCTACATAATCACTATCAGCGGCACGGACTACCAATACACGTCGGACGGCACCGCCACCGTCTCGGAAATCGTCTCGGGACTTCTGGCGCTCGTCAACGCGGACACCAATTGCAAGGCGGCGGCCACCGGCACGGTGACGCTGATTCTGACTGGTAAGACCCCGGGAGACGGCTTTACCACGAGCGTCAATGCCAACCCGAACCTAGCCCTGATCCACACCACGACGAACAACGGCATTCAGGACGACATTACCAAAATCCTGACCGCGCCGAATGGTGATAACTGGTACGGTCTGGCGCTGTGCTCCAACGTCGTCGGGGACATTCTGCAAGCGGCGGCGCTCACCGAAACGCTCAAGAAAATCTTTATCGCGGCGTCTGGTGATTCCGCCATTGATTCCGGCTCCACCACGGACGTGGCGTCCGTGCTCAAGGGCAAGGGCTATAAGCGGACGGCGCTTATGTTCTCGCCAGCCAGCTACAACGCAGGCATGGACGCCGCGTGGCTTGGTGGTCAGCTCCCACAGACCCCGGGCGCCTCCACGTGGATGTTTAAGAGCCTGACCGGCATTTCGCCGGACAGCTACACGGGCAACCAACGCGCCACGCTCATTGGCACCCCCGGTGTTACCACCGGCAAGGGCGCCAATATTTACGAGAACACGGGCGGCGTGCCTATCACCAAAAACGGGTGGATGTGCGGCGGCCAGTATATTGACGTGACGGTGGGGCTGGACTGGCTGGAATCCACCATGCAAACCAACGTCTTTGCGCTGCTCGTTAACAACCCGAAGATCCCCTACACGGATAAAGGTCTGGCGGTCATTGAAAACGCCGTGCGCCAGACCCTCAAGCAAGGCTCGGACGACGGTGGCAATGGTCTTTTGGACCATACCAGTATCACCGTTACCACGGTGCCGGTGGCGTCCATTCCGGCGAATACCCGGGCGGCGCGTATCCTGCCCTTCGGCTCGGTGGTGTTTTCAGCGCGGCTCACGGGCGCGTTCCACAATATCGTCATTAACGGCAATGTGTCCGTCTAACCAAAAGAAAGGGGCTACAGGCTATGACCGTTTTGCAGTATGACCCGAAACAAGTGTCCCTTATCATTGGCGGCCATATCGTGACTGGCTTTGCCGATGACGATTTCATTGAAGTGGAGCGGGATGAGGACGCCTTTACCAAAAAGACGGGCGTTGACGGGATCACCACCCGCGCCAAAGTCAACACCCGGACGGGCCACCTGACGGTCCGCCTCATGCAATCGTCGGCGTCCAATGACATTCTTACCGGATTTGCGCTCAAGGACGAGGCGAGCAACGGCGGCCAGGTGCCGATTCTGTGCAAGGACGGGCTCGGCCGCTCGGTGTTTTCGTCTGAATCGGGCTGGGTGAAAAAATTCCCCAAGTCCACCTGGAAAAAAGACGTCAATCAGTGGGAGTGGACGATTGAGACCGGCGCCCTGGACATTTTCCTGGGCGGTAATTAATCGTGAGCGGCACCGTCCTAACCTATGATCCGAAAAAATTTAGCCTCGCTATCGGCGGCTATATCATGGGCGGCTTTGCCGATGACGATTACGTGACGGTGGAGCGTGACGAGGACGCATATAAAAAATATGTCGGGGTGTCCGGCGAGGTTGCTCGGGTAAAGAACCTGAACCGCGCCGGACATATCGTCCTGCGGCTCATGCAATCGTCAGATTCCAATGACGCGCTGTCTCTGCTCGCGGTGCTAGACGAGGCGGCGGACCTAGGCGCTGTTCCGGTTTTGGCCCGAGACCACAGCGGCCGGTCTCTTTTCGCTGCCGCCTTTTGCTGGGTAAAGAAATTCCCCAAGGCGGTGTGGAAAAAAGACGTAGCGCTTTGGGAGTGGTCCCTAGATACTACTAGCCTAACCGTATACACCGGAGGCAATACGCAATGACACGGGAGCTGGTCCAAAAAACCGTTGACGGTAGGTCATACGAGTTTGAACAATTCAACACCACCACGGCGTTAAAGACGCTCGCCAAGCTGACCAAAATCATTGGCGAGCCGCTTATGATTGCCCTGGGCGCCCTGGGGCTGGAAAAGCTGGCGCCGGCCAAGTTGGTTAATGGCGTTCCAGAGCCCGTCAAAAAGCGCAACCTCATGGACACGGACCTAAACCCGCTCAATACCGCCGTGCTCGGTAAAGCGGTGGCGGCGCTTATTGACCGTCTGGACGAAACCGAAGTGGTGGACCTGGTCAAGCGCCTGGTGTCCGGCCCGGGTGTCCTCTGTGACCACAAGCCGTTCCAGTTTGACGACCACTTTATCGGGGAGCCCGGCCACCTGTTTAAAGTGGTGCGGGCGGCGCTGGAGGCTCAGTATGGCAATTTTTTAGGCGCCGTCACCGGAGGGGACACCAGCTCCACGGCCCGTCCGGTGAGCGTCAGACAGTAGAACCGGGGAACGTCAATTGGGCGGTCTGGCGTCCGGTCACGGCAGGTCATGACACCCTAACAAATGTGCAAACACTCTGGAGCCTGGACGATTTACTAGACAGCCACGAGGCGCTAGACGTCCAAATTGAAATGGAGCGGGACGCAATAGCGAGGGCCAGACGTGATAACAAAAACTGAACACCGCCGCCAAACCCCCACCGTGGGGGTTTGCTCGTGAACGTCCGGGAGCTACTAGCTAAGATCGGTTTTGAGGTTGACCACGAGCCGCTAGAAAAACTGGAGCACACCCTAGAGGGAATTAAAGAACGGCTGGAAATTTTCGCCGGACTTGAAATTGCCGAAAAGCTGTTTGAGATTTCCGAGAAATTTGCAGAGTGGGGTGAAGAGCTGAACACCACAGCTCTGAACCTGGGTATGAACGTTGAAGAGCTGCAAGAGTTTGGCGCCGCCGCCAAGTCTGCGGGCGTCTCGCAAGAGGCGATGACGCAAGGTCTGTCGGTGCTATCCCGCAAACTCTATGAGGTCCGCATGGGCTCGAAAGAGGCGGGGGACGCATTCTATAAAGTGGGTATCAGCTCGGACCAGGTCAAAGGGTTCCATACCGCCAAGGACGCGCTTATGGCCGTTGCCGATAAGCTGGCGGCTATGTCCGATCCGATTGAGCGCACCGCCGTGGCGCAAGAGCTGTTAGGGCGTGGTGGTCAACGCATGGTGGCCTTTCTCTCGAAAGGCTCCCATGCCATTAACGAGGAAACCGAGGCGGTCCGTAAGCTGGGGCTGACGCTTTCTGGCGGCCAGGTCCAAGCGCTGGTGGAGGTGGGGGAGGCATTCACCCGCGTCCATATGATACTCCACGCGATTGGGGCCACCATTGCGGCCACCGTCGCCCCCGGCTTTACGTTCCTAGTCGAAAAATTCACCGAGCTATACGCCGAAAACCGCAATCTGATAAACGTCAATATCCACAATTGGCTTATGAACGTGCTTTACAGCATGGGCTTTGTAGCTGGTGTGGTGGTCGGTCTTACCAAGCGAATGATTGAGTTTGCCAAGTCTATAGGCATTGGCAATGACATTCTGAAATTCGTTTTTATGATTGGCGGCGCGGGAGCCGCGCTCGGGTCTCTGGGTATCGCGTTCGGTGTTCTGTCCGGGGTGTTTGCGACTATCGCGCCATTCCTCGGATTCGCGGCGGTCCTTGCCGGGCTCGCGGTGGTGGTCCATGACTTATGGGCGGTCTTTAATGATAGCCCCACCTGGTCTGGTAGTTTCCTGGACTCCATATCTGAACACATGGGCGGTATAACGGACTTTTTCAAAAGCATTAAAGAGGCGGTGGGCGGCGTCAATTTCGACGAAATGTGGACCACGCTACAGCCCAAGGCAAAGAGCCTCTTTAAAAATATGTTCTCGGCCGAGAACATGGCCGGAATCGGTGACGCATTAAAGAGTGTGCTGGACACCGCCCTGGTGGTCAGCGGCTTTGCCCTGGAGCTGGGGCTAACCATTGCTATGGCAATCGCGGCCGGGCTTGAGGCGGTGATACGGAAAAAATTCCCCAGCATGGCTAACATGCTCTTCGGCGAGGAAACACCCGAGGACACCAAGGGTAAAGCCAAGCCTAGCGACAATCCCAACGTCCGCCTTATGCAAGCGTTCCACGGCGAAACCGGAGAGAACCCGGCGCGGGTGCTCATGGAGACAATCGGCCAGGCGGTAGGCCAGACGACGGCAGACTTTGGTGGCATGGTTGGCGATAT
>Ga0315284_10010374_pt1 | contig 13274 bp, 13 predicted proteins | sample YL17G09_16_MG_FD_203696 | JGI IMG/M metagenome (GOLD analysis project Ga0315284, IMG submission 203696) | Sediment microbial communities from Yellowstone Lake, YNP, Wyoming, USA - YL17G09_16 | ecosystem: Environmental > Aquatic > Freshwater > Lake > Sediment | place: USA: Wyoming | collected...
TACGTATTCCCATCGGGTATTATTACCCCTGCTGTTTTTGTTGCATCGTTTGTGTCAACAATGCGTCCACAAATTTTTCTACTACCAGCCATATATGAAACTTCGTCGCCAACGTCAAATTCCCACGGCATTGTGTCAACTGCAACCAAAGGAGTCACCGCGTTCTCCGTGGGTGTATCAACAAACTTATTTTTTCTAATGGCAACTGGAGTAGAAATCCTGCCGGTTGTAACGGGAACCTTGGTAACCGGAATTGGGGTTTTGGTAACCGTAGGTTTAAAAAAACCTCCCTTTGGAACAGTTATGGCAGGCAAAGGACGATTGGAATCCATTTCTTTGTTAGTAATTCTATCATCATCTGTCAATACAAGTTCCTCTTTGCTGCTGTATCCCGGATTTAAAGAAGGTTCCTGAAACAAATCGTATGTAGGGGCATTAATAACAACCCCATTACAATGCTTTGAATCGCGTATTTTCAACTTATAAATGTCAACTATCTTAGGTGCATTCTTATTCTTTTCAATAATAAAATCTCTCCCATTACATCCAAGAACATCTTCTCCGTTTTCCGGATCGTCAATGTACTCTAAAATATCATTATATACTGATTGTGGTAACGTGTATATCCTTGGAAAATCCTCTGTTACTTCCATGTTAATGGCATTGACTGAATATTGTCTTTTTGATTCTAAGTCTTTTCCGGCCCGTTTGTCTCCCTTGCTTGAACTGGATAATAAGTCATTGGAGTCTTTACAGTGAGGACACCCTGTTCCAATACAATTGACTTGTCCATCATCAAGAAAATGTTTCATTACCTCTCTGTCAACTTCTTCATATTCCTCCCCAATAGTAACACAATCACTTTCTTTATATATACCTAAATCAAAATCTTCCGCACATACCGTATGCTTAAAGGGAAATATTCGCAACACATTTGTTCCCTCATGAAGCTTGCCCCATTTGTTTCCACCTCCGCTTGAATTGACTCTTGATCTTTCCAATCTTTTGAAATTTAAAGCCATAACGTTCTCCTTTTGTAAATTGTTATCGTTCACTCTTGTAAATTGTTATCGTTTTTTCTTGTCAGCCACACTTCTTATTGGTTGTATGGTTTCAAGTTGTTCTTCTAATTCATTCCTAACCACCCTTTTACAATAATCAAAACAATTCTCTGAAACATCTCCTTCCTCTAATTCACATGTTAAACTGGCCTCGATTCTTACATTTTCATAGTTCCCTGTATTTACAACATACGCCTTTGAAAACATAACGATTTTTGGTATCACATATTACTCCTTATTGTGTTGAAGTTTTTCCATATCTGCCCAATTATCCCCGGTCTCTATAGTAGCGGACAAAGGTATTTTTAAAAAAGAAAATTCTCTATTAACTAATTCATTTGTCACTCTGTAAACTAATGATGCAACAGCAGTTTTTTCATTTGGGTGGGTATCAATAACAATAGAATCGTGTACTTGACACACAACGCAAGATTCAAATTTACATGCCGTTAATATTCGATCAATTGTATTCATACTCCACATAGTTATTTCTGCTCCAAGATTAGCAATACAGAAATTTACACCTTGCCGTATAGCCGCTTCTTTTTCAAACTTATTGTTAGACGCAGCGTTAGGAAGTCTTCTAATTCTTCCTGATTTACTTCTTATTTGTAAATCTTTAACTATAGTCTTTTGACAACAACCCATCCAATATTGTATATAAGGATATTTATTCCAAAATTTTTCCAGTGTGTTTTTGGCTTCCTTGACAGAGCACTTTAGCTCTTTCGCCAAACCATATTCTGTTATGTTGTAAATACATCCGAAGTTTACCCTCTTAGCGTCAAACCTCATTTTTTTATACTTGGTATCTTTATATAATAAAAATTCATCAATAGGTATGTCGTTTATTGCACTACCTGTTACAGAATGCAAATCCATTCCATTTTCGAATGCTTTTATTATCTCTGGTTCTTCCGATTCACTGCCAACTAATTTTAATTCTAATTGGTCATAGTCTACTTGTGTAAGAATGCCACCCGCAAATCTGGATATAAAACATCGTTTAACAAGAGACGGAGAACCTTCTGTTTCTCCCTTAAGATTTTGTAAATTTGGTTTTCGGCTTGACAATCTGCCAGTAACTACAAAATCTTGTAAATAATTGGTAGAAATTGTATTCTCGTGCATGTTGTCAATTATAGAATTTACTTCAATTAACTGATGTGATAAGTCTCTTATTTTTAATAAATCATCTATTATAGCGTGTTTTCCTGTTAGTTGTATTAAGGTGTCTTCATCGGTGGAAGGAACATTGGTCTTTGCACTTTTTTTATATACTGGCAATTTACACACAGAATACAATAGGTGAACCATTTGTTTTGGACTATTTAGATTAAGTTTATTAATACATAAATCGCGCAGTGTTTGTTGCACTTCGGGATATCCACACATATTGCTGCCTATATCTTCAATTGACTCTTGTGTATACTCTAATACTTCTTTAAGATAACTTTTGTTTACGCACATCCCTCTTGTTTCCATCCTTGATAAAACAATAACCGTTGGCATAGTTATTCTTGTAAACAAATTATACAATAACTTATCTTGATTCATAATTTCTTTTTGCGCCATGTAAATTCGTAATGTACAATCAGCATCTCCTCCAGAATATGGGATCATCGTTTCTTTAGAAGCTTGCCAATGTTCAAACCCTGACTCAAGAAAACGCTCCATTTCTGTATCATATCCACCCATGTCAGTAAATTGATATGCCAAGTCTTTTAATCCGTTTAAACTGTTTTCGTCAATCAAATGAGCACATTGTTTAGTATCCCAAAATAAATTAACAGGTTCACACCCGATATGAAACATTGTCCAAATAGACTCAAATTTAGCACTATGAGCAACCTTTTTAACTCCACTTAACATCCATTTTTTTAAAGATAACGCTATCTTATGTGTCAATTTTGAATTTGTTTTATGTTTTGTCCATTCTTCTTTGTCAAAGAAATATAAAACCCACGCTATCCCTAAATCGAAAGATACACTCATACACACCAAAGACCCATTTCTTTCATCTAAACCGGTAGTTTCATAATCAAAAGCTTGAACCATATCTTTATATGTTGTGGTAAGCTCATTTAAAGCCGATTCTATCCCTTCTTCTGTGTCAAATAAAACATACTCTACGTCTATTGTGGATCGCATTTCGCAAATTGTAGTCTCAGCGTTACGCATATAGGCATTTGCTTCTCTCTGTCTTTCTTTTGTTTTTATAAATGATGGATGATGAATAGGAATAACAATAAATTTACCCACTTCCATATTTCTACCAACCCAGCGCTTATAGTTTTTCATGCCAGTAAAACAGGTATACGCTTCTTTACCTAAAGTTATAACATACTTTGGATCACAAATTGACAAACAAGCATTAAATGCTGCTAAACAATTGACATTGTGAATTATATCCAACATGATCAAATACATAACTTGTTTACCAAAAACATTTGGCATACCAAAACGAATGGAATTTTTATCCTCTTCTGTCAATATGCCATTTGCTATATGAGAAACTATTAATACATCACATTTGTTACAACCATGATATGTTTCACGACAAAAATTAGATCGGTTACATTGTCCGCACTTATCCAATTGTTCTATCTTCCTTTACAGAATGCCAACATTTCTTCTTAGAACACAAATATCTTTTATTGTTTTTAATATTTTTATATGTATCTATTGCACCTTGTAAAACCAAATTACCGCATTCTACAGATCTACCACATTCTCTACAAGTGTTTATCTTTTTTTTAATTTTATTCCAATATCTTTCTGTGTTTCTTATGTTCTTTCCTATTCTGTTAATAACTTCCTTTACAGGATGTTTCGGCAAAGGTTTTTCTGGATTAAATATGCTTGGCATGAACACTTCAAACAAGGTAGACACAACTTGTCTTTCTGGAATAGATAAGGTTAAATAAGCAGACCATATGCTGGTGTATCTCAATACGAATTCCCTGTCTTCTATCTCCTGTTCTCCTTTGTCCGCATCCACCATAACATCAATTTCCCCCTCGTCAAGCATAACCCAAACAGGAATTTTTCTTCTTTTCCTGAGAGCGCTAATTTTGGCGTTTTTTAAACTGATATAAACATATCTATTTTCTTGTGTTCCCAGTTCTATGTCGTTCATCCCTTCTAACATATAAATTCCTTTTAATAACAAATCTTCTCTTATTTCCTCTTGTTTACTCCTTATTACGCTTTTTGTCAATATTGAAACCATACCCAACAACATATTACAATTATTTTTAGTTATTGCATATTTATCAACCATAATACATCTCCACAAACATTAGAAAATCACAAAACGGTACTATGGCGATATAGTTCATTACGAAATACGAAGAACCAAGTAAAACATAGTTCATTCTAATTAATTCATTTATTTCTATCAATAACATCTCTGTTTTAAAATCTCCTCCTTTAAATACAATAACCGGTATTAATTCATTGAGCGGTTGTGCGTTTTTTTTAAATACCGTCTTTTTAAATTCTTTATATAATTCATTATCTTTTGTAAACAAAGAACCAACAGTGTATGTTTCTCTATATTTACATTCTACAAATAGTGGGAATGCTTGTTTATTATTTACACAATACACATCGGATTTTATTATATTTCCTTTTCCTATGGTGTTTTCATCTGACATATGTAATACCATTGGAGTTCTGCGGATGTCCATACCATAAGATAAAGACAACATTGATGCTATGCGTCTTTCAAACCTTGCTCCTTTATCTCTACTTGATTTTCCCATTGTCAATCAAACCCATAACCCGCCAAATTGGTTAGTATTGTGGCTGCTACGTGCAAAAGAGACTTGCTTCTAATAGCCCCTTCAACCACGTTTTTTCCCCAAGGAACGTTTATCATATGGAAACAATCTATTCCGGCCTTAGTCATTCTTAATACATCCTTTTCGTTATCGTCAACCCACACAGTAACCGACAAATCTAAAGCAATTTGCACCTTGTCATTACCATCGCTAAAATGTATACGCGTTTCTGGTATACCAAACAAGGATAACATTCTGTCAATGGTTTCTTTTTTTACGCAAATAGGTCTCGCAGTTATCAATTGGACTGGAATGTCTACCCAACCAAAAAGTTCAAGAAAAGCCCATGCTCCTCGTTTAGCTTCACCGAATTTATAATATCCTGTAGAACTAAACAGCTCCTTTATTTCAGAGGCTCGATAGTCTTTCTCATAAGCAGCATATGAGCTTACATCAACACCGGGGAATAAGTCCCAAAAATTAATCGGGTTTTTTACTAAAACATCGTCTATATCCATTCCAATACAATTTGACACAATACAATCTCCTTTATTGTTTTTTACAAATATCCCAATAACCACAATATTGTGGACTACATGGAAAAGACTCAGAAGGATTACTTCTGGGGAAAGATCCTTTACAAATAGCATCAACAACGTCGCGAACAATATCTTCTGTTTTGGCATAATCTTTTGTGGTTCTAAAGCTCTCTTCAATGTGTACGTATGGAACTTTAACTTTAAGAAATTGACAAAATGCTACACGACTTATTCCAATTGCCATACTGTATAATGTCAATTGAATGTCATTATCTATCTCCCATTTACTTTTCTTTCTGGACACCGTTTTATAATCTATTATTCTTTCATTTTCAATACAATCTATAAACATTAAAAAAGGAACTCCAGATATAATAACCTCCAATTTAAATTCTGGATCTATTGACGGAACAATATTATTAGACGAACCCCCTACATACGCTTTCAATAACGCCATATCTCTTGTAAACACAATATCTGGGGTTTCTTCGCTTTTTACCCACTCACTTTTTGACACTTCCTGTTTTTTCCTATTCCATGCGTATTCATATGCCTCTATTATTTCTTCCAACACCCCTTGTCTACCATGATATATTTTAATAATATTATCAAATTCAACTGCAGAATGAACAGCGGATCCTTCAGCCAAATTTACAGACGTTGGAGCTATCATCTTTTTTACATAACGGTATTCAAACTTTTTGGGACAAGATAAATACATTGACAAACGAGAATAAGACATATACCCTCCGTCAGGAAGTTTTTTGTCAGGTTTTAACATACTTAAACTAAACCTATCGTTATGCTTCATTTTTAATACTTCTTGATAATTCATATAATTCCTCATATTGGGTTTTATCTATTCTGTTAGTATTAAACAATTTATTTATTGTTTCGCCACACAACATACCGGTATTAACCATTATGTAAAGTTGTGTAGGATCAAATTTCCTTGGTATTAATTTAAGCTCACTTTGTATTTTGTCAAATGGAAGTTTTTTATTTAGGCAGATAGATTTATTGAGGAACGTATTAATTAAACGAATAAACGAAGGACCAGATATGTAAGATAATGGTACGTATTTTGTGTGCCATATGCCCAAACATCTTTCTGGTAAGTATTCTGAAGATATGTAGTTTAAAAAACTTATACTATTTTTTATCTCAAATTTCTTATCACGTAAATTTTTACATAAAACTGCTATACACTCCCTTTCTACTATAGTAAGTTTCCTAACAGCACTACGTTTTTTAACGTGATCTAAAAACCACCGGATTAACCACGCTTCCATTAATTTAAATTCAGTATATGAGTCCATCACTAAATAACTACTCACACAACAGCCCGGATCCACACAACAAATAATTGTTATTTACAGCATAAGAATTCTAATTTAACACAAAGATTCAGTCCTATTGTTAGTGGATCTGAATTATTAGACGGATAGTTACCAAAACGAGGCTTTCGAAGAAAGACTCTCCCCATCCTCCGATTAATCCGATAACTAATAATAAAAATTAAAAATAAAAGACCCCATTTACAAATATAAAATAAACGAGGTCCTTACAAAAGGTAAAACCAATTACGCAAAGCTTTCTGCTCTATTTAGCCAACCTCTTAAAAATTTTTTTAAGTTTGGTTTTTTAATAACAAGAGACCGATAAAACAAACATCTGCTTTTTGTCAATTTATCATTTAAATCATGAGAAAATTGATTAATGTGTGCTAAAGTATCTCCTCCCATTATACCATCTACTTTACAATCAAGAATTTTTTGAATAGTCGATATAGCAGCATAGTTACCGGCATTAACGGCAAAATCCAAAAGATTATTGGCAATCTCTTGATCTTGTATTATATTCCCCCGAATTTTTATCCAAAAATCTCTCCTGTAAATGTTTTTAGCTTGTTCTAAAGTTAGATTGTGTATGTCGATTGTGGGATAAGATTTTCTTGAAATACCAAAATTAGTTTCACCCCCAGGATCAACCAGATCGTTAATATACCCTCCCTCATTGCTTAAGACTCTTTCTATAGCTTTTTCAAAACTGGCCATATATTCTCTCCTTTGCAATTTATTTATTTACAAGATAGGAAGCTGCAAAACCAATACTTATCCCGGTTACTATAGAAAATAAACCAACAACAAACTGTTTCTTTTTATTCTCCATAACTATTTCTCTGGTGTCAATTCTAATTATAGTTTTTATTGAATCAATTGGAGATTTGATGTAACCAATCATATACCTAATGTCAATAGGCAAAACCGGTAAATTTTTAGAACACAATTTAACATTGATTTCTGCTCCATCTGGTTCCGTTTCATCAAATTCCCAACACCTATTAGAATCTGTAATTGTCGTATCGTGTTTTAATACATATTGTGTATCTATAATGTGTCTCTTGTCTCTCCAAACAGTAAATGTATCACGCACTGTGTCAATAACCCATACAATGGAGTCTTTCCCTTTAATAATTTTAGGGATTACAGTAATAGTTGGTTTAGACAACACATATACCATACCCATACATAACAATAGAATAATTATAAATAACACATTTTCTATTTTCATATTGATCCTTTGCACGTGTAAACTATCGGAACCTTATTTATTCCAACCAAAACCGATGCCGGCACATTACCATATACAATTATAGAAAGAGTGCTTCCGTTGTATTGTATATGAGCATCTGGAGCATCTACGCGTGAAATTGTGTTTGTGCTAACAAATACCATGCCTGTTGCTGTTATAGGTAAGAATGCATCAGGAACGTTTTCTATAGTAATTGTCAATGTGTTCCCGGAGAAAGGTTTGTGTGTAGACCTTATCATTCCGCTGGAATCTATGTTGTCCCACAATAACATAGCAACATTACCCAACCTGACCATTTTCATTGTAAAAAGTATTTCACCAGTAGGTTCGCAAGTGTAAACACCCGGACCCTGAATTACATTATCAAAACCCCCCATATTAGTGATGATTGATGCCAACAATTCACCCTGTTGGTGATCCGGCATCTGTGTTTCTAAGTTTTCTATTCTTTCGGTATGGTCAATTATAGCTGCTTCTGTTGCCCCTATTCTATCATTGTGTTCAACTATACTCCCTTCCGCACTTTCTACTCTGCCAGTAAGTAAACTAAGACCGTTATTAGTATTGCCCAAATTGGTTTCAAGTTCCCCGGTCCTGTCAGTAACAGATGTAAGATCTGTTGAAATTGTTGACAAAGCGGCATCAACTTCAACAAAGAAAACATCTACAACCCATTTTAGAACTAACCATGTCTGACGTGACAACCAATTAGCAACTGGTCTAACCATTATCTTCCTAAAAGGATACCATCCGTACGTCTTTTGTGATTCTGATGCTGGTACTACGTTATTTACTCCAGTATTGCCATCAATCAGGTCTTCTCTTGCCCACTCTGGTAAGTCGTTTGTATTCTCATTTTGTAAATATAACATATCGGTTCTCCTTTAAAAAATTTGTTCTGCTAAATGTCCTCCACCAATATCTTCGTCATCCTCACCCAAACCACCAACACCTTCTCTTGGTGGTTCCCCATCGTATTCTATAAATCCGGCTTGAAGAGAGTCAAGAGACAAAATAACACTAAAACCTATTCCACCACCAACCAATTTTTTCATTTTGTCAACTAAAAATGGTGTAGGCAAATAATTACTACGATAAAACACCTCTATTTTGGCAGGGTAAAGTTCAGTGTATTCCATATAATATGGCTTTGTCAATTCCTTAAATAATGCTATTATGCTTTCAGGTTCTCCTCCGGAACCGTTATAAATAGTTGCAAATTTGACCGAACTTCTAAGATCAGATTCTGATTTACCTGTGCTATCTACACCCAAAAGATCTGCAGCGGCCAATAAAAACTGTCCTTCTATTGTTTCTATATCTCTGCATCTTGTAAATTCTACTACAACATCTAAAAAATCTTCCATAAGAGATAATACAACAGATGTTAAACCAGTCGTTATAGGTTTTCGTTTAAACTGCTCTATAAATAAATCTAAAACATATTGAAACGAAGATCTTTCAACCAAAGGTGGTATCCAGTCAATATATCCAAACGTAGATGCCAATCCGCTTTTTATTGGTGACACCTCACCCACTATTGCAACGGGTTGTAGTTTAAATTCTACTATGTCATTTTCTAAAACTTGAACAGACCCGTTATTGTATATAAAAAATAATTGTTCTTCATCGTGTCTTGTAAATTTAACATGATTTTTTGGCATATCATGCAATGTGTCAACACACAATAGTTCTAATACAAACTTTCCATCTATTAAAGACACTTCAAATATGCTGTTTATTAATAACGTTTCACCGGGTTGATCAGACAATAAAACATATCTCTTATCATTAAAGAAAAAAGGAATGATCTTTGTCCAAGCATAGTGTTCTGGGTCCCATTTTTCATCTGTAAAGTCCCATGAATATTCTCCACCAGAAGCATCGTTAGAAATAAGAGTCTCCATGGTTTGTGTCCACAACAGAACAGATTGTGTAGGGTCGTATTCTGGTATGTCAACACTAAAAAATCCGGTTATATCATCATTCTCATGTAAAGGGGTTGTTGGCAAAGGTAAAACTTCGAGAGTGTTGCCCACACATATTTCCATTTTACCCATTCTTCCTCTGGATGACATAACGAGTAACGTGTTTACATTCCACAAATCTAAAAGCTGTAAAGACAAGGATCCATATAAAAAACCAGAAGGACAAGGATAATGATGGAACCTGCCACAATTATGAATAATAGCATACTCTTCTGAAGCTTTTATTTCCAACAATTCTTCAGACCAATTCCCTCCAGGAGGAGGTTGACCAATAAAGTTATTGTATCCTATAAAAAACACAGAATCCCCGATTGACACGCTGACATTATCTGACACCAACATTTCTGCAGGCAAAGACACCCAAACATCTACATCACTTACGTCAAGTAACATTATATGTAATCTTCCGTGAGTGTGTGTACCTCCATCTGTTCTAAGCATATTTTGATACAAAGCAATTCTGTCTTCGTAAACTCCCCCATTAAGCCATTTTATAACTTCAATTGACGTAATGGGAATATTAAAATTGGTTTCTACTGTAAAACACACAAACCAATCTGTATCAACCCCATCCCATTCAAGAATAAAATAGTTATTGACAGCCTGCACAAGAGCGTATATTTTGTTATTACACACCCTTACACCTATCACATAATTAAGACTCATGGCAGGGATTATCATTGTCTTTAAAACATACATAGCTCTCTCCTTATATCAAACGAGTCCTTCCCAATTCTGTGGTTTTAACAACCGTAAGCACAGTTTGATTATCCCTGTTATAAAAGGTTATCGTTCCTTCATCCTTATTTATAATAAATTTACCGTTGACAAGGGATAAAAATAATCTAAAACAATACTCAATTGTCATCCCATCAACTAAAGTATTGATAATACTAAAATCTGATATAGTGTTGTTAGGTAATTTTGTTATAATGGTATCAATCAAACCATTGATTTCCTCTTCTTTTCCAGTAACTACGGCAAACTGACTTATCAAGTCTTCTGTCCCCATAACAATATCAGAAGGAAGTTTACCAAGAATCAATCCAACACCCTGCCCAACCATACCCAATTCTCCGGCAGACGCTACGCCGGATTCATGAATTTTAGACACAATCCAATCTATCAACCCCTTAACTTCCTCTATAGATACAGCAGAAGCAACCTCAGCGGGAATTAGATTTACAATAGAGGAAACATCGACACCAATAGCATCCATAGAATTTTTGCCAGCAATATATCCGATTGTCGGAAGTTTGTTTACCGTCATGTCAATTCCGGCCTTAGATAAAGTCAATAAATCGTTTCCAGCAATTAACCCGGTAAGCGGCAATTTAGTAACCACAGATCCGGTGTCTGTTTTAACGTTGTCAAGTTCATTAGAACCAGCTATAATCCCGGTTACAGGCAATTTGTTTGCTATATTATCAATTATCAAAGCTGTGTCAGCAAAATCATCACTATCTACCATAATATTCGCTGGAAGTTTATTAAAAATTCCACTAACATCCCCTTGTACGGTAGTTAACATATGAGAATCTGCTATTTCGTTTACAGGTAATTTATCTACAATGATAGTGGTGTCTGCTTGTATCAGATCTGTTTGTGTTTTTCCAGCTATTTTACCCGAAACAGGGAGTACACTAACAATCTCAACAGAATCTGACTTTACAGATGCTAAGTCTACAGAAATACTGGCCCCAACAGGGACACCCAATCTGGCGAAAGAATCTCCGGTATTAGCAGGAGCTACTGCTCCATTCCACAACATAACATTAGAATCGATTGACACAATGTATGCATTACTATTATTGATAGTTATTATGTCTAAAAAATTATCATCCCATTCATCTCCCACTGCGTCAATACATTGTATTATTGCGCTTTTACAAGTACACTCCGCTATAGATAGAATCAATTTTACTTGTCTACCTCCCGCAGGAGTAACAACAGGCAAATTGTCTACGTTTACAAATGCTCCACCGTCTTTGCTGATTTTAAAATCACCTACAGCAATAGTTGGATTTACTCTGGCTTTTTGAGTCACCATATCGGGCAATACAAAGTACAAAATATTGGACACTCCGTAGTTTACAAATTGCATAGTAATTCCCCTTGTTATTAATTGTTGTTAAAACGCTGTTTCATTTTTCTTTTAAATAATCCATTGATAAGTTGATATCGTTCCACAGGCAAACCGGTAACCTGAAATAGATACGCTGTATTGGGACTTTGTCCATAAAACAACTCTTGCCCTTGCACTATATCACTATATGCAGCATTTGTACCAAGAGGTAAAGCCGTACAAGTCCAATTTAGTCCAGCTCTATTTTTTACCTGTATATTCCCACTTGTTATCCCTGATGTAAATAAATTGCCAAACAAGCTATTAACGCCCCTGCCTGCTGTTTCAGCCCCGTATCTGGCACAAACCTGTACCCACGCATTTTTATTCTCGTTTAAAACCAAAAGTTTATTAGTAGGAGAAGTACAAGCATACAACCTTCTATTATGTATTCCCAACGAGTAAATTGACGTTTCAGCACCAAATTGACCGCACACCAAATCCCAAGCCGTTTTTCCGGCGTTTAATTTTAAAAGTCTTCCTCCCGGAGAAGTCCCAGCATATAAATTACCATCATATACTTGTAAACCGGTTATAATGGTTTCAGATCCGTATTGAGCGCACATCTGTTCCCAGGCTGTTTTTCCAGCATTAAGTCTAAACAACCTTCCCCCATTCCAAGTACCAGCATATAATCTACTTTCAAAAATAGCCATTGTCAATGATACGGAACTTTGAGCGTTTAGGTTATCACATACCTGAACCCACAAAGAAGTTGGAATGTCATATCTAAGAAGTTTACAATTAGGGTATGTACCGCCATACAATACCCCTTCAAATTCCAACAAAGCCCTTATGGATGTTTCTGCTAAAAATTGGTTAAAAATAATTGTAGACCACCCTGTACCAGGAACATACTTATATAGCCTACCATTCGGATATGTTCCTCCGTAAATAGAACCAGAAAATGGGGCTAAAGAAACAAGATGAGTCTGTGTAACACTTGTTGCAACTTGTACTTGTAAAGACATATTATACTCCTACTGGCCATTCAGATTTTGGTACTCTCGCTTTTCTAACCACCGACTGCGCATTTAGCCAAAACCGATATATGTTTTTAGTTACCGCATCGTCAACTATTCCTTCATACACTATAATCAAACACGTATAACTTATTCCGTCAATGGGGTTGTCGTATAATTCAACCATCTTAAAAGGACCAGCGTTCGCAGACATTCCTT
>Ga0315284_10010375_pt1 | contig 13272 bp, 11 predicted proteins | sample YL17G09_16_MG_FD_203696 | JGI IMG/M metagenome (GOLD analysis project Ga0315284, IMG submission 203696) | Sediment microbial communities from Yellowstone Lake, YNP, Wyoming, USA - YL17G09_16 | ecosystem: Environmental > Aquatic > Freshwater > Lake > Sediment | place: USA: Wyoming | collected...
GACCACGCCGTTCTTCACCGGGACGCGGGGGAGCGCGCGCTCGACCGCAACCTTGTAGCGTTCGAGCATCCCGTCATCACTCTGGGGATTGACCTTGTCTCCATCCGTCATGGGTCTTGGGCCTCGCGGCGGCTGGCTCTTGGAGCCTGGCCCCGCGAGGCCGAATCCTTCGCCGAGGGCGCCACGAGCTCCGAGATGCAAAAAGCGCAGGCACCGTCTGCGCCCGCGCCTTGATCATAGCACAGGGACGAAGGCGCTGTAAAGGACGGCGGCCCGTCGGCGTCGTGGAGATGAGACGGCTCTTGGGTTGCCGAATCGGCGTCGTGTACAATGCGCGCCTGATTCAGAGGGGGAGACAAGCGTGCAGCGCACCGCGGCGTGGGCCGCTTTGGTTGTTGTCGTCGGACTGGCCGTGGCCGTGTCGGCACAGGATGTCGCACGCCTTGACCCCGCACTCGCCGCGTGGATCGCTGCAGGCAGCGGGGCCGCCGCGAGGGGTGAGGCGTTGGCGGGCCTGCAGGCTGTGCCGGGCCCGACGGGCGAGGTGCGGGTCAAAGTGCTCGCCTGCGCCACGGAACGCGTGTCCGGGGGAACGTTGGGAGGAATCCCGGTCGGCTTCTCCGCCGGCACCGTGGTCAGCCTCCTCGTTTCGCGCAGCGAACTGCTGCAACTGCTCGAGGATCGTCGCGTTGCCTACGTCGAGTCCTCATGGCGGACGCGACCCGCGCTCGACGTGAGCGTGCCGGCCGTTGGGGCCGATCTCGCGCACGAGGCGTCGCCGCCCGTGGAGGGGGAAGGCGTCATCGTCGGCTTCGTCGATACAGGCATGGACATTCGGCACCTTGACTTCCGCTACGACGCGAATCGAGACGGGAGAGAGGAATCGTCGCGCGTGCTCGCGCTTTGGGATCAGACGTGGGGCCTGCTCGGCGCGACATACGATCGGGAGGACATCGAGGCGGATCTGGCGAGCGGCGCGGGGCCGGACACGGGCGTCGTGCGCGAGGTGGATCGCGACGGCCACGGCACGCACGTCGCGGGCATCGCGGCCGGCGACGGGTCGTCTTCGACGGCCGGGTTTCGCGGCGTGGCCCCTAGGGCGTGGATCGTTGCCGTGAAGACGACGTTCTTCACCGCGGACATCCTCGAGGGCGTGGGGTACATCTTCGACGAGGCGGAGCGCCGCGGGCTTCCGGCGGTCGTCAACCTGAGTCTAGGCGGGCAGGAAGGGCCACACGACGGCACGTCGGCGTTCGAGCGGGGGTTGGACGAACTCGCGCAAGGAGCGGGGCGCGCGATCGTCGTCTCGGCGGGAAACGAGGGCGACCTTGCGATTCACGTCTCCGGCTCGCTGCAGGGAGGGACTCGGACCTTCGAGCTCGAGGCCGGGGCTCGCGAGGTCACGATGGAGATCTGGTATCCGGGAGCGTCCAGATTCTCGATCAGTATGACGTCGCCGTCGGGCGCCTCGCTGTCTGCGTCAACCGACGCGGGGAGCGGCTTCTTGCCCACGCCGGAGGGCATTGCCTACATCGACAACGCCTCGGGCGGAGTGAACCCGAACAACGGGGATCGCGAGGCGTTCCTGCGGATCACCAACACGACGTCCGGAGCACGGTGGCGCGTCGCCGTGCGTGACGAGAGCGGCGGCGGCCGCTTCGATGGCTGGGTGACCACGGACACGGGACGCATCGTCGGCGGAGACTCTACCTCGACGATCGACGAGCCGGGCAACGCGCGCGCCGCGATCACGGTGGGGTCGTTCAACACGAAGGGATCGTGGCCGTCGCGGGTGGGAGAGCAGGACGAGTTGGACGAGACCCCGCTCGGTGTCCTGTCCGGTTTCTCGAGCCAGGGGCCGACGCGCGACGGGAGGACGAAGCCGGACCTCGCGGCGCCGGGCGCATGGATCTGCTCCGCCTTGTCGTCAGCGTCGGCGTCGTTCGACTACCTCATCCATCCCGATGGGGTTCACGCGATGCATCGGGGAACGAGCATGGCGGCGCCGCACGTCGCCGGCGCGGTCGCGCTCCTGTTCGCCGTGGATCCACATCTCACCGGAAGCGAGGTGCTCGATCTCCTGACCAGGACAGCAAGGCACGATGACTACACCGGATCGGTGCCGAACTCGCGCTGGGGGTTCGGCAAGCTTGATGTGTGGGCCGCCCTGCTTGACCTCGACCCGACGGAGCCGCCGACTCCCTCGGGCACGCGGCCTACGGTTCAGGTAGAGGCGAACCCGGCGGTCGACGAGGCCACGTTCGAGGTCACGCTGCCCGAGGGGACAAGCGAAGCGTCGCTGCACATCTACGACGTTGCCGGCGCACGCGTGTTCGAGACCGCGCTGAGTCTTGCCGGGACGTCGTACGTCTGGAACTTGGCGGCGAGCGACGGAGATCGGCTGGCCGCCGGGCTCTACCTTTACGTCGTGACAAGCGACCTCGGCAGTTCCGACGTAGGCCGGTTGGTGATTGCACCATGATCTTCTATCGAGAAACGCAATCACCGGTTAGCGGGGCACGACTGCGACAGCGTGACCCGCGGCGTGGTTGCACCATGATCATCTATCGAGAAACGCAATCACCTGTAAGCGGGGCACGACCGCGACAGCGTGACCCGCGGCGCGATCGCCCCGTGAGAGCCTCGCGTGCCTGCGGAATCGTGGCACTCCTCCTGTGCCTGACGCTTGGCGCGGGCCGCGCGAGCGCCGTCGACGGCGTGGGGACGCTCTTCCGGTTCGGCGTGTCGGCGCGGTCGCTCGGTGTCGGTGGAGCAACGGCCGCATTCTCCGACGGCGCGGCTGCGGCGACCCTCAACCCGGCGGCGCTAGGATGGGTCCGCCAAATGGGCATTGCGTCGCTCTACGTCGACCAGTTCGGCGGCGTCAGCTACGGCGCGTTGGCGTTCTCCGCGCCCTACGTGGGGATGGCAGCGACGTTCGTCGACTCGGGTTGGATCGCATCGGACGCGTCAGGGTTCCGTTTCACGGCGCAGGGCCTCGTCGGGGCGGTGGGGATTCCGCTGGGACCGGTCTCGGCGGGAGCGCGCTGGCGGTTCCTGCGAAGCGCGACTCCGTTTGCGGGACACGGTTGGGCTCTCGATGCGGCGCTGCTTCTCGATCTCGGGGCCGTACAGATCGGCGCGGTCTGGGATGCGGCCGCATCGTCGCCGATGACCTATGATGGTGGGGAAGCTGAGGCGTGGGACTCCGACCTGCGCGTGGGCGCGGCGTTGACGCTGTCGCCGTTCGAGGGCGTGACGTGGACCGTGACGTCAGACGTCGCAGGGATTCTCCACGCGCCCTTCCGAATCGTTGGGGGCCTGGAAGTCTGGGTGGGCGCTCTGGCCGCGCGGCTCGGCTGGGATGGGCAGGGGCTGACGTTCGGGCTCTCCGTGCGGGTCTCCGGCATCGAGGTGGACTGGTCCTGCGCGGCTCGGCCGGACTTGGGGACGAGTCATCGTGTGTCGCTCGAAGTTCTCTTCTAGAAGAGTGGAGACGAGATGAACAGAACGAGACGTTGGGTTGCAGCGACGCTGCTCGCCGCGGGGGTGGGGATGGTCGTGCTGGGTCAGCAGACGCCGTCCCAGGAGTCTTGGCAGGTTGAGCTCGATGGGCGCAAGACGTGGACCGTGCGCTACGGCTTCGGCGACGCCCTCGCGCTGGCTGGCGCGTCGATCGGGTCGGGCCAATTGACGCTCGACCAGACGATGGCCGTCGACTTCACCGCCACGGCGCTTTCCATCTTTCGCGTGAAGGGCCACTTCAACGACCAGGAGTCGGCCAACCTCCAGGCCCTCTCGCTCAACCTGGACATGGACAACCTGCAGGGTATCGTTGGCGACTTCACGGCGCCGAGCATGGGCGGTTTCTTCGCGGGCAGCCTCGCGATGAAGGGCGCGCGGCTCGATGTCTCGTGGGACGGCGGGTCCGTTGCCGGAATGGCGTCGCGCCTCTCGGGGGTGCGGGATTCTCGCTACTTCGTCGGCGAGACGGCGCTCAGCGAGCGACTGTTCGCAGGCACGGGCGCGGACGAAAGCGTGCCGTACGCGTCGAGCCTCGAGGGACTCGGTTTCTTCGAGCTGCAGGGTCTGTTTGTCGACGGCTTCACCGAGGTTCGGCTGCAGCTGGAGCCGTCGGCGGAACTCTCGAGTGTCCTGGAACGGTACGGCGTGAGCGAGCTTGGCGTGGCCTTGTCGGCGTTTGGCGAGAGGACGTTGGACGAGTACGAGTTCGTCGTCGTCGGAGAGACATCTCAGACCCTCCTCCTAGAGATCAAGCCGAACAACCTCGTGCGCAATGCCATCCGCGAGGCTATCCGAACCTACAACCAGAACGACGAGGAGTCGACCCTGTCGTACCCGTTCGTCGTGGGGAGCGATGTGGAAGGTGAGTTCCTGACGGCTGTCACGGCGTTCGCCGTCGTCTCCGTCGGCGGTGAGGAGCACCGTCTCGGCGATCTTCGCTGGAGAAGGTTCTACGACCTGGGTCGGGCGAACGTCGCGGCCGACTCGCTGTCTGTTGCCGTGAGCGTCGGAGGCGATGACTTCATCTCGACCGACGATCCAGCCCTCGTGGGATACGCCACCACCGTGTACGCGACCCAGGGCATCCTCGAGGTGGCCTTCCCTGACAGCTTCTTCCTCGATGCGGAGGCCCAGCTGCAGGTTTCGTTCTCGTACGCGGTGACGGGGGGTACATACATGCTCGGAGCCTCCGTCATCCCCGGGAGCGAGCGCGTGACGATGGCAGGCCGCGTGCTGACGCGCGACGTCGAGTACGTGATGGACTACGAAATCGGCATGCTCGGTCTGCTCGTCGAGATCGGACCAAGCGACCCTCTCATCGTGGAATTTGAGCGATACAGCGGAGGGATTGGGGGATCGGGAGCGTATGCGCGCGGGTTCTACGGCGCCACGGCCAGCGTGCCTGTGAGTGAGACGCTATCGATCGATGCGTATCTGCTTCGCGGCGCGGACGAGCGGGGTTCCGTGGCGCACCCGGAGAGCGTAAAGGTCATGCCGAACGAGCAGACGGTGGTCGGGCTGAACGGAACCATCACGCTTCCCAACTTGGACGGCGACTTCGACGTGGGCTACACGAACGACCTCTTCCCCTACGACGACAACGCTCGAGATCGCGTGCCGAACCGCGTCCATGCGATCGCCGCATCGGCCGACTACACCTTCGTTGGGACCGATGCGGGGTTTGCGGCCTACGACGGCAGCGCCTGGCGATCCTACGGCGCTGCCAACGGCTTGTCGGGGCGAGAGGTGCGGGCGGTCGTCATCGATGGCGATCGGACCTATTTCGGAACCGAAGGCGGGCTGACCGTGCTGAAGCTGACGGGCGTCGCGCCGCTCGACAAGGTGGCGAACTGGTCAAGCTACGGGGAGTACGACGGGCTCCTGGATGTCTCGGTGCGTGCCCTGCTCGTGGTGGACGACGCGCTCTGGATCGGGACGGACGACGGCCTCTTCCGCGTCGGAGTCGACGAGTTGGCCGATCCGGAGGCTTGGACCGTGTACCAAGATGCTCTCCTGGAAGGGATTCGGGCGCTCTGCATGCACGACGGCGCACTCTACGCCGGCACGACAGAGGGCCTGGTCCGCGTCGACATGACGACGGGCGCGGCCTCGCCGGTGGGCGGCGTGGGATCTGCGGTCTCCGACCTGGCGAGTGACGGGGAGACGTTGTATGTGGCCGGTGAGTCGGGCCTACAGACGTTCGCCGGCGGAGCGAGCACCGGGTGGATCACCTTCGGGGAGATCGTCCACGCGGTCGAGAGCGCGGACGGCGACGTCTTCTACGGGGACAATGAGGGCCTGACGCGCGTCTCCGATGGGAGCGTTGTCTACGGCGAGTGGACGATCACCGCGCTCAACTACGGGGACGGCGCGTTGTGGGTCGCATCCGCGGGGAACTCCGACGGGGAGCTGCTCGTGTGGCGCAGGGGAGACGCGAACGTTGTCTACGATGCGACGACAACGAGCATCGATCCATGGAATCCCCACGTGTACGCCGACTCGGCGGTCGGGGAGCACACGACCTCCGGCTGGATGGCGCGTGGATCCTTCGACCATGAGGGCGATGGCTTCTCCATCGCCGGGAGCGTGGATCGTGTGCTGCCGGGATTCCGCGCCATCGACGCGAGCGGGCGGAGCAACGCCGGAGGCTGGTCGGTGGCGTCGGACGTTGAGCTGGGGCCTGCGGCAACGATCTCTCTGGACCACAACTACCGGATGTCGGGCATCGACTCCGACGACGCGCGCGCGACGGTCGACAACCGAGTCGCAATCCAGGGCTCGTTCGGCCCTCAGATCTCGCTCGCCATCGACTACCAGGCGGAGGACACCGCCGCGGCGGAACGTGGGTTCGAGCGGAACAGCCTCTCGTATGACATGACCGTGAACCATCAGCTCTTCGACAAGGCGCTCGACCTGTCCATCGCGTGGGGTGAGGATCTCCGCTGGGACGATGGGCGCCCGCTGCGACGGGAGACGCAGCTTTCGACGAGCGTGTCCCTCGACGTGGTTCCGGACGTGCGGACGTCGTTCTCCTGGCAGCGGCCGGTCCGCATCACCAGCGCGGGGGCGACGGGCAGCGAGAGCTGGACGTGGGACACGCAAGCGTCGCTCGACGTGCTGGGAATTGGGATGTCCGGCACGTACGCGCTCGACTCGTCGCGGTCGCTCTCCGCGGCAGCAGCCTCCCTCACCCACAAGGCCACGCTTGGCGTTAGCACGACCGCGTTCGCTCTCGGGGCGTGGACGGTGACCCCGACGTTCGGCTTCGATGGGACGCATGCGAGCGGAGCCACGGCACTGTCGGGACGGCTCACCGTGCGGGTCGGGTCGGCGGACATCACAACACGGACCGTGGCGTCGGTGGACGTGTCCGGCCTCGGGACGCGCGTTGAGCGGTGGTCCGAGAAGCTGACGTCCACTGTAAGCTACTCAGGGATCGAGGAACTGCGGCCTTCGTTGAGCTACACCGGAGCGCGAAGCGTGACGCGAGTCGAAGGCCAAGGCTCGAAGGCCTCCATGACGCACTCCGTGAACGGTCGTCTCACGTGGTCCGGCGCCGACGGCTCGTCGGAATTGTTCGCCATCACGGGGCGGTTCCAGGATTCCGGATCGATGAACATGACGCTCGATAACTCCTACTCGCAGGACGTGACGAGCGTCTTGGCGACATGGATCCCGGCACTCCGAGACGCCGAGGCTGCGGGAACTCCAGCGGTCTTCTTGCGCACCGACCTCACGGGGGATTGGCGAAGGGAAAGCGCCAAGGACAGCGCGAACTGGCAGGTTGGAGTCTCGACCGACGTCACGCTCTCCTCGACGTGGAGCCTCTCGCTCGGGCTCACGTATCGCGGGGGGATCAAGACCTCGGTCGACGCCTTCCACGGCCTGGTCGCGGAGCTCACTGTGGCCGTCGACTTCTAGCCGGTCCCTCACCCGCCGCCGATCGGAGGGAGAAAGGCGACCGTGTCGCCGGCCGAGAGGGGCGTCACGCCCTCGGAGAGGAATCGGACGCTGCGTCCGTTGACGAGGATGTTGAGGTAGCCTTCGCGAATCCCGCTGTGCAGGGCCTCGGCGAGCTTGGGGTGGTCGCGGTCGAGGAACGAGAGAAGCGCATTGACCGTTGAGGCCTGGCTCGCTGGAGCTTCCAGAGGGGTGCGCCCCGTCAGCTCGCGCAATCCCCCGAAGACGCGAATCGTCACTCTGCCGTCGTCCATCGGCGCCGCGGGCTCTGTCTTGTTCATGATGAGATCGAGGTATACCTCGGTCGGATCAGGAACGCAACCCCGCCGCCGTTTGCCGCAGCTGCTCCGGCCGCTATAATCGCGCCTCGACCTGCACGTAAGGGGGAACCTGCCTGTGGACAAGCGAAGAGTGCTCGTCTGTAGCGCCTGGCCGTATGCTTCCGGGCTTCCGCATCTCGGGAACCTGGTGAGCTCGCTCTTGTCGGGCGACGTCTTCGCACGCTACCACCGCCTACGCGGGCGGGTGGTCCTCTACGTCTCTGGGTCCGACGCGCACGGGACGCGGATCGAGTTTGAGGCGCGAAAGGCGAAGGTCACGCCGATCGAGTTGGCGACGCGGAACCATAGAGGCATCAAGAGGATCCTCGACGCGTTCGGGATCGTCTTCGACAACTACACGACGACCCTGTCGGAGACCCACACGGCGTTCGTGCGCGATGCGTACCTGAAGATGGAAGAGAACGGCTACATCCGCACGGAGGAGGAGCTCCGCGCCTACTGCCGGGACTGCGAGCGGTTCCTTGCCGATCGGCTGATCAGCGGAACGTGCCCGCGCTGCGGATCGGGGCACGCGTTGGGAGATCAGTGCGACGCGTGCGGGACGATGCTTGAGCCCGAGGAGTTGATCGACCCGGTGTGCAGCTTTTGCGGTCGGCGGGAGATCGAATTCCGCGGGACGACGCATTGGTACCTCGACCTGCCGAAGCTGGCCCCTGCCCTGCGCGAGTACGTGGCCGCGCGCGGGTTCCAGGGCAACGTGCGCTGGTTCACGCAGCAGATGATCGACGACGGGCTGCGCCCGCGGGCGATCACGCGCGACATCGACTGGGGAATCCCTGCACCGTTCCACGGCGCGGAGGGGAAAGTCATCTACGTGTGGGGCGAGGCCGTGCTCGGGTACGTCTCGGCCGTCGTCGAGCACTTCCGCGGCGGGGGCGAGTGGCGGGGGTACTGGTTCGGCGACGACGTCCATCAGATCTACACCATGGGCAAGGACAACATCACGTTCCACTCGCTCATCCTCCCGGCGTTGCTCAGCGCGACGGAGGGCGGCTATCACCTGCCGGACCAGATTGCGGCGACGGAGTACCTCAACTGGATCGGCGGGGAGAGCTTCTCCAAGACGCGCGGCGTGGGTCTCTACTGCGACGACGCATTGCGGGTGATGGATGCCGAGCTGTGGCGCTTCTACCTACTCTACAACCGCCCCGAAGCGCGGGATGTGGACTTCTCGTGGGAGGAGTTGGAGAAGGCGGTCAACGGCATCCTGATCTCGAACGTGGCCAACCTCATCAACCGTGTCGTCGCGTTCGTTCAGTCGCGGTTCGAGGGGGTTGTTCCGGCGGCGGCGGCCGACGCCGAAGTCGCCGCGCGGATTGTCGCCGTGGTGGCAGCGTACGAGGCGTCGATCGATCAGGGGATGCTCGGACAGGCGTTGCGCGCAGCGTGCGACTTGGCCGTGTTCGGCAACGGGTACGTGCAGCGGAAGAAGGCGTGGTCGACGAGTGACGCGACGGCGGTGGCTGGAGGCGTCGAAATCGCGAAGGCGCTCGCCCTCCTCCTCCTCCCCTACATCCCCGGCTTCGCTGGCGCCGTGCTGCGCGTTCTCGGATTCGAGCGGCCGCGTTGGGAGGATGTGGACACTCCCATGGGCGGGCGCAAGTTGCGCGACGAGCGGGTGCTGCTCCAACGGATCGACATCGCCGAGATGCGGGCGAAGATCGAGGGACAGGCGCCTGCACCGCAGCCGGCGGCTGCGGTGGCGGAGTCCGCGGTCACCGTCAGCTATGAGGATTTCCAGCGGCTGGACCTGCGGGTCGGCGTGGTCCGCGACGTGCAGCCGGTCGAGGGCGCCGAGCGGCTGTGGCGTCTCTCGGTGGATCTCGGGACTGGGATGCGTACGTGCGTCGCCGGGCTCCGCGGATCGTATGAGGCGGAGGCGCTCGTCGGGCGGGCGGTCGTCGTCTTGGCGAACCTTGAGCCGCGGGCGATTCACGGCGTGCGCTCGGAGGCCATGATCCTGGCAGCGCAAGGGAAGACGACGGCTCTCATTGGGCCGGACAGGCCCGTCGATCCAGGCTGCGCGGTGCGGTAGTGTTGCAGGGTCGAGACGCTACCGCTAGAATCTGCACCTGATTGAGGTGAAATCGATGTACGCAGTGATCGAGACGTGTGGGCGGCAGTACCGGGTTGAGCAGGGCATGGAGTTGGAGCATGAACTCCTGCCGAACGTCGATGTCGGCCAGACGGTCGAGTTCGACAAGGTGGTGCTCTGGGTGACGGATGAAGGGGTCCAGGTTGGAACTCCCTACCTCTCCGGCGTCACGGTGAAGGGCGAGGTTCGCAGCACCCGACGCGGAGAGAAGATCATCATCTTCAAGTACAAGCCCAAGAAGGGGTATCGGCGAAAGCAAGGCCACCGGCAAGGGATCATGACCACGGCGATCACGTCGATCGGTGGGTAGGGAGACGAGTTGGGCGAGATCCTCGTGCAGCGCGACGACACGAACCGTGTGATGGGCGTTGCCGTTCGCGGCATTCGGCAAGTGACGACCCTCGGGATGACGGTCTCCACGCTGCTGGAAGCCGTGGCGACGAGCCTGGAGGAGTACCTCCACGTATCGGTGGAGAGTTCCTTTGGCGCGGACATCAGGCTCGTCGTGGATCGGGGAGATTCGCACTTGGATCGAGAGCTCGACGCGATTCTCGAGACGCTGGTCGTTGGTCTTCGCTTGCTGGAACGCGACCACGCGAAGAGCGTCACGTTGCACGAAGAGACGGTCGGGGTCGAGGTCCTGTAAGGAGTAGAGATGGCGCACAAGACAAGTACGGGCTCAACGCAGAACGTGCACGACAGCCCAGGCCAGCGGTTGGGAGTGAAGCGATTCGGTGGCGAGTGGGTCAATGCCGGCTCGATCATCGTGCGGCAACGGGGCACGAAGTACTACCCAGGGCGTAACGTAGGTCTGGGCCGGGACTTCACGATTTTCGCCATGGTGTCCGGCACCGTGCACTTCGAGAATCGCGGGAAGACGATCGTCAATGTCCTTCCTGCCGAGTCAGGAGACTAGGCTGCCTCAGGAAGGCTCTGCAACCTGATGTTCGTCGATGAGGCGACTGTTCGTGTTCGCGGAGGGCGCGGCGGCGGCGGCGTCATCCATTTCCTTGCAAGTCGACACAACCCGCTCGGGGGACCGGACGGCGGAAACGGCGCGGCGGGTGGCGTGGTTGTTCTCGAGGCCTCCTCTAGCATGTCGACGCTCTACTCGTTCCGGAATCGGCCGCTCTTCGCTGCCGACGGCGGAGGGAACGGAGGCGCGAACAACCGCGCCGGCGCACGAGGCGAGGATCGCATCGTGCATGTTCCCGTGGGGACTGTGGTGCGCGATGAGGGAACGGGCGAGACGCTCGCCGACCTTTCGCTGCCAGGCGACGAGGTGGTTGTCGCGCGAGGCGGCGAGGGCGGACGGGGCAACTCCAGCTTCGCCAGTTCTACGCGGACGACGCCGCGCCTCTGTGAGCGCGGACTGCCGGGAGAGGCGCGAACGCTGAAGCTCGAGCTGCGGCTGATCGCCGACGTGGGCATCATCGGCTATCCGAACGTCGGGAAGTCAAGCCTCATCTCGTCGATCTCCGGCAAGCGCGCCAAGGTCGCCGACTACCCGTTCACGACCCTCGTGCCGAATCTCGGCGTCGTCGACGTCGATGGACGTCACCAGTTTGTCGCTGTCGACGTGCCTGGGCTGATTGACGGCGCGCACGAGGGCAGGGGCCTCGGCGACCGATTCCTTCGTCACGTCGAACGGACGAGGGTCCTCATCCATCTCGTCGACCTTGCGGCCCTGGATGGGCGCAATCCTCTGGAGGACCTCGCGCGGATCAACGGCGAGCTTGCGGCGTTCAACCCGGCGCTCGCGCAGCGGCCGCAGATCGTCGCGGGCAACAAGTGCGATCTCCTGCAGGAGGAACAGATCGGCGCGATGCGGGAGACGTTCGCCGCGGCCGGCGTCGACCTTCTTCCCCTCTCGGTGGCGACCATGCGGGGAGTGCGCGAGCTCATCCAGCGCGCCTTCCGCGCGTTGGAGGAGGAGAGGTCAAAGGATGTCAGTGCGCCGTCCGCGACGCGGCGCCGCGTGTACGGCTACGAAGGGGAGACGGGCTTCGAAGTGGCTCGCGTTGCGGATGGCTTCGTCATCACGGGACGGTCGGTCGAGAATGCGGCCAGGAAGCTGGTGCTGTCCACACGGGACGCGCCCGAGTACTTGGCGGATCGCCTCGAGAGGATGGGGGCGCTGAAGGAGCTTCGGCGTCTTGGCTACCACGACGGCGACTCCCTGCGGATTGGCGAGGTTCGCGTTGACCTTGCGCCGTAGACTCGGCCTGTTCGGCGGCGCCTTCGACCCTCCGCACCGTGCGCATCTGCTCGTGGCTCAGGAAGCGCTCAAGCAGTGTGGGCTCAGCCGGGTTGTGCTCATCCCAAACGGTGTGCCTCCGCAGAAGGGCGAGACCTCGGGGACGAAGGAGGACCGGTTTCGCATGGTCCAACTCCTCGTCCGAGGCCGACGCGGGCTCACGGCGTCGCGGATCGAGATCGACCGCGAAGGCCCGTCCTACACCATTGACACGATTCGCGCGATGAAGGATGATTATCCAGGAGGGCTTTGCTTCATCCTGGGAGCCGACCGATTGCTTGGGATCGATACGTGGAGGGAATACAGAGCGCTGTTGCGGTCTGTGCCATTCGTCGTCGCGCCCCGGGCGGGGATTCCGTTGTCGTCGTTCAGCGGACCTCCCTACGATGAGGCAACCGTCCGTGTGCTCGACATGGCCGCCGTCGACCTCTCGTCGTCGTTCGTGCGAGAGCGGGTGGCGAGTGGGGAGATGATCGAGTCGTGGGTTCCGCGAGGCGTGGCGGCGTATGTTCGGAGCCGCGGCTTGTACCGGACGGGCGGAAGCGAGAGAGCGCACAGGGAATAGGAGGTTCGTATCGACAGTAGGAAGATGCGGGTGAACGAACGGATCCGCGTTCCGGAGGTTCGGGTCATCGACGAGAATGGCGAGAACCTGGGCGTGCTGGCCACGGACAAGGCCATCGCGATCGCCAAAGAGAGGAGGCTGGACCTGGTCGAGGTGGCTCCGCAAGCCAGCCCCCCGGTATGCAAGATCGTGGACTTCGGCAAGTACTACTACCAGCAGGAGAAGCGGGAGCGCAAGCAGCAGCACCGCTCGAAGTTGAAGGAGATCAAGCTCACGATCAAGATCGGAGAGCATGACTTCCAGACGAAGCTGAATCGAGTTCGCGAGTTCTTGTCCAACGGAGATATGGTTCGGATCAGCATCTTCTTCCGAGGTCGTGAGATCATCCACGCCACCAAGGGGCATGAGCTCCTGCGTCGCGTGGAGGAAGAGGTCAAGGACATTGCCCGCGTTGAGGGCCAACCCATGGCCAAGGGCAAGATACTGCAGATGATGGTCGTGCCGTCGCAGCAGGGGTAGGCGGCTCGAG
>Ga0315284_10010376_pt1 | contig 13272 bp, 10 predicted proteins | sample YL17G09_16_MG_FD_203696 | JGI IMG/M metagenome (GOLD analysis project Ga0315284, IMG submission 203696) | Sediment microbial communities from Yellowstone Lake, YNP, Wyoming, USA - YL17G09_16 | ecosystem: Environmental > Aquatic > Freshwater > Lake > Sediment | place: USA: Wyoming | collected...
GCCTCAAAATCGGCACGGTTGCCAAACCGCGAATCAACATCCGTGTAGTCGGATATGTCATAGCCAAAGTCCTTCATCGGGGACGGATAAAAAGGCGAGATCCATACGGCATCTACACCCAAGTCCTTTAGATAATCAAGCCGACTGATAATGCCCTGCAAATCGCCGACCCCATCGCCATTACTATCCTGAAATGAACGTGGGTATATCTGGTACACTACAGCACTCTGCCACCATGGCGTCGATTCGACCTTAGCTGTCGCCAAGGGGGACCAAGCCGCGATGGTCAGCATTACTAAAAATCCAACGTACACCGCGCAATGATTTACCTTCATGGAGTCCTATACTGGGCGGCAAGAGTGTTGACGAATGCTTGCCGCGCCTCACTCGGTCGCGACATTCAATAAGTCCGCGTCGCTTCACGATACGTACATGATCGATGTAAATAGGCGGGTGGTTTAGAAGACCTTCGGGAAAGAGGTCCGTTCAGATCGAGCTCGCATTCTCACTGAAGGTGAACGGCGCTCAAACACTCTTTCATGTCTACAATATATATTTTGTGACCATTTGTAGGGAGTGTCAATTTGGGGGCATTTAGCATTTTGCAAGCACCGGACAATACACTGCTGAAATCAGAGTGTTGACTGGGCGGCCTGCTAACAACGTTGTTCGGTAAACGTGTCGACTTATTTCTCAAATGCATTTTTCAACTTTGCGCCAACGACCACTGCGACTTCGGCCAAACCTACCGCTCCGCCAGCCGCCACGGCCGATCGTCCAGCAGATGCGTGCGCGACGAAATCACCTTGTTACGCGACCGTTCCAAATGCAACGTCGCTGCCGTCACCCCAGCAAACCGTGGCGCCAAGCGAACCTTCGGCATATTGATCTTGCCGTCAAAGATCCTCTCCTTCCACTCGGTCAGCAGCGTAAAGTCCTCTTCCAAATCGGCGAGCAAACTCGCCCCAACGCTTTGCGGCCGACTGGCAAAGGCAAGGCAAAGGCGATTCTCCGCCGCGCGCTCAAGTAAACCCGTTTCCAACTCCCAGCGCTCCTGGACATGTCCACTAATGATCGCCAGATCCGCCCCAGCAAGGCCGAGCAGACGAAATACTTCTGGATAGATGGCGTCCTCGCCGACGACCAGCCCCACTCGCCCAAACTTGGTATCGACGACCTCTAGCTTGTGACCAAGCTCCAGGTCAGCAGGATAACGGCTGGAGGCATGAAGCTGCCGTTGCTCAAGAACGATGTCGCCACCTTGGAGCAACAGTCCGCGGTGCTGCAAACGATTTTGCCCAAGGCCGAGGAAACTTCCGGCCACCAAGATGTTTAGCTTTGTCAGCGCCTCATGGACGGCGCTAATCGCCGCCTGCGACAGCTCGACGATGTTGCCAAAGCCCAAGTCCTCTAGCTTCGGCACGAAGAAGAGCTCAGGAAGGACCAGCAGATCGAGATTGCGGTCCAACTCTGGGAGAGCGGCCACTAGCTCGGCGATCGCCGCAATACCTGTGTCATTGCCTTGCCAGCAGGCCACGCGCATCGGGCCAGAGTGGGGCGCATGATGAATCGGTCGCGGCTCCTCGGCCAAGGGACGATAGATCTCAGGACGCAGGTGGGCGATGATCGAGTTACCATCAGGTCGCCTCTTGTCATCGGCCCAGCGCGGATCGATATCAGCAATCAAGACCTCTTCATTGGCCAAGCTAGCACGGGCGATCACCGTACCGTCTGGAGCCACCACCTGACTCTCGCCAGCGCCGTACAAATAGTGCTGCGGAATATGGGTAAACTGGCTGGCCATGGCCAGCTGATCGACCGGGATCAGCGGACCGACCTTATTAGCGGCTACGACAAACACCTTATTCTCGGCGGCGCGCACCGGCACATGCAGACTGGCTTCGTCGACAGCAAAGGAATTCAGGCTATTGCAAAGAATCTGCGCGCCGCGCAGCGCCAAACCGCGCGGTGTTTCGGCGATCACGCCGTCCATGCAGGCATAGAGGCCGATGCGGCCGATATCCGTCTCGACCACGGGCGTCACCTGCACGGCCTTGGTCAGAAAATCGTTTTCGTGGCCCATCAGCACCTGCTTGTCGGACACCGCGAGGACCTCGCCGCCGCGGTCAAACAGAATACTGGATCCGGTGCAGCGATGATCTTCGCGCTGCAAGGTCGTGTTTACCACGATGTAACAACGAGCGGACTTAGCTCTAGCAGCAACTTCTTGCAGAAACGGTCCATCCAGCCGCAGCGATACGTCGTAACAATGCTCGCCGTCACGGTACCACGACGCATGATTGACGAACTCTGGCAGGACCATCAGATCGGGCTGACTCAGTGCGGCCTGGTCGATCATCTGCAGCACTTTTGCCTGATTTTCTACCAGGTCGATACCGATAGTAAACTGCAATGCCGCAACGCGGATCGTACTCATCTGCAAGCTCCTTGCTACCAAAGGTAGGTGAGGTCCAACTGGGCGGTGAAACCGCTAAACTTTGCCGTCCAACCATAATCCCTTGCTCCGGTCGGCGGTGCATAGGATCCAGTCCTAGTGATCGATCCAGGCACCATATAGACGACCCCGGAATTGAGCTTTAAGGCCTCACTCAATTCGTGGCTCGATCCGATCGTATAGTGCTTATTGGTGACGCCAAGACCGGACGTCGTCGCAAAGGCATCTGCCGCTAGATTGATCATCTGCTTGCCGCTGACGGTACTAGTGGCAAAGCCATCGGTATTGCCGCGGCTTGAGACGGCATCGGTGCTGACATTGAAACCAAGGCGTAGGCGGTTTTTGGTGCCGTACTCATAACCTAAAGCCAGGACATGCTGGTCCTTCCAACCCACGGACTTCAAAAACTCAGCCTGCGACCATTGCAAAAAGCGGTAATCGACTTCAATCATCCATTCATCCTCGCGCCAGGTCACCCCGGTCGCGAATTCTGATGGCACGGCGGTAAAGCTAAGGTCGTTTTTGATTCCGTCATTTTCAATATCCCGGGCCTTCTGGATGTAGGCGTTCTGACGCGGCTGATAGATCGCACCAAAAGTCGCCTTATCAACCTGATGCCGCCACCCAACCAAGGTGCCGTAGGTATAGGCTGTGCCCCCGGTCTCAGTGATCACCCCCTTGACCGGGCTTAGGTTGCTAGCGTGGGTATCGACTTGAGTCGCGGTCAAATTGATGCCGACGCTAGAATCTTTGGCAAAAGCGAACGACAGACCGCTAGTTAACGACCATACTTTAGTCGCGCTCTTGGCGCGGTACACGCTATCAGCCTTTTCACCGTAATCTGCGCCACCGCCGCCGCCGTAAAAGCCAGTGGCAATCGCAAAGCGATTACTGAGCTTATTGCCGATGCCAAAGGCACTAGGGAAGGCTGCCGCGGTATCATTGATCGGCTTCTTAAAATCTTGATCGGAACCAGTCGTCGACCGCACCTCCGGATTGAACGCACCGTATGTCATACCAAAGACGCCTTGCGACTGCCCCGGTCGCCCTGGCGCATTGGCCATCATCGCTGGATTCTTGTAGAGCGCATCGTAGTAATTGTAAAAATTACTGATTCCAGTGCCGCCAAGAGCATTGGATTCCGCTGATACCCCGATCGGCCTGAGGCCGTTTAAGGCGAAGGCAGCAGGACTAGCTAATAAGAATGCAGGGACAACGAATTTCAGCATGGGTCCTCCTTAGTCCGCGGGATAACCGTCGAGTAGATCGTACTTAGTTCGAGCGGCCAAGAAGTAGACTACGCAGCTCCTCGCTTGCCTCCCTCCCGAGTAGGCGGTCCACCTGCAGCCAAACCGGATCGACCTCGCGATCAAACAAGACACTGCGATGGATCTGATCGCGTTCGGCAGGAGCTTGGCCGTGGATGCCAGTAGACACGTTCACCCCTAGCTTATGCAGGGTCAACCAGTGACCTAGATAGTCGGAGCAGACTTGACCAACAGCATCCATCGCACCGGCGTCGGCACGATGCGCCAGCATCCAGGGTGACATGACCGCCAACTGTGTCGGACTTAGGTGCGCCGCCGAAAGTCCAGGGATCGCCTGCGCTGCCTTCTGCACTGGAGTCAAGGGCTCATAAACCTGGCGCATGTAGCTCAGATTAACGCCGAGATCGACGCGGGGAATAAGGTCCAAGTGAAAGGCATGATGATCGCCTGCATGTACGGCATCGACGGTAAAGTGCGGCACCAAACTATCCGGACCGGTAAAGCAAAACACCATGTGAGAATCTAGTTGGATCATCGGCACGCTTAAACCGATATAGACCAACTGTTCACCCTTGGCACCGTGAAACCACCGAGCCGCGCCAACTGCCTGCGGCGACATGGCCGAGCGCAGGACTTTAAATGGCTGGGCCTCAGAGCCGTTTTCACGCAGCTCCAGGGTCGAGGCGATGGTATTGAGGGTCGTTGTCGCGAGACTCTTAACGATAGACATAAGATGTTCTCCAGCGCTAGGGATCAAGAGGAAAGCGGTTAGTGCGCCGCGGATGCCGTCACGAACAGATCACGCTTGCTGACCAGGGCTCCGAGAAAGCGCCGCAGTACTTTACCGAAGGTCAGCCATTCGATGCTTTCGCCAGACTTGCGCTGCTTCAGCACTTGCTCGGCGATATAGGGCGTCACCGTCTCGACATGATCGCCCAGGATGTTAAAAATCTTTTTGGCCTTTGCCCATTCGGTTGGCTTGCCAACATAAGGATCGCGCAGCAGATCGGTGACGACGATCCCTGGAGAAATCGCCCCGACTTTAACCGCCGAGCCCTTAGTCTCTTTGGCTAACGCTTTAGTTAAATAGCGCACCGCCGTCTTGGTGCTGCCATAGGGCGACATATACGGATGGAACTGCCGCCCATTGCTCCCAAATCCCTCAAAGTTATAGACGTGGCCACCGCCTGGCTGCCGCATCATCCCAGCGATGGCCACTTTGCAGCCAAACAGCGGGCCGAGGAGATTCACCTCGACGACTTTTTGCAGCTCGCCCGCAGGCAGCTCCCAGGTATGCAGATGCCCGTTCATCACGCCTGCGTTGTTGATCCACACATCGACCTTGCCAAAACTGCGCACGGCAAAATCCCACAGCTGCTGCACCTGATCATACTGGGTCACGTCGCCAGCAAAGGCGGCGATCTGTGCTCCGGGAAATTCGCGTAAAAGAGCTGCTTTTTGTGCCTGAACAGCGCTGTCTTGGCGGCCATTGATAACGATGCGGCGTTGCCGCCTGAGTAGCTCCTTGGCGATACCAAGACCAATGCCACGAGTGCTGCCGGTGATCACTATCGTTTCCATTCGAGATATCCTCGCTTGGTTAAAGTGCCGAGACCTACAATCTGTCAGGAAATGTATAAATGTACTTTGAAAGTCCGGTCGGAAATTAACATGGGTCTAAGCGACTAAGAAAGATAAAAATCGATGCCGAGCGACAAAACATCCTTGCCGTCGCTCATAAGCACCTAGACATAAACCAGCACCGACTTTAGCCTGGTATAAGACGTTGCTCACAACAGCTAGAACGGGAGGTTTTCTCATGTCCTATATTGCACCCAATCAACCAGGCTCATCCGTAAAGCTACAAGCCGTTTATGGCAACTTCATCGGTGGTGTCTTCCTGCCACCGGTGGAGGAACGCTATTTTGCTGCGCTTAGTCCAGTCGATGGACGACCCTATGCGCAAGTTCCGCGCTCAACCAGCAAAGACATCGATCTAGCCTTAGATGCGGCGCATCAAGCTTTTCCCGCGTGGAGCCGGAGCAGCGTCAGCGACCGCTCATTGATTTTGCTAAAGATCGCCGACCGCATAGAACGACACATCGAGCAACTTGCCATCGTCGAAACCTGGGGCAACGGCAAGCCGATCCGCGAGAGCTTGGGCGCAGATCTACCGTTAGTCGTCGACCATTTTCGTTACTTTGCCGGCGTCATCCGCGCCGACGAGGGCGGCATTGCACAGCTGGACAAAGATACTCTGTCATACCATCTGCGCGAGCCACTAGGTGTGATCGGCCAGATCATTCCATGGAACTTCCCACTGTTGATGGCAGCTTGGAAGCTGGCGCCGGCGCTTGCGGCTGGCAACTGCGTCGTACTTAAGCCCGCCGAACAAACACCGGTGTCGATCCTCGTACTGGCCGAATTAATCGGTGATTTATTGCCCAGGGGCGTTTTAAACATCGTCAATGGATATGGTCCCGAGGCGGGCCAAGCTCTTGCAAGGTCCCCGCGCATCGCCAAGGTCGCCTTTACTGGCGAAGCCTCCACCGGCCGCCTCATCCTGCAATATGCTGCAGACAATCTGATTCCAGCGACCATGGAGCTTGGCGGCAAGAGTCCAAATATCTTTTGCGAAGACCTCTTTGACCACGACGACGCCTTTATCGATCGCGCCGTGGAAGGCTTTACCATGTTTGCCTTCAACCAGGGCGAGGTCTGCACCAGTCCGTCGCGTGCATTGATTCATGAGCGCATCTATGACCGGTTCATGCAACGAGCCTTAAAACGCGTGGCGTCGATTAAGGTTGGCCATCCACTGGACCAGGCAACGATGATGGGTGCGCAGGCTTCGCCCGAACAGTTGGACAAGATCATGTCATATGTAGCACTCGGCAAAGGCGAAGGTGCTCGCCTCCTCCATGGTGGCCAACGCGTCACTGTCCCCGGTGCCGAAGCAGGCTTTTATATGCAGCCGACGGTATTTCTTGGTGACAACAAGATGCGCCTGTTTCAAGAAGAAATCTTCGGTCCCGTGGTTGCCGTAACGACATTCAAAACACAGCGAGAAGCAGTGCAGCTCGCCAATGACTCGCGCTATGGCTTAGGCGCTGGACTGTGGACGCGCAACTTGCACTCCGCCACAGAGATGAGCCGCGATCTTCAAGCCGGACGAGTGTGGGTCAACTGCTACCACCTCTACCCTGCTCATGCCGCATTCGGTGGCTATAAGCAGTCGGGTTTTGGCCGCGAAAACCACAAAATGATGCTCGATCACTACACCCAAACCAAAAACCTCATCGTCTCTTCGGCAGTCGAGCCGACTGGACTTTTCTGAGAGAAAGAAGGCCTAAATCTTCAATACGGCTCGCTTTAATCTGAGGTTTTTCGATTTTTTCGAGCCTGGAGGCGCAACCAGCTATATTTACGAGATTTTTTTTAACCCCTTAGAGAGCTCTTAAATACCGCCCTCGCCCTGGGCGATTAACCATTTGTTATAATTAACTTATAAAGAATTCACGGAAAAGATTGTTCGTCGGCCGGCTAGCCAGTTAATTTCTCTTCAACATTCGCGCATCGCCCCATCGTGTCACGTAGAGGAGATCCACCATGTCGTTGAAGTATGCAGCTGGCCTAATCTTAGGCGGACTAGTTTCGGCAGTCTCGGCACAAGCGAGTACTTACCGCGAAACCTTCATGCCCGAAAACGATCTCTACAAGCAGGACTGTATTGCCTGTGAATCCCAAAGCGGGATTACGCAGCAGCAATATCTAGACGTGATCGCCAAGGCAAATCGGATCTTCACTCCGATCATCGCTGCCCAAGGCGGCACTCTGAACATCGTCGATCACTGGAGTGACGCCACCGTCAACGCCTCAGCAACGCAGGACGGCGATGATTGGATCGTCAACATGTACGGCGGCTTGGCACGTCGGCCTGAAATCACCGTCGATGGCTTCACCTTTGTGCTTTGCCATGAGCTCGGTCACCACCTTGGTGGCTTCCCCTTCGTCAAAGGCTTCTTGCCACCAGAGGCGAAATGGGCGGCATCCGAAGGCCAAGCCGACTACTTTGCCTCACACGTCTGCCCAGCTCTGTGGTGGAATGATGAAGCCACTGCAGAGATCGCCTCTACGCTTCCAGAGATCGTTAAAAGCCAGTGCAATGATGTCTGGAAGTCCCCTGACCAACAAAACCTTTGCTACCGCGCTTCGCTGGCGGCAAAGTCGACAACTGATCTGCTAGCAGCACTCGGCGGCTCCCGCACCAGCTTTAATCAGCATGATACCTCGGTGGTCTCAAGCACCTACACGGGTCACCCGGCAGCTCAGTGCCGCCTTGATACCTATCTGGCTGGCGCAACCTGTTCGCAAGCCTGGGACACCAACGTCATCCCAGGTAAAGAAGGCGGTCGCCCCGACAACAGCCGGGCTGGCGAAGAGGCTGCAGCACATCACTCGTGCACGGCGCTTGACAGCTACACCGTCGGCTTGCGCCCAGCTTGCTGGTTCCACGCCACACTCTAAATCACATTGTGTCAACGCCCCTGCCACTTCAATGAGTGGCAGGGGCCGTCTTTTTCTTCTGAATTGATGAAAGGCTCAAGCTATGGCTTTCACGACCTGGAGCACCGCACTTTTGGGCATGGCATTCGTTGGCTCGCTCGGCGCCAGTGCCCATGCTACCACGCCTATTACGGCCAAAGAGGCGGCGGCGAAAGTCCAAACCGGTGATGCCGTGCTGATCGACGTGCGCGAAGCCGACGAGATCAAATTTGGCAAAGCAACGCCTGCCATCTCCCTACCGCTTTCAGATGTCCAAAACCATACGGCCCTTTACCAGAAAGTGCTGGATGGCCTTGACCCGAAAAAGCAGGTGATCGTCTACTGCGTGTCCGGCGCTCGTTCCAACAAGGTGGCCATCGAGCTAGAAGCCAAAGGTTTCAAAACCGCAAACCTCGGCAGCTTCAAATCGTGGCAAGACGCCGGCCTGCCGACGACCAAGCCCTGAGATTAAGCGGGGAGCACAGCGCATGGCCATCAGCAGTGCCACTTTGAAGCGACTGTTTCTTGGCGTTGGGGCCGCGGCGGTGGCTGCCGGCTTGTTCCAACTCACCAGGTTTTTGCGCTCTGAGAACGAGCGCAAACTAGCCTCACTACCGCTCAAAGACCGCGGCCTCGCCCTCCTGGATGATGTTGGCTGCAGCGACTGCCATCAAACCGGCTCACCCCTGCGCGCGCCGATTCTGCCTGGACTCTTTGGTAAAGCCGTGACGCTGCAGGATGGCACGACGGTCGTCGCCGACGAGGATTATCTGCGTCGGTCCATCATAGATCCTAAAGCACAGGTCGTTCAGGGCTATCAGGCGACCATGCCAAGCTACCAGGGTCAGCTTGATCCAGACGATATCGAGGCGATCATTGCTGCGATGAAATAATGGTGTGAGCCTGTCTTAAAGTGCCGCGGCAGCACGTGCCGCCGCTTCATCCTTTGAAGCATCCGGCCGTGCTGCTATGGTGGTGGCAGTTTGACCACGTCGTTGCGTCTCTTATCGGTGGTTTGCTCCGCATGATCTTTGCGAAAGCCCGTTTGCTCATCCACCTAAGCCTTTGCGGTCTAGTCCTAGTCGCGGCTCCAGCCAGGGCAGCCACGATGGGCATGCGGGAGATCCTGCAATATACGCTGCTCCACGCGCCTGGCCTGACGCAGTCGCAAGAGCAGTTGCGCATCCGCGGTTGGCAGCAAGACCAAGCCAAGGCGAAGTTTCTCCCCTCGCTCGATGTGACGACCAGTCAGGGTCTGCAAAAGAGCGTCGTACCGCCATGGGCTGCACGTCGCGATGCCTTTGACCCAGGCGCTGCGTCTCCTAGCAATAACCCGCCTCTATTTGCGACCCTTGGACTTAGCCTCAGCGAAACCTTTTACGACAACGGCCAATCGCAAGCACAACTGGACCTCAGCAACGCCGACCGCGAGGTTGCAGCACTCACGGTGCAGAAGACCCGCGACGAAGCCCTGCTTGGCGCCATGAAGTCCTACTATGCGCTGTCGCAGGCGCACATCCTCTTAGAGACCAACAAGCAGCAGCATGAGCTCCTGGATAAGCAGCTCCGCCTACTGGGCACCATGTACCGCCAAGGCTTGAAAACCAAGCGGGAGTATTTGCGCCTCGAAAGCGAGGTGCGCCGAGCAGCCGTCGATGTTCGCTCTGCAGCGGCCAGAGTAGACGCGGCCGAGGTCGATCTTCGGCGCGCCATAGGCGCCCCGCCATCTGACCGCACTGTCCTTTTTAGCGTCATACCGGCCGACGTGGTGCTCAAAAATACGCTCGCCTTTCCTAGTACCGTGCCAGGCGTTGAACGGAGCTATGAGGCACGCATCGCCGCTTTCGATGCCGCGTCAGCAGCTCAACGCGTCGAGCTGGCGCGCCGCAAAAATCTGCCGCAGCTGACCATTAGCTCCGGCGTGAACTACCAAAACCCCGACTACCTAGGCCTGCATGGACGACCCCAGGCCCAAGACCTCTTGGCTTGGAATGTCACCGTCGGTCTCAACTATAACCTCTGGGACGATGGCTCGAGGCGCCACGATATCGACATCGCCGCCAGCCAGCAGCTGATCCAGAGCGAGGACACTAAGGACAAACTTGCCGCCTTAGCCGCTGACATCGCGACGCTCATGCAGTCGCTCGGTAATTTAAGCGATATCTGGCGGCTAAACCTGCAGCTGATCACCCTCGAACAAGAGAATTTGAAAAACATCGAGCAGGACTACCGCGAGGGCAAAGTCGTCTACCTTGATCTGATCACCGGCCTGACTGCGTTGCTCAATGCTAAGGTCAATTTCTTTTCGACCTATTTCGCCGCGCAGCAGGCTCTGGCGCAATACCATTTCTACGAAGGGACGATTGCCGATGCTGTGGCGAGGTTTTAAAGTTCTCTTGTTGATAGGGATGATTACTGGCGGATTTTACGCTTACCGCCGCTATCAGACCAAAGCTGCGGCCACGGACCAGGCTAGCCTCGGTAGCGTCAAGCGCGGCGACCTGACACTTAAGGTGACCATTGCCGGCGGCATCATCCCCAAACGCCATGCGGTCATTACGCCGCCGTATAACGGCTACGTGCAAAAGGTCTACGTCAAGATTGGCGACCACGTGCGCCAAGGCGATCCCGTGGTCAGCATCGCCCAGACCATCGGCAGCAACGAGGAGCAGGTCTTTCCCCTACGTTCACCGCTGACAGGAATCGTCGTCCAAGTGTGGAAGAAAGAGGGGGAGTTTGTCACGCCCACCGGGGTCCCAGGCAACACCGATCCCACCTTGGTTCGCATCGACGACATCACCCGCCTCAACATCGATGCCAACGTCCCTGAGGTGGATCTCGGCAAGCTAAAACTCGGTATGCCTGTCGTGATCCGAGCCGTCGCCGTGCCCCAGCATACCTACCGCGGCCAGATCATCGAAATCACCCAGGCTGCCAAGGAGCAAGACCGCTGGGAGCGCGCGCGCGTCGAGTTTGCCATCCGCGTCGATATCCTCGACAAGGATGAGATGCTCAAATCCGGTATGTCCGCCGTGCTGGACATCATCGTCCGAGAGGCAAAGGACGTCCTCCTGCTCCCGCACGAGTATGTGCAAAAGACTGGAGACCAGTATGTGGTCACCATGGCTGATGGCCAAAAGCGCCGCGTCGAGATCGGCATGGAAAACGAGGAGGCCTTCGAGATCAAAAGCGGGGTCAAAGCGGGCGACCTGGTGCGTCCCGTTGACTTCCTGGCCATCTCCATGGGCGGTGCCCCGGAATGATGCCGACCGCTGGCCTGCCTTTGCTGCTCGTAGACCAGCTCGGATTCTCCTACGAGACCTTTGGCCGTAAGGTCGAGATCCTAGAGAACGTGTCGTTTAAAATTGACCGAGGTGACTACGTCGCCATTCAGGGGCCGTCCGGCTCGGGCAAGTCGACGCTGTTTTATATCCTCGGCTGCCTCCTGCGACCTAGTACCGGCCGCATCCTCTTTGACGGCACCGATCTAAGCCAACTCAGCGATGATCAGGCCTCACTGATTCGCAATCAGCACATCGGCTTTATCTTTCAGCAGTTTCATCTGCTGCCGCGGGCCAGCGTCCTCGACAACATCCTGCTACCTGGGAGTTACCCCGCCGAATTGGTGCTGCCGCGCTCGGCACAAAAAGCCAAGGCCCTAGCCATCGCCGAGCGCCTCGGCTTAAGCCAACATCTGCAACACACACCAAATCAGCTCTCCGGTGGCCAGCAACAGCGCGTGGCGATTGCTCGCGCGCTACTCAACGACGTCAGCGTGTTACTAGCTGACGAACCGACCGGTAACCTCGACAGCCGAAACGCCGCCGAGATCATGACGATCTTTGACGAGCTGCATGCCCAAGGCCGCACCATTATCGTGATCACCCATGACGGCGAGGTCGCACGACGCTGTGGCAAGGTCCTGCAGGTCCGCGACGGCAAGGTCTCGCCGGCGGCCACCGAGGCGTCGCAGCAGCTAAACATCCCAGCTGATTGGACTCCCATCAGCGACGCCCTAACCGCCACCAAGCTACCTAAATCGTGGACCAGTAGCTTGGCCCGCCTGGCACTGAAATCACTGCCCGGCGCCGCTCGCAATCTGACCCGCAACCGCGCCAAGTCGCTTTTGACCATGCTCGGCATCGTCATCGGCATCGCTGCCGTTTTAGCGATGATCTCGCTGGGTCAGTTCGCCAAAAACCGCATCATGGAGGGCTATGAAGCCATGGGCGTCAACAAGCTGGTGGTCCGTGGCTATCCCAACTGGGAGCGCAAAGCCACCGACGAAACCGAGCAAACCTTTAGCGGCTTTGAGTGGGAGACAGACCTCCAACCCCTGCGCCGAATTTTTCCCGAGATTCAGCTGATCTCTCCGGTCTACGCGAACTACCAAAATACCGTCACCGCCGGCGGTCGCTCGGTGTCAGACAACGTGCGCCTGCGTGGAGTCAACCATGAATACCTCGCCATCACCAATGCCCAACTGCAAAGCGGTCGCATGCTGACGCCCTATCATGTCGCCGAGCGCGCACGGGTCTGCCTCATCGGCTCGGAGCTCGCGACGCAACTATTTCAAGGCAAACCGGCCGTCGGCGAAATGATCACCGATTCGGTCGAGGAGCAGCGTTCCTTTCCATGCACGGTCATCGGCGTCCTGAAGCCACAGCAAACGAAGCAAGAGTGGGCGCACCCCAATATGCAAATCTTGGTGCCTTACACCATGTTTCAAGCGGTCGCCAGTTACTGGTCGGCAAAGCTGACAGCGTTCTCCGTCCAGGTTAAGGCGGATACCGACGTCGAGATCGCCGCCAAAAAGCTCAAAGCCTATTTCGATCAGCGCTACGGCAAGGCCGGCAGATTCTCGATCGATACCGAAGGCACTCTGGTGGCGCAGACCAAGCGCTTTCTTAATATCTTTGCCACTCTGATCGCCGCCATTGCCTTTCTCTCTCTGCTCGTCGGCGGGATTGGCATCCACAATATGATGCTGGTATCAGTCACGGA